>P_2C_Liq_3_UnCtyDRAFT_100155_pt1 | contig 20621 bp, 18 predicted proteins | sample Pon2CUnioCityCA_3_FD_9720 | JGI IMG/M metagenome (IMG submission 9720)
TCAAGGGCGCTGTGCAATTTCAGGTCTCGACCTTCGGAATGGTGGCGGGCGGGCAGAGGTTCAAGCGGCGCATATCCGACCTGTAGCGGAAAAAGGCCCCGATGTTGTAAAAAATGGTCTCGCTTTGTCGGGTACTTTGCATTGGATGTTCGATAGGGGATTAATCTCTGTTGGGGAAAACCATGAGATACTTGTATCTGACAATAAGGTACCTTCGGAGGTTCGACAGAGGCTGATTAGTCCCTCTGGCAAGCTACATTTGCCTGATGACCCGCGCCATCACCCACACCCTGCTTATCTGAAGTATCACCGAGAAAATATTTACGGAATGACTGCATGACACTCTCCACGAACCCGACCCGCTTTCTTGAAGACCTTCACACTCTGCGCGAGTTTGGGGCTTCGGGTGTGGGTAAAGGGGTTGTGCGCCCTGCTTATTCGGAGGCCGATATTGCGGCGCGGGCCTGGCTGGCCCGGAAATTTGAAGAGGCGGGACTGCGCGTTCACTATGATCCGATGGGCTCGCTCTTCGGGTTGGCAGAGGGGCCGTCTCTTTTGCTGGGATCTCACTCTGACAGCCAGCCTGAAGGGGGCTGGCTTGACGGGGCGCTCGGCGTGATTGCTGCGCTTGAAGTGGCGCGGGCGGCCAAAGAGGCTGGTGGGCCAGCTGTTTCTGTTGTTAGCTTTCAAGACGAAGAGGGCCGCTTTGGGGTCACGACGGGGAGCACTGTCTGGTCGGGCCAGCTGGACCTTGAAGATGCCGATATGCTGACCGACCGCAGGGGCGAGAGCCTTGCACAGGCGCGTGGTGCGATGGCGGATCTGGTGGGTGATTTCGTTGACCCATCCCAATTCACAGGTTTTATCGAAATGCACATTGAGCAGGGCCCTTGGCTGGACAAGGCGGGGGATGCTGTGGGCGTGGTGAGTGACATTGTCGGTATCCGCGATATGCGTATCACCTTTGATGGCGAGCAGAACCACGCAGGAACAACGCCCATGCATCTGCGCAAAGATGCGTTTCAGGCTTTGGGGGCCTTTAATGCGCTGATTGGCGAACGCTTTCAAAACGTGGTGACACCTCAGACGGTTTGGACAATTGGTCATGTAAAGCTGCATCCTGATGCGCATTCAATCGTTCCGGGGCGGGCGACATTTTCGATGCAGTGGCGCGATGGGGATGCGGATCGTTTGGCGCGTATGGAAACGGTCATCCGCGAAGCCGCAGAGGAGGTGGCGCAGGCGCGGGGGCTTAGGCTGTCCTTCGGGCCGATGTTGGGGCTTGAGCCTGTGGCGATGGATGACAACCTGCGCGCGGCGCTAGAGGCCAGCGCGGAGCAGCATGCTAAAGGGACGTGGCGCAAGATGCCCTCCGGCGCGCTTCATGATGCCACCAACGTGGCGCAGTATATGCCTGTTGCGATGCTGTTTGTGCCTTCGATAAACGGAATTAGCCACGCCTTTGAGGAGGATACAGCCGAGGCTGATCTTGTGAAAGGGCTTGAGGTCTTGGCAGGGGCTGTTGACCGTCTGTCTGCGTGACGCGGTGCCGGCCTCTTCCGCTAGAGGACTAGCCCCAACTCACGTCGCCCAAGAAGATATAGCCCGCGCCGTAAATGGTCTTGATCAGCCGTGGATTTTTTGGGTCTTCGCCCAGTTTTGTCCGCAGTCGCGAGATGCGGACATCCATTGCGCGGTCAAAGCTTTCGCCAGCAGCGCCGCCGAGTGTTTCTTGCATGTTGGCGCGGGAAATAAGACGCTTGGGGCGCTCTAGAAACAGCCTGAGAACTTCGCCTTCTGCATGGGAGAAGGCTGTCTCTGTGCCTGTTTCATCTACCAGCATGTAACGGTCAAAATAGGCTGTCCAGCCGTTGAAGCGGGCGGTTTCTGTGCTTTGAGGCGAGGGTGTTGCCTTGCGCAGACGGGCGCGCACACGGGCAACCACTTCGGCTGGCTCGAACGGTTTGATGATGTAGTCATCCGCGCCCAACTCAAGCCCGGTGACGCGGTCTTGTACTTGAGCGCGACCTGAAATGATGATGACACTCGCGCCCTGTTCCAGCGCAAGCCGGTGCACCAGTGTTAGCCCGTCTTTGTCGGGCAGCGAGAGGTCGACGAGGCACACATCTGGTGCCGTGGTCTTGAGCGCCGCCTCAAATTCGGTTGCACGTGCAAAGCTGAGTGTGTCAAAGCCCGCCTCTTCCAGAGCGTCTGTAAGCATATCGCGAATGGCGCGTTCATCGTCGAGGATGGTGACAAGCGGTTTGGTCATAGGGTGTCGTCCGTTCCGAGGTAGGAGGCCAGCGTCTCGGCTGTGAAAGGTTTGCGCAGCACAGGCGAGAGCTTGAGTGCACGCTGAAAGAGCGGGTCGGTGTCTGGTAGGGATGTCATGAGAAAGCTGGGAGGGCGGTGTGTGCCCAAGCTGTCGAGAAGATCAAGGCCAGTGGCGTCACCTTCAAGCGATATGTCCGAGAGAACAAGCGCAATATCTGGCAGGTCTTGCGCGAGCAGTAGCGCTTCGTCAGCGCTTGTGGCTTCAATGACCGAGTGTCCTTGTGCCACAAGCATTTCGCGCACGTTGGTGCGGATTTCCGGGTTGTCCTCAACCAGGAGCGCAAGGCCGGGGGCGACGGGCGCAGGTGCGTGGCGCAAAGGAATGCGCAGAATGACTTCCGCGCCTCTCTGGCCGTTTTGCGCTTTGACATGTCCGCCAGAGAGCTTGGCCATATCATAGACCATGGCCAGCCCAAGGCCTGAGCCGTCATCGCCTTTGGTTGTGAAAAACGGGTCAAATACATGTGCCAGCGCGCGCTCGGAGAAGCCGGGACCGGTGTCTGACACCATGAATTCTATCCATGTATCCTTAACCACCTGCACAGACAGGGTGATCTCGCCGTCGCCTTTGCAGGCATCGCGCGCGTTGAGAACGAGATTCAGGAGGCTGTCTTGGAGCATGCCTGCGTCAAGCATGAGGGTGAGGCCCGGCGGGGTGGCATGTGTGTCTGTGGTCAGGGTTACACCCTGTGGAAGCGCCGTATCTGCCAGTGTGTTGAATTCGGCCAAGAACGGAGTGAGGCGGGTTGGAGCGGGGTGCACATCGCGGTGACCTGTCATGTCTGCAATACGATTGAGAAGGTCGCCCCCACGCCGTGCAGCTGTCAGGGTCGCTTGGATGAGAGCAGTTGCCTTGGGTGGTAGCTCAAGGTTCTGGAGGCGGCTTTGGGAGCCGAGGACAATGGTAAGCAGATTGGAGAAGTCATGTGCAAGGCCTGATACCATTTGTGCTGCCAGCTCGCGGCGGCGGGTTTGCTGCAGGGCTGCGCGGGTCTGGGTTTCTTCTGTGATATCCATCGACAGAATGTAGACCCCCCCTGTGCTCGAGTCAGGGGTGAGCGCCACGCGGATGCGGCGCGAGCTTGGGTCGTGGTTGAACTCAAAGACGGAGGCTTTGCCCGCAAAGCCGCGTTCAAGATGTGGCCCGATTACGCTGTAGGGTTGCGGGCCGAGCACTTCGGCGGCGTGGTGGCCCACCGGATCTGCCAGGCTCCCCGGCATGACCGAACTTACGCGACGGTTGGAAAATGTGTAGACTTGGTCGGGATTCACATGGGCGATGTGCGCGGGCATCATCTCGGTTGTGAGGCGGGTGCGGGCTTCCATAGCTGTGAGCTGGCGCTTGGCTTCTTCCAGCGCGGTCACCGTGGCTTCAAGCTCGCGGTTTGTGGTGGCCAGCTCTTCGGCGCGGTTGAGCAGCTGGTCGGAGAGGGTTTCAGAGCGGGTGCGCAGCAGCTCTTCTTGCCGCTTGGTGCCTGTGATGTCGGTATAAACTGCAACCCAGCCACCGTTGGGCAGAGGCGAGCCTTCAACTGAGATCCAGCGTCCGTTTCCCATCTGCCGTTCAATGTAATGCGGCTCAAAAGCGCCTGCGAGGTCAACGCGCTCTTTAACGAAGGCGTCGATATCATCAACCGCGCCGTATTCACCGCGCTCTGCAAGGTAGCGGATGGTAGCGGAAAAATCGGCCCCCGGTGAGACGATCCAGTCGGGCAAGGCAAACATGGAACGAAAGCGCTCGTTGGACACCACGAGGCGCAAGTCGCTGTCATAGATGGACAGGGCCTGTTGGATGAGGTTGAGCCCCGCCATTGTCATGGCTTGATCGCTGGAATGTGTGCTCATGATCTGCCTTTCTGTGCCCGTGCTAGCACCCCAAGACGCTTTGGCAAAGCCCTGTGGCGCGCCATCTGGCGCTTGTTACAATTTGTTAGATTCGGGAAATGTTCAGGTAAAAGTTGACGTTGAAGCTGTAATCGTCACGCTAGGGGGAGGAGAATCGCCCGGTAAGTGGCGGATTTGCCCCGTAAGGGACAAAGGGAGGATACATTTTGACACAGTCGTCAGAGGCGACGGGCGGGCTTAGCTCCGTTCCAGCGCTGTTGCAGCGGAACGTACGCGAATTTGGTGGCAAGGCTGCCTATCGTGAAAAAGAATTTGGCATCTGGCAAAGCTGGACATGGGCCGAAGCCGAGAAAGAAATCGAGGCTCTGGCGCTTGGCTTTATCAACCTCGGTGTCAATGAGGGCGACTTTATCGCCATCATCGGGCGGAACCGTCCACATTTTTACTGGTCGATGGTTGCTGCGCAGTCGGTTGGGGCTGTGCCTGTGCCGCTGTATCAAGACGCCTCTGCCGAAGAGATGGCTTATGTGATGGAGCACTGTGGCGCGCGCTTTGTGGTGTGCCAGGATCAGGAACAAGTCGATAAAGTCATCGAGATTCAGGACGGGCTGCACCAGTTCGAACATATGATTTATGTCGATCCGCGCGGCCTGCGCAAATATGACCACCGTGCGCTGCACCGCTTTGTCGACATTCAGGCGCAGGGCCGAGCGGCTTACTACGAGCAGATCGAAGAGCTGAAAGCGCGCCGCGAAAAGCTGACCTATGACAGCACCTGTGTGATGCTTTACACATCGGGCACGACGGGCAAACCAAAGGGCGTCGTTCTTTCGAACCGCAACATCATCGAGACTGCAAAGAACGCCAGCGAGTTTGACGGGCTGAACGCAGGCGACGAAATTCTTGCCTATCTGCCTATGGCTTGGGTGGGTGATTTTATCTTCTCGTTGGGGCAGGCTTACTGGACGGGCTTCTGCACGAACTGCCCTGAAAGCCCCGAGACGATGATGACGGATTTGCGCGAGATCGGGCCGACCTATTATTTTGCGCCGCCCCGTATTTTTGAAACGCAGCTGACCAATGTGATGATCCGCATGGAAGATGCGAGCAAGTTCAAGAAACGCTTGTTTGACGTGTTTATGGCGCATGCCAAAAAAGTTGGCCCTGCGATCCTTGATGGCAAGCCTGTCGGGTTGATGGACCGTCTGAAATACAAGCTTGGCGAACTGATGATTTATGGCCCGCTCAAGAACACGCTTGGCTTTAGCCGCGTGCGGGTCGGCTATACTGCCGGTGAGGCCATTGGCCCGGAGATTTTTGATTTCTATCGCTCGCTCGGGATCAACCTCAAGCAGCTCTACGGCCAGACAGAAGCGTCTGTTTTCATCACGGTACAGCCTGATGGCGAAGTGCGCGCTGATACCGTTGGTGTGCCAGCAAAGGGCGTGGAAATTCGTATCGAAGACAACGGCGAAATCTATTACCGCTCCGAAGGTACTTTTGTGGAATACTACAAAAACGCCGAGAGCACGGCCTCGACCAAAGACCCCGAAGGCTGGGTTGCTACGGGCGATGCTGGGTTCTTTGAGCCCGACACAGGGCATCTGCGCATCATCGACCGTGCCAAAGATGTTGGCAAAATGGCTGATGGAAGCCTGTTTGCGCCCAAGTATGTTGAGAACAAACTCAAGTTCTACCCCGATATTCTCGAAGCCGTGCTCTTTGGTAACGGCAAAGACCGTTGTGTTGCGTTTATCAACATTGACCTGACCGCGGTGGGGAACTGGGCCGAGCGCAATAACATCGCTTACGCGTCCTACCAAGAGCTTGCGGGTCACCCCAAGGTTCTTGCCTCGATCCAGAGCCATGTTGAAGAGGTGAACAAATCGGTTGCCCAAGACGAGATGCTTTCGGGCTGTCAGGTGCACCGCTTTGTTGTGCTGCACAAAGAGCTTGATGCGGATGACGGTGAAATGACGCGTACCCGCAAAGTGCGCCGCGTGATCGTAGCCGACAAGTTCAAGGATATTGTCGATGCGCTTTATGACGGCTCCAGCGAAATCTCGACAGTAACGGAAGTGACCTATGAGGACGGCCGTAAAGGCTCGATCAGCGCAACTTTGAGCATCATGGACGCCAAAGTTCAGGCCGTGACGACACAGAAGGTGGCAGCAGAATGAACGATATGAGCACAGAGGGCTACACCACCGAAGACGGCCGCAAAATTGGCGGCACTCTGATGGAGATGAAGAACATCACGCTGAGCTTTGGTGGTGTGAAAGCGATCACGGATATCAGTTTTGACATCAAGGAAGGTGAAATTCGTGCCATTATCGGCCCGAATGGCGCTGGCAAATCCTCGATGCTCAATGTGATCTCGGGCTTTTACATCCCGCAGCAGGGTGAAGTCTGGTACAAAGGCGAGAAGCGCCCCCAGATGAAGCCCTACGAAGTGGCGCGTCTCGGGATTGCGCGGACATTTCAGAACATTGCTTTGTTTGACGGTATGAGCGTGCTCGATAACGTGATGACAGGCCGCCTGAACCACATGACGACAGGGCTGTTTGCCCAAGGTCTCTGGAAGGGCAAAGCCGAGGCTGAAGAAGTAGAAAACCGTGAGAAGGCCGAGAAGATCATCGACTTCCTCGAGATTCAGGCGATCCGCAAGACGCCCGTTTCGCGGCTGCCCTATGGCCTCAAGAAGCGTGTTGAGTTGGCGCGTGCGCTTGCGGCGGAGCCTTCGCTTTTGCTGCTGGACGAGCCGATGGCCGGTATGAACGTTGAAGAAAAAGAGGACATGAGCCGCTTTATTCTTGATGTGAACGACGAATTTGGCACGACGATTGCGCTGATCGAGCACGATATGGGCGTGGTTATGGACTTGAGCGACCGTGTTGTCGTGATGGATTACGGCAAGAAGATCGGTGATGGCACGCCTGATGAGGTGCGCAACAACCAAGCTGTGATCGACGCATATTTGGGGGTGAGCCATGACTGATCACACCCTGAACATCCAACGAAATCTGGAGGCCTGAGCCATGTCTGACAACTTAATCTTCGGGGCTGAAGTCTTCCTCAACGGCCTGATGGCCGGGGTGCTCTATGCGCTCGTCGCTCTGGGCTTTGTTCTTATCTACAAGGCGTCGGGTATCTTTAACTATGCTCAAGGTGTGATGGCGCTTTTCGCGGCAGCAACGCTTGTGGGCATCATGAAGGGGCAGGTGCCCTTCAGCCACCTGATCAATGCGATCTTCGGCACAGACCTGCATTACTTCGGTTGGCATTTGCCCGCGATTGCGGGAATTTTGCTGACTGCGGCTGTCATGGTTGTATTGGCCTGGCTGGTACAGAAGTTTGTGTTCCGCCATCTGGTGGGCCAAGAGCCGATCATTCTTTTCATGGCTACCATTGGCCTTGCTTACTTCCTTGAGGGCGTGAGCGATCTGATGTGGGGATCCGAGATCAAGAAGCTTGATGTTGGCCTGCCGCAGGGTGCGAGCTTCTGGCTCGAAGAAAACACGCAGTGGCTCGGCTTTGGCAACGAGAACTTCTACGGCTTCTTCATTGACAAGCTCGATATGGTGGCAACGGCTATCGCCGCAATCCTTGTTCTGTCTCTGGTGATATTCAGCCAGTACACAAAGCAGGGCCGTGCCATGCGCGCTGTGGCGGATGATCACCAGGCGGCTCTGTCTGTCGGGATCAACCTCAACTTTATCTGGGTGATGGTCTGGTCTTTGGCGGGGTTTGTTGCCCTTGTCGCGGGCATCATGTGGGGCACGAAGTCGGGCGTACAGTTCTCGCTCTCGCTGATTGCTCTCAAGGCGCTGCCCGTTCTCATGCTCGGAGGCTTCACCTCTATTCCGGGGGCGATCGTCGGTGGCCTGATCATCGGTGTGGGTGAAAAGCTCTTTGAATTCTCTGTTGGCTCCCTCGTGGGTGGCGCGACAGAAAACTGGTTTGCCTATGTTCTCGCGCTCATCTTCCTCGTCTTCCGCCCTCAAGGGCTGTTTGGCGAGAAGATCATCGAGAGGGTCTAGCGCGATGATGAAGTTGATCGCAGTTATCAATGTCATTGCATGGGCCGGGTTCTGGGCTTTTGGCTACCTCGCTTTTTCGGCCAGCGCCGACAGCGCGAGCCACATAACCACCGCCGTCATACTGGCTGCATTGGGCGCGGGGATTGGCATATGGGCCTATCTCCAGCTGGTGCGGCACGCAGAAGAAACAGGCTATGCCAAACGCACAAACCGCGTTGATCTGAGCCACCAAGAACACAACGGGGAGAAAGTCTGATGTTTTATCGTGAGGCTGGTGACTACAAAACATCCTATCAGGACGACGGGCAGACCTTTCCGATCAAGTTTGACCGCTATCGCTATTACTTTGTGCTCTTTGTAGCCTTTGCGATGGTGCCTTTTCTGATCAATGACTACTGGGTCAGCGCCATCTTCCTGCCGTTCCTGATCTACTCGATTGCGGCTATTGGCCTGAACATTCTGGTTGGCTACTGCGGGCAGGTCTCGCTGGGTACGGGGGGCTTCATGGCTGTGGGGGCTTACGCTTGCTACAAGTTCATGACCGGGCTCGATATCTGGATTGATGGCGTGCAATATGCGCTGCCGCCGATCAATATCTTCTTCTCGGTTATTCTGGCAGGTGTTGTGACAGCGATCGTTGGTGTGCTCTTTGGCCTGCCAAGCCTGCGCATCAAGGGGTTTTACCTCGCGGTGGCAACGCTTGCGGCGCAGTTCTTCCTTGTCTGGCTTTTCAACAAATGGTCATGGGCCTACAACTACTCGGCGTCAGGCCAGATCAGTGCGCCAGAGCGTGAAATCTTCGGGGTCGCCATTACGGGGCCGAGCACCGAGGCTTGGGCGACCTACCTCTTCTGTCTGGTCATTACGACGATCTGTGCGGTTGTAGCACGGAACCTGACGCGTGGTGCCTCAGGGCGCAAATGGATGGCCATTCGCGATATGGATATTGCGGCCGAGATCATCGGGGTGAACCCGCTTAAAGCCAAGCTGAGCGCTTTTGCTGTGAGCTCGTTCTACATCGGCATCGCTGGCGCGCTTTTCTTTGCGGTCTATCTTGGCGCGGTTGAAGTTGGCGAAGCCTTCGGAATCCAGAAGTCGTTTATTGTCCTCTTCATGGTGATCATTGGTGGCCTCGGCTCAATCTTCGGCTCTTTTGCAGGGGCTGCATTCCTTGTGCTCTTGCCTGTTCTGCTCAAGCTCATGCTGGCGGATAGCACAGACGAGATTTCTGGGTTTGCCTCTGTGATGGGCTGGATCTTCCTGGCGGGCTTTGCTGCTTCGGTCGTGATGCTGCTGATCAACATCGTCCGCACACGTAGCTTGATTGCCGGATCCGGTATTTACTGGATCTTTGCGAGCCTTGCGACCTTCATGGCTTATGCACTTTCCATCGGCGGCATGGGGTGGCCCACAGATATCGTGGCGCACTTGCAGCTCGTGATCGTGGGGGCTTTGATCATTATCTTTCTCATCGCCGAACCACACGGGCTTGCCCAGCTGTGGCGCGTTGCGAAAGAGAAACTACGGTTGTGGCCGTTCCCCCACTAAGGGGCACGGCAACAAATATGGGCTTCGGCGCAAAGTCGTGGCCTGCATCGGATATAACCAAGGGAGGAGACCCCGATGAAGACGAAACTAGCAACTATGGCCGTGGCTGCCGTGATGGCAGCAGGCCCAGTGATGGCAGACCTCGTGTTCCCGTCACTGTCATATCGCACAGGTCCATATGCGGCAGGCGGCATTCCGTTTGCGGATGGCTATGCGGACTACTTCACACTGCTCAACGAGCGTGACGGTGGTATCGGTGGCGTGATGACCAAAGTCCCCGAGTGCGAAACAGGCTACAACACCGAAAAAGGCGTTGAATGCTATGAGGCCACAAAGGGCGAAGGCGCGCTTGTGTATCAGCCGCTTTCAACGGGCATTACATACCAGCTGATCCCCAAAGTGACGGCTGACGGTATCCCGCTCCACACCATGGGTTACGGCCGTACATCGGCTGCAAACGGTAAGGTGTTTAGCAACGTCTTTAACTACCCTGCCAACTACTGGAACGGCGCATCTGTTGCGATCAACCACATCTTGGACACCAACGGTGGCGACATCAAAGGTAAAAAAGTTGCGTTGGTCTATCACAACTCTGCTTACGGCAAAGAGCCGATCCGCACGCTCGAAGAGCTCTCGGCCAAGCACGGTTATGAGCTGACATTGCTTGCAGTTGACCACCCCGGTCAGGAGCAGAAGTCACAGTGGCTTCAGATCCGTCGTGAGCGCCCAGACTATGTCATCATGTATGGCTGGGGTGTTATGAACCAAGTGGCGATCCAGGAAGCGGCAAACATCCGTTTCCCCATGGAAAACTTCATCGGGATCTGGTGGTCAGGTGCGGAGCATGACGTGACACCTGCGGGTGATGCGGCCAATGGCTACAAATCTGTCACGTTCCACGCGGTTGGTGATGACTTCCCGATCTTTGACGACATCAAGACACATGTTGTTGACAAAGGCCTTGCGGCTGGCGCGGGCGACCAAGTCGGCACAGTGGTGTATAACCGCGGTATGTATGCGGCGATGCTCGCGGCTGAAGCGGCGCGTAAAGCTCAAGAGATCCACGGCACAGCCCAGATCACGGCCGCTATGATGCGCGATGGCATGGAAGCGCTCGAGATCACTGAAGAGCGTATGACAGAGCTTGGCATGCCGAACTTCGGCCCTAGCTTCGCTGTGTCTTGCGAGAACCACGGTGGCCCCGGCCTCGGTGCGATCACGCAGTGGGATGCATCGGCCAAAGAATGGTCAATGATCTCTGACTTCGTTGAATCAGACATGGACGTTATCCTGCCGCTGATCACTGAAGATTCAGAAGCATTTGCTGCTGAAAACGGCATCGAAATGCGCTGCAACTAAGCGCCTCTGGCCGCCTGCGCAGTGCGGGCGGCCAACCTTTTAACCGAAGTTCAAACAAGCGAGCCCTGACATGCTGGATGCTGGTGAAACAAACGAAACCATTCTCGAGATCAACAATATCGAGGTGATCTACAATCACGTCATTCTGGTTTTGAAAGGCGTCTCCTTGAAAGTTCCCAAAGGCGGGATCACGGCCCTTTTGGGCGGGAACGGCGCGGGGAAGACAACCACGCTGAAGGCGATTTCAAATCTGCTTCANTCGGAGCGTGGCGAAGTGACAAAAGGCAGCGTGAGCTACCGTGGAGAGGTGACACAACACCTTGACCCAGCNGATGTTGTGAAGCGCGGCGTTATTCAGGTTATGGAAGGGCGGCACTGTTTCGAGCACCTCACCGTTGAGGAAAATCTGCTCACAGGCGCCTACACGCGTACCGAGGGCAAGGGGGCTGTCGATGCTGACCTTGAGATGGTCTACAATTATTTTCCGCGGCTGAAAGAGCGCCGCAAAAGCCAGGCTGGCTACACCTCGGGTGGTGAGCAGCAGATGGTTGCCATTGGCCGCGCGCTGATGAGCCGCCCCGAGACGATCCTTTTGGATGAGCCGTCAATGGGTCTTGCTCCGCAGCTCGTGGAGCAGATTTTCGGGATTGTGAAGCAGCTCAATGAGGAGCAGGGCTATACCTTCCTGTTGGCGGAGCAAAACACCAACGTGGCACTGCGCTTTGCGCACTACGGCTACATTCTTGAGTCTGGCCGCGTTGTTATGGATGGCCCTGCTGCAGAGCTACGCGAGAACCCCGATGTGAAAGAATTCTACCTTGGAATGTCGGATGACGGGCGCAAGAGCTTCCGCGATGTACGCTCTTATCGCCGCCGCAAGCGTTGGCTCAGCTAAGGCTGCCCGGCCTGAATATGACGTGACGAGGCGCTGCATAAGCAGGCCTATACCAGCCCATCCAAACGCCGTCTTGCACGGCATGATAAGCACGAGAAAGTTTCACCGATGAGCCAGTTTTTTGATGAGTTGGAAACACGGTCTGCCGACGCCCGCGCGGCAGAGATAGCCGAGCGTTTGCCCCAGCAAATCGCGCTGGCGCAGAGGCTTGACGGCTACGGGAAAAGCCTGAACGGCGTTGACGCCAGCCGGATTACAAGTGTCGAGGCCTTGGCGGCTTTGCCTGTGCTGCGCAAATCAGATCTTGGTGCCGCACAGAAAAAAGCGCCGCCCTTTGGTGGGCTGACCGCCACANATGCGGCGGGCTTTGCGCATATCTTCCAAAGCCCCGGACCGATCTATGAGCCCGGAAATGTGAGCCACGACTGGTGGCGCGCAGGGCGCTTCATGGCCGCTGCAGGAATTGGCGCGGGCGATATTGTGCAGAACTGCTTTTCCTACCACCTCACGCCGGCGGGTATGATGTTTGAGAGTGGCGCGCGCGCTGTTGGTGCAGCTGTTTTGCCTGCGGGTGTCGGCCAGACCGAACTACAGGCGCAAGCGGCGCATGACATTGGCTGCACGGCCTATGTGGGCACGCCTGACTACCTCAAGATCATTCTGGATAAGGCGGACGAGATGGGGCTGAAGCTCCAGTTTACCAAGGCGGCTGTCGGCGGCGGAGCTTTGTTTCCGAGCTTGCGCCAGGAATATAAAGACCGTGGTATCATGTGCTTGCAGAGCTATGGCACGGCAGATCTCGGCACGATTGCCTATGAGACTTCAGCGATGGAAGGAATGATCGTGGATGAGGGCGTGATCGTTGAGATTGTGCGCCCCGGCACGGGCGACCCTGTGGCCGTTGGTGAGGTGGGTGAAGTTGTTGTCACCACGCTCAACCCCGACTATCCGCTCATCCGCTTTGCGACGGGTGACATGAGCGCTGTGATGGAGGGGCAAAGCCCCTGTGGGCGCACCAATATGCGGATCAAGGGCTGGATGGGCCGCGCGGACCAGACGACCAAGATCAAGGGGATGTTTGTACGCCCCGAGCAGGTTGCGGCCTTTGTGGCCAAGCACGGTGAGATTGTGAAAGCCCGTGTTGTTGCCACGCGCAAAGGCGAGATGGATGCGATGACTGTGATGGTCGAGGCCGAGGGGGGTGACGCTGGGGCCTATGCCAAATCTGTTGCTGAGGTTCTGAAGCTGAAGGGCGATATCGAGCTTGTGGCCAAGGGCAGCTTGCCAAACGATGGCAAGGTTATCGAGGATCTGCGCAACTACGACTGAGCCCGCAATTACGACTGAACCTGACGAGCCAAGGCGTATTTGCGCCTTGGCTTTTTTATGGGGCGCAAAAGAAAAGAGCCGCCACCTTTGCAGGTGCGGCTCTTTTTGCTTTGCAAGCTTTCGCTTGGCTCAGCCCTGACGGGCTTTGAAACGCGGCTGTGTTTTGTTGATCACATAGACGCGGCCCTTGCGGCGCACGATGCGGCAATCACGGTGCCGGCTCTTGAGCGAGCGAAGTGAGTTTCTAACCTTCATGAGGTTATCTCCTTTGTCGCGGCGCAGGCCTTGCGCCTTTGGTTTAGCGGGTGCGCAAGAGTTACCTCTTGTGCGGTGAAACGTTCATGGTGGGCGATACAAGGTTCGAACTTGTGACCCCTTCGATGTCAACGAAGTGCTCTACCACTGAGCTAATCGCCCGAACTGGCTTGGTTTTTCTTGTCCCCTTAAACAAAAAGGGACGCGGAATTCCGCGCCAGCGCCTCGTGTCTATAAAAGGAGTCGCAGATATGATCAAGAGCTTTTGACGCTTCAATTCTTTGAGCTATACTCAGCCCTTAGAGCAGGAGCCAGAATGCCGCGTGTCGCCTATGATTTGATCCACCCAGAACGGCGCACAACCTCGGTTGTGTTTGCCTCGCCGCACAGCGGGCGGGACTATCCCTGGACCTTTCTGCGCAAGACAATTCTGGATGCCCATAGCATCAGAACATCGGAAGATGCCTTTGTAGACAAGCTCTTTTCCCATGCGCCAAAGTGCGGTGCACCGTTTTTGACGGCGGGCGCGCCGCGCGCTTATGTGGACCTCAACCGCGCCCCAGACGAGCTGGACCCCGCCTTGTTTGAAGGCGTGACAGCACGGGGGCACAACCCGCGCGTGGCGTCGGGGCTGGGCGTGGTGCCCCGGGTGGTGGCGGGCGGGCGCGCGATTTATCGTGGCAAGCTGCCAGTGAGCGAGGCCGAACGCCGTATCAACATCTACTGGCGGCCCTATCATCAGATGCTCGCCAAGCTTCTGGACCAGTCTCGCGCCGCTTTTGGCGAGGCGATTCTGGTGGATTGTCACTCGATGCCGCATGAGGCCATGGATATGGCTGCGCGCGGGCTTGTGCGGCGGCCCGAGATTGTCATCGGTGACCGCCACGGCGCGTCAGCCAGCGCCGAGATTGTCGACCGTCTGGACGCCGCATTCACAGCAGCAGGCCTGCATGTCGTGCGCAACGTGCCGTTTGCAGGCGCTTATATTTGCCAGACCTATGGCCGCCCGTCGCGGGGGCAACATGCGATCCAGATCGAAATTGACCGCTCGATCTATATGAACGAGCAGATGATACGCCCGAATGGCAACTTTGAGGCGTTTCGCCGTTTGCTGAAAGGCGTCACAGCCGAGGTCTGCGAGATCGGCCGCAAAGAGGCCAAGCCTCTGGCGGCAGAGTAAAATCAGCGAAAAACACCTGTTTTCAAAGAATTAACCGCCATGGGGGTGAGCTTATCACCTGTGCCTTTGCTGCGGGTTTAGAGGCCGTGCGAAGAGGTTAACGCTTTTTGGCGCTCCCAAAAGAGGGGGGTGATATGCGTGCACCGGGCGTGCACCATGCGTGCACCGCCTCTACGGGGCTTTGGTTAACCGAAATTAAGTTAACGCGGCGTGCGGTGGGTCTGGCCAGACTTGAGATTTTGACTGACTGACGCGGCTTAGAAGATGACTGCTGCAAGTATTACGCCCGCCCATAAAACAGCGCTCCAGCCCCACAGGTAGCCTCTTCGTATTTTGCTCAAGACGTCATTGGCCCATGCTTTTGAAATTTGAGCGGGCGGTGTCTTGATCATATCGACCGCGCTCGACCAACTCTTGGTTCGTTGGCTGTAGTTATTGGAGCAAACAATCAGGAAATGCACGATGGAGGGTGCAAATGTTGTTGCCCCAAAAATGCATACAATGATCGCCATGAGGACGAGTGTTGAATCAAGAGTTTTCTGTGTGGCCGTGGGTGCCTGTTTAGCGCTTTCGTTGCTTTGAGCCACCTCAGCGGTCGGGCTTCTTGGGGTGGGCTCAAGGNGCACANCNGGGNNAGGNTCNGAAAACAGGTCTGCGTAGTTGTAGAGCCCTACAGGGTCCATCGAACGCACAGTCTTTACATCGGCTCCCAGCAGCATCCCAAACACAAAGACCGAAATGACACTGACCATTGTTAGTGTTGAGGCGATAAACCCTGCAAATGAAGCAACCGCTACGCATAGGTCGAGCGTCAGGTTTCTTAACACGGCAAGGAAATGCAGTTTCTCGCGCAAAATCTTGGTCAGAAATGTTCTGGTTGCGCCGATGGAAATGAAGTCAAAAACAGCGTTCATTGTGGGATAAACGAGGAATACAAAAACGGCCCCCAATAGCATCGAGTGATCGTTCTTGAAGAAGATCACGGCAAAAACAGCGCCGAACAGAGGGTAAAACGCCCCTGCTTCTACGATAAAGCGAAACCCGAGGCTCATATAGATTCCAACAAAGAAGAGGCCCGCTGCCATGTCAAAGTACCCGACAAGGCTGTGTGAGCCGACCTCATCAAAAAAGGTCGTGCCTTTCAAAAACGCGCCATCAATCCATTTAAGAAAAAAATGGTACGCGACGACGAATGATAGGGCGATGACGATCCTTTGCAGCCTGACATTTCCCAGAACCTGCTTCAAGCCGCGCCAAAAGCGCTGCTCATTGAGAGGTTCTGTGATGCCTGCAAGCGCTTCAGAGCCACGTGAAAGAGCCAACACGCCTATTGAAACGGCCGAGCCGCTCCAGCGGAATAATTTGACCGCCAAAACAATGGCGATCACAGCCAATACAGAATTCAGGAGTATCTCCACCTTCCAGAGAGCCACAATCCCTTTCTCAAAAACCGCCGCGACCGCCGCAGCAAGAACCGCTGCAACCCAAAAGTAGACAATCGCGATCTGCATGGATGTGACAAAGGCTTGAGGGCTGAATTTCTTTGCGCCGTACACTCTGTCAAAAAAATTGAGGGTTACGACGATCCCTTTTTCATACCAGTTCACGGACCGTCTTTGATATCTGTGGATCAGAGCATCGTGAGAGTGGACATCTTCGATTTGGTCAAGAAGGCTGGCTGTCGCGAAAAATGAGGCAAATTTTGACACGAGCGGAACAACGATGACGGCCAGAAGAAACGCAATAAAGCCATTGTTTGTTTCAAAAAACGGAACCAGGGGAAACTGCATGGGCAACCAACTAAATATCTAAGCGAACAGGCTTTCAAAATGCAGATCACCGCTCAGTCCGAGTTAGCGTGCGTTCAAGCCCCACAAAAGCCAAGAATACTGTCAGCAGGACACTAAGCTGATCTGGCGATCTAATCCATAACCTTTCAAAACCGATGCCAAAGAAAAAGGCCGCCTGCAAAATGCTTGCGGGCGGCCTTGGTGGGTCACGTGGTGGTCTGAGGTGTGACCTCAGATTTCCAGAACGGTGGAGCCTGTCGTCTGGCGGGCTTCCAGCGCTTCGTGGGCTTTGGCGACATCGCCGAGGGCAAAGCGCTGGCCGATGTTTATTTTGACATCGCCTGACAGCACCTTTTCGGCGAGGTGGCGGGCCATGGCCTGACAGGTCTCGTGCTCGCCGATATGGGTGAAGAGTGTCGGGCGGGTGATCTTGAGCGAGCCTTTTTTGCCCAGCAAGCCCACATCAAACGGGGGCACGGGGCCAGAGGCGTTGCCAAAGGAGATCATCATGCCAAGGGGCTTGAGCGAGTCAAGCGAGCCTTCAAAGGTGTCGTTGCCGACGGCGTCCATGACCACGTCCACACCTTTGCCACCTGTCAGCTCTTGCACTTGTGCGGCCCAGTCGCCGCTGCGGTAGTTGAGGCAGTGGGTTGCGCCGTGGTCTTTGGCGAGCTGGCATTTCTCGTCGGTGCCAGCGGTGCCGATCAGGGTGATGCCTTCGGAGCGCGCCCATTGGCAGGCCAGCAAGCCAACACCGCCTGCGGCGGCGTGAAACAAGACGGTATCGCCTGCTTTGAGGGGCGTTGTGCGGTGGAAGAGATACTCGACCGTAAGGCCTTTGAGCATCATGGCGGCCCCCTCTTCAAAAGAGATGCCTTCGGGCAGCGGGCAGACCTGCGCGGCCGGCATGACACGCGCTTGGGTGTAGGCGCCGGGGGGCTGGCAGGCATAGGCGGCGCGGTCGCCGACTTTGAGATGTGTAACACCTTCGCCCACAGCCTCGATGATGCCTGCGGCTTCCATGCCCATCGCATGGGGAAGCTGCATGGGGTAAAGGCCCGTGCGCTGGTAAACGTCGATGAAGTTCAGGCCGACGGCTTTATGTGCGATACGCACTTCGCCTGCGCCCGGTTCGCCCACGGGCAGGTCGACCAGTTTGAATTGCTCTGGCCCGCCATGGGCCTCGATGATTGCTGTAAGTGCCATTTGGTTTCCTCTCCTGTTCGCGGCACCATGATACCACTCTGGCGAGGATGTCCAACGTTCCGTTGCGGCCTAGAGCCCTGCGGCGGCTTCGGCTGCGGCGATGGCTTTGGAGGAGCCTGTGAGCGGGATTTCGGCGCGGNTGGTGAGATCTTCGATCACCAGCGTGTCGCCGCCTTTGAGCGTGCGCAGGGCGCTCGGCGGCAGGGTAAGCTTATAGGCGGTCTGGCCGCCCAGCTCTGTCAGCTCGGCAAAGCGGTAGGTGTCAAGCGGGACGGCGCGCGCGCCCGTGTAGGCAACCCAGAGGCGCAGGGTGAGCGGGGTTGTTTCCCAGAGGCCCGAGACAACCAGTTCGGCACCGCGTTTGCCTTTTTCAAAGGCGAGCGTTGCCATGACGCCTTGGGAGCCTTTGGCGGCGGCAAAGGCGGTTGCGCCTGTCTGGCCTGCGGCCCATGCGGGCGGGTTTGCCGCTATGGTGGTGGTGGCGTCTTGCGCTGAAAGGGGGGCAAAAGGCAGAGCGGCGCAAAACAGGGCGCAAACAACAGGACCGAAACGCATTGAAGTCTCCAGAGCAGCGTGGTTAAGCATGGTTCGCATATTTTCGCGGGTGCGAGAAGCTGTCATTGAGCATTTACCTTATGGGTGTTACGCTTGAGCCATGCTCGGCATCGGGGCTTTCAGATGTGTAAGAAGGAGGGACTTCGTCCTGTCACCAAACGTTGTTGCGGCCAAAGGCGCGGCGGATGCGGCCCAAGCAAAGGCCAAAGTGCTGAGCAGCTCGGAGCTGCTCGCTATCATTCTCAAATCACTAGACGACAACAAAGCTGAAGATGTCGTGCAGATCGATCTGCGCGGGAAGACATCTATTGGCGACTATATGGTTGTCTGCTCCGGGCGCTCATCGCGTCAGGTCGGAGCGCTTTCTGAAAAGCTCGCCGAGCATCTGAAGGTCGATTACGGTCGTGCCTCCAAGATTGAAGGCAAGAACACGGGCGACTGGGTTTTGGTGGATACGGGCGATATCATCGTTCATGTCTTCCGTCCCGAAGTGCGCGAGTTTTACCAGCTTGAGAAAATGTGGCTGACGCCTGAGGCAGATAAGGCCTGATATGCGGCTGACCATCTGCGCCGTGGGCCGCCTGAGGGGCGGGCCTGAAAAGGCGCTGATTGATGATTATGTGCAGCGCTTTGAGCGCACAGGGCGGGGGCTGGGGCTCACCGCCCTTTCGCTTGTTGAGGTGGAAGACAAGAAGGGCGGCGGCATGGAGGCCGAGGCGCAGCTTCTGGAGCGGGCCTTGCCCAAGGGCGCTGTGCTTGTCTGCCTTGACGAACGCGGGCGCGTGGAAAGCTCGCCTGACTTTGCCGCCCGTCTGGCGGGCTGGCGCGACACGGGCGCGCAGGATGTGGCCTTTGTGATTGGTGGGGCCGATGGCATTGCGCCTGCGTTGCGGGCGCGGGCTGTGCACTCTGTCAGCTTTGGCAAGATGGTATGGCCGCATATGCTTGTGCGGGTGATGCTCACAGAGCAGCTTTACCGCGCGGCCTCTATTCTGGCAGGCGCGCCTTATCATCGCGTTTGAGTGCGCAGGTGTTGCCCCGCGCGGGCAAGGGGCGTAAACGCTGGTGCAAAGAGGATGTGGCCATGAGCAGAGCAAAACCGGTTGTTTTATGTATTCTTGACGGGTGGGGGCATTCCGAGCTGCGCGCCGCCAATGCGCCCTTGCTGGCCACGACCCCCAATTTTGACCGGATCATGGCCCATTGCCCCTCTAATTTTCTCACAACCCATGGCCCTGATGTGGGTTTGCCCAGCGGGCAAATGGGCAACTCCGAGGTGGGCCACACCAATATCGGCGCGGGGCGCGTTGTGGCGATGGACCTTGGGCAAATCGACCTTGCCATCGAGGATGGCAGCTATTTTGAAAATGCGCGGCTGAAGGCGTTTATTGCCAAGTTGAAAGAGACGGGCGGCACGGCGCATATTGTCGGGCTGGTGTCGGATGGGGGTGTGCACGGCTCGCTTGTGCATATGATTGCCTCGATCAACGCGATTGCGGCGGCAGGTGTGCCTGTGGCCATTCATGCGATTGCGGATGGGCGCGATGTGGCGCCCAAGTCGGCCTATGGCTATTTTGCGGCTCTGACCGAAGCCTTGCCTGCCAATGCGCGCATTGCGACCCTCACGGGGCGCTACTTTGCGCTGGATCGGGACAACCGCTGGGAGCGCGTGAAAGAGGCCTATGACGCGATGGTTCTGGGCCAGAGCGGCTATAAAGCGGCCGATGCGCATGGCGCGATTTCCAACGCCTACAACCGCAGTGAAACCGACGAGTTTATCTCGGCCACGGTTTTGGGGGGCTATGGCGGGATGCAGGAGGGGGACGGTGTCTTCTGTCTCAACTTCCGTGCCGACCGTGCGCGCGAGATCCTCGCTGCCATGGCGCAGCCCGGGTTTGACAGCTTTGATGTGGGCGCGCGGCCCAAGCTGGCCATGCTGGGGATGGTTGAATATTCCGAGGCCCATGAGGCCTATATGGACACGGTGTTTCCCTCACGGGTGATTGTGAACACGCTGGGCGAGTGGGTGGCCAAGCAAGGCTTGCGCCAGTTCCGTCTGGCGGAGACCGAAAAGTATCCGCATGTCACCTTCTTCCTCAACGGTGGCAAGGAAGAGCCTGAAGAGGGCGAGCANCGCTATATGGCGCAGAGCCCCAAGGTGGCGACCTATGATTTGCAGCCCGAGATGAGCGCCGGCGAAGTGACCGACGCTTTTGTCGGGGCGATTGAAGAGGGCTATGACCTTATCGTGACCAATTACGCCAACCCCGATATGGTCGGCCACA
>P_2C_Liq_3_UnCtyDRAFT_100156_pt1 | contig 20614 bp, 22 predicted proteins | sample Pon2CUnioCityCA_3_FD_9720 | JGI IMG/M metagenome (IMG submission 9720)
TTGAGAGTCTCCTGCACCTGCTGTAATATCTCCAAACCAAAAGTTCTTTTTCCCTTCTTTTAATTTAATATTAATAGCTACTCTATCTTGATTATTTTGAACACCACTTAATTGACTTACACTTGAATAATTTCTTAATACTTGAATTTTATCTACAGCATTCGAAGGAATATTTTCGGTAGCTAATTTTGTATCTCCACTAAAAAACTCTTTCCCATCCACCATAATTTTTTCTACAGCTTTACCTTCTACTTCTATTTGGCCTGCATCATTAATTTCTACCCCAGGTAGTTTTTCAAGCACATCTTTTAGCTTTCGTTCTGAACCATTTTTAAAAGAATCTGCATTATAAATTATAGTATCACCTTTAACAGTAACTGGCATTTTTGCGACAATGTTAATACCATCTAACATATTGTCTTCATACATTGTGTAGTTTTTAGTGATATTTGTTGTTTTTGTTTTGACAAATTCACTAATTTCTTTAAAACCAACGTAACTAATTTTAATGTTGTAAACCGTATTATTTTTAAGATCTAATTTAAAGCTACCATTGGCATCAGAAAAACCATAAGACGCAATTGTTTTGGCCACTGTATCTAAGGCAATAACATTTGCCATTTCTAAGGGTTGCCCAATAGAATCTTTAACAACACCTGTATATTTGATTTGGGCAGTAGACACCCAAGACACCAATACCATGGTGATAAGTAGTATTTTTTTCATGTATTTGAATTGATTAAGTTTGGTTTAAAAGTGATGATGAAGTTAGTATTAAAAACCTCTACCACCTCTTCTATTTTGAAAGCGTTCTTTAAGTTCTTCTGTTTTTACTCTAACAATTTCGTTATATTCTTCTCTGTTTACTTTTTTTCCTTTACTAGGTTTATCAATTTTAACAGGTTCTGAAGGATTTAAAACAATTTCTGTACACAGCATTGTTGTTCTGCCCGCATTTAATTCTAAAATTAAACCAGGTAAACCCCAATAACCTTCTGGTCCAGAACTAACAGGAACTTGAGGCGTATACCATGCAGTTACTTGTAATAACTTAATATCCTCTTTTTTATCTTCAGTTTTTGTAGTATCTTTTTGCTGACCTCTTCCTCTTCTAAACATACTTCCCCAATCGATTTTGGTATCAACTTTTGTTAAAGTTGCTTTATAACATGTGTATTGTCCAATTTTTTTAGTTTCTGTACCTAACTCCCATTTTGGTTGCTCCATTTCTTCTACAATTAAGAAACGCTTACTAAACTGTTCTACGTCTTCAATCATCTCTCGATCTTTTAAGTTTTTATAAATAGAACCTTGACCATTACTAGCACCCCATCTTGGTCCTCCTGAACCTCCTGGAGCATCTAATTTTACATCTTCTTTAAAAGAAGATTCTGTTCTATTAAAACTTAAAGTGTATGTTTTTTCCAAAAAGTTCTTCATACGAGCCATTATTTGCTTTTTCTCTTGTTCGCTTCTATTCCCAAATCTACTCATATCCATAGTAGTTTTAGACATATAGGCTGCTGTACCCTGAAAATCTTTTTGAGCAAATGTTGTAATCGTTACAAAGGCAAAAAGAAGTGAAAAAATTGATTTCATAAATTTTAGATTAATTAATTGAGGTCAAAAATAACTCTATTAATAACTAAGACTTCTAGAAAAATTAAAAGTTTAAAATCATTTAACATAGTTTAACAGACTTTAACACCAAATTTTAATTCCCACTCATCTTAATGTTAATTCCACCACCTATATCCACTCCATTTCTGCCTTTAAATTTCTCCATCATTTCTTTTGTTTTTTCTTGTTGAATTTTAGTAAACTCTTTTTGATTTACCTCTTTACCTTTAGATGGAGCCTCAATTTTTATTTTTTCTGAAGGATTTATAACTATTTCTGTACACACAATTACATTTTTACCATCGTTAATTTCTAAAATTAAACCAGGTAAACCTTGATAATCACTTGGACCATTGCTAACAGGAACTTGAAGTGTATACCAAGCTGTTGTTACTTTTGTTTCTTTGGTTACCTCTTCCTTTGTTTCACCGTTAATAATACTCATTGTTTTATGCGCTACTTCTTCTGTATGAGTTGCCTTATAACACGTATACTGACCTATATTTTTAGTTTCAGTTGTCATTTGCCAATCGTATTTTGGAAGCTCATCTTTAATTAAAAATACTTTTCCTTGTATCTCTGTTTGTTTGGCAAAACGTTGGTCTTTTGTGTTTTTGTAAAAAATACTTCCTTTACCAGATCCACCCAAATTCATAACCATAACCCTTGTACCATTAGCTTTTGGGTTTGGAGCATCCAACTTCTCCTCTTCTTTATAAATAGATGTAGTTTTATCGAACTCTAAAATGAATGTTTTTTGATTCATTTTTTGTAATCTTTTTTGCAATTCTTCTTGCATTTTGTCAGTTATACCTTCTTGATTTTCTCCAAATTTTACATTAGATTTTCTGCTTGTTTTATAGGTTGCTTTTCCTGAAAAATTTTGTGCACCAATTGCAGTTACTAATAATAGTGCCAATGTTGTAACAATTGCTTTCATAATTTATTCGTTTTCGTATTTTTTATATAATTTTATCAGTCCTTTAATTCCTTTTTTTGATTTGGCTATTAAGCCATCTATATTTTCAGCCTTTCCTTCCACACTAAATTTACTAGCAATAGAAACTTTTTTATTTTCAGGTTTTTTTATATTAATTCCAAAACTCATTTTAATAGTTTCGTCATCTTTATTATTTTCAAAAAAAGTTTTTAATTCATCCCAATTGATCGACTCTAGCTCGCTTATAGCATCTACACTATAAGACATAGAGGTTACTTTTACTTCTGTATTTGTATGTATAGCCTCATTTATTGCAACACTTTTATGCTGTGCAAATACTATTGAAGTACATAATAAAAGAAATACTGTCGTGATTTTTTTCATAATATATTGTTTTTATTTGATTACACTACAAAGATGCAACATCAACTTACTTTTTAAGGTTAACGAACGTTAACGAGTGTTAACCTATCCATTTTAATAAATTTACTACCTATATTTGAGCTATGAAAAACAAAAAATATACTTGGATTTTCTATTCAATTGCCATTACTATTATGGCAACAATTGGAGTGCAATTCTATTGGAACTTAAAAAATTACGAAGAAAACAAACAGCGAGTTAAAAATGAAATTCAGTTAAGTTTAGACAATGCTGTTGAAGAATATTACGCAACTTTAGCTAAAAAAGACTTTTTAACAATTTTAAAACCGAGTAAAGATAAAATTGATATTAAGCTTTCTTCTGAAATACCTTTCGATTCTTTACTAAAGAAAATTAAAGCTAAAAAAAATAAAAGTGTACAACCAAAATTTACTATCAATGATATCAAAATAACTTCAGATGAAAATTTATCTCAAAAAGAGTTAGATTCGATGATGAATGATATGAAAGAATTCGCTGCCAAATTTAATTCTAAAGATCCTATTAAAAAAACCTCAAAGAAAAAAACAGATTCTACCATCATATTTACTCAATTTACAGATGCTCAAAATGGTTTTAATTTAAGTAGTACAGGTAAAAAAACAGCTATACAATATTTTAAAGGAAAAAAATCTGCCGACAGTTTAAAGTTGATTAAAAATTTAAAACCCATGTTCATTTCTTTTTTTGATAGCTCTGTAGACTATCAAAAAATAGATTCCTTAATCAACAAACAACTAAAACAAAAAGGAATTGACATCAAAACAAGTTTTCATCACACAAAACAAGATACACTTTTTCATCAAACCAAAGATTCAGTTTTAGATTCGGAAACGTTTGTGGTGAAATCGAAATCTACCTTTGTAAAAGAAAACCAAGGATTTCAATTGGTGTATAACAATCCGAATTTTGAAGCATTACAAAGAAGTTTTGGCGGCATATTTCTCTCCTTATTATCATCACTCTTAATCATTTCTAGTTTATTTTATTTATTGAGAATTATCAATCAACAGAAAGAACTGGCCATTATTAAAAACGATTTAATTAGCAATATTACACATGAATTTAAAACACCAATTGCCACAGTTTCTACAGCTATAGAAGCCATTGAAAATTTTAATGTTTTAGACGATAAAGAAAAAACAAAAAAATACTTGGCAATGTCTACTGTTCAGCTAAAAAAACTACATCAAATGGTTGAAAAATTGTTAGAAACTGCTACTTTAGATAGTGAGCAATTGCTCTTAAAAAAAGAAACTGTAGATGTTGTAGAAATGACAGAAAGACTGGTAAATAAACATCAAATGTTAGCCAATGAAAAAGAGCTTGTTTTTTCATCGAACTTACAACCTATTTACTTGCATATTGATGTTTTTCATTTCGAAAATGTAATTTCTAACTTAATTGATAATGCTATTAAATATGGTGGAAATAGGATTGAAATCAATATAAATTCCATTTTAAAATCTACAGAAATAACCATTGCTGATGATGGAACTGGCATTGAAAAAGGCCAACAAGAAAAGATTTTCGATAAATTTTATAGAGTTCCAAAAGGAAACACACATGATGTAAAAGGTTTTGGCATTGGCTTGTATTATTGTAAAAAAATAATAGATAAACACAATGGAATTATTGCGCTTTCTTCGGATAGAAAACAAACCATTTTTAAAATAACCATACCAAATGAGTAAGATAAAAGTACTTTTAGCAGAAGACGAAGCTAGTTTAGGAATGATTGTTAAAGAGAGTTTAGAATCTAGAAATTTCGAAGTTTTTCATGCAGAAAATGGAGAAGAAGCTTTTGAGTTGTATCAAACCAAAAAACCAGACATTTTAGTTTTAGATGTTATGATGCCCAAAAAAGATGGGTTTACTTTAGCCAAAGAAATACGACAAGAAAATAAAAGAATTCCCATTATTTTTTTAACCGCAAAATCTCAAATTAATGATGTTTTAGAAGGGTTTAATCACGGGGGAAATGACTATTTAAAAAAACCTTTTTCTATGGAAGAACTCATTGTTAGAATCAAAGCTTTGCCAAATAGAATTGAATTAAAAACAAACGTAGAAAACATTACAATTGGCGAGTATGTTTTTAATTTTACCAAACAAACATTAGCCTACGCCCATAGTATTGAAACATTAACACATAGAGAAGCGCAATTACTTTTTTATCTTTTTGAAAAGAAAAATGAAGTATTAGACAGAACCTTTATTTTAAATAAGCTTTGGGGAAATGACGACTTCTTTAATGCCAGAAGTATGGATGTTTTTATCAGTAAACTTAGAAAAAAACTAAAAAAAGATGAAACCGTTCAAATTTTAAATGTTCGAGGATTTGGGTATAAATTAATCTGTTAGTAATTTAAAAGCTATATTTTTTAGTACCTTTAGCATCTCTTTTTTTAAATCTTTATAATTTTAAAATATGCACGTTGCAATTGCAGGTAATATTGGTGCTGGTAAAACCACACTAACCAAACTTTTAGCCAAACATTATAAATGGAAACCACATTACGAATCTGTTGACGAAAATCCCTACCTAGACGATTTTTATGCAGAAATGGAACGCTGGTCTTTTAACTTACAAGTTTATTTTTTAAACAGTCGTTTTCGTCAAATTTTAGAGCTAAGAAAAACAGGTAAAAGTATTATTCAAGACAGAACTATTTATGAAGATGCTCATATTTTTGCACCCAATTTGCACGCTATGGGTTTAATGACAAATCGTGATTATAATAATTATAGCTCTCTTTTTGAGTTGATGGAAAATTTGATATCGCCACCTGATTTGTTAATTTATTTACGAGCCGACATTTCTACATTAGTTGGTCAAATTCATAAACGTGGTAGAGATTATGAAAACTCAATTAGTATCGATTATTTAAGCCGTTTAAATGAACGTTACGAAGCTTGGATATCGAAATACACCAAAGGAAAACTATTAGTAATTGATGTTGATAATTTAGATTTTGTAAAAAACCAAGAAGATTTAGGCTACATTATAGATAGAATAGATGCACAAATTAATGGTTTATTTTAAAAGCCAAAAAACAATAAAAAGTGAAAGAGACCGTTAAAAACGGTCTCTTTTTTTGTGATTTTACTCACGCATGATAGATAGTCCCCCAACTTTCTATCAGATTTTAAGTAATGCTTATGGCAAAACTTCAATACGATTATCTACAATTTCCTTTATAGGAATAATGATGATAGTCTCTTTATTTTTAATAACTACAGAAATATTATCGATAGTTTGTATAACTCCTTCAAAATCTTTGGTTTTTATTCTATTTCCAACTTGTAAATTCTTTCTAGAATAATAGCCAAATAAAAGTCTTTTTATTATGTCTGTGAATCCTAAACTAAAAGACACTGTAAAAGCTGCTAAAACAGTAGCAAATATAATAGATAAATTGTTAGTAATCAAATCTGTTTTAACTCTTGCTTGATTCAGGGCTGTAACACTTACTATGATTGAGATTATGTAAAAAATTACACCACCTAACGGTTACCTCCTGTGAGCTCTAGTGATGTAAAAGAACTCGTTATCGCCTTTTTAACCAAATTCACAACATAAATACCAACTACAAAAATAACTAATGCACTTATTAATTTTGGTAAATAGGCTATTAAATTAGCTAAGTGCGTAGAAACCATTTTTAATCCTAATAATTCTGACGTTACAATGATGAAAATGAAAATCAAAATCCACTTTATAGATGTAATAATTATTTTTGTGGGTTGAATTTTAATCTCAGAGCTTCAGAAAATTTCATCAACATTAATTTTTCTGGAAAAGTATCTATATTCGTAAAACCAAGAGCCTTTTTTATAAAGAATAAAACCAATTTTATAAAAAGCCAGCCTATAATTAAAAAAGAAATTCCTTTTAATAATTGCGGTAAAAAATTCACAAAACCATATCAGAGGTTTTGCAAAAAACTAACATCAAAATCAGTTTGTAACGTAAATAATAAAGCGTTTATTGGTTATACAAATTAGTTGTTTTTGTTTCTTTTTTTATCATCACCTCCTAAAATACTACCAATGGTACTTGGGTATTTTACCAAAAACAAATCAGCTACATCAATGGTTAGCTTAATCATATTAATGTCATTCAGTACTTTTTCTTTTAGCACTTCTGGCACTTCATAATGATGCAATATTTTTTTAAAGGGATTACTCATAACTTATAGTTCTCCGTACATACTTACAACTTTTTGTTTAGCTCTTTTAATACGCATTTTTACTGCGCTTTCTCCTATTCTCATAGCATCTTGAATTTCTTTAATACTCATATCATCTTGATATTTCATTAAAAGAATCATTTTATCTTTGGGGTCCATTAAGTCTAAAGCCTTTGCTAATTTCTCTGACTTTAACTCAAATAAAGAGGCATCATCTATATCTTGAACAACATCTTCATCTTTAATTTGATCTGTTACCACCGTAACTTTTTCTTTCTTTTTATGTGTATTTCTTTGTACATAATTCACACAAAAATTGTACGTAAAAGAATACAACCATGTAGAAAACTTTGAGTTTCCTTTAAATGTTCTCAGCTTTACAAACAAAAGCACAAACACATCATGCGTTAAATCTTCTGCCTCTTGCTTGTTTTTGGTAAAACCATAACACTTGTTATACACCACTTTAGAAAAACGATCATATAAAACAGCAAACAATTGCGAATTGTTTGTAGCTGCTATTTTAAAGACCAATTCTTCGTCTGTTAATTTATTTGTACCGTTATTTTTCAATACTTATTACCTTTAAGACACAAAAAAAAGGAATTAGTCACCTATTTTTTTTAAAAAAAAGCCAGGACGCAACTATTAAACGTTGAACGTATTAATTATCTCTTTTAAAAAAAAGAAACCCATTTTGTAACATTTATATAAAATCTTACGTACAAGTAATTGTAGCAATACATTAATCCTTTAAAAAGTCATAGAGAATTAGATGAGACAACTTAAAATTACCAAGCAGGTTACCAATAGAGAAACTGCATCCTTAGACAAATACTTACAAGAAATTGGAAAAGTAGACTTAATTACAGCTGATGAAGAAGTTGAATTAGCTCAGCTTATAAAAGCCGGCGATCAAAGAGCATTAGAAAAATTAACAAAAGCCAATTTACGTTTTGTGGTATCTGTTGCAAAACAATACCAAAATCAAGGATTAACATTACCAGATTTAATTAACGAAGGAAACTTAGGACTAATCAAAGCTGCGAAACGTTTTGATGAAACTAGAGGTTTTAAATTTATATCGTATGCTGTTTGGTGGATTCGTCAATCGATCTTACAAGCTTTAGCAGAACAATCTAGAATTGTACGTTTACCATTGAATAAAATTGGTTCTATCAACAAAATCAATAAAATGTATGCGTTTTTAGAGCAAGAAAATGAGCGCCCACCAAGTGCTGAAGAAATTGCGAAGAAATTAGACATGACTGTAAACGACGTTAAAGAATCTATGAAAAATTCTGGACGTCACGTATCTATGGATGCGCCTTTAATTGAAGGTGAAGATTCTAATTTATATGATGTATTAAACTCTGGCGAATCTCCAAATCCTGATCGTGTTTTATTACACGAATCGTTAAGAATTGAAATCAATAGAGCCTTAGAGACATTAACACCAAGAGAAGCTGATGTTGTAAAATTATACTTTGGTTTAGGTGAACACCAACCAATGACTTTAGAAGAAATTGGTGAAACGTTCGATTTAACTCGTGAGCGTGTTCGTCAAATTAAAGAAAAAGCCATTCGTAGATTAAAACATACGTCTAGAAGTAAAATTTTAATGACCTACTTAGGTTAAACAAATAAAAAAATCCGTTAGAAATTTCTAACGGATTTTTTGTTTTTCTCTATTTTCTACTTTCCAAAAACTAATTTTTCTTCACTTTCTTCAATTCGCCTTCGTGATCTAAAATAATTTTTTCATCTCTGTATTTACAACAAGGATGTACTGAATTGTAAGCTTCCTCTGATGCTACCACTTTTTTGTTATCTGCATCAAAAACATCGTGCCCCACTTTTAAAATATTTTGTTGCACAGTAGAAACATCTGTTTTACGCTCGTCCATTATTAAATTTAATTGATGTGTTTCAACACTCCAAATGGCAAACTTTACACCTTTGGTTTTTAAAGCTGCAGTTTCTATGCGCTTTTTACACATTCCGCAAATACCATCAACTTTAAAAGAAGTTTTTGCATTTTTATTTTTTGTTACTTCTTGTGATTGCGTTGTAAAAGCAACCAACACTAAACTTAATGTAATTATTATATTTTTCATTTTTATTTAATTTATCATTCCTACTTGGTCANGAATTTTCTTAGTACTTATATCTTTANATTTTGTGATTCCTTTTTTTTCACGGAATCACAGCAAATCAATGTTTCTATAATTAATCCCACTTAGTGGGTTATTTAATTTTAAATCGTAATCCAACGTAAATAGAACGTCCAAAAATGGGTGCATATACTATGGTTGTATCAAAATTTGCTCCAAAAGGATCATCACTTGCTAAAATAGGATTTTTCTGTTGAACATTTGTTAAATTTTCACCCCCAAAATACACCTCAAATTTATTAGAAAATACTTTGGTGATTTGTGAATTTAATAACTGATATGGTGCTGAATTTTCAGGCAATTGATATTGCACCGGGTTTGAACTAGTATTTGGTAAACGTTGCGTACCAATATTATTAAAGGTGACATCAAATCGCCATTGAGATTCTTTTGCTGTTAATTCTGTTTCATAAGAAAGGTTTGCAAAAAATCTATTTTGAGGCTGAATGGGTTTCTGCAAATCACCACTTTTATAAGCGGTTGTAATATCAAAATATTTATACGCCGTTCTTAGATTCAAGTTTTTTGCAAGAGTATAATTCAGCTCTACTTGAAAGCTATTGGCAATACTTTGTCCGTCTAAATCATAAAAAGATATTTCCTGCGGATTTTCCCAATCTACCACTACTTGATTTTGAAAATTGGTTTGATAAACATCAAAAGTAATGTCTCCTTTTTGATCAAATAAATTAAATTTCTGCAAATAAGAAACCCCATAATTCCAGGCAATTTCAGGATTTAATCCGTAGATATTTCCACCAGCTGCATCAATATTAATTTGTCGAGCACTTGCAAATAATTGTTGATTTTCTGCAAAAATATTGGCACTTCTTTTTCCTCTTCCTACAGAAGCTCTAAAAACTCCTTTTTCCCAAGGCACATAACGCAAATGCAAACGAGGTGTAAGAAATGTACCTAATAAATTGTGCGTATCTATTCGTAAACCAGCAGTTAAACTAAAATTGTCTAAATTGTCAAAAGCGTACTCAAAAAATGCGCCTAACGAATTTTCATTTCTACTAAAGTTATTTGTATTTACTAACTCATCAAATCGATCATAGGTATAAGATAAACCTGTTTTAAATTTGTTTCTAGTATCACCAATAATAGAATTGAAAATTAAATTAGAATAAATACTTTCGTGCTGAATATCATATATATTCAACCCAAAATAAGAATCTTGCTGATGATTACTATATGCCATTTGAAAACCAATACTTTGAAAAGGCATTTCAGGAAAAACATAGCCTAATTTTGCAGATGTATCAAAACGTTTTGTATCAATTTCGCTACCCCAATTATTTGTTGTTCCTTTATCATTTAAAGGATTAAAATTGATTTCTCCGGTTTGTTTTTCATCATTTAAAAAACGAACATTTATAAAACTAACCCAACCTTTTTCGGCATCTGTAAATTGCCATCTATTCATTACATTTATCTGATTAGATAAGGGCATGTCTAAAAAATTATCCTTGTTTTGATCGAATTTTTGCCCTCTATAATTTCCGTGAATGTACACCCCTGTATTCCATTTTTCAGAAACTTTTGTATTAAAATGAGTATTGGCTTCAAAACGCCCCATTTGCGAACCAAAAATATTTAAAAAGAAACTGTTATCGGTTAAAGGCTTTACCAATTCTGCATTTATTTGTCCAGAAATACTTTCAAATCCGTTTACCACAGAACCTGCTCCTTTTGTAATTTGAATGCTCTCTACCCAAGTTCCTGGGGTAAATGTAAGTCCGAATACTTGACTAGCTCCTCTTACAGCAGGGATGTTTTCTTGGGTAATTAACAAATACGGACTATTTAAACCCAGCATTTGTATTTGTTTTGTACCTGTTAACGCATCAGAAAAACTTAAATCTATTGACGGATTTGTTTCAAAACTTTCGGCCAAATTACAGCAGGCTGCTTTTAACAATTCTTCAGAATTTACAGTAAACATATTTGTTGTGGCTAAAAAAGATCTTTGTACAGCATTTCTTTTACTGTTGATGGTAATCCCTTCCAAGTCACTTTCTGGTGTTAAAAAATGATGAATGGGTTTTAAACTATTTATGGTGATGGTATCTGTTTTATACCCCAAATAACTAATTACTAGTTTTTTATATGCAGGTTTATAATCGATTGTAAACCAACCTTTAGTATTGGTAATTGCGCTAACATTTGTATTTAACCAATGTACAGTTACATCAGCAACTCCTAAATTGTCTCTTGGGTTGTTTTTATCCATAATCATCCCTGTAAAGGTAGTTTGAGAGAAGAGTACGAAAGGTATAAACAGCAGTAAACTGTTTATAATATGTTTTTTCATTTTGTTTTGATTTTAATTAAGAACAATAATTTTAATCATCAGTAGTGATGATGTTGTTGTTAAAAATTAAAAATCAGATTAAAAAAGTTTGATATAAAACTTGATAATCGAAAGGAATATCAGGTGGAGAAAAGTCTTTAAAGAAGATATGTTCTGATGAATGATCTCTGAAGATATCTTTGTAAGAAACACAAAAAACAGCTAAAAACTCTTGATTCTTAAAAGTGATGTTCTCTATTTTGTTGTTTTGTAATTTGTCTTGACCTTCAAATTTTTGAACCTCATCTTTGCAACATCCTTTCTTTTTAGGTAAACTTTCTTTCTCCATGCTCATACCACAACCTTCGGCATCACCAGTAAAAGAAATATCAACTAAAAAATCGCCACAATAATGCTTATCCACCGTAAAAGAAAAGGTAGATAAAAGCACTAAAAGCGCCAAAGCAAAGGATGCCATTTTAGAGAAAAACACGTTCATTTATGGTCGCAAATTTACAACAACTAATTTTAATGTTTTGTTAAACTATTGCTTCAAAAAATAAATAAAAAATTGATTCTTAAATTCTTGATACTTTTTGAATTATTTTTGCAAAAATTTTTAAATTATGGACATACCTTTTTTACAACAAGAAATAGATAAAATCATAATATCAAACACTAGCAAAGAAAAAATACTACAAAGCATTTGTGATTTTTTAGAGCGTGAAATTTCGTATTACGATTGGGTAGGCTTTTACTTTAAAAATGGCGACAAAGAAGAATTAAAACTAGCGCAATATACAGGTGAAGAAACCGAACACACCATTATACCTTTTGGAAAGGGAATTTGTGGGCAAGTAGCTGTAAGTAATGAAAACTTTGTAGTACAAGGATGTTTCTGAACAAGACAATTACATTTCATGTGGCTGGAAAGTAAAGTCAGAAATCGTGATTCCTATTTTTGTAAATGGAGAAAATATCGGACAAATTGACATCGATTCTCATACCGCAAATACATTTTCCGCAAAAGATGTACAGCTTTTAGAGTATATCTGTGAAAAATTATCATCAATTCTCTAATTTTATTGATTTTTATTTTAAATTTTACTAAATTTGATGAGAATAATTTAATTACATAAAAATCAAACTGAATAAAAATGAGAAAACAAGAGTCTACAACTGCCAATTACACAACTAAAAAACAATCTATCGTTGATCAATTTGTAGATTGGTTTAGAAATTTTATAGAAAATGCCGAATAAAATTTGATAGTTTTATAAACTCTAAAAAAACATATTGAATTATTGTTAATTACTCCCCTATTTTGTTACTATCTTTTATTGTAATTTCTTTAATGATTGTGTAGTTTTGCTCGCTTAACAATACAGCAAGAAATGAGCACTTCAAAAACAATTAAATCTGCATTAATCTCAGTATTTCATAAAGATGGTTTAGCACCAATTGTACAAAAACTAAACGAACTAAATGTTACTATTTATTCTACGGGTGGTACAGAAAAGTTTATCAAAGAATTAGGAATTGATGTTGTTCCTGTAGAAGACGTAACTTCTTACCCTTCTATTTTAGGAGGAAGAGTAAAAACCTTACATCCAAAAGTTTTTGGAGGAATTTTAAACCGACAAGATCACGAGGGCGATGTTGCAGAAATGCAAGAATATCAAATACCTCAATTAGATTTAGTTATTGTTGATTTGTATCCGTTTGAAAAAACAGTAGCTTCTGGAGCAGCAGAACAAGATATTGTAGAAAAAATTGATATTGGTGGTATTTCTTTAATTAGAGCATCAGCAAAAAACTTTAAAGACACATTTACGGTTTCTTCAATGGATCAATATGAAGAGTTTTTATCAATTTTATCTGAGAATAATGGCAAAACTTCAATTGAGCAAAGAAAAAAGTTCGCTGCAAAATCTTTTAATGTTTCTTCTCATTACGACACTGCAATCTTTAACTATTTTAATGAAGATGAAGTGGTGTATAAGGCAAGCGAAACTACATCTAAAGTTTTACGTTATGGAGAAAATCCACATCAAAAGGGCTATTTCTTTGGCGATTTAGATGCTATGTTTGATAAATTACACGGTAAAGAATTAAGCTATAACAATCTCTTGGATGTTGATGCCGCTGTAAATTTAATGAACGAGTTTATTGATGAAAACCCAACATTTGCGGTTTTAAAGCACAATAATGCCTGTGGTTTTGCGCAAAGAGACACTATTAAGCAAGCCTATATAGATGCCTTGGCTGGAGATCCCGTTTCAGCCTTTGGAGGCGTTTTAATTGCCAATACAGAAATTGATGCAGCAACTGCAGAAGAAATTCATAAATTGTTTTGTGAGGTAGTAATAGCACCAAGTTATTCTGATGAAGCTCTGGCAATTTTAAAAGGAAAGAAAAACAGAGTTATTTTAATTCAGAAAACTACAGAACTTCCTAACCAGAATGTTAGAACAGCATTAAATGGTTTGTTAGTTCAAGATAAAGATTCAAAAACCGACGTATTAGAAGATTTAAAATTTGCAACAAATACAAAACCTTCTGATAGTGAAATAAAAGATTTATTATTCGCCTCAAAAATTTGTAAACACACAAAATCAAACACTATAGTATTTACAAAAAACAATCAGTTACTAGCAAGTGGAACAGGGCAAACCAGCAGAGTTGATGCCTTAAATCAAGCCATTGAAAAAGCTCATAATTTTGGTTTTGATTTAAATGGAGCTGTTATGGCAAGTGATGCGTTTTTTCCTTTTCCTGATTGCGTAGAAATTGCAGGTAATGCTGGTATTACAAGTGTAATTCAGCCTGGAGGATCTATAAAAGATCAATTAAGTATCGATTATTGCAATGCCAATAATATCTCTATGGTAATGACAGGAACTAGACATTTTAAACATTAATTAAATTAACAGATTTACAAGATTAATTTTAGTAAATTTGTGAGAGTACACAATTCAAAATAAGAAGTAATTTTATGGGTTTTTTTGATTTTATGACGGAGGATATTGCGATTGACTTAGGAACCGCAAACACGTTAATAATACACAATGGGAAAGTGGTTATTGACAGCCCTTCTATTGTTGCTAGAGATAGAACTACTGGCAAAATTATAGCTATTGGTCAAGAGGCTAATTTAATGCAAGGAAAAACACATGAAAACATAAAAACAATTCGACCTCTTAAAGACGGTGTAATTGCTGATTTTCAAGCTTCTGAAGAAATGATTAAAGAATTTGTTAAGCAAATTCCATCTATAAAAAAGAAATTATTCCCACCCGCATTAAGAATGGTTATTTGTATTCCTTCAGGAATTACAGAGGTTGAAAAACGAGCAGTTCGTGATTCTGCAAAACACATGAACGCCAAAGAAATCTACCTAATTTATGAGCCAATGGCAGCTGCAATTGGTGTGGGTATAGATATTATGGAACCGAAAGGAAATATGATTATTGACATAGGTGGTGGTACAACAGAAATTGCTGTAATTGCTTTAGGTGGTATTGTTTGTGACCAATCTGTAAAAGTAGCTGGAGATTTATTTACAAGTGATATTATGTACTACATGCGTACACAACACAATTTACATGTTGGTGAAACCACTGCCGAAAAAATAAAAATTACCATAGGTGCTGCTACAGAAGATTTAGATACACCACCAGAAGAAATGTTGGTACAAGGTAGAGATTTATTAAGCGGTAAACCAAAACAAGTAAAAGTTTCTTTTAGAGAAATTGCAAAAGCTTTAGACAAATCTATCTTAAGAATTGAAGATGCAGTTATGGAAACATTATCTAAAACACCACCAGAATTAGCTGCCGATATTTACAATACAGGTATTTATTTAGCTGGAGGAGGTTCTATGCTCAGAGGTTTAGACAAACGTTTATCTCGTAAAACAGACTTACCTGTTTATGTTACAGAAGACCCTTTACGAGCTGTTGTTCGTGGAACAGGAATTGCTTTAAAAGAATTAAATAAATATAAAAACGTGTTAATGAATTAGCATTTTTAAGTTTTAACAATGCAACAAATTATCTACTTTTTTCAAAAGTTTAAGAACTTTCTGTTTTTTTTATTGTTGGCATTTATATCACTTGCATTAACATTTAATAACCTTAATTTTCATAAGAGCAAATTTGTAAACTCTGCAAATTTTATTTCAGGAGGCTTGTACTCACAAGTTTCAAATATTTCTGAATATTGGAATTTAAAATCAGAAAACAAACGTTTAGCAGAAGAAAACAAACGTTTAAAAAATCGTTTAGAAAAAAACAATATTATGGTTTTTAATGTTGATTCTACGATCATCGACTCAACAAAATATCATCAAAAATACACTTTTACAACAGCTAAAATTATCAACAACAATTATACAAAAGATTTTAACTTTTTAACAATCAACAAAGGATTAAACCAAGGAATAGGACAAGAAATGGCAGTAATCAATAGCAAAGGAATTATTGGCATTACAGACAATACTTCTAATGGATATGCCAGAGTACAATCCATTTTAAATAAGAACAGTAAAATAAATGCCCGTTTAAAACACAGTAATTATTTCGGTTCTTTAGGTTGGAATGGTATTGATTATAACACTGTACAACTTTCAGACATTCCTAGACAAGCTCCTTTACAAATAGGTGATACCATTGAAACCGGTGGTAAATCAACCATTTTTCCTGAAGGTATTTTAATTGGTGTAATTACCAAAATTAACAAAGGAAATACCGCAGATAATACTGTAGATGTAACCTTGTTTAATGATATGAGTAATTTAGGTTATGTTTATGTGATTAAAAACTTAGATAAAAAAGAAATTAAGTCTTTAGAAGTATTGCAAGATGAATAAAACCATAAATACACCGACTTTATTCTTCTCTCTGCTTTTTTTACAAATTTTTGTATTAAATAATATTCATTTTTTAGGGTTTATAAATCCTTATTTATACATTGTTTTCGTTTTTTTATATCCTCTAAAAGAAAATAGAATTCCCTTTTTATTTTACAGCTTTTTGTTAGGACTTTCAATTGATTTCTTTTCAGATTCTGGAGGTATTCATGCATTATCAATATTATGCATTGCGTATTTAAGGCTGTTTTTTATAAGATTGTATTTTAGAAAAGTTGTCGCTGATTATGCCTTTTTTAAGCTTAAATCTGAATCTTTTGGTAAAATTTTTAATTACACAGTAACTTTAACGTTAATACATCACTTTATTTACTTTTCTTTTGCTAATTTTAGTTTCAATAATTATGCTAACGTACTTTTAAATACATTATATTCAAGTATTTTTACATTAGTACTCTATTTTTTAGGAACCTATATTTTTACCAAAAAAGAATAATGCAAAGAAGTTTTTTACTCTATTTTTTAATTAGTTTAATCGGATTAATTTTCATCGGACGCTTATTCCAATTACAAATCATTAAACATGAAAGTTATGACCCAATTCATAATGCCGCTGTAAAAATTATATACGATTACCCAGAACGTGGGTATGTGTATGATAGAAATGGTAAATTATTGGTAGCAAATCAACTCTCGTATGATGTAATGATACAGCCCAATCAAGTAAAACCATTAGACACTTTAGAATTTTGTAAACTTTTAAAAATTGATAAGGAAGACTTCTTAAAAAGATTTGCAAAAGCAGAAAAATATGCATCATACCTACCCTCTGTTTTTTTAAAACAGTTGGCAAAAGAAGATTTTGCTTTTTTACAAGAAAAGCTCCATAAATACACTGGTTTTTTTATCCAAAAAAGAATTATTAGAGATTACCCTATAAAAGCTGCAGCTAATGTTTTGGGCTATATTGGAGAGGTAAATGAAGAAAAAGCTAGAAAAAATGATTATTACCAACAAGGAGAACTAGAAGGAAAAGATGGCATAGAAAGGCAATATGAAAACATTTTAAGAGGTAGAAAAGGAAAAAAATACCTCCATAGAAACCGGTTTAATAAAGTAACAGGCTCTTTTAAAGACGGTATTTACGACACCTTACCAGAAAATGGAAAAGACTTAACACTTACCATAGATATTGATTTGCAAGTTTATGCTCAAAAATTAATGAAAGGAAAACGTGGTGGTATTGTTGCTATAGAACCTTCAACTGGCGAAATTTTAGCATTAGTAACAGCACCATCTTACGACCCAAATATGTTGGTGGGCAGAAAAAGATCTAAAAACTCTGTTCTATTATTTAACGATACTATTAGTAAACCGAGTTACGACAGAGGATTACTTGCAGCGTATGCACCTGGATCGCCATTTAAAATGATGAATGCCTTAGTTGGTCTGCAAGAAAACGTAATCAATCAACAAACTTCATTTCGTTGTTATGGTGGTTATCGTTATGGAAATAGAGCAAATGAATTTATGAAATGTCATTGCGATATTTACGCGAGCCCTATAAAACTTAAAACAGCTATTTCAAAATCTTGTAATAGTTACTTTTCAAACACTTATAAATTAATCGTTGAAAAAAACAATAATCCTTCTGAGGGTTTAAATAATTGGCATAAACATGTTACTAGTTTTGGTTTGGGAAATTTTTTAGGTTATGATTTGCCTGCGGGTCAAAAAGGTTTAATTCCAGATGGTAATTACTATGACAAAAGACTAAATTATCGCTGGAATGGCTCTTCTATAATTTCTAATGCAATTGGGCAAGGCGAAATATTAACAACTCCTATTCAATTGGCAAACTTTACAGCTGCTATAGCCAATAGAGGCTATTTTTATACACCCCATTTTGTCAAAAAAATTGATTCTAGTTTCATTGACAATCCTAACTTTACGCAACCTAAAAAAACAACAATCAACAAAGAACACTTTACACCAGTGGTAGAAGCAATGCATGAAGTTTTTAAAACAGGAACAGGAAAATGGAGCCAAGTTAAAGGGATTGAAATTTGTGGAAAAACAGGTACAGCCGAAAATTTTATTGTTGTTAACGGAATTAAGAAACAATTAGACGATCATTCAATTTTAGTAGCCTTTGCACCTAAAGATAATCCAAAAATTGCATTGGCCGTCTTTGTTGAAAATGGTGGTTATGGATCTACAATTGCTGCTCCAATTACAAGTTTACTTATTGAAAAATATATCAATGGAAAAATTTCAAAAAGAAACCAATACAGAGAATTGAATATGTTGAATAAAAGTTTACAAGATATTTATGATGTTCAATTGCTAAAACCTCAAGAAGTTGCGTCAGGAACGAAATAATATTTTTGCAGGTATAGATTGGATTTTAGTATTTCTATACATTATTTTAGTAGGTTTTGGGTGGTTAAATATATTTGCTGCCTCTAACACTGAAAATGATATTGCTATTTTAAGTTTTTCTACCAAATACGGAAAACAACTGATATTTATTTGCTGTACAATTCCTTTAATTGTTCTAATTCTTTTTTTTAATTCAAAATTCTATGAAAAATATGCCAGTATATTTTATATACTTTCCATTTTTTCATTGTTACTATTATTTCCTTTTGGCAAAGAGATCAATGGCGCTAAATCTTGGTTTAATTTTGGAGCTTTGGGTTTACAACCATCGGAGTTTGTAAAAGCCTGTACTGCACTTGCCGTTGCAAAACTATTAAGCGATAGACAGTATAACTTTAAGCTAGTCAAAAACCAGATAAAGGCTTTTATAATTGTATTTTTTCCAGCCTTTTTAATTTTTTTACAACCTGATGCTGGTTCAGCAGTTATTTACTTGGCATTCTTTTTTGTACTAAATAGAGAGGGGTTAACGCTAAATTATATTTTGTTAGGCTCTGGATTTATCCTTCTTTTTATTCTAACCATTTTCTTCGGATATCAATGGGTATTATTAACTACATTTTTATTGATTTCTATTTTAGTTTTTTATTTATTTTATAGAGGAGGAAAACGCTTTATACGTTTTAATTGGCTTAAAATAGTAAGTGTCTACCTATTTCTAGGAGCTTTTATTTTTGGTACTGGATATGTATATAAAAACGTATTAGCATCACACCAAAAAGATAGATTTGATATTTTATTAGGCAAAAAAGTAGATAATACTGGTATTGGCTACAATTCTTATCAATCAGAATTAACAATTAGTTCTGGTGGATTAAAAGGGAAAGGCTTTTTAAAAGGTGATTTAACTCAGGGTGATTTTGTACCAGAACAACATACAGATTATATATTTAGTACAGTTGGCGAAGAATGGGGTTTCTTAGGAAGTAGTTTTGTTATAATTATTTTTATGCTACTCCTCTATAGGATTATTTACTTAGCAGAAACCCACACCAATAAATTTGGAAGAATATATGGTTATGGTGTAGCATCTATCTTATTTTTTCATGTTATCATTAATATTGGTATGGTCATAGGTTTATTGCCAACTATAGGAATTCCGCTACCCTTTTTCAGTTACGGTGGCTCTTCTTTATGGGGTTTTACCATATTGCTTTTTATTTTTATACGATTAGATGGCCATAAAAATTACGACTTTTAAAAAGCAACTTAAACTCAAAAAAAATGCTCTGAATTACTTCAGAGCATTTAAAAAATTATAAAATTTAAAATCTTACAACGCAGCTACGTGCTTTGTTAATTTTGATTTTAGATTCGCAGCTTTATTCTTATGAATAATATTATTTTTAGCTAATTTATCTAGCATAGAAATAACAGTACCCAATTTACTTTCTGCTTCAGTTTTGTCTTCAATAACGCGTAAATCTCTTACAGCATTTCTTGTAGTTTTGTGCTGATATTTATTACGTAACCTTTTTGTTTCGTTACTTCTAATTCTTTTTAATGCTGACTTATGATTTGCCATAATTTCTTTACCTCTTGTTTTATTAAAACTTTTGTAGTCCGTACGGGAATCGAACCCGTGTTACCAGGATGAAAACCTGGCGTCCTAACCCCTAGACGAACGGACCATAACAATTAAATATCTCTCAATTG
>P_2C_Liq_3_UnCtyDRAFT_100159_pt1 | contig 20358 bp, 17 predicted proteins | sample Pon2CUnioCityCA_3_FD_9720 | JGI IMG/M metagenome (IMG submission 9720)
ACAACAATCAGCCCGTCTTCTTCGCGCAGCCATTCGTGTTCTTCAGTAAATTTCATATTTCGTCTCCTTGAGGGTCTTAGCGTTTGAAATTAGCAGGCATAAAGGGAAGCTTGGCGACTTGCACGGGCAGTCTCTTGCCGCGCACCTCGCCAAAAAGCTGGGTGCCCACAGCGCTCATGTCGCTGGGCACATAGCCCATGGCCATAGGGCTTTGCAGGCTGGGGCCAAAGGCGCCCGAGGTCACATGACCAATCGGCTCACCGCCCTCGGCGCTGGCAAAAATAACCGTACCCTCCCGCATGGGCGCACGGCCCTCAGGCAGAAGGCCTACGCGTTTTTTGCGCGCCCCTGCGGCCAGCTGGCCCAGAATAACGGATGCGCCGGGGAAGCCCCCTTCGCGCGCGCCGCCCGCGCGGCGCAGCTTCTGGATCCCCCACGTCAGCGAGGCGTCCACAGGGCTGGTTGTCGCGTCGATGTCATGGCCATACAGGCACAGCCCCGCCTCAAGGCGCAGGCTGTCGCGCGCACCAAGGCCAATGGGCTCGACCCGTTCATCTGCCAGCAAAGCTTGCGCCAGCGCCACAGCAGACGCCGCAGGCACTGATATCTCGTAGCCATCCTCGCCAGTGTAGCCCGAGCGCGAAACCCAGCACTCCGCCCCGTTGAGCGAAACAGTGGCCACATCCATAAATTTCATATCCGCCACCTCTGGTGCAAGGGCGGCAAGAGCGGCCTCGGCGGCTGGCCCCTGCAGAGCCAGCAAAGCGCGCTCCTCGATGTACTCCACCGTCACATCAGGCTCCAAAGCCGCACGCAGCCGCGCGACATCAGCCTCTTTGCAGCCTGCATTGACCACGAGAAAAAGGTGGTCACCACGGTTGGCAAACATCAGGTCGTCTTCGATCCCGCCCGCGTCGTTGGTGAAAAACCCGTAGCGCTGCCGCCCTTCGGCAAGGCCAATCACATCCTGCGGTATCAGCGCCTCAAGCCCTTTGGCCGCGCCCGCCCCCCGCAAAATGACCTGCCCCATGTGGCTCACGTCAAACAGGCCTGCCTCAGCGCGGCAGTGCAAATGCTCTTTCATCACGCCAAGCGGGTACTGCACAGGCATCTCATACCCTGCAAATGGCACCATCTTGGCGCCAAGGTCTTGGTGCATATCGTAAAGCGGCGTGCGCTGCAGATCGGTCATAGGTTCTCCCCTCAAACCCATCGATACTTTGCAGCTCGCGGGCATCATTCCACACGCAAGGTCTGCGTGTATTTGATGCCCCTCTGTACTTTTGCCTGAGATCGCTATCCCTTCGGCGGGCGCTCTCGCGCCACTCTCCAGATTTTAAAACAATCCCGCGGTCCTGTGGCCTGAGAGTTTCCGGGGCGGTTGCTCCTTCGGCACTGGCACACGCCAGTTCTCCCGTGGGGTTGTTTGCATACGATAGAATACGGCCCCGGTTCCCGCAAGCGGGAAATCTAGGCGACGTGCTCGCAGCGGAAGGTTCCAAGGATCGCCTCAAGCGGGGCGTTGTCGCAAACCAGCGCATCAAGCGTCACCCCGTCAAGGTGGGCATAAAACGCTTCGGCCGCATCCTGAATGGCAATGCGCAGGCGGCACGCGTCTTTCAAGGGGCACGAATTATTCGTGTCGGCAAAGCACTCGGCCAAAGGCACTTCGCTCTCGAACTCGCGGAAAACGTCACCGATGTTGATGTCACTCGCCGCGCGCGCCAGCCGCAAGCCGCCATTGCGCCCGCGTTGCGTGTGCAAAAAACCATGCTGGCCAAGGCGGTTGATAACTTGGGCCAAATGGTTTTCCGACGAGTTACACGGCCCGGCTATTTCAGCCTTCGTGACAAGCCGGCCAGGGTTTACAGCGCAAAACATAAGGATTCGGATCGCAATATTGGTCCGTTTTGTAACGCGCATAAAGGCTCCTCCAAAGGTTAAGCTGCATCTGATATACAGCATCAAACACCAAAACCATTTGACATAAATCAACAGGCCAAGCATCGCTTCCCCATGAAACAAGCATTTTTCTTTGGCTACGGCTCTCTCGTAAACCGCAGCACACATGATTTTTCACAAGCCCAGACCGCCTCGGCCACAGGCTGGCGGCGCGCATGGCGCAGCACGCGGTTGCGGCCCGTCTCATTCCTGACGGCGGTGCCCGATTCTTCCTGCGAAATTGACGGTCTGATCGCCCATGTCCCCAATGATGACTGGGCGGCCCTTGATGAACGAGAGCACGCCTACGCGCGCGTCGATGCTGCGCATCAGGTCACGCACGGTTTGGGCAACAGCGCATCCTCTATCGCTATCTACGCCATAGAGAGCGGCCACCATTTTGACCCCAGCCTCGATCACCCGATCTTGCTGAGCTACCTTGATGTGGTGATACAGGGTTATCTCAAAGAGTTTGGCGAGGCAGGCGCCATGCGCTTTTTTGAAACCACGTCAGGCTGGGAGGCGCCCCTGCTCAACGACCGCGCCAAGCCGCTGTATCCAAGGCACAAGACCCTCACAGCAGATGAGCTGACATTTGTCGATGATGCGCTGGCGCGGCTCGCAGTCACGCCGTTCACCCGCGAGCTTTAATCACCTGCAAGAGGGGCAGCAGCGCGCTCATGTCCGGGCCGTGGCTCATACCTGTCAGCGCCTTGCGCAGCGGCATGAAAAGACCGCGCCCCTTGCGCCCTGTCGCCTCTTTCACAGCCGCCGTCCAAGCGCCCCAGCTGTCGCTGGTCAGCTCGCCCTCGGGCAGCAGCGCCATAGCCTCGGCAACAAACGCAGTGTCTTCCGCGTCAATCACAGGCTCGGCCCCTTCGCTGAGAAGCGTCCACCAGCCCGCAAGGTCTGCGCGCGTTTCGATATTTTCACGCACCACATTCCAGAACGCGTCCGCCTGCTCGGCAGGAACACCAAGCGCGGCGATTTCATCCGCCACAGCGTCCAAGGGCTGCGCGTGCAGATACTTTGCTGTCAGCGGAAACAGATCGGCCACATCAAACTTGGTCGGCGCGGTGCCAAACTGTCCGATGTCAAAGCCCTCAATGAGCGTCGCCATCTCGGTCTGAAGTTCCATCGGCTCTGAAGAGCCAAGGCGCGCCATAAGGCTCAACAGCGCCATCGGCTCAACGCCCTGCGCCCGCAAGTCGCGCAAGCTCAGCGTGCCGAGCCGCTTGGACAGCGCCTCGCCTTGCGGGCCTGTGAGCAACGAATGGTGCGCAAAGCTCGGCACAGTCCCACCCAAAGCCTGGATGATCTGGATCTGCGTCGCCGTATTGGTCACATGGTCAGCGCCGCGCACAACATGGGTCACGCCCATCTCGGTGTCATCAACCACACTCGCGAGTGTATACAGCACCTGCCCGTCCGCACGGATCAAAACCGGGTCAGACACAGAGGCCGCGTCAATCGACATATCGCCGATAATTCCGTCGGCCCATTCAATGCGCTCCTGATCAAGCAGAAAGCGCCAGTAGCCGCCCCGCTCGGCGCGCAACGCGTCTTTTTCGGCATCGCTCAGCTTGAGGCCCGCACGATCATAGACAGGCGGGTTGCCCATGTTGAGCTGTTTCTTGCGCTTCAGGTCAAGCTCTGTCGGCGTTTCAAACACCTCATAAAAGCGGCCCATCTTGCGCAGCTCTTCGGCAGCAGCCTCATAGCGCTCAAGGCGCAGGGACTGGCGCTCGACACGGTCCCACGTCAGGCCGAGCCACTCCAGATCTTCCTTGATCGCATCGACATACTCTTCTTTGGAGCGCTCGGGGTCCGTGTCATCGATCCTGAGGATAAATTCGCCTCCCGCCTTGCGCGCGATGAGAAAGTTCATCAGCGCGGTGCGCAGGTTGCCAACGTGGATNTATCCCGTGGGCGATGGGGCGAAACGTGTCACAGTCATTTTAGCTCTCCGAAATGGGCTGGCGCGGTGTCACACACCGGCGCGCCAATGTCCAGATGCGCCAGCGTGGTAAAGCCCTTTTCAAATTTGCGTGAAAGGCATCCATTCGCGCATTTGGTGCGTATAACAAAGTGTATGAGTATCAACAGGAGCCATCCAATGCACAATCAGCCCCAAATTTCGCGCCGCACTGCCCTTCTTGGCGCAGCGGCTCTGCCACTCGCCGCTGCCAGCACTAGCCCCGCCTTTGCCGCCGCCGAAATGATGGGCGCAGCCACCGCCAAGTTCAACCGTATCAAGATCGGTGGATTTGAAGTGACCTCCCTGCTTGCAGGCACGCGCACAGTGCCCGAGCCGCAAAGCATTTTTGGCATGAACGCCACACCAGAAGACTTTGCTACGGCGTCGGCGGCTGCCAACATCCCGACAGACAAGGCCCAGTTTTTCTTTACCCCCACAGTCGTCAACACAGGCGAAAAGCTTGTTCTGTTTGACACAGGTCTCAACGCAGGCGGCATCACAGGCGCGCTCAAAGCCGCAGGCTATGCCCCAGAGCAGATCGACACAGTAGTGCTCACCCACATGCACGGTGACCACATCGGCGGCATGATGAACGATGGCACGCCCACCTTTGCCAACGCCGACTACGTGACAGGCTCCACCGAGTTCAATGCATGGGATATGGCAGGCAACGACGGCTTTGAAAACAACGTGCGCCCGATGGCCGAGAAGATGACCATGCTTGAGGATGGTGGCGCGGTTGCGTCAGGCATTACAGCGATGGCCGCCTTCGGCCACACGCCGGGCCACATGGCCTATATGCTGGAAAGTGAGGGCGCGCAGCTCGTGCTTGGCGCTGATTTTGCCAACCATTACGTTTGGTCACTGGCCTACCCTGACTGGGAAGTGAAATTTGACCGCGACAAAGCCATGGCAGCCCAAACCCGCCGCAAAATGCTGGGCATGATGGCGGCTGATAAAATCCCATTCATCGGCTATCATATGCCCTTCCCAGCGGTGGGCTATGTCGAAACACGCGGTGACGGCTTTCACTATGTGCCCGCCAGCTACCAACTGATGATGGACTGAGTAAGCCACCAAACACCACGGCTGCGCGCGGGTTTAATGAACCAAGCACCTGCGCGCAGCGTATCCTTTTTATGATGGATACAGAAAAGACCCCCGCGCCAGAGCTCACAGTCTACTATGACGGGGCCTGCCCGCTTTGCACGCTTGAGATAGACCATTACAAGCGCCAGTCAGGAGCAGACGCGCTCTGTTTTGTAGACGCGTCTGGCAGCTCGGATTTGGGCCAAGACCTCACCCGCGACGCCGCACTGAGCCGCTTTCATGTGCGCGACGCAAACGGCCAGCTGATCTCGGGCGCACGCGGGTTTGCCGCCATCTGGGCCAAGCTGCCCAGTTGGCGCTGGGCCGCACGGCTCGCCAAGCTGCCGCTTGTCACACCTTTGCTAGAGCTTGCCTACCGTGGCTTTCTGCCCTTGCGCCCGTGGCTCGCCCGCATCGCCGCGAGGCGCGCGGGCAAGTGAGCCTCAGCTCGGGTCGCGCCAGCGGTTCACAATCGGATAACGGCGATCAAGCCAGAAAGCACTGGGCGTGAGGCGCGGGCCGGGCGCTGACTGGAAGCGCTTGTATTCACTGATATAAATCAGATGTTCAATCCGCTTCACGGTGGCGCGGTCATGCCCTGCGTCCACACAGTCCGCCACCGACTGGTCCTTATCAACCAAGCGCTCCAGAATATCATCAAGCACATCATAGGGCGGCAGGCTGTCTTCGTCCTTCTGGTCAGGGCGCAGTTCTGCTGAGGGCGGTTTTTCTATGATCGATACAGGGATCACCTGTCCAGACGGCCCCTGCATCCACGCGCGGTGGTTGGCGTTGCGCCAGCGGCACTGCTCAAACACGCGGGTCTTGTAGAGGTCTTTGATCGGGTTATAGCCCCCCGCCATATCACCATAAATTGTGGCATAGCCCACCGCGACCTCAGATTTGTTGCCCGTGGTCAGCAGCATTTCGCCAAACTTGTTGGACATAGCCATCAACAGAAGCCCGCGCAGGCGCGACTGGATATTCTCTTCTGTGACATCGGCCTCACAGCCCTCAAACAAAGGCGCAAGCGTCTCTGTCACGGCATCACGCCCCGCTTTGATCGGGACAATATCGTAGTGGCAGCCAAGACGTCGGGCGATGTCTTTGGCATCATCCAGCGAGGCTTGTGACGTGTACTCAGAAGGCAGCATCACGCAGCGCACATTCTCAGCCCCCAGAGCATCCACAGCAAGCGTCGCGACAATGGCTGAATCAATCCCGCCCGAGAGGCCAAGCAGGACTTTCTTAAAGCCTGTCTTGCCAAGATAGTCGCGCAAGCCCTCTACCATCACACGGTAGTCCTGCTCCCATTCATCAGGCAGCTTGGCCATATCCCCTTTCAGGATCTTCCAGCCTTCCCCCTTGTCCTCAAGCTCGATGATCCGCAGCTCTTCGTCAAAAACGCCAAGCTGGTGGGCCAGTGCCCCATGCGGGTTGAGCGCAAAAGAGCCGCCATCAAACACTTGGTCGTCCTGCCCCCCGACCATATTGAGATAGATCAGTGGCAACTCTGTCTCGACCACGCGCCCGACCATATGGTTGAGCCGCGTTTCATGCTTGCCACGGTAGTAAGGGCTGCCGTTTGGCACGAGCAGGATCTCGGCACCGCTCTCTTGCAAGGTTTCGGTCACGTCTGCGTGCCATGCATCCTCACAAATCGGGCTGCCGATGCGCAGGCCTTTGACAGTATAAGGCCCGCTCATCGGGCCACTGTCAAAAATTCGCACCTCATCAAAAACAGTTTCATTGGGCAGATGGTGCTTGAGCACCCGTGCGCTCACTTCACCACGCTGAAGCACATAATAGGCGTTGTAAAATCCGTCGCCCTCAACAGCTGGCCCACCAATGCCCAAGGCAGGGCCCTCGGCGCACTCAAGGGCAAGCGCCTTGATGGCATCTATCGCCGCCTCATGAAAAACTGGCTTTGAAACAAGGTCTTGCGCGTTGTAACCAGTGACAAACATCTCTGGCAGCGCCAGCATATCCACACCTGCCTCACGCGCTTTTGCCCAAGCGGCACGGGCCTTGGCAATGTTGCCGTCGATGTCACCAACGACAGGGTTCAACTGCGCCACCATCAAGCGGAAATTTCTGGCCATGCTGCCCTCCTAGCCCAAACTTGCCCGCTGATTTAGCACAAACACAGCCAAGGGAAAGAAGAACCCGTTGCCCCCGAGGCTTTGCTCGCATAACTTTCCGTCAAACTTTGGCATAATTGCTGGAGAACAGGATGGATCGATGATGAAATTTCGCACAACCGCTCTGACGATAACAACCGCTCTCGCCTTTTCGCTGGCCGCCCCTGTGCTGGCCCAAGACGGCCAGATCATCACCAAACAATATGATGACGGTGGCGTCTATGAAGGCACGTTCAAAGACGGGCTCCAACATGGCACAGGCACCTACCGCCTGCCCAACGGCTATGAATACTCAGGCGACTGGGCAGACGGCGAGATCAAAGGCCGCGGCACGGCGCGCTTTCCCAACGGGTCGGTTTATGAAGGCGAGTTTGAAAAGGGCAAGCCGCAGGGCGTGGGCAAGATTGTCTTTGCCGATGGCGGCACCTTTGAGGGCGGCTGGCTTGAAGGCAAGATCGTCGGCCAAGGCGTTGCCCAATACGCCAACGGCACCCGCTATGAAGGCGCATTTCTCAACGCCAAACACCACGGCAACGGCGTGATGACCTCCCCGAGCGGCTATATCTACGATGGCACATGGCTGGATGGCGTCAAAGAGGGCAGCGCGCATATCACCTACCCTGACGGGTCGGTCTATGTCGGCACCGTGGCAGGCGGCGAGCGCGCAGGCGAAGGCACACTGACCATGCCGGACGGGCTCGTTTACAAAGGCCTCTGGACTGAAGGCCAGATCGGCGGCACAGGCACACTCACCCAAGCCAATGGCGATGTCTATGAAGGTGAGCTCGTGCAGGGCCGCCGCGAGGGCAAAGGCAAAGTGACTTATGCCAACGGCGACACCTATGAGGGCGATTTTGCAGGCGACAAGCGCGAGGGCCAGGGTATTTTTAAAGGGGCCGATGGCTACACCTATGAAGGCGCGTGGCTTGACGGGCGCATCGAGGGTCAAGGCAAGGTCACCTACCCTGACGGTGCGGTCTATGTTGGCCAGTTCCGCGCCGACCAGCCCGACGGGACAGGCACAATCCTCTACGCCGATGGCGCCTCTTACGATGGCGACTGGGCCGCAGGCGTGATTGAGGGCAACGGCACAGCGACCTATGCCAATGGCGTGATCTATGAAGGCGGCTTCAAAAACGCACAAAACCATGGCTTTGGCATCATGACCTACGCCGACGGCTACCGCTACGAGGGCAACTGGGCCGCAGGCCAACGCGAGGGCACAGGCAAAGCCACCTACCCTGACGGAACGCTCTACGAGGGTAACTTCACAGGTGGGCAGCGCAATGGCCAAGGCAAAATAACCATGCCCGACGGCTTCATCTATGACGGGGCTTGGAGCGATGGTGAAATCTCAGGGCTTGGCCGCGCCACCTATGCCAATGGCGATGTCTATGAAGGCCAGTTCCAGAAAGGCAAACGCCAAGGCACAGGCACCATGACCTACGCCTCGGGCGAGGTCGAAACAGGCACGTGGAACAACGGCATATTCGAAGGCAGCACCGCAACCGAAAGCGCAGCCGCCCCAGCCACACCTGATGCCACCACACCGGGCGAGCCTGCCGACCAATAACACTTCCAGGCCTCGTTAGGCCCGCCGCAGGCGCAGTGCGTTGCTCACCACAAAGACAGAGCTCAGCGCCATCGCGCCAGCGGCAAGCATCGGCGAAAGAAGCCAGCCTGTGAGCGGGTAAAAAACACCCGCCGCAACAGGCAGCAACGCCGCGTTGTACGCAAAAGCCCAGAACAGGTTTTGCCTGATATTGCGCATCACTTTACGGGCCAGCGTCACAGCAGCCAGCGCCTTTGAAGGCGCGCCCGTCATCAGAACCACCTCTGCACTCTCAATCGCCACATCCGTACCTGTGCCAATCGCAATGCCCACATCCGCCGCCGAAAGCGCAGGAGCATCGTTGATACCGTCCCCCACAAAAGCCACGGCGCCTTGGGTTTGCAGCTTGCGGATCGCCTCAAGCTTGCCCTCAGGCATGACTTCGGCAATCACCTCGTCAATTCCCGCCTGTTTTGCGATAAACTGCGCAGCTGAAGCACTGTCGCCCGTGATCATCACGGTTTTCAGCCCCATCGCATGCAGCGCGGCAATCGTGTCTTTGGCATCCGCCTTCAAAGCGTCCGACACAGCAAAGACAGCCGCCATCCGCCCGTCAATCGCAGCATAGGAAACCGATTTTCCAGCCGCCTCAAGCGGCGCAGCATCGCCCTCAAGCTGAAGACCTTCTTCGCCCATAAGCCGGGCAGTCCCGATCAGAACAGAGCGCCCGTCAACCTCTGCGCGCAGGCCTTGCCCTGCGATAGCTTCAAAGCCTTCGGCACGAGGCAGAACGCCCTCATATGCGGCCACAATCGCCCGCGCAACAGGGTGCTCGGAGCCCTGCTCTGCCGCCGCCACAAGGCGCAGCACCTCTGCCGTTTCAAACCCGCCCAGCGCCTCAAAGTCGGTGAGCTGCGGCTTGCCTTCGGTGAGTGTGCCTGTCTTGTCAAACGCCACGATCTTTACATCAGACAGCCGCTGCAGCGCATCGCCCTTGCGAAAGAAAACACCCAGCTCAGCCCCGCGCCCTGTGCCCACCATGATCGACATGGGCGTCGCCAGCCCCATCGCACAGGGGCAGGCAATGATAAGAACAGAAACCGCCGCCACAAGCGCGCCGGCCAGCCCTGCGCCAAAGGCCAGCCACGTGAGCAACGTCAGCACGGAAAGCCCCATGACCACGGGCACAAACCACATGGTGACACGGTCAACCAGCGCCTGAATGGGCAGCTTGGCCGCCTGCGCCTCTTCCACGGTGCGCACGATCCCTGCCAAGACAGTATCAGCGCCAATTTTCTCAGCCACCATTTCCAGCGCGCCTGCGCCATTCACCGTGCCGGCAATAAGCGCATCTCCTGCGCTTTTCATCACAGGCATCGGCTCCCCCGTCAGCATGGATTCGTCCACATGGCTCTGCCCTGCCGCAACCACACCGTCCACAGGCACACGCGCCCCGGGGCGCAAACGGAGCACATCCCCCACCACAACTTCGCTGGCCTCTGCTGTGACAAACCCGCCCTCGCGGCGGATCTCCACCTCCGTGGGGGCCAGCTCCACAAGCTTGGCGATGGCCGCCCCTGCCTGCCCCTTTGCGCGCGCCTCAAGGTAGCGCCCCAGCAAGATCAGCGCGACAATGACCGCCGCCGCCTCAAAATAGACCGCCCGCGCATCACTGGGCAAAAGGCCCGGCAAAAATGTTGCGACAACCGAATAGGCATAGGCCGCCAGCGTGCCGACCGCGACAAGCGAGTTCATATCTGGCGCGCCTTTGGCGAGCATCGGCAAGCCAACGGTGTAAAACTTGCGCCCCGGCCCAAGGAGCACAGCGCTGGTCAGCACAAACTGGAACAGCCAAGAGGCCTGCTGCCCGACCGTGGCCATGACCCAGTGGTGAAACGGTGGGTAAAGATGCCCGCCCATTTCCAGCAGGAACACGGGCAAGGCCAACAGCAGAGCCATGGTCACGGCGCGCCTCAGCTCGCCCACCTCGGCCTCGCGGCGTTCGGCGGCACTTGGCCCGGTGCCCTTGGGCTGCGCAACATACCCCGCACCTTTCACAGCCGCGATGATATCAGACAGAGTAACAACGCGGTCAAGGTAGCGCACACGCAGCTCCCCCGCTGCAAAGCTCACGCGCGCATCACTGACACCAGCAAGCGCCCGCACAGCCGCCTCAACGCGACCCACACAAGAGGCGCAGCTCATCCCCTCAATGGTGAAAACAGCCGCCTCCTCGCGCGCAGGGTAGCCCGCCGTGGCCAGCGCAGCCGCCACATCGGCCAGCCCCGCCCTGCCCAGCTCAAGGCTTGCCCGCTTGGTGGCAAGGTTCACAGTGACCGCCCCGGTGCCCTCAACGCCAACAATAGCCGCCTCTGCACGGCGCACACAGCCCGCACAGCTCAAGCCTTCAATCGACAGTTCTATCTTGCTCATATGACCCCTCTTTTAGGCCCAGATAGGCCTTCCAGTCACTGGAGGGTCAAGGCCACAAATGCATTTGTGGCAAATTGGGGGTTTATCTCGGCAAATCCCGCTCCTATAACTTTGCTCATGACATTGCAGACACATATCGCACCCATGCCGCCCCGCGCTTTTCGCGCCGCGCGCGCTGCGTCTGCTCTCCTGCTTCTAAGCTGCCTCTGAGCGTGCCTCATGGCGCACGTGCTCAGAGGGTATGACAGCCAGCGCCAAACAGCTTAGACATTCATCAAACATAGAGAACCGATATGACATCTGCACCTGCATCAGACCGCGTCTACATTTTTGACACCACATTGCGCGACGGCGAACAATCGCCCGGCGCCACAATGACCCATGAAGAAAAACTCGAAATCGCCGAGCTGCTCGACGATATGGGCGTGGATATCATTGAAGCGGGCTTCCCGATTGCCTCCGAAGGCGACTTCAACGCCGTTTCAGAGATCGCCAAGCGCAGCAAAAATTCGGTCATCTGTGGCTTGGCGCGCGCCAACGCCAAAGACATCGACCGCTGCTTTGAGGCCGTGAAACACGCCGCCCAGCCGCGCATCCACACCTTCATCGGAACATCAGAGCTGCACCGCGCCATTCCCAACCTCACGATGGACGAGATGGCCGAGCGCATCCACGAAACCGTGACCCACGCCCGCAACCTCACCGACAATGTCCAGTGGTCGCCCATGGATGCCACGCGGACGGAGTGGGATTATCTCTGCCGCGTTATCGAAATCGCCATCAAGGCAGGCGCCAGCACGATCAACATCCCGGATACGGTTGGCTACACAGCACCGATGGAATCGGCTGATCTGATCAAACGGATCATCGCGACAGTCCCCGGCGCTGACGATGTGATCTTTGCCACCCACTGTCACAACGACCTTGGCATGGCGACAGCCAACAGCCTCGCAGCCGTTGCAGGCGGCGCGCGCCAGATCGAATGTACCATCAACGGCCTCGGCGAACGCGCGGGCAACACCGCCCTTGAGGAAGTTGTCATGGCGCTGAAGACCCGCCACGACATCATGCCGTGGACAACCAACATCGACACCCGCAAGATCATGAACATCTCGCGCCGCGTNGCNGCNGTNTCGGGCTTTGCNGTGCAGTTCAACAAGGCGATTGTAGGCAAGAACGCCTTCGCGCATGAGTCAGGCATCCACCAGGACGGCATGCTNAAAAACCGCGAAAACTTCGAGATCATGCGCCCCGAAGATGTGGGCCTTGCAGGCACATCGCTGCCTTTGGGCAAACACTCTGGCCGCGCGGCCCTGCGCGACAAGCTTGAGCACTTGGGCTTTGAAGTCGGTGACAACCAGCTCAAAGATGTCTTCGTGCGCTTCAAAGACCTCGCAGACCGCAAGAAAGAAGTCTTTGATGATGACATCATCGCGCTGATGCGCGTGGGCGAGACGGCCGAGAGCGACCGCCTCAAGCTGATCACCCTGCGCGTGGCCTGCGGCACAGGCGGCCCGGCCGAAGCCACCTTGGTCATGGACATCGACGGCGCCGAAAGCACCGCAATCGAGAAAGGCGACGGCCCCGTGGACGCCGCGTTCAAGGCGATCCGCAAGCTGCACCCAAACACGGCACATCTTGAGCTTTATCAGGTGAACGCCGTCACCGAAGGCACCGATGCACAGGCCACCGTCTCGGTGCGCCTTGAGGAAGACGGCAACATCGCCACAGGCCAGTCGGCGGATACCGACACGGTTGTCGCCTCGGCCAAGGCCTATATCCACGCGCTCAACCGTCTCTTGGTGCGCCGCAGCAAGACAGGCGAAGACACCAAAGAGATCAGCTACAAAGACCACGGCTAAGCCTTTCAAATCGCCTCCGAGCGCGCCAAGTTTTGCGCGCTCGGAAGAAAGCCTGACGCCTGTCTCACAGGCATTTGATTGGCCAATTGCTTTTTTCTCCCGCATGACCCTATCATCACACGCATCGCTCAGCCGCATTCGGAGACAGTTGCCTCATGCTTACCCGTCGTCATTTTATCGCCTCCAGCGCCGCGCTTTTTTCAGCGCCTATTACCAGCAGCTTTGCGCAGGCTGCCCCTGTATCTCCGCCCTCTCGTTGGGCCGCATGGGATGCGCAGATCACACCTGCCAACTACGTGCCAGAAACGTCCAACCCTTGGGGCTTCCATCCGCGTTTTCTGCCCCAGATGGTCAAGGCCAACGACGGGCTGAAAGTCGGCGATATCCATGTTGATGCCGTCGCGCGCTACCTCTACCACATCCGCGAGGGTGGTCTGGCCATGCGCTACGGCGTCGCCATCGCCAAGGGCAACCTCTACGAGGCAGGCACCTACACGATCAAGGTCAAGAAAAAGTGGCCCACCTGGACACCGACACCCGCCATGATCAAACGCGAGCCACACAAATATGCCCAATACGAAGACGGTATGAACGCAGGCCCGCAAAACCCGCTCGGCTCACGCGCGCTCTATCTGTTTGACGGTAACCGCGACACCTACTTGCGCATCCACGGCTCTCCCAGCCCCCGCTCCATCGGCGGGCGGGCCAGCTCGGGCTGCGTGCGCATGGTGATGGCCCATATCAACGGGCTTTATGAAGAGGTGGTGGTCGGCTCGACAGCCCATCTTCACCCCACAGAAGACAAGATCACAGCCAGCAGCTAAACGCGCGAGAGGCGTTCAGCGCCAGTGGAGCGTGCGGCTTAGGCCGCTGGCGGCGTGGTGCAAATCGGGTTGCCCGTCTTCGTTCTCAAGGGCAGGAAGGTCGTTTCCACAGGGCCGATGTGTTGGTACTCAAAGCAGCCGTCCACGGGGTTTATCCGCAGGGCGCCGAGGTTCTGGTTCGGCGCCGCGATGCTCAATACCTCTTCAGGAACAGTCACCAAAAGCCCCTCGGCGTTGTGCCCCGTTGCATCCATGCAGCCCGAAAGCGACAAAGCGGCCAAACCACATACCCAAACAGAATGTCTCATGAAAGCGTTCTCCAGAAAAATACCCGCCAAACTTGGGCGATTTCGCGCCCATATACCAGCGCAATTGCGCGCAAAAGATCGTGAAAGGAACGCGATAAGCGCCAATCAGGCAAATTTGAGCTTGAGACCCACAGATAAAAGCCATTTGAGTTAATTCGCGCTCAAGCGGGCCTCTTTGAGCGCGTAAGAGCCCGTTTCCCCCTTTCGTCAGGGGCGCGGCAGGCCTATATACAGCCAGCGCCTGCGACTCGTCGCACCTTCACACGTTTACCTAAGGTTCACCCGCCCATGCTGTTCTTTGATAAATTGCCCGGTCTTTTTGCTTCTGACATGGCAATCGATCTGGGAACTGCAAACACCCTTGTCTACGTCAAAGGGCGCGGAATCATTCTGAATGAACCCTCCGTTGTGGCCTATCATGTGAAAGATGGCGTCAAGCGCGTGCTTGCCGTGGGCGAAGATGCCAAGCTGATGCTCGGCCGCACCCCCGGCACCATCGAGGCGATCCGCCCGATGCGTGAAGGCGTCATTGCCGACTTTGACGTGGCCGAAGAAATGATCAAACATTTCATCCGCAAAGTTCTCAAGCGCTCGACGTTTTCCAAGCCCAAAGTCATCGTCTGTGTGCCCCACGGCGCGACACCCGTTGAAAAACGCGCGATCCGCCAGTCTGTCCTTGGTGCTGGCGCGCGCCGCTGCGGGCTGATTGCCGAGCCGATCGCCGCCGCCATTGGCGCGGGCATGCCCATCACCGACCCGACAGGCAACATGGTTGTCGACATCGGCGGCGGGACAACAGAAGTCGCCGTGCTCTCGCTCGGCGATATCGTCTATGCCCGCTCTGTGCGTGTGGGGGGGGACCGTATGGATGAAGCCATCATCAGCTATCTGCGCCGCCAGCAAAACCTGCTCGTGGGCGAAAGCACAGCCGAACGCATCAAAACAACCATCGGCACAGCCCGTATGCCCGACGATGGCCGCGGCACCTCCATTCAGGTGCGTGGCCGTGACCTGCTCACAGGCGTGCCAAAAGAAACCGAGATCTCTCAAGCCCAGATCGCAGAGGCCCTTTCAGAGCCCGTACAACAGATCTGCGAAGCGGTCATGACCGCGCTTGAAACCACCCCGCCCGACCTCTCGGCCGATATCGTCGACCGTGGTGTCATGCTGACAGGTGGCGGCGCGCTCTTGGGTGATCTTGATCTGGCGCTGCGCGAACAGACGGGCCTCAGCGTCTCGATTGCCGACGAAAGCCTCAACTGTGTGGCCCTCGGCACAGGCAAAGCGCTTGAGTTTGAAAAGCAACTCGCCCACGCTATCGACTACGACAGCTGATGCGCTCCCCCAGAGCGCAATAATCACGCGCAGAAGGGCTCCTATTGGCACACGACCCGCTCAAATCAGACGATTTCACAGGCCCGCTCAAGCGGCTCTTGACGGTTGTGCTGGTGCTGCTGCTCATAGGTGTCTTTGTGCTGTGGCGGATCGATAGCCCGCGCGTCGAGCGCTTCCGCATCGCAGTGATCGACCGTGTGGTGCCCAATTTTGACTGGGCCTTCGCGCCCGTCACGGGGCTGGCCAATCTGGTGAAAGACTTCCAGAGCTACCAGAAAATCTACAACCAGAATCAGGAGCTGCGCCGCGAGTTGCAGCAAATGAACAGCTGGAAAGAGGCGGCCTTGCAACTGGAGCAGGAAAACGCCCGCCTGCTTGATCTGAACAATGTCCGTCTTGATCCGCGCCTCACCTACATCACAGGCGTTGTGCTGGCCGACAGCGGCTCGCCTTTCCGCCAATCGGTGCTCATCAACGTGGGCGCGCGCGATGGTATCCTTGATGGCTGGGCCGCGATGGACGGCATCGGCCTTGTCGGGCGCATTTCGGGTGTGGGCGAGCGATCCTCGCGTGTGCTTCTGGTGACAGATGCCGCCTCACGCGTCCCTGTCACAATCCAGCCATCAGGCCAGACAGGCCTCATTGTCGGTGACAACAGCCTCGCTCCGCCCATCGACTTTGTCGAAAACCGCGACCTTGTGCGCCCGGGAGACCGCGTGGTGACCTCAGGTGATGGCGATGTGTTCCCCGCAGGGGTGCTGATCGGCAATATCGCCGTCGATACGGGCGGGCGGATGCGCGTGCGCCTCTCCGCAGACTATGAGCGCCTCGAGTTCCTGCGCGTTTTGCGCAACTACGGCAACGAGCGCATCTCCGACCCCGGCAAGCTCGTTTTGCCCGAGGTCAGCCCGAACTCCGAAGCCGCAGGCGAGGCTGCAAGCAATGACTGAGAACACAGTCAGCCGGCTTTGGTTTATGCGCTCAGCCTTCGCCCTGCTCTGCGCGGGGGTCATGTTTTTGCACCTTCTGCCGCTTGAAACGCGCCCGGGCTATTTCCCGGCCCCCGATATCATCCTGTCGCTGGCCTTTTGCTGGGCGCTGCGCAGGCCCGAGTTTGTGCCGGCCTTTCTTGTGGCGCTCATCATGCTGCTCGCCGATCTGTTGCTGAGTCGCCCCCCTGGCCTATTCGCAGCCATCGCCCTCATCGCCGTTGAAATGCTCAAATCCCGTGCGAGCCGCCTGCGTGACATGCCGTTTTCGGTCGAGTGGTTCACAGCCTCCGTCGCCATTGTTGGCGTGATCCTCGGCCACCGCATTGTATTGCTTGTCTTTTTTGTCGAAGCCTTCGCGCTGAAGACAACCTTGGTCCAAATCTTGCTCACAATTTTGTGCTACCCTGTTGTGATCGGGTTTTCTTGGCTATTCTTCGGATTGAAAAAGCCGACATTGGGCGAGGTCAACGCCCTTGGCCAGCGGCTCTGAGGGAATAGCATGCGCAAAAGCAACAATGAAAAGCTCACCAGTCAGGCCATTGTCAGCCGCCGCACCTTGCTTGTGGGCGGGCTACAGGCGGGTCTGGTCAGCATTCTGGGCGCGCGCATGCATTATCTGCAAGTGCAGCAGTCTGACCAGTTCCGCTTTCTGGCTGAAGAAAACCGCATCAAGATCAGCCTCATTCCGCCAGCCCGTGGCGAGGTCTATGACCGTGTGGGGCGCAGGGTCGCCGAAAATGTGCCCAGCTACCGCGTCACCATCACGCGGGAAGATGCGGGTGACATTGAAGAAACCATCGCCCGCCTCGGCCAGCTGATCCGCCTTGACCCGGATCTGGTCAACGAGGCGCGGGCCGAAATGAAAAAGCGGCGTGGCGATACGCAAGTCACCATTGCCGAGAAAATCACATGGGAAGAGCTCACACGCGTGGCCACCAACGCGCCTGCTCTGCCCGGCATCGAGCCGCAGGTGGCGCTCTCGCGCAACTACCCGCTCGGGGCCGATTTCACCCATGTTATCGGCTATGTCGGCCCGGTGTCGGACTATGACCTAAGCCGCATCGAAAACCCCGATCCACTGCTCAACCTGCCGCGGTTCCAAATCGGTAAAACAGGGCTTGAGGCCCGTCAGGAAGCAGAGCTGCGCGGCAAAGCTGGCACAATGCGGCTTGAAGTCAACGCAACGGGGCGCGAAGTGCGCGAGCTGGGCCGCGTAGAGGGCAAGCCAGGCGCTGACATCCAGCTCACCATTGACCACATGCTGCAAAACTACTGTCAGGCCCGCTTGGGCGACGAAAGCGCCGCTGCCGTGGTGATCGACACAGAGAGCGGTGATCTTTTGGCCATCGCTTCTTCCCCCGCCTTTGACCCCAACCTCTTTGTCAACGGAATCTCGGTTGCCGACTACAACGGCCTGATTGAAGATGACCACCGCCCGCTTGTCTCCAAATCCGTGCAAGGCACCTACCCGCCCGGGTCGACCTTCAAAATGGTCACAGCCCTCGCAGCCATGGAAGCTGGCATTGTGACAGCCGAAGACAGCTTCCGCTGCAAAGGCCACCTTGAGGTCTACAGCCAGAAGTTCGGCTGCTGGAAGCGCTCGGGCCACGGCAACGTCAACCTCGTGCGCGCGCTCAGCGAAAGCTGCGATGTCTATTTTTACGAGCTGGCGCTGGAAACAGGGATCGAGCGGATCTCCGAAATGGCCCGCCGCCTCGGCATTGGCGAGCGCCACGACATTCCCATGTCAGCCGTGGCCCAAGGCCTCGCGCCCACCAAAGAGTGGAAGCGTAGCGTCAAGGGCGAAGACTGGGTGATCGGGGATTCGGTCAACGCCTCCATCGGTCAGGGCTTTGTGCTGGCGTCCCCGCTGCAACTCGCTGTGATGACAGCCCGCCTCGCCACGGGGCGCGCCGTCACACCACGCCTGATCAAGACAATCGACGGCGTCGAACAACCAAGCGGCGCAGGCGCGCCCTTGGGGCTGAACGAAAACCACCTGCGCCAGATCAGGCGCGGGATGTATGAGGTGGTCAACGACAGCCGCGGCACAGCCCGGGGCAGCCGCATCCTGTCAAAAGACCACCAGATGGCAGGCAAGACAGGCACCAGTCAGGTGATCAGCCGCCGCGTCACATGTGACGAGGTGCCATGGCGCCAGCGTGACCACGCGCTCTTTGTCAACTACGCCCCCTACGACAACCCGCGCATCGCGGTCTCTGTGGTGGTCGAGCATGGCTGTGGTGGCTCAAGCACCGCCGCCCCCATCGCGCGCGACATCACGCTGCAAGCGCTCTATGGCGAAGACCCGCCCCTGTCGGAATACCCAAGCCGCGACCGTGGCCGCATCGGTGCACAGCAGCGCAAACTCCGCGACATGCGCCCCCCCGCCCGTGGCGAGGAGCCTGAGCGCGCATGAGTTATCTCGAGTATAACGCCAAATACGTGCCCACAGGGCCGCGCAAGTTTCTCTACCTCAACTGGCCTCTGGCGCTCCTGTTGGTCGCCGTGGCCTCCATCGGCTTTCTCATGCTCTACTCGGTGGCAGGGGGCAACATCGAGCGTTGGGCCGAACCACAGATGAAGCGCTTTGCCCTCGGCTTTGCCGCGATGATCATTGTGGCCATGGTGCCGATCTGGTTCTGGCGCAATGTTTCGGCTGTAGCCTACGGCATCTCGCTGATCCTGCTGCTCGCCGTTGAGCTGGTGGGCGAAGTGGGCATGGGCGCGCAACGCTGGATCAACCTTGGCTTCATGCGCCTACAGCCCTCCGAGCTGATGAAAATCACACTGGTGATGCTTTTGGCCGCTTACTATGACTGGCTGCCGCTCAAGAAAATATCGCACCCCCTCTGGGTGGCCATTCCCATCGCATTGATCTTGTTGCCCACAGCGCTCGTGCTCTCCCAGCCCGATCTTGGCACCTCGATCCTGCTGCTCACAGGCGGCGGCGCGATCATGTTTATCGCGGGGGTTCACTGGGCCTATTTTGCCGCTGTTATCGCCACGGGCATTTCGCTTGTGGCCGCTGTCTTCCAGTCACGCGGCACCGCGTGGCAGCTCCTGAAAGACTATCAGTACCGCCGCATCGACACATTTCTGGACCCGGCCGCCGACCCGCTCAATGCGGGCTATCACATCACCCAATCCAAAATCGCCCTCGGCTCGGGCGGCTGGACGGGGCGCGGCTTTATGCAAGGCACCCAGAGCCGGCTCAACTTTTTGCCCGAAAAACACACCGACTTTATCTTTACGACCCTCTCGGAAGAGTTCGGCTTTATCGGCGCCGCCGCGCTGCTCACCCTCTATGTGCTGATCATTCTGTTCTGCGTGGTTTCTGCCATGAACAACGCCAACCGCTACGGCGCCTTGCTCACTCTGGGCGTCGCGGTGGCGTTTTTCCTCTTCTTCTCGGTCAATATGGCCATGGTCATGGGGCTGATCCCCGTGGTTGGCGTGCCGCTGCCGCTTGTCTCCTACGGCGGCTCAGCTATGCTCGTGCTCATGGTGGCCTTCGGCCTTGTCCAAAGCGCCCACGTCCACAAACCCAGGTAAAGAAAGCACCTCAAATTGTTTGCTAAATTCGGAAAAATAATCGCTTGGCTCTGCATTGTGATGGGCACTCTAAGGCTTGGCTCAGCACTCATTTTAGCACCCGGCACAGGCTCGGATGGAACAAGTGCCGCGACCCGGCGGTATATAGGCAGCAGCTCAACGGGCGAGGTCATAGACCAAGCAATAACAGTGATTGTCGTCGGCGTTGTGATTGGCCTCCTCGCAACAATAGCCGAAAAAAGCTCAAAAAAACGGAGCTAACAATGACCCTCAACGCCCTCTTCGCCGCNCGCCCCGACCGCTGGGATCACTACAAAGATGTGCTCCCCAAGGCCTTCAAAGCGGCTG
>P_2C_Liq_3_UnCtyDRAFT_100163_pt1 | contig 20203 bp, 16 predicted proteins | sample Pon2CUnioCityCA_3_FD_9720 | JGI IMG/M metagenome (IMG submission 9720)
CACCAATAATATTAATTAAATTTTTCTTTAAATATTCTTCTATTTGCTCGCCCATTTCTTCTGGAGTTTCATCATATTCACCAAAAGCATTTGGCAAACCTGCATTGGGATGAGCAGAAATTGCAAAGTTTGTTTTATTAGCAATTGCTTCTAAATGAGGTTGTAATAAATTGGCTCCCAAAGCACAATTAAAACCCACAGATAATAATGGTATATGAGAAACAGAAATTAAAAAAGCTTCTGCTGTTTGCCCTGATAAAGTTCTACCTGAAGCATCTGTAATGGTGCCGCTTAACATGGTTGGAACTTCTATATTTCTTTCGTCTTTTACTTCTTCTATTGCAAATAAAGCCGCTTTTGCATTTAAGGTATCAAATACAGTTTCTACTAATAATAAATCTGCTCCACCATCTAATAAAGCTTCTACTTGTTGTTTATAAGCAATTCTTAATTCGTTAAAAGTAACCGCTCTATAACCGGGATTATTTACATCTGGAGACATGCTTGCTGTTCTATTTGTAGGTCCAATAGAACCTGCTACAAAACGTGGTTTTTGTGGTTCTTTTTTTGTAAATTCTTCTGCTACTTCTTTCGCAATTTTTGCTGATTGATAGTTTAGTTCATATACTAAATCTTCCATTTGATAATCTGCCATTGCTATGGTTGTTCCAGAAAATGTATTGGTTTCTACTATATCAGCACCAGCTTCAAAATATTTACCATGGATGGTTTTGATAGCTTCTGGTTGGGTAATAGACAACAAATCGTTGTTACCTTGCAATGGTGTTGGGTAGTCTATAAAGCGTTTTCCTCTAAAATCTTCTTCTGTAAATTTATAGGCTTGCAACATGGTACCCATTGCACCATCTAAAACTAAAATTCTTTTTTGTAATTCTTTGTAAATGTTTGACATTTTCTGATATTTTTATCAATATATGTCATCAGGAAAGGTAATTTTTTCGCTGTTATCTGTCCCTTTTTATAGGTTACTGAAACAAGTTCAATACAGGTAGAATGTAGCACCTTTCTCAAAAGTGAGAGGTTGCCAAGGCTTCATTGGGTCTAATCCCTCTGCCTTTCATGATAACGTAAATCAATAAGATTATGAACGATAGTACAAATAAAAGGATTATTTTTTTATTTAAAGAATATTATACTTTAAAAAAATACTTATTCGAAAAGTGAAGATGATAGATAACGATCTCCTCTATCGCATACAATGGCAACTACGACACCTTTATCTAATTTTTCAGCTACTTTTATGGCTGTTGCTATAGAACCTCCACTACTCATACCTGCAAAAATACCTTCTTCTGTTGCCAATCTTTTGGTCATAGTAATAGCTTCTTGCTCACTTACTCCAATAACTTGATCTACTTTATTTTTATTAAAAATAGCAGGTAAGTATTCTTCTGGCCATTTTCTAATTCCTGGGATTTTGGCACCATCTTTAGGTTGTGCTCCTACAATGGTAATATTTTTATTTTTTTCTTTTAAAAAATCTGAAACTCCCATTATAGTTCCTGTGGTACCCATTGCAGCAACAAAATGTGTTACTTTACCTTCTGTATCTCTCCAAATTTCTGGGCCTGTAGTTTTATAATGTGCTTTAGAATTATCTGTATTATCAAACTGATTTAATCTAAAATACCCTTTTTTATATTTTAACTCTAAAGCAAAATCTATAGAACCTTCCATACCTAGTTTTTGTGGTGTTAAATGCACTTTTGCACCATAAGCACGCATGGTTTTTACTCTTTCTATAGTTGAGTTTTCGGGCATAACCAATACCATATTTACACCTAAAACTTTTGCCATTAAAGCCAAAGCAATCCCTGTGTTACCACTGGTTGCTTCTACTAAAGTATCGCCTTTTTTAATATTATTTCTTTTCAAAGCTTCAGAAATCATATTATAGGCAGCTCTATCTTTAACACTTCCTCCTGGATTGTTACCTTCTAGTTTTAGTAAAAGTGTAACTCCTTCTTTTTTAAAAATATTTTGAGCTTCCACCAAAGGTGTATTTCCTACAAAATCTATGATACTTTTTGTTTTCATGTGATTTATTTTCTTTGAAAGATTTTATTTTCTGCTTGAACTGTAACTACCGAATCTTTTGAAATTGATTCAGTTACACATACATTGGCTCCAATTACAGAGTTTTCTCCAATAACTACATCACCACCTAAAATTGTAGCATTTGCATAAATGACAACATTGTTTTCTATGGTTGGATGTCTTTTGGTAGATGCCATATTTTTTTTAACTTGGATTCCGCCTAAAGTTACCCCTTGAAAAATGGTTACATTATTTTTTATTATTGTAGTTTCTCCGATAACAATACCAGTTGCATGATCTATAAAAAAAGATTCGCCAATTTCTGCACCTGGATGAATGTCTGTACCTGTTGTACTGTGTGCAAACTCGCTCATCATTCTAGGTAAAACAGGGATTTTTTGTTTTAATAACTGATTGCTTAATCTATACACTGCAATTGCGTAAAACCCTGGATATGCTAAATAAATTTCTTGTAAACTTTTTGCGGCTGGATCTCTATTTACAGCAGCTTGCGCATCTAAATCTAATTTTTTTCTAATTTTAGGAAATGTATTTTCAAAGGCTAACCAGGAACAGTTTTCATTATCTACCTCTAATCTCTCTAAAATTTTAAAGAATTTATTTTTAGTTTTTACAGCATTCTCTTTTTGATAAACCTTATCAAACAAACAATTTATAAGTTCTTTTGTAAAAACTTCTACAGCGTCTCTTAAACACATACTATAATTTATTACTTGAACTTTTTCTTTTATTTCTTTCATAAAACTTATGATTCTGGTGCTAACTCTACTTCTAAACCGTTAATTTCTGGGGTTATTTGAATTTGACAACCTAGTCTACTGTTATCTTCTACATGAAATGCTTCTGCTAACATCGCGTCTTCATCATCGCTAATTTCTGGTAATTCGTGGTCTGATTTTACATAACATTGGCAAGATGCACACATTGCCATTCCACCACAAATACCAATGGTTCCTTCTTCTGCTAATTCGTAAGAACGCACAACTTCCATTAAGTTCATTGCCATGTCTGTTGGTGCAACTATATCATGTGTTACGCCATTTCTATCTGTTATTTTTATATTGATGTCTTGCATCTGCCTAGTTAATAGTTTTTATAGTTAGCTATGATAACTGCTGCCTTTTTGCAAAGTTACAGAAACCTAACAATATAGATTGATTATTTGTTGAAAGAAAGCAATGACTTTTAAGCAAATTTAGCCCACATTGAAATATTTCAAATATCTGTTGATATTTTTATTCTTTATTTTTAAGATTCTTTTATACGCATGTAACAAAAATAAAAAATATAGTAGAAAGCTAGAAATAGCTTCTAAAAATTTAATTGATGGCTTTTACGACTGCTTTTGGCGCTTCTTTTCTTGTTCCGTCAAAACCATCTACACCACCTACAGTAGTATATTTCATTACATATTTTTTATCTGGAAAAATACGTTTATAAGCACTTTGACACATTAGGGTTGCTTCGTGAAATCCGCAAAGAATTAACTTTAATTTTCCAGGATAGGTATTTACATCTCCTATGGCATAAATACCTGGAATATTAGTTTGATAATCTAAAGCATTATTAACTTTAATGGCATTTTTCTCGATTTCTAAACCCCAGTTTCCTATAGGGCCTAGTTTTGGAGATAAGCCAAAAAGTGGAATAAAATGATCTGTATCAATCATAAAAGCGTCTTCGCCCTTTTTTTCTACAACCACACCTGATACTTTTTCTGTACCTAATATAGCTTTAACTTCTGCTGGCGTTATCAAGTTTATTTTACCTAAGTTTTTTAATTCCTGCACTTTCTCTACAGAGTCTAAAGCGCCTCTAAATTCATTTCTTCTGTGAATTAAAGTTACTTCTGAAGCAACATCTGATAAGAAGATTGCCCAATCTAAAGCAGAATCTCCTCCACCAGAAATTACGACTCTTTTATTTCTGTAAAATTCTGGTTCTTTTATAATATACTCAACTCCAAAATCTTCAAACTTTGCAATATTTTCTAACAAGGGTTTTCTTGGTTCAAAAGAACCTAAACCACCAGCAATAGCCACCACTTTTGCATGATGTTTTGTACCTTTATTTGTAGTTACAATAAAAGTACCATCTTCTTGTTTGTCTATAGTTTCTGCTCTTTCTCCTAATGTAAATCCAGGTTCAAATTGCTTGATTTGTTCTAATAGATTTTTTGTTAAATCTCCTGCTAAAATTTCTGGGTATGCAGGTATATCATAAATAGGTTTTTTAGGATAAATTTCTGAACACTGCCCACCAGGTTCTGGCAATGCATCTATTAAATGACATTTTAATTTTAATAAACCTGCTTCAAAAACGGTAAATAAACCTGTTGGTCCTGCTCCAATAATTAGGATATCTGTTTGTATCATAATTTACTTTTTTTAGAACTTTCAAATTTTAAAAAACTGAAAGGTCTCAATATTTCTATTTTTTTTCTACTAAACTTTTTGTAAACTCGTTTAACTTTTCTACTTTTTCCTCAAAATTTCCTTTGATGGTTTTTCTATATTCATTTAAATTTTTCACTAAATCGTCTATATTTTCTGGAATTACTTCTTCAAAAAACTGACGTAATCTTTTGGCTGTTGTTGGCGATTTTCCGTTGGTAGAAATTGCCACTTTTACGTTCCCTTTGGTTACAATACCTCCCATATAAAAATCGCAAAAAGGCGGGTTATCTGCTACATTTACTAAAATACTGCGCTTTCTACAATGTTTGTAAACATTTTGATTAATGGCAGGAATATCTGTAGTTGCTACCACAATATGTTTTCCTTTTAAAAATCGCTTGCTATATTTTTTTTGAATTATTTTTACATTTCCTGTTTTAGCTAAGGTTTTTGTACCTTCTCTAAACATTGGCGAAACCATTGTTACATTCGCATTAGGACTCGATTTTAGTAAAAACGTTAATTTTTCTTCAGCAACAAAGCCACCACCAACAATTAATATTTGCAGGTTTTTAGTTTTTAAGAAAATAGGATATAAATAGTTTCTTTCCATTACAAAAAATTAAGCAATTAGTGCTTTTTGATGTTCTTGTTGAACATTTGCTAATATTTGCCTGTGATTTACAACTTCACCCAAAACAATAATTGCAGGATTGCTTAATTTTTGTTTTTTTACCACATCTAAAATGGTATCTACCGTGCCAACTCCGATTTTTTCGTTATCTCTTGTTCCATTTTGAATAATTGCTACTGGTAAATTATTTTTATGTTCTTGTTGAAATAATTTGATGATTTCTGGCAATTTTCCCATTCCCATTAAAATCACTATAGTTGCGTTTGATTTTGCTGCTATCGCAACATCATTAGACAATTTATGGTCTTTTGTTGTGCCTGTAATTACCCAAAAACTTTCTGCATTTCCTCTTTTTGTTAAAGGTATATTTTGATATGCAGGTACTGCTAAAGAAGATGAAATACCTGGAACCATAGCTGTTTCTATGCCAAAACTTGCTGCGAACTCCATTTCTTCTGCTCCACGTCCAAAAATAAATGGGTCTCCACCTTTTAAACGAACAACATGCCCATGTGTTTTTGCTCTGGCTACAATTAAATCGTTAATTTGCTCTTGCTGATATCTGTAACAACCTCTGCGTTTTCCCACAAAAATAATTTCTGCTTTTGGGTTGATATGGTCTAATAATTCTTCGTTTACCAAAGCATCATACAAAACAACATCTGCATTTTTTAAAGTTTTTATGGCTTTTAATGTGATTAGATCTACATCTCCAGGACCAGCTCCAACTACCGTTAATTTTGGATTTTTAAAAATCATACCTCCTAATTTATAGTTTCGTTGACTGCTGTTTCGTTTTCTCTAAAAGTTCTTACTTGTTGTAAAAAACATTCAGCATCTTTTATATATTTTTTTGCAAACTCTTCTTTTGGAGCGTATTTATGAATCTGATAAATAAATTCAGAAAATGAAGTTCCTATATCAATTTTTTTAGTGTCAATAAAATACTCATCAAACAATTTAATAATATTTGCTTGCGAATTTGTTTTGGTATTTTCTGCTAATAACAATGCTTTTGCAGAGTTTACCAAAGAACTGTAAGTATGATAAATAGCGTTTGAATATACGTTGTTTACAAAAGCTTCTTTTGCTTTTTCAATTTTCTCTTCACTTTCTAAAAATAAAGTTGCTATTAAATCGATAACAACACCAGCACATTCTCCAATTCCGATTTGCTTAACATATTCTTCATTGGTTCCCCAGTCAATAAAATCTTCTTGGGTTAGATTGGTAACATCTTGTAAATCATTCAATAAATCATAAAAATAACGTTCGCCTTTTATTTTGTAATAATCAACAAACTTATTTCCATTAGAATTTACTTCAAAATCATTTAAAATTCTGCGTAGAGCTTCAGGACCTCTTCTACTTGGCACTTTTACAACTTTATCTGCAAAAATTCCATTTCCATCACCTAAATTACCACCTCCTAAAAGTACTTGTAAAGCTGGCGCTACTAACTTTTCTGGGGTGCGTACAGACATACCTTGAAAGCCAATATTTGCCATATTATGCTGGCCACAAGCATTCATACAGCCACTAATTTTAATGATTAAATCTTCGTTTTTTAAATATTGAGGATAATCTGCAGCTATAACTCTTTCTAATTCTGCTGCAATACCTGTACTGCTTGCAATACCCAAATTACAAGTATCTGTGCCTGGACAAGCCGTAATATCTACTGCTTTATTATAACCTGCTTCTACAAAATTTAACTTTTCTAGTTCTTGATAAAAAAAAGGAACTAACTCTTCTTTTACAAAAGGAATTAAAATATTTTGACGGAGAGATAATCTAATTTCTCCTGCTGCAAAATTTTCAACTAAATCAGCTAATAGCCTTGCTTTGTCTGTATAAAAATCGCCTAATAAAACTTTTATACCAATAGCAATATATCCTTTTTGTTTTTGAGGAATTACATTGGTTAATTTCCAAGTTTCAAAAGCTTGATGATTTTTAATTTCTACTTTTGGTATTTCTTTTATATCAACAGGTTTTGAGCTTTCATAAGCATCTGCATCAATTGGTACAGATTTAAATTCAATTGCTTTTTGCTCTTTCTCTACCAATTCTTTAAAGCTATCTAAACCAATATCTTTTATTAAAAATTTCATCCTAGCTTTGGCTCTACTTTTACGTTCTCCATATCTATCAAAAATTCTTAAAACACCTTCCATTAAAGGAATTATTTTATCACTTGGTAAAAAATCATAAAACAAATCTGCATGTCTTGGCTGAGATCCTAAACCACCACCAAGCATTACTTTAAAACCACGAACACCAGCTTCTGTTTTAGCAATAAAACCTAAATCGTGCATGTAAGAAAGACCTGTATCTTGATCTGAAGACGAAAAAGAAACTTTAAATTTTCTTCCCATTTCTTGACAAATTGGATTTCTTAAAAAGAATCTAAAAAGCGCATCTGCATAGGGAGAAACATCAAAGGGCTCATTTATATCTATACCTGCTGTTTCTGAAGCGGTTACGTTTCTTACAGTATTACCACAAGCCTCTCTTAAAGTTACTTTATCTCTTTCTAATGCGGCCCAAAGTTGTGGCGTTCTATTTAGATCTACATAGTGAATTTGAATATCTTGACGAGTTGTAATGTGCAATCTTCCTCTAGAATATTCATCTGAAACCTCTGCAATTCTTTTTAATTGATTACTTTTTACTTTACCATAAGGTAATTTTATACGAATCATTTGAACACCTTGCTGACGCTGACCATATACACCTCTTGCTAAACGTAAACTTCTAAATTTTTCTTCATCAATTTGTAGGTTATTAAATGCAGCAATTTTTTCTGCCAATTCAATAATATCTTTTTCTACAACTGGATTTTCTATTTCTGTTCTAAAACTTTGCATTTGTTTGTGTTTAAATGTTGATAGCTAAGATTTAAAAAACATTTTACATCTTCTAACTACCAAACTCGTCGTTTTTCTACTTTATAAAACCAACACCAACTGTATTGTTTGTTTTTGGATTGATTAAAATAAACGCTCCATTAGATTTATTTTGATTGTAAGCATCTACCGATAATGGTTTACTTAACTTTAATTGAACATCACCAATTTGGTTTAATTCTAACGCTGATGGTTTTTCTAATTTTCCAGAAAAATCTGTTTTTATGATGCTATGTAATTGGGTGATTTTTGCTTGTGCATCATTTACACCATGCTTGATATAATATTTTTGTGATGCTTGTAAAGGTTCTTTATCCATCCAACAAATGGTTGCATCTAGTTGTTTTGTAATGGTAGGTTCTTCATCTACTTTTACCAACATATCTCCTCTACTTATATTCACATTATCGTCTAGAGTTATGGTTACAGAACTTCCACTTTTTGCTTTGGCGTATTCTTCATTAAAAAAATGTATACTTTTTATGGTTGATGTTGTTTGCGATGGTAATACAGCTACTTTATCGCCAATTTCAAAATCGCCACCATAAATTTTACCTGCATAACCTCTAAAATCGTGATGTTCTTCTGTTTTTGGTCTAATTACTGTTTGAACAGGAAAACGTGTTTGAGAAACATCATTTATATCTTCTGCATCTAATTTTTCTAAATGATTTAACAATGTTTCGCCTTTGTACCAAGGCATATTTTCTGATTTTTCTACAACATTATCGCCTTGTAAGGCAGATAAAGGAATAAACGTCAAGTTCTGATTTTTATATTCGCTTTTACTTGCTAAATATTCGATTTCTCTTTTTATAATATTGTATTTTTCTTCAGAAAAATCTACCAAATCCATTTTATTAATGGCAATTACAACATCTTTTATGCGTAATAAATTATTGATAAAAAAGTGACGATACGTTTGTTCTACAACTCCATTTCTTGCATCAATTAAAACAATAGAAGCTTGTGCTGTAGAAGCACCTGTAACCATATTTCTTGTGTATTCTATATGCCCTGGAGCATCTGCAATAATGAAACTTTTCTTTTTTGTAGAAAAATAAATATGTGCAACATCAATGGTAATACCTTGCTCACGTTCTGCAACTAAACCATCTGTTGCTAAAGAAAAATCTAAATAATCGAAACCACGTTGTTTGCTTTTCTCTTCAATAGCTTCTAATTTATCGTCTGTTAAGGATTTTGTATCATATAATAAACGCCCAATTAAGGTACTTTTACCATCATCTACACTACCTGCTGTTGCTATTTTTAAGTGCCCCAACCCAACCTTCCCCAAGGGAGAAGGAGTTGAGTTTGTTTGTGTTTTATTGCTATTCATAATTAAATCCTAACCTTCCCATTTCGACTGCGCTCAATGCAGGCTTGGGGAAGGAACACTCTTGTGAAAAATGCTACTTTTTATTGATAATTAATATTTTTTTGTTTTCAGACTTGCTGACTTCCCCCTTTGGGGGATTGAGGGGGCTTTTAAAAATACCCTTGTTGTTTGCGCTTTTCCATTGCAGCTTCAGAGCGTTTATCGTCTATTCTTGCACCTCTTTCTGAAATGGAGGAATCTCTAATTTCTTCTACTACTTTATGGATATCTACTGCATGAGATAATACTGCTGCTGTACAACTCATATCACCAACCGTTCTAAAACGAACCATTCTTTCTACTACCTCTTCTTCTTTATCTCTGTACACCACATCATCATCTGCCGACCAAATAAAACCATCTCTTAAAAAGGTTTTTCTCTTGTGTGCAAAATAGATAGACGGAATTTCGATATTCTCTTTTTGAATATAAGACCAAACGTCTAATTCTGTCCAATTTGAAATTGGAAAAACACGTACATTTTGCCCTAAATCTATTTTTCCGTTTAACATATCAAACAATTCGGGACGTTGATTTTTTTCATCCCATTGACCAAAATCATCTCTAACAGAAAAGATACGTTCTTTGGCTCTTGCTTTTTCTTCATCTCTTCTTGCACCACCTATACAAGCATCAAAACCGAATTCTTCTATAGCATCTAACAAGGTTTCTGTTTGTAAAATATTTCTACTTGCGTATCTACCCGTTTCTTCTTTTACTCTCCCAGAATCGATATTATCTTTTACGTTTCTTACAATTAATTCAACGCCTAATTCTTTAACTAAATCGTCTCTAAATTTTATCGTTTCAGGAAAATTATGACCTGTATCTATGTGCATTAATGGAAACGGAATTTTAGCTGGATAAAATGCTTTTTGGGCTAGTCTTACTAACGTAATACTATCTTTTCCTCCAGAAAATAATAAAACAGGTTTTTCAAATTGCGCAACGACTTCTCTTAATATATAAATAGCTTCGCTCTCTAAAGCATCTGCCTGTAATGTTCTTTGATTCATAATTGTGTATTTTAGATATGCAAACCACATTCTCTGTTACTTTCTACTTTTGTAGGATCAAAATATTTGAACTCATTTGGCAAATTGTATTGCTCTAAATATGTGTCTAAATCTTTGTCTGTCCAATAATAAAAAGGGCTTATTTTTAGAACACCATCATTACTTTTCGATACAATATTGATACTGTCTCTAAAAGCGGTTTGCCCTTTTCTTAAGTTGGTAAACCAAACATCTGGTTGATGTTCTTTCATTGCTCTAGAAAACGGTTCTAATTTTACTTGTTTTGTAAACAGCACATGTTTTTTATCATCTATAGAAGGAACTCCTAACACCACATTTCTATGGGCTACAGTTTGCTTAGGCACATATAAATGGATGTTTAAATTCAATTTTTCGATAAGCTCTTCTGCATGTCTATAAGTTTGTACAGTATTATAACCTGTATCGCACCAAATTACCTTAATATCTTTTTTCACCTCTGTTACTGCATTTAAAATAGCTACTTCATAAGGTCTGAAATTGGTTGTAATTACAGGATTTTCTGCTATTGAAACTGCCCATTTTACAATATCTAAAGGATTTTTATCAGATAAAAAATCATTAATTTCTTCAATATTCAAGTTCATTATTTTCCCCATTTTATTTTATTCCAAATTCGTTCATGAAAAAAGTACAACACCAATTTTGTTAAAAAATCTATAGAAGCAATAGAAGTTGCTAGTGCAATTTCTCCTGTTAAAATATAGGAAACCACCAAGGTATCTAGAGTCCCTATAAGTCTCCAACTTAATGCTTTTATAACACTACGCAAAGGTTTTTCGGAGACCCTAGCCTCTTCAAAACCTTTGCTTTGTGTTTTTTTACTAAAAATTATTTGATCTAAAATCATAAATATTTAATAAACAATTCAAATAACCCTACTGTTTTAGTAGGGATTACAAACATACTTTATAAAATGGAACTTATAGGTATAAAATTAAATTATTTTCTTATTACCCTATAGATTTAATAGATTAATAAAAATAAGAAGGTTTTATTATTAATATAAAAATGAATAAACTAAAAGTTAAAGAATAAAAAAGTAGAACTATGGGATTATCACTGGCATAAATCTGCCAAAGAGGTATTTCTAAAGATTTGCAATGTATTATCTCTTACTTGCAACATTAATTTGTGTACTGCACAGGTATTTTCATCTGGGCAATCATCACATTTTTCATAAAAATTTAGACTCACACAAGGCACCATAGAAATTGGACCTTCTAATACACGCATTATGGTAGTCATTTGAATTTCTGAGGCATCTTTTAGTAAATAGTAGCCACCACCTTTTCCTTTTTTAGAGCCTAAAATTCCGTTTTTTTTAAGAGTAAGTAAAATACTTTCTAAAAATTTTAAGGAGATATTTTCATTTTTAGATATGGTAGCAATTTGCACAGGCACTTTATTTTCTTGTTTTACCAAAAAAGTAAGTGCTTTAATACCGTATTTTGTTTTTTTAGAAAGCATATTTCAAAAATACGCAAATTTAATTATTTACGCATTTAGTGCTTGTTCTAAATCTGCAATAATATCTACAATATTTTCTAAACCTACAGAAACCCTAACCAAACCTTTTGTAATACCTACTTCTAACCTGTCTTTTTCAGACAATCTCCCATGCGTTGTAGATGATGGATGCGTAACAATGGTTCTGGTATCACCCAAATTTGCAGATAAAGAACACATTTTAATATGGTTTAAAAATTTTCTACCTGCTTCTATACCTCCTTTTAGTTCAAAAGCTACAATGTTACCTCCTATTTTCATTTGTTTTTTTGCAATTTCATATTGCGGATGAGATTTTAAAAAAGGATATTTTACTAATTCTACATGCTCATTTTCCTCTAAAAACTGTGCAACTTTCAGCGCATTTTCAGAATGTTTTTCTACTCTAATAGCCAACGTTTCTAGACTTTTAGACAAAACCCAAGCATTAAAAGGAGACATTGCTGGCCCAGTATTTCTTGCAAACAAATAAATTTCTTGCATTAAATCTTTAGACCCCACTGTAACACCCCCTAATACACGACCTTGCCCATCAATTAATTTAGTAGCAGAGTGAATTACCAAATCTGCACCAAACTTAATAGGTTGTTGTATGTAAGGTGTTGCAAAACAATTATCAACAATAAAAATTAAATTATGTTTTTTAGCAATTTTACCAATCAATTCTAAATCTAAAATATCAACAGCAGGGTTTGTAGGAGTTTCTATGTATAAAATTTTGGTGTTTGGCTGAATTAAACTTTCTACCAAATCTACCTCGTTTACTTTAAAATAAGAAGTTTCTATATTCCATTTTGGTAAAAATTTGGTAAACATAGAATGTGTAGAACCAAATACAGATCTACAAGAAACCACATGATCTCCAGCATTTAATAAGGCAGCAAATGAAGTGAAAATTGCAGACATACCTGTTGCAAAAGCATAACCAGCTTCTGCACCTTCCATGTGTACAATTTTATCTACAAACTCAGTGGTATTTGGATTTGTAAACCTACTATATAAATTACGTTGTTTTTCTTCTGCAAAAGAAGCCCTCATTTCTTCTGCATCATTAAAAACAAAACTAGAGGTTACATATAAAGGTGTAGAATGCTCTGAAAACTGACTTCTTTCTGTTTGAATTCTTATGGCTTCTGTTTCGAAATGTTTGTGCATTTTGGTTGTTCGTTGTTCGTTGTTGGTTATTGGATTTTGGTGCTAACTAACCACCAAAAAACATCAATAAAAAACTAATTATTATGTTTTGCCAATCTTAAAATATCACCAAAAACGCCTCTTGCTGTTACTTTATTTCCTGCTCCTGCTCCTTGTATTACAATGGGTTGCTCTCCATAAGATTCTGTATAAATCTCGAAGATTGCGTCTGAACCTTTTAAAGAGCCTAAAGGTGAATTTTTAGAAACAGAAACCAATTTTACATCTAAGTTTCCTGTTTCTTTTGATAAATCTCCACTTAACTCTCCAATGTAACGTAAAACGTAGTTTTCTTGTTGATTTTCTTTTAGCTGTTGATATTCTTCGTTCATCAATTCTAAATTAGATAAAAAATAATCAACCGTACCTTCTCTTAAATTTTCTGGAATTAAATTGTTAATATTCACATCCTCAAACTCATTTTCTAATTCTAATTCTCTCGCTAAAATTAATAATTTTCTAGCTACATCATTACCCCCTAAATCTTCTCTTGGGTCTGGTTCTGTAAAACCAGCTTCGATTGCGTCTTTTAAAACTTTTGAAAAAGAAACATCTTGTTCAGAAAAGGTGTTGAATAAATAGCTTAAACTTCCAGAAAAAACTCCTCTAATTTTTGTGATATTTTCTCCAGATTCATGTAATAAACGAATGGTATCAATTAAAGGTAAACCTGCACCAACATTGGTTTCGTATAAATATTGTTTTTTATATTCTTTTAATTTAGAACGTATTTCTTTGTAAAAATCAAAAGACAGTGTATTGGCAATTTTGTTACAAGAAACCAAATCGAAACCGGCTTCTATTAACGGAATATAATTTTCTACAAATGAAACACTTGCCGTATTATCTACCGCAATTAAATTTTCAAAATGATGTGTTTTTACAAACTCTATAATATCATTTACATTAGTTGTATCTTCGCCTTTTTCTTCTAAATCTTGTTCCCAATTTTTGGTAACACCGTTTTTTTCTAGCAATATTTTTTTAGAATTTGCCACTGCAAAAACATTTAATTGAATTTTTCTACGCTCTAAAACAGAAGGTGCATTTTCTATAATTTGATGTATTAGAGTACCACCAACTAAACCTTTCCCAAAAATGGCAATATTTACTTTTTTTGCGACTCCAAAAACTTGTCCATGAATTACGTTTACTGCTTTGTGCAATTCGGTTTTTTTAACTACCAAACTCACATTTTTACCGGTAACTGTATTATTGAATAATACAGGAATTATTTGGTTTTTAATTAAGGCATTGTATGGTAAATGAAACTCACTTAAATCTTGCCCAATTATAGAAATTACTGCAACATCGTCAACAATAGAAATCTGGTTTACATCTTGCGCATAAAAATCGTTTTCAAATTCTCTTTCCAGTGCTAAAACAGCTTCATTTGCTCGATTTCCGTCAATTATTAAACCAATTCCTCTTTCTGAGGAACCTTGAGAAATGATGCTTACACTTATATTTTTTTCGCTTAAAGCTTTAAAAATACGTGCATCTACACCTACTTTACCTAACAAACCTCTTCCTTCGAAATTTAACAAAGAAACATTGTTAATAGTAGAGATAGACTTGATTCCTTTTTCGGAGGATTCTGCAGTAATTAAGGTGCCTTTATCTTCTTTTTGAAAAGTGTTTAAAATACGTAGATTGATATTTTTTTCTAATAACGGAATAATGGTTTTTGCATGTAAAATAGTTGCTCCAAAATTTGCCAATTCATTGGCTTCTGAGAAAGATAGTTTTTCTATTTTTTTAGCATCAGCCACTAAATCAGGATTTGCAGTAAAAATTCCACTTACATGCGTGTAGTTTTGTAACTCATCTGCATCTAAATAATTGGCAATTAAAGCAGCAGTATAATTGCTGCCATTTCTTCCTAAAGTTGTGGTTTCTCCTTTTTCATTAGATGCAATAAAACCTGAAAGAATGTTTACAGGTTTAGTATTTTCGTTAAAATATGCAATTATATTTTCTGAAGATAAGGCATGAATAGGTTGTGCATTACCAAAGTTTTCATCGGTAATAATTAAATTTCTGGTATCTGCAGATTTTGCTACAACACCCTTTTCTTCAAGTAAACTAGCAACTAATTTTGTTGATAATAATTCGCCTTGTGCTAAAACTTCATCTTTAATTTTATTACTATAATCTCCTAATAAAGAAACACCCTCGAAAATAGTTTCTAAGGTTTTAAATTCTTTACTAAAATCTACTTTTTTACTTGGTTCTTGTTGATAAGATTTTAAAGCATCTAAAGTTGTTTTATACGCTTCTTTTTTAGCCGCTTTTTCTAAAATAGCCTCCAAATCGTTGGTTGTAGTTCCTCTAGCAGAAACAACTAGCGTAAACTTTTCGCCTTTTTTATGTTTGTCTAAAATAATTTCTATGGTGTTTTGCAATCCTTTTCCGTTGGCTAAAGATTTGCCACCAAACTTTATTACTTTCATCTTTTTTGCACTATAATCTTTATTGAATATAGGTTCTATTATTTTCTGTAGTTGATCATATTCGATTAAAAATGCATCATGACCATGTACAGAATTTATTTCGTTATAGGTAACATTTTCTTTTGTTAATGCTAACTTTTTATGGGTTTCTCTGTTTTCTTCGGCTGTAAAAAATAAATCTGAATCTACACCTATAATGTGAATATTTGCTTCAACTTTATCTAAAAGACTGCTGTTTTTTTCTTCATTTTGAGTAACATCAATACTTTTTAGCAATTGATTCATCAACTTATAAGAAGATAATTGGTAACGTTCTTGCAACTTTTTGCCATGATGCAACAACCAACTCTCCACATTAAAAATATCTGAATTTTCTTTTTTAGTACGATGAAAACGCTCTTTAAAAGATTCTGGTGTTCTGTAACACAACATCGCATGCATTCTTGCATCGTGCACGGGATTGCTAGAATTTACCAAAAATTGCTCTTGTATTTGACAATTGGCAATTAACCAATCTGTAGATTTCCAGTCTGTGGCAATAGGTAAAAAATGTTGCGTTAATTTATTATTTAAAGCAACCATTTCCCAAGCAATTCCACCACCTAAAGAACCACCAATTAATGCAAATAATTTATTTATTTTAAGTTTTTTTAATCCTTCAATAAAAATTCTAGCAACATCTCTGGCTATAAAATCTTTATAATTTTCAATTAAAAAACCATCGAAACCATTTCCAGGAATATTGAAAGATAAAATACTGTAAACCTCTGTATTTATGGCTTTTTCTTTTCCTACAATATCAATCCACCAGCCATTTTTGCCAGCAACATCACTGTTTCCTGTTAATGCATGATTGATTAAAACCACCGGTGCTGTACCTAAATCTTGACCAAAAATTTGGTAACTTAAATTCAACTCAGGAATTTTAGTCCCCAATTCTGTGGTAAAATTTTTAATTTTGATATGTTGTAATGGATATTCCAAATTTAAAGTATAAAATTTCACAGGTTTTAAAAACCTGTGAAATTCGTTTTTTTTCTAATTATATTTCTGAAAAAGCGGCTTTTAAATCTGCTTTTAAATCTTCTAAATCCTCAATACCAACAGACAATCTAATTAAATCTTGAGACACACCTGCACTTTCTTGAGCTGCCTCATCTAATTGTTGATGTGTTGTACTTGCTGGATGAATAATTAACGATTTTGTATCGCCAATATTTGCCAATAAAGAGAATATTTTAGTTTTATCTGCAATTGTTTTTGCAGCTTCAAAACCTTTTTTTGGTCCAAAAGTTACAATTCCACTTTGCCCTTTTGGTAAGTATTTTTTAGCTAAGGCATTGTATTTATTACTCTCTAAACCAGGATAGTTTACCCAAGCAACTTCCTCTTGTTGTTCTAACCATTTTGCCAATTCTAGTGCATTTTCTGAATGTTTTTGAATTCTAACAGGCAATGTTTCTAAACCTTGAATTATGTTAAATGCATTGGTTGGACTTAAAGCACCACCAAAATCACGTAAACCCTCTAAGATTAATTTAAACGTATAAGATGCTGCCCCTAAAACATCATGATATTTTAATCCATGATATCCTGCAGATGGTTCTGTAAACTCAGGGAATTTACCATTAGCCCANTTAAAAGTTCCAGCATCTATAATTGCGCCTCCTAAAGATGTTCCTTGACCACCAATATATTTTGTAAGTGAATGAATTACAATATTTGCACCGTGTTTGATTGGGTTTAANAAAGCTGGTGTTGCTACTGTATTATCAACTATAAAAGGAACTTCTGCTTTTTTTGCTTGTATAGAAATTGCTTCTAGATCTAATACATCTAATTTAGGATTTCCTAAAGATTCTACAAAAAAGGCTCTTGTATTATCTTGAACAGCAGTCTCAAAACTTTCAGGGTTTGAAGCATCTACAAAAGTAGTTGTAATACCAAATCTTGGTAATGTAACGCTTAAAAGATTGTAAGTTCCACCATATAAACTACTAGAAGCCACAATATGATCTCCAGCTTTTAACAAGGTTAGCAAACCAGTTGAAATGGCCGCTGTACCAGAAGCAAAAACTACAGCTCCAATACCACCTTCTACAGCCGCTAAACGATCTTGCAAAATTTGATTGGTTGGGTTGTTTAACCTTGTGTAAATAAACCCTAATTCTTGTAGCGAAAAAAGATTTGCTGCATGTTCTGAATTGTTAAAAACATACGATGATGTTTGGTAAATTGGCACTGCTCTTGTACCTCCATTGGCTGCTACATCATGTCCTGCGTGCAACGCATTGGTTGCTAATTTTTGTGTACTCATTTTTCTATTTTTTTTGAGTTAATTTAAATTCCTGTCTGTTCAGGAACAGTTTTTAAAAGAAACACAATTTTTAAATTGTGAATCAATTTCTGATTAAACCAAAAGTCAAATGCATCAGATTCTTTTTTTTTTGCTGATGTACTTACTAGAAAAATGTTATTAAGAATTATTCAATTACACGAACGTGCAATTGTTTTGGGTTATCTATCTAATTTCTGATAAATGAATCTGAAACTAAGTAGAATTTAGCACCTTCTTTTCCTCTTGAAAAGGGTTGCTAAGGCTTCAAAGGGTCTAATCCCTCCACCTTTCTTGATAACATTTCAATAAGTTATTGAACTTTGTGAGTGCAAATATATGTTTAGAAAAATTTAATATCCAAATTAAAAAGTAGTTTTTTTAATTTTAATACAGATTATTTAATTAAAAGCTCAAAAAACTCATCATTCTTTAAAAAGAAAAGCATAATGAGCCTAATATTGTTTAATTAATGATACTATCAAAAAAAATTATTGTAAAATTATGTTCAATTATATTTTTATAATGTAGCTTTGTACCAAACTTAGAGGAAAAATTTGAACTGATTGCAACCTCATTAAAAAAATGCTAAAGCAGTAAATCCCTACTTCTTTTAGCGACCTTGCAATCAAAATTTATTTTTCATTTAAATTATTTTAAATAAAAAACAATATTATGTCATATTTATTTACCTCAGAAAGTGTTTCTGAAGGACACCCAGATAAAGTTGCAGATCAAATTTCTGATGCATTAATAGATAATTTTTTAGCTTTTGATAAAAGTAGTAAAGTTGCTTGCGAAACCATGGTTACAACAGGACAAGTTGTTTTGGCTGGTGAAGTCAAATCTAAAACTTATTTAGATGTTCAACAAATTGCTAGAGACGTAATTAATAAAATTGGTTATACCAAGGGAGAATATATGTTTGATGGAAATTCGTGTGGGGTTTTATCTGCCATACACGAACAATCTCCAGATATTAACCAAGGTGTAGATAGATCTAGCCCAGAAGAGCAAGGTGCAGGAGACCAAGGTATGATGTTTGGCTATGCAACAGATGAGACAGAAAATTACATGCCTTTGGCGTTAGAATTATCTCATAGATTACTTAAAGAATTAGCTGCTTTAAGAAGAGAAAATAATGATATTACTTATTTAAGACCAGACGCAAAAAGCCAAGTAACTATTGAGTATTCTGATGACAATAAACCTCAAAGAATAGACGCTATTGTTATTTCTACACAACATGACGATTTTGATAAATCTGATGATGTCATGTTAGCAAAAATCAAAAAAGATATCGTAGAAATTTTAATTCCGAGAGTGGTTGCAAAACTACCAAATCACATTCAAAAATTATTTACAGATAATATTACCTACCATATAAACCCAACTGGTGTTTTTGTAATTGGAGGGCCTCATGGAGACACTGGTTTAACAGGAAGAAAAATTATTGTTGATACTTATGGTGGTAAAGGTGCACATGGTGGAGGTGCTTTTTCTGGAAAAGACCCAAGTAAAGTGGATAGGTCTGGAGCATACGCAACAAGACATATTGCTAAAAACTTAGTGGCAGCAGGTCTTTGTAAAGAGGTTTTAGTACAAGTTTCTTATGCTATTGGAGTAGCAAAACCAACAAGTATTAATGTAGAAACTTACGGAACATCGAACGTAGATTTAACTGATGGAGAAATTAGTAAAAAAGTAGCAGGTATTTTTGATATGCGTCCTTATTTTATAGAACAACGTTTAAAATTAAGAACACCTATTTACACAGAAACTGCAGCTTATGGACACATGGGAAGAACTCCTGAAATTAAAACAGTTACGTTTACAAATCCAATGGGAGAAACTGTTTCTGAAGAAGTAGAAACCTTTACCTGGGAAAAATTAGATTATGTAGAAAAGATTAAACAAACATTTAATCTTTAAAAAATAAAACCTTTATTTAAAGCCTTTAGAGTGAATTCTAAAGGCTTTTTTTGTATTAAATTTTAACAAAAAAAAGCAAATCTCTTTAACAAAAATTTAAGATCGTATACTAATCAGATTACCTAACTTCGACTAAACTAATTTAAATCAAATTTATAATGACCAAAAAAGTCCTAATCAAACTACTTTTAGTTGCTTTTGTATTCGGTTTTTCAACAGAAATTTCTGCTCAATTCTGGAAGAAAAAGAAAAAAGAAGCCCCAAAAACAGCTGCTAAACCTAAGCCTAAAAAAGGAGACATTCAACCTTACAGTAAAGTTGTAACT
>P_2C_Liq_3_UnCtyDRAFT_100165_pt1 | contig 20145 bp, 16 predicted proteins | sample Pon2CUnioCityCA_3_FD_9720 | JGI IMG/M metagenome (IMG submission 9720)
ATTTTTGTGCCTTGTCGTCGTGTTTTGTTGCCTGTGCTAATTCGTATGCCTTGTATCCGCCACGGGCATTCATTAAATGCTCGTAGATTGGTGTTGGGTAAGCGCCTGGCGCACTTGGTTGCGCCACGCAGTCTACTGTAATTATTTCAAAATCCGATACATTACCGGATCCATCTTCTGATACATTACCAGAGCCCCTAGAGGAGACACCTAGTTTAACGCCTGCTTCAAGCATCGTTTTAACTAACTGTCCCATAGGGGTTGGTAAAATTTTCAAAGTACCGTAACCGTTATTATCTTCCATCCACATTTTTGTAATCATGTGACTTACACGGTCAAGGTTAATATTAAGTCCATCTGGATGATCAACTTCTCCGAGAACACTATATCCTCCACTAATTTGATCATTGAGAGTTTTGACAGCCCTGCCAATTTCATTTACAGGATACACACGCTGGTTAGCGTTGCGTACTCCGCCTTGTATACAAATACCTTTCATATACAAGTCTTTTCCTTCGTTGGCGCTCTCAACTACAATTCTAGCAGCATCGAATGTCAAGTGCTCTCGTAAGTTAATCATCTATCAGTCCTTACTTCGCTCTGCGGCTTTCACCGTTTAAAGGACTGTCTTGACCGGATGCTTCCGGTGCTTTGCCCTTTTTCTCAGCGCCATGACCTGGCTCTGTTTTTTGAGCCTTTGAAGCCTTACCGCCTGGAACATTTACATTCCCTGCGTTATCTTCTTTTGCGTTCATGTCGCCAAGTCCTGCATGGTCGCCAGCTTCGTTATCTTTACCTTGGTTTAGGTTAGATGCTGTACCGCCCATATCATTCTTGCCTGCTACGATTGACTTAGTGTTTGCACCATTGTCGCCCATTTTAGCACTACCTTGTGCGTCTAAGCCACCGCCTGCAACTTTTTCTACGTATTCACGCATTTGCTCAGTTGCTGACTTTTCAGTTTCTTCAACTTCTTCATCATCTGCTTCGAACGCAAATGCTTCTTCTGGCTCTTCTTCGCCTGGCATATCCATTTCTGGTTCTTCTTCACCTTCTTCGTCGTCGCCTTCGTCGTCGGTGCCGCCCATCATAGCTGCAAATTCATCTTTAAGTGCGTCTAGTGCTGCTTCTAGATCATCAAGTGCTGCTTCTGCACCTTCTGGTTCTTCGCCGCCCATGTCGTCGCCTTCTTCGTCGTCGCCCATGTCGCCTAGCTTTGCTTCTAAATCGTCAGTTGGGTCTGATTCCATTGCAACTGGCTGATCCATAAATTCGTCTAGTTCTTCGTCTGACTCATCTACTTCTTCGTCAGCAGCTTCGTCTAGATCTTCGTCGTCTGACTCATCTAGGTCGTCATCATCTGATTCGTCTAGATCTTCGTCGTCTGACTCATCTACTTCTTCGTCAGTAGCTTCGTCAACTTCTTCATCATCTTCTAGTAATGATGCATAAATGTCTCTTGATTTTTCAACCACAATCTCGTGGAATAATTCTTCTGCTCCGGCCTTGTCTTCATTAACAAGTTTTTCGAGCATTTCTTCGAATTTGTTACTCGCCATTTTTATCTCCTAATAAATGTTGTACCTATGGTAAGGCTGTCAATTGTATTTAACAGAGAATGAAAAAAGTATGCGAAAATAGGCTCAAAACGAGCCGTTTTGATTAGACTACTAGGAAATGTCGAGATTTTTCTTAAAATCTTCTATAAAAGTTATATTGTAGTTGCTATTATTTAGTTCTTGAGGTTCGTAATTATCAGGCAATATTACCCTTTTGTAGGAAATTTTTTTGTGTTCTGTTATAACAGATCTAGTTTGTCTTACCCAGTTTCCGTAGTATGTAGCACTTGCATCTTTTGCTTTATAGTTTTTAGTTCCTGAGAATATATTGTTGACTTTTTGTCCGTCTTCTAGACCTTTATAATCAAACCCTAAAATATATATAGTTTCGTGCTTGTGTTGACTTGCTAACCATAGCGCAGTAGGTCCACTACTCCAACCTTTACTAGGTTCGAAATAGTTTAATTTTTTAAATTCTTTAAATCGTCTATTCGGATTAGTCCATACCTTGTTATGCATTTGATAGTTAGTAGAACATATTTCTACTACCATTTTAGGATCTACTGCAATAAGATAATCAGGTGTAAAGTCTCTATATACTGCATTACAAGCATAAACTGTTCCGTGAAATTTTAGATCTTCTAGATTAATAGAAGACCTGCTTGTACCGTTTCCAATTACAAACGCAATAGACATAATGTATATATAGAATTTATTTAGATTGCTGCTTCAGCATTGGCAGAAATGCCGTACATTTGACGAATAAAATCAAGTTCTTTTAATTTTTCTTCATTATGAAAGTCGCCAGCTTTTCTAATTTTATTGATTTGTGATAGTGTTAGTCGTGTTTTACGTGTATCGTCATATTCCACCGACGACTGATCTGCTGCCGGATCATAGGATTTGTCCTCTGTCGGCTCTAAAGTTTCTTTATCAAAGTAATATAGTTCACGCAATATCATAATGTATTTATACCGTTTGGTCAGTTTGTGGCGGAGGTGAAGTTGTATCATCTCCAGTTACTGAATCAGGACCAGATCCTTCGCCGCCGTCTATAGCTCCTTCTTCACCTGGAAGTTCTTCTTCACCGCCTTCTAAATCGCCTTCAATTCCTGCACTGCTAATACCTGCTCCGCGCATTTCTCCTGCACTATCAGTTTCTGGCTGTTCAAGATTTTCTTCATTTTCTTCACGCCATAGACGCTCGTTTTCTGCAATCTCTGTGTCAGTTAACCCTAAGAAACGACTCATTGCAAATCTATTGCTTATAAATGGAATTGCACTCATAGTTTGGAAGGTAGGAATTCTAGCATTATCAACTTCACTTTGTCTATATGCAGCAAAGTTTTGTGGAGGCTGAAAAGACAAGTCAAACATTGCTGTATCAATGTTTACTCCTTGTTCTAATAGATACCGCTTAAATTCTTGATTAAATTCTTCTGCTACTAACCCCTGTAGTCGTTTACAATATTCATTAAATCGTAACTCCTGGATATAAGCTGTTCCCACTCTGCCATCATTGTATTGTGAAGCTGAATCATCTGCTCCAGTTGGTAAGTACGAACTTGGGATACGCAATCCGCGTACCAGCTTATTAGTAAAGTATCGTAAGTCATCAATTTCTCCCAAGTTAGTACCGCCCGGAAGTGTTTCAACTTTACTGCCGCGGCCTTCAGCAGTTTGTGGGAAAAAGTAATCTTCGTTGATTGATAGAGGGTTATAACTACTGTCTATAACATTGGTGCCGCCCCCTGTCTTGGATGGGATTCTTCTCTGATGGATTTCCGTTTTAACACGCTCCACAAACTGCATAGCAAGGTGTGATGGCATATTGCCCACATCAACGTAGAATACTCTTCTTTCCGGTGCACGCTGTACACGGTAAATGATAATAGCATCTTCAAGTAATTCTTTTTGTTTGAATACTTTGAAAATTGTTTCTAGCAAACTATTACCAAATGGATAGTTATTGTCTAATCCTTCTGACAGACTTAGATGAATAACATTTTCTGCATTAACAGACATTTCGCCTTCAGTTTCTTGGAAGCGACTTCCGCTTTGATTAGGATAGTTGCCAACCATTCCTCTACTGCTACCAGTAAAGTATGCCGAATCTGGTCTTCCGCTGCCAGAGCCGCCAGTTTGAAACGGAGTTGTTGCAACCATGTCTTTGAAATTGATATTAAAATCTTTAATTACATATTGCTCAGGTGTTTTACCTTCTGATTCATTTACAATAATGCGTGTTACATTTGCAGGATCAACATGAAACCATTTTTTAGTTTCTGGATCTCTTACAAAGAATGCATCTCCGTATTTGAAAATGTTTCTCATTATACGGAATAGTCTAGTTTCAAAGTTTTGAAGTTTGTTCCACTGCTTTAGGTATTGTTCTAAAATACGAATTTCGGTACCTGTCGCTTTAGTATTGAAATTCATTTTAAAACTTAGATTTGTTTCAGGATGTTTTTGGGTACAAAATTCGGCAAGAATATCAAGTGCAGCATTAACTTCTGAATCTAGATCCATCGAGTTATATTGACCGTAGCGTTCAACACGATTAGGAGTACCTACATATACATCAGGAAGATATGAACTATAGTTAGATCGTGCAGGTCCTGGTTGACTTCCATTGGAAGGTCCGCCCAACGGTCCGTAGATTCCTCCACTCCCATTTCCAGCTTCAACTGGAGTAAAATATTTCTTCCAACTCATTTATACACCTCTTTGAAGATCGCCACTTTTAACTGCCTTTGCAGTGTCTTTATGGTAATCTCTACTTTCTTCTAATACTTGTAGTACACTTGCTAGTGTTGTATTTAACTTTTCTGCTGTATCTTGACTCATACCTGAGCCGCCACCGCTGCCGATAGAATCCATCTTAGAAACTACAGTGCCAGCATTTGTACCTGTTCCAAAGCCTGCTTTATTGTCTTTGGTCAGTTCTTGATTTAGTTCTTTGAGAACATCAACGAGACTCTCCATAGCTGTAGTATACTGTACTACGCCTGAACTGTCAAGTGAATTTAGCGCATTTACACCTAATGTTGCATCTAATCCGCTTAACTGTTTTATATTAGCAGCAAATCCTGATAAATCGCCTACACTTGATAGTTGATTTAATCTGTTTACTAAATTTTTATCTATTTCAACATCAGATACACTTTTTATACTAGAAAATGCAGTGCTCATCGAAACCATAGCTTCTGCATTTGATTTTACAATACCTTTTGGATCTAGATTAGTTTCACCAAATGTTTTTAGTTGATCTAATGCTGTGTCGCCACCAAATATTCCTGCAAGAGCTGATCCTATACTTTTAAATACTCCTGCTTCAGGCATCATTGTTACATTAGCCATTGCAGTGCTAAAATACATCATAGCTTCTGCATTTGATTTTATAAAGCCTTTAGAGTCAAAATCTTCTGCACCAAATGCTTTTAATTGTTTTATTGCAGAGTCGCCTCCAAACAATGCTCCTAAAGAAGTGCTTATACTTTTAAATATTCCTTGTTCCGGCATCATTGATACATCAGACATTGCAGTACTAAAATACATCATAGCTTCTGCATTTGATTTTATAAATCCTTTAGGGTCAAGGTCTTCTGCACCAAATGCTTTTAATTGATCTGCTGCATTTTCGCCGCCAAATACAGTTGCAAGAGTGGATCTTATACTTTCAAAAACTCCTTGCTCAGGCATCATTGATACATCAGACATTGCAGTGCTAAAATACATCATAGCTTCTGCATTTGCTTTAACACCTTCTCTATTAATATCTAAATTTGCAAAATCTTCTAGTTGAGAAAACGCAGTATCTCCGCCGAACAGACCTGCTATTGCTGATTTAAAACTTTCAAAAACTCCTTGCTCAGGCATCGAAACCACATTAGCCATTGCAGTGCTAAATCGACCCATTGCTTCTGCATTTTTTCCAACAAGTCCTTTTGGATCTAGATCAGTTTCACCAAATCTTTTAAATTGTTCAAGACTAGATTCACCGCCAAAGAACGCACCAATACCGCCAAGAACGCCACTTACAAATGTGCCAAGTCCTTCAGCAGCATTTGCTCCTGCTGCAACAGCCATTGCATTACTAAATGCAACCATTGCTTCTGCATTTGATTTAACTACAGCTGAATCTACTTGCTTTTCAGAAAATGCAATCATAGAGTCAATAACATCACTAGTATCTGAACCGCCTGCTAGTTTTCCGAGTCCACCTGCTATTCCACTTACTAGTGTGCCAAGTCCTTCGACTGCATTTCCACCACCAGCTGCTGCCATTGCTTTGCTAAATGCAACCATTGCATCTGCATTATTTTTAACCTGTGCAGCATTAATGTTTGCTTCGCCAAATTCTTTTAATTTTTCTAAAGGATCGTCAGCACCAAATAGTTTTCCTATAGCACCTGTAATACCCCCAACCATTGCGCCTAGACCTGCAACGGCTGTTCCTGCGCCAAACGCTGCCATTGCTGCACTGATTGCTCCCATACCTTTAGCAGCATCAACTAGTGCGCCACCGTCTATGTCTTCAAATTTCTTTAGGCCGTCTACAAATGTTGGCAATGTTTTACCAAGTATCCACGAGGCACCGGCAATACCTGCGCCAATTGCAGTAATTACACCTCCTAAAATTACTGCACCTTTTAGTACAGGCGGTGTAAATGCCTTTAGTCCTGCCGCAGCACCTTTCATTAGTGCTTCGCTTAGTTGTCCTAAAAACCCTCCGATACCTTTACCTGCATTAGTTGCACCTCTAGCAAATCCGCCGCCCTTGCGTCCGCCTCCGGCACTAGGGGTATCGGCTCTACCAAATAATCTGTTAGCAGCGCCGCCCACAGTACTTGTTACTGCTGTTTTAAATGCGCCTGCTAATGCTCCAGTTACTGCTTTAGCAGCAAATAATGCAGCAATACCGCCAGCAACGGCAGCTATTGTTCCTGGATTATTAAAGATACCTTTTAATCCGTCCATTAGCACGCCGCCTATTGCACTAAGAAATCCGTCATTTTCTATTGCCTTTGCAAAATCGCCTAAGTAGTTAATTACATTAATTAATAGATCGCCAAATTTAAGTAGTGCTGCTCCTATAGTTTTAGCTAATCCGCTGCGAATAAATGCATCTTCAAGTGCAGTTCTTGCATTTAATAATTTTTGACTAAATTCAGCAAACCCTCTTGTTACATCAGATCTTTTAAGTTGTTCGGCTTGCGCTTCTGATGCGTCTGCAACACGCTGAGTGTATAATCTAGCATTACCTAGAGATTCCATAAATTCTGAAAACCCAGCTTTGCCCATTAATGAACTTACTCCGGCAGCACCTAGGTTGTCAGCAAACTGAGTAATCTGAGGCATTAACTGTTGCATACGCTTTTGATATTCTTCTTGACTTAGTTCTCCTCTAGCATTAGCTTCTGCTAGGTCTGAAAGTCCTGGTACAGTTGCAGCTAATCGTTTTGCAAAATCACTTTGAGCAACTCCGTCACCGAGATCAGTCATAACATCTGCAAAACCTTGACCCAGCATTGCTGATGTATGTTGTGTGTTTAATGTAAAGTTTTCTAGAGCTTCTCCAGATAATTGAGCTGCTAATACATTAAAGTTTGCAGCTTGCATACGACCGTTCATCTCTTCTTGTATTTGTTTTCTACTTTGTCCGGTAACTCTTGCAAGTTTATCAATTTCTAACAGATAGTTTTGAGCACCTTTAATAAGTTGTTGATCGCTTTGTCCTCTCAATCTACCTGACATCGCTTGAAGTTGTACAAAACTTGCAAATCCGTCATTAACGCCTTCAATAGTAAAGCCTAGTGACAACAGCCCATTTTCTTGACTTCGTAAAACTCTTGAAAGTTTGCCAAATCTATCTGCACCTTGGCTAGTTGTTGCTCCTAACAAATTCATAGATGTACTGTTTTCACTTACAAATTGTGCAAACTGATCTAATCCTAAACCAGCCTGTGCAGCAGCTTGACGCATAGCAAGCATATCGTTACCGAAGCCTGCACCTATATCAGATAAGTCTCTAAATGTATCTAAACTAGATTGAAAATATTCTGTTAATCTTCCTAGACTGCCACCTACTATCGGAATATGTTGCGCAAAATCACCTAGTTCGGTACTACCGTCCATTACTTCTTTAGCAAAGTTTGTAGTTACGCCTGCTGCATATCCTAGAACTTTACCAAAGTTATCAAGTGTAAATGTCTTTTTTAGTGCTTGTCCAACATCTTCGACTATTGTAGTTGTTTTTTCTATTTCTTCTGAAAAAGATTCAAAAGCCTTTGTTGTGTTTTTACTTGCCTTTGCTAGATCTTCAATATTCTTTTTTGACTTATTATCTAAAGATTTAGATTTTTCAAGGGCAGTTACCAGTCGCTGAAGTGTTACTTCGCTAGCAACACCATCACGACCGCCTACATTCTTAATTTCAACTTCATCAACCATTTATATTTTCACCAGTTAACTGCGTACATAAATACTTTAGATACATACTATTATATAATGTATTTATGCGGAGTAAAAATGGTGGAAAACACAAATCAAAATCCTTTAGGAAAATATTTTAGACAACCTAAAATATACATTAATTTGCCCAGCAACGGCGAATTTTATGATCCGGGTGCTATTGAAAAAACAGAAACAGGCGAATACCCTGTGTTTGCTATGACTGCAAAAGATGAACTTTCAATGAAAACACCTGATGCTTTGCTTAACGGACAAGCAACAGTCGATGTAATTCAAAGTTGTATGCCGAATATCAAAAATGCTTGGGGGATGCCCAGCTTAGATCTTGACGCAGTTCTTACTGCAATTAGAATTGCCAGCTACGGTGAAACTATGGATCTAACAATAACAATTCCTAACACAACAATCGAAGACACTTACAGCGTTGATCTTAGACGAGTATTAGATAACTTTGTTAGCATAGAATACGAAAATAAAGTTTTTGTTAATGACATGACTATATTTTTAAAACCTCTAAACTATAAAACATTTACACAAAATGCAATTAAAACTTTTGAAGAACAGAGAATTTTTAGTATTGTAAATGATGAAAATCTAAGCGATGAACAAAAAGTAGACATGTTTTCAAAGAGTTTTTCAAAACTAACTGCACTCACTGTAAGCGTTGTTGCACAGGGTATTGAAAAAATTCAAGTCGAAGATCAAGCTGTAGTTAATCCTATGCATATTGCAGAGTTTATTAATAATGCAGACAAAAAGTTTTATAATGCTATTATGGACCATATGGAACTACAAAAGAAGAAGTTTGAAGTGCAGCCTATTGTAGTAGAAACTACTGCTGAACAACAAGAACAAGGTGCACCTACATCTTTTGAATTGCCAGTAGTATTGGATTCAGCAAATTTTTTCGCATAAGGATCCTAACCTGGCCGCTTGAAAAAATTCTCGAAGAAGTAAAACTCATGGAGAATCAATCTAAAAACATCAAATTAGAAACATTTAGATTGAGTTGGTTAATGCGCGGAGGTATGACTCTAGACGAAGCATTTGCGTTAGGATCCGAAGAAAGAGAATTGGTTGCAGAAATAGCCAAAGAAAACTTCGAAACTACAAAGAAAACACAGCTACCTTATTTTTGATTCGGTAGCGTTTTTTGTAGTTGTTGTATTAGCTGTTGTTTTTCTTGTGGACTTAGTTTAGATGCTTGTTTTGCTGTAGTAACAAACTTACTAGATTTTGGTGGGGCTTTTTTATTGCGTGCGGTCTTAAACGAAGGCGTTTGACCTTTACTCGGAGCAGGCGTTGCACCCGGATCAAATGATTTTTCTACAGCACTACTGATAAACTTTTGTACCTGTTTATCGTCTACATCAGTACCTTGATTCTTAAGCGCATCTGTAGGAAGTCCTTGCTTGGCCATAAAGTTTGCAAGTGTTTGTGGTGGTACTTTGTTCTTGTTGATATTAGCACTTCCAACAGTACTGAGCCATCTTCTATATATAAGATTAGTGCGATCTTCTCTATCAATATTTCCGCCCATTTTAGCGGCTGTATCTTTAGCACCAACTTTTGCTGCTATCTTAGCTCCAATCTTTTTGAATCCAGTTGATCCAAAAGGTGCTTCATTGATAATATCACTAGCGTTCATTGTTAACTCCTACAAATTATTTATCATATTATGAATATCTACTTCGTAGATATTAGTTTTCGCTAATCGCTCAAACTAAACACTTCGTTTATTAATAGAAGTAATTAATAATATATAGATGCATTATGACGAATGTCATAATGTTTAAGTTTCATGTAGATCGTTTCAGTCAGACGGAACCTGTTACGGTCCCATCTAATCTCAAAATGTGCTTCATGTGAGTCATGCCACAGCCGAGACTTGGAAGTAGGTAATTGTTTATACACAAAGTACAATGGGCTCTGACCTTTCCCAACCTACGTCGACATCATTTACGCTACGCCGTATATTCTTAAAATATACGCTACACCGTAAACTACCTCTCGCTTCGTTCCTATTGCTAAAGAGTTTTTATGTACTGTGTTTGTGTTTTTCGACAGCCAACAATCTATCTATACCAACCAGTGAGCCCAATTTGTTTGATGGCTTCCTCCCTCTGGGGAGTCGATCAGTATGTACGTGTGCTTCTATACGAGAGCTTTTTCCACAGCGGTGTTAGTAAACTGGCCCGCCAACCTTATGTGTTGGATTGTTTTGCCTGTATATGATGTTCTAGCAATGCCTGTTTGAGTTTTTCTGATCCGCCTACTCGTACATTGATAATACCGTTGTAGTATTCATCTGTTTCAAGTACACGCCTATCAAATTGTTCTCTTGCCTCTATGTAAGACATTTCGCCTCTGCCTTTGCAAAGATAAAGTATCTCTCTTGTAAAGTGTTCTTCGCCTAGTGCAGCTACATCTGCGTTTAGTCTGTCTGAACTACCGTAGTAAGTTCTCCAGTCGCTTTCTTTGTAGCCGCGTCTTTTGTTTTTCTTGCCTTTTAGAGGTGGCTTAGTGGTTTTAAATTTTGCTAGTTTCTTGCCTACGTATTTTTGGCCTGTAGTGGTGTTGGTAATAAGGTAAACAAAGCCTTCATACTCGTCTGGTATTGTGTCAATTGTTTCACCTCGGTAAGTCCACTGCATCAGTTACTTACCGGTGCCTAGATTGTTATTTGCCTTTTCTGGTTTTTCTATGTGTGTTATGATGTATGTGTATCTCTGACATTCTTTCGTGGGCTAAAATTCTAATTTGTCTTAGCCATCTTCTACTTTCTTTGTGTGTACGCACACTATTTCTTTGTTCAAACTTTTCGTTTGCTTTAAAATAGTTTAAATATGCTTCAACTAATTTGTCGTGTGTGTCGCTCATTCTACAATTTCTACATCATTCTCATAAGATGTAAACCCATTTTCTTTAACTACTTTCATTAAGTGATTTACTCTTCCGATAAGTTCGTCCTTATGCGAAATTAGGAAAACATTTTTGTCTCTTTCTCGTCCCATTTTTTTGATAACACTAAGAGCATTTTCAACACCTGCTGTGTCCATGCCGCTATCAATAAGTTCGTCAATAAACAATAGGTTAACATTTTGATATAGACTTTCCCAAACATCTCGGAATGCAAAGCTCAGACCTAAGATAAGTCTGTTTCGTTCACCTCGGCTCAAATTATCAAAGTCTAGATCTTGTCCTAATTGAGTAATTTCAACTGATAGGTCATTCTGGAACTGCACTTGATGCGGCAATCCTAGTTTGTCAAGATAGTATGTAAGTCTGTTGTTTAGATATGCTAAGTTTTGATCGATAATTTTCTTTCGAATAAAGCTATCTTTATTTGTTAATAGTTTAAGTAAAAAGTCCTGATGATCTTTAAGATCAGTTAGTTGATTAACTGGGGTCCAATCAATTTCTTGAATAGCACTGTTGTTTAGTTGATCAACTTGTTCTTGATAAGGATCAGACTCTTCTTGTTTATTTTCTAGTATTTTCTTTAGATTATCTACATTATTACGATGGTCATATGCATCTTTTGCATTTTCATAGTAAGTGTTGGGTCGTCCACTAATATCGCCGATGTCAGTTAATCCCTTCATAACAGATTCTAGCTTACCTGCAACTTCTGTTTGGTATGCAATTGAATCTGTTAATTCTTTAGATTTGCGTGTTTCAATTTCGGCTTTTTTATCTGCATGTAGCTCTTGTCCGCAAGTATAACAAGTTGCATCATCAAGATTTGCGATGTCTTTTTCTGCCTTTTCTACAGAACTAGTAGCACGCAATAGTGCGCTTTCTAGTGTGCTTTTTTCTTTATTAAGAGCCAAAATAGCGTTGTTCATTTCTGTCCAATTTGCTAGTTTTTCGTGTGCTTCAAGCTCTGTTTCGATATCTAGTTTTTCTAATTCTACAATGCTAGATTGTAATTTATCAATATCTGCATTCTTTTTAGCAATCCAGGCACGCTGGTTCTTCTTCAAACTTTCGATAGTTGATTCAATTTTTTCGTTAGCAGTTTGAATAGCATTAATCTTTAGTGTTTCTTCAGTAATAGACTCTTTTGTTTGACGAGTTTGTTCTTTCAACAGTTCTGCTTTTTCTGACAAAATTGTAATACCCAACAACTGTTCGATAATTGCTCTCTGGTCATTTGCCCGCATTGATAAGAATGGATCTGTATAGGTATTAAGAGCAACAATATGTTTAAACATATCGTGACTCATGCCTAGAAGAGTGTTAACAAACTCTTGTGTTTTTCTACTGTCGCCTTGTGACTCATCAACTAATTCTTGTTCTTGATCGTTGATGTAAAATTTAAAGATATTAGGCGAACGGCCTCGTTCAATACGATAGTCCTGCCCATCTTTTTCAAAGTGCAGTGTAACTAACATACCCTTACTATTTGTTTTGTTAATAAGGTTATTTCGTTTAATGTTTGTTAGTGCTGTTCCGTAAAGTGCATAGCTAAGAGCATTAATAATAGTTGTCTTGCCAGTACCATTTCGTGAACCACTATCATCACCGCCTTGGTCTAAGTTTTCACCTAGTACAAGTGTTAGTTGCTCTTTGTCAAAATCAACTGCTTGAGTTTGATTGCCCACACTCATAAAGTTTTTTACTGTTAGATCTTTAATTTTAATCATGATTGCAACTCGCTGTAAATGTCTAGTAATAGTTTTTTATCAAAGCTATCACTTTCGATAGCAGTTATTTCTTTCGATACAATTTCATCAACACTTTCAAATTTTGAAATATCAAGTTCTGTTGATATTTCTTCTACTTGTGATTGAGTGATCAGAGTTATTTCTCTGCATCCGTGATTATTAATGTATGTTTCTTTGATAAACTGTGCTTCTTCGTAACTAATAGGCAAATCAAGAGTAACCCGTAAATACATATTAGGTTTAATTATAGTTGAATTAGGATCGAGTAATTTGCTTAGTGTAGTTGTTCGATATTTAGGACAGTCTTCCCAATTGATGTATTCGGGCTCTTTATCGTTTTCGCGATCTAGTATCATCATACCACGTGCATCGTCCCATGCATCTGCATAGTTATGCGGAAATGCATTGCCTATGTAATGCACTTTGCCCTGTTGTTGACGCTTGTGGAAGTGTCCACTGAATACATACTCTTGATTCTCAAAGTGTTCGGCTCTAAGTTCTCCATGATCAGGCATCTGTACCATAGCATTCATATAAAAACTAGGCAACTCAAAGTGTCCAAAAATATACTTAGATTTTAATTTTGAAACTTTTTTCCATTCGTCGCCTACTAGCCAAGGAACAAGTGCAACATCGTCCTCCTCGTAAATTTCGTCAATAAATGTAATGCCTGGAATATACTGCGCAAATGCTGTTGAATTAACATCGCGCTTGTCTTTATAATACAAATCGTGGTTGCCATCAAAGAAGTAAAACTTCTCAAAAGCAGCACCTAGCTTTTCCATACAACGGATTGTTGCATCCATAGTAGTTAGGTTTAGCGAATTACGATTGTGATGCCAATCTCCGCAAAAAATGCCAGTTTCGCACCCAGCAGCTTTTGCTTGCTCGATATACCAATCAATAAACCTTTCACAGTCGTCGTTGTGTACTTTGCTATTGCCTTTTAAGCCAAAGTGAATGTCTGTAAAAATTGCTGCTTTTTTAAACAAAATTAGAATCCTCTATTATGATGTTTTATTATAGCAAGTTTTAAGACATCTGTCAACTACTTTTTTGTAGAATCTGCTTCTCTTTTTTGGGCAGCTTCCCACTCACCGCTATGCAGTCTTGTATAGCTAGGATCTAGTCCGTTTTGTTCGAGTATATCATCTCGTATATTTTGATTTCGTTTTTCAATATTAATTACTCTTACAAAACTATTTGTAACTGCCGCAGTATAATAAGCAAAGGGATTCTGACTTTTTGACTCGTCAAATTGTAACCCAATCTGTGTCAATTGTAGGATTGCTTGTCCACGCATTTCGTCATTGTATGTATACCCTCTAACATTGCCACGAGTAGCATAACGATCGCACAACTTCATCCACATTTTAGCTAGCTCGTTTGTAGCTCTGCCATGATCTTTTGAAAAGTGTCCGTTATCCATTCCTCCTACCCAGTGACTTTTTCCTACTAGGATAAGTTCTCCTTCGTCGTTGAACTTATAATGCACAAAAGGTGGAAAGTTTAATTTTGTTTTTGTGTCTGCTACTGTTTTAGGAGTCTTTTTGCGACCAGGCTCGTCTGGAATATGGTCGAAAGTCATTACTCGAAAAATAAGTTCTTCCTTTGTAATTGAAGTATACGGAACCTCGCATTCTGCTTGTTTAACCTTTTCGCCAGCCATCTTACGCCTTTCGTATTCAGCTGTGCTTAGTCTTTTTGCTTTGTTGCGCTTTGCTTCTGCAATAGTCCTAATATTAATTTTATCAACACTAGGTAAAATAATATCAAATTGATTATAACTAGGCTCAACAAAGCTGTTGAAAGAATTTTTTGATATATGTATCTGTTTTAGCAGATCTTTGTTGTTTAAATAATTTACTTTCCTCATGGAATCTCCTGTAGATTTATTACTATTATAATATACGCAGTTAATTTTGTCAACTAAATAGTAGTATAGGAGACACGATTATGCCAGGAGCACAATACACAGTTAACGGAATTCCTGTTACTAAAGAAGAATACGACAGAGCTCAAAAAGCCGCTGCAGAGAGAAAAAATAACTTTGGATCTGGAACGGCCCCTGGTCAATTTCCGACAAATGCCCCTAAGGACGGCGTACAAACTACAACTCAAAGTTCTCAGGCAACATGGGACGGGTATAATAGCGACTGGCGTGTTAGACTGAGTAAAAAACAAGGCTCGTATAGTGATATTCTAGCTCCTTTACAAGATACTAACGGAATGGTATTTCCGTATACTCCTACAGTAATTATGAACCATACTGCAAACTACGATGCACTACATCCGGTACATAGTAACTATCCGTTTTATGCATATCAGAACAGTCAAGTAGATCAAATTACCATTACTGGAGAGTTTATTTCTCAAACACAAGAAGATGCAGCATACTGGATTGCTGCTACTCATTTTTTAAGAAGTTCGACTAAAATGGCATACGGAGAATCAGCTAATCAAGGTAATCCTCCACCGATGCTAAATCTAAATGGTTATGGGCAATTTGTTTTTTCAAATGTTCCTGTAATACTTCAAACATTTATGATTGACTTGCCTGCTGATGTCGATTATATCGAAACAACATTTGGCGGTGGCGGAAAATCGTTTGTTCCTATTAGAGCACAGATTGCAATTACAGTTGTTCCGCAATACAGTAGGCAAAAAGTAGAAACATTTAATTTAGAAAGTTTTGTTAAAGGCGACTACTTAAAAAGTGGCGGAGGATTTATTTAAATGACATATGCAAAAACTAGCCCATACGCAGATACAAATGTAGCAGCAGGTAATTATTTAGGTATTTTAGATGTACGACCTGTGCCTAAAACAGCAAATGATGTATTGTATGAAATAGAACCAATTTTTCATCAGCGACCTGATCTAGCAGCACATGCAATTTATGGAAATAATAAACTGTGGTGGACATTTGCCCAGAGAAATCCTGATATTTTAATAGATCCTATTTTTGATTTTAAAGCAGGAACAAAAATATACCTTCTACACGGACCTACCCTACGAGAAATTTTAGGAATATAATATGCCATTTTTAAGTAAATCAATTTTTGGATCAGGCAGTGGATTATCTGTAAATCTAGATTCTTTTGATCCTAGAGAACAGTTATCTAATGTTGGTGCAAATATTCCTATACCTCAACTAGATAAAGTACAACAAGCAAAAGATAAACTGACAAATGTTCAAAATCAAGTTAGTGGTATAAAATCTACACTAGGATCAGTACCAGGAAAATTACAAAATCTTCCTAACGAAATTCAAAACCTTGGACAACAGCAACTTAATGAGGCTTTTGGAGAAGGAGGGCTTAGTGCATTTGGCGGGTTCGGAAATCCATTAGACGCATTTATTAATGGCGGTAGCACATACGATGATGCAATACTCAGAGCAGCTAGAAATGCTCAAAGTGGAAAATCCGGAGCAAATGTTGCAGGATCTAGAATTAGTAACGAATTAGAACAATACGCTAATGGCACATTTATATTTACACTAGGAGTATTGTCTACTAGAGCTGCATCTTTTCCTGATCAAACTTATAAAAAAACTAATCTAGCATCTGGACAAATTTTAAGAAGCGGCGGCGGTCTCGGAGCATCAAAAGCACTTACAGCATATGAAGGTTCAGGAAGACTAGAATACTTCATAGACGATATAGAAATTGAAACAATAATTGCCCCTACTACAAAACAGCGTGCAACTAATGCAACTAGCATAACTTTCAAAGTACATGAGCCATATAGTATGGGATTATTTTTACAATCTTTGCAAGTTGCATCTGCTGCTGAATTTAGAAATTATCTAGAAACTCCTATGTTGTTAACTGTCGAATTTGTTGGACAAGATGACGACGGAAATATGTTAAGCCCTGTTGCAAAGAGGCATTTTCCTTTAAAACTAGTTGCTATGGATATGAATGTAAATGGTGGCGGCACAGTGTATGATGTTGAAGCTGTTCCGTACAACGAGCAAGCAATGACAGACAGTATTCAAACAATGAACACTGACATTAAACTTGAAGGTGCAACACTAGAAGAAATATTAGATTCAGGACCGACTAGTTTATCTAATATAATTAACGAACGATATAAGTCACAATTAGATACAAGACAAGCAGCTAGACCAGACGAAATGATTATTATATTTCCTAATGATCCTAGCAGTAGCAAAGGTAGTGCAGGCAGTGCCGATAGTGTAGGAAGTACAATATTCGATCTTACTAATAGTTCAAACGAAAATACACTTAAAGACTTTGTGTCTCTAGGCGATTTAGGAATAGGCCTAAATACATTTGGCGGATCTAACAGTAGATTTAGTGACGCACAACGAGATACAATTCAAAACAGTGTAAACAGTTTTAACAGTACACAAGCTAGTTTAGTTAGTAAACTAAGAGAGTCGTTGAACGGACAAAGCAACAAGATAGGAAAGTCTAAATTAATTCCCCCGTCAATAAGCGCCGGCGGCGTACATCCGTTTAACGAAGCACAGCAACCGAGAAATCCTGATAACGACATTTGGGTTAATGATGTTATGGGAGTTAGTGCAGACCGAAGAAGTTATATGTTTGCTAAAGACAGCAAAATTCAAGATATAATCGAAGAACTTATTTTAGTTAGTGATTACGGTAGACAATTTTCAGAACCTAAACCAGACGAAAACGGAATGGTTGATTGGTTTAAAATAGAAACAGAAGTATATCCTATTTCTGACGATGCTGAACAAATTAGAAGTGGTAAAGTGCCTAAAGTTTATGTTTATAAAGTACAACCTTATAAAGTGCATATGGCTAGTATCTCGGGACCTACTTCTACACCACCATCTATTGCACAACTAAAGGCTAATGCTGCAAAACAGTATGATTACATATACACTGGGCTTAACAATGATATTTTAGACTTTGAAATTGAACTAAACAATCAATTCTTTGCAGGAGTTAGTGCAGACGGTGACGCTAATTCAGCAGGTAGTGTTACTAGAGGATCAAATGGCACGGGCCTACAAGGAGAAGGACAGTCGCAGCCGTCATCTAATGCTGGTGCCTCGGGCGCTACTGGTCAAACTAGGACCACAGGAAATCACAGCACAGGTCATACCGCCGGCGGCGGCGGCGGTGACGAAAGTGTAGCAACTCGAGTTGCAAGAACATTTCATGATTCTATAATTAATAGTGAAGCTGATCTATTATCAATAAACTTTACAATTATGGGAGATCCTTATTATCTTGCTGACAGCGGTATGGGAAATTATAATTCTAGACCAGGAACGCTAAATGTTACGCAAGATGGACAAATGGACTATCAACGCAGTGAGGTTGATATTGTAGTTAATTTTAGAACACCTACTGATTACAATGACGAAACTGGATTAATGGATTTTCCTGAAGATACTACATTAGTTGAAGCATTTAGCGGAGTTTATAAAGTATTACAAGTAAACAACAGTTGGCGCGGCGGAAAATTTACTCAAGAACTAGACTGCATTAGAAGAAAAAATCAAGAAAATACATATACAGGCAACAGCGCACTAAAAACACAAAATCCTGCACCATCAGAATTAGACGAAGCTGGACGAGGCTCAGGTAGTAAAGCAAAAGTAGCAGAAATGGCAGCCACTGGCAATACTAGCGTTAATCCAGAAGCAGCACTAGCCGGCGGCCGAGATAAGCTAGAAAGTACAGTAAAAGATGTTTTAGGTCAAGCTGACAATGCAGTCAAAAAAGCAGAAGCACAAGTAAAAGGCGCACTGAGTCAAGCTGAAAATGCAGTCAAAAACGCAGAAGCACAAGCAAAAGGCGCATTAAGTAGTGTTAAGGACCAAGTTAAAAATGTATTCAACGACGACCAAATTGGACCATAATTTAGGAAAATAAATGAGAGATAGAAGAACTAATAAAAGATCAGAATCTGACATATTCTCTAAAGGTGCATCGGGTGCAGCAGATATAGGTCCCTATGAAGCTATTATTGTTAGTCATCTTGATCCGTACTACGGCGGCGCACTAGAAGTAGAATTATTAAAAGTTTCCAGTTCAGGTAATACGCCTGAAAAAACAGGACAACTTATTGTTGTAAATTATCTTAGTCCGTTTTACGGAGTAACACCATTACAAGCTAATGGTAAAGTTGATCAATACAATGGCACACAAAAAAGCTATGGCTTTTGGTCAGTACCGCCCGATGTAGGATCTCGTGTTCTAGTAATATTTGCAGAAGGTCGTAGAGACAGAGGATTTTGGATCGGGTGTATTCAAGATAGGCATATGAACTTTATGGTACCTGACGGTCGAGCAGCTTCGGCATACAACAAAGATGGTTCGAAGCAGCCAGTTGGTGAATTTAATAAGCTATTAGAAACACAAGGTGATCATCCAACTGCATTTAATAAGCCTATTAATGTAGACTATGCAAATAGAATGTATAAACAAGGTCTAGACAAAGACGAAACTAGAGGACTCACAACAACTAGTGCTAGACGAAATGCAATATCAAATGTTTATGGATGGAGCACTCCTGGACCTGTTGATAAACGACAAGGTGCTCCGAGAGTAAAATACGGTACTGCTGAATCAAAAGTCTCTGTTCCTGCAAATAGACTAGGCGGTTCTAGTTTTGTAATGGACGACGGCGACGAAACATTGTTGCGTAAAGGTCCTGCTAAAGACACACCTATGGAGTATGCTAATGTAAGAGCAAACGAAACAACAGGTGACAAAACATTACCTGCAAATGAACTTACAAGATTAAGAACAAGAACAGGGCACCAAATATTATTACATAACACTGAAGATTTAATTTATATTTCTCACGGTAGTGGCGATACTTGGATAGAATTATCAGCCAACGGTAAAATTGATATCTATGCCAAAGACAGTATTAGTATAAGAAGTTCTACAGATTTAAATTTTACAGCAGATCGAGATATTAATTTTACAGCCATTAGAGATATTAACACAGTAGTAGGACGAAATCATTTAGAAAGTACAGGAGCAGAACGAGGAATTAAATCGGGAACACTTACTGCAATTAATGCAGGTACTAGTTTTAATGCTAATGCACAAACAGATGTATCTTTGTTTAGTGTAGGCGACACATCTATTTTATCACAGAGCCAAATGGCGCTACAAAGTAGTAGTGATTTATTTTTAGGATCACGAGGAACTTTGAATATTGATGCATGTCCAGGACTAAACATATCATCAGATGGTAATATGAATATTAAATCATTAGCCAACATTAAAACATCTGCCGACGGAGAAATTTCATCGCTTTCTGCACTAGCAACAAAAATTACAAGCGGACAAGTAATGGGTATAAAATCAACTGGAGCAAATGTATTAATTACAGGCTCGTCTGATATTCACCTTAATGGACCGACAGCACCGTCAGCAACAGCCGCTATAGAAGCAGCTCCGGCAACACCAACACCTCCC
>P_2C_Liq_3_UnCtyDRAFT_100168_pt1 | contig 19794 bp, 19 predicted proteins | sample Pon2CUnioCityCA_3_FD_9720 | JGI IMG/M metagenome (IMG submission 9720)
ATAACCCGCTGGATGAGCTCAACATCATCGACTACGGCGACCTTGCGTTTGATTATGCCAATATACCTGCCTTTCCTGATGCGCTGACAGCGCATATCCGCACCATTCTGGCCAGTGGGGCTGCGAGCGTGGCTTTGGGCGGGGATCACTATGTGAGCTTTCCTATTCTCAAGGCCTATGCCGAGAAATACGGCCCAATCTCGCTCATCCAGTTTGATGCGCATACCGACACCTGGGCCGATGACGACATGAGCCGTGTTGACCATGGCACGATGTTTTACAAAGCCGTGAAGTCGGGGATTGTGGACCCCAAGACCTCTGTGCAGATCGGCATTCGCACCACCAATGAGGACACGCTGGGCGTGAATATCATCGATGCGCGCGAGGTTCATGCGATTGGCCCCGCGGCTGTGGCGGCGAAGGCGCGCGAGATTGTGGGGGCGCGGCCTGCCTATCTGAGCTTTGACATTGACGGGCTAGACCCCGCGTTTGCGCCGGGCACAGGCACGCCTGTTTGGGGCGGGCTGAGCTCGGCACAGGCGAGCCATATTCTACGCGACCTGGCGGGGCTGAATATTGTGGGGGGCGATATTGTGGAAGTTTCTCCCCCCTTTGACACCACGGGCGCCACGGCGATTGCCGGGGCACATGTGGCGATGGAGATTGTCTGCCTTCTGGGCTGGAACAAGCTTGGCAAAGGCTGATTTCGCCTTCGGCGAGGATATTTGAGGCAAAAAGAAAGTGGGATTTCGGATGATCTGGGCCGTTTTGGGCATTGTGCTGATGGGGATCGGCTTTGCGGGCTATGTGCGCCTTGCTCCTGAGGATGCGGCGCGTTGGCAGCTTGAGGGGCCCATGGCTGCGCCGGGGGATCACCCCGGTGAGGGCGGTTTTCGGGCTGTGCGCGCCTATGCGGGGGGGCTGGATGCGGTGGAGGCTGTGATCCTTGCCAGCCCGCGCACGCGGCTTTTGGCAGCGCAGGGTGATCAGCGCATTTATGTGACCCGCTCGGCGCTTTGGGGGTTTCCGGATTATGCGACGGTGCGGATCGAGGGCGGGCAGCTTGAGATCTTGAGCCGCTTGCGCTTCGGGCGCTCGGACCTAGGAGTCAATCAGGCGCGTGTTCGGGGCTGGCTGGCTGAGTTGCAGCTTTGAGCTGAGGCATCCATCGGCTGTTTCGCGCCACATGGGGACGTTGAGCGACATTTGGCACTGGGCTGTGAACATACGCCCACCGACTTGCAGGCAGATCGACTCGCCAAGCTCTACGCGGCTGCCTGAGGTGTCGGTGCAGTAGCAGTCAATGACCTTGCCGCCGATGTTTTGATCGGCGAGAGCAGAGGCGGCGGCGAGCGCCAAAAGGCAGGCTATACGCAACATATGTTGAGTATATCAGAAACAGAGCGCTTGACCAAGTGGCATGAATGGCCCACATCAGCGCCATGGTACCTTCAGAACGTCTTGAGCAGATCATCCAGCGTTTCCAGTTCCTTGAAGCCAAAATGGCGGAAGGGGGCACGGGCGATATTGCGGCTTTGGCCAAGGAATATTCCGATCTGCGCCCCGTGGTGGAGCAGATTGACGCCTACCGTGGCTTGCTGCGCGACATGGACGACGCCAAGGCGATGCTGGCGGACCCCGAGATGAAAGCTTTGGCCGAGGACGAACTGCCCGCGTTGCGCGCGCAGCTGCCACAGGCAGAGGCGGCTTTGCAGCTGGCGCTTTTGCCCAAGGATGCCGCCGACGGGCGGCCTGCGCTGATCGAGATCCGCCCTGGAACGGGCGGCGACGAGGCGGCGCTTTTTGCGGGTGATTTGTTGCGGATGTATCAGCGCTATTCCGAGGCGCGCGGATGGAAATTCGAGATCCTCGAAGAGAGCGTGAGCGAGCTTGGCGGGATCAAGGAGGCGGTTGTGCGCGTGGCGGGGCAGAATGTCTTTGCGCGGCTCAAGTTCGAGAGCGGTGTGCACCGCGTGCAGCGCGTGCCCGAAACCGAGAGCGGCGGGCGTATTCACACCTCGGCGGCCACTGTGGCTGTGCTGCCCGAGGCGGAAGATGTTGATATTGTCATCAATGCCAATGACATCCGCATCGACACGATGCGCTCCAGCGGGGCAGGTGGACAGCATGTAAACACCACCGATTCTGCTGTGCGCATCACCCATATTCCAAGCGGGCTGGTTGTGACCTCGTCAGAAAAGTCCCAGCACCGCAACCGCGAGATCGCCATGCAGGTGCTAAAGACGCGGCTCTTTGATATGGAGCGCCAAAAGGTCCATGACGCGCGCAGCGCCAGCCGGGCCGCGCAGGTGGGCTCCGGGGACCGCTCCGAACGCATACGCACCTACAACTTCCCCCAAGGTCGGTTGACCGATCACCGCATTGGCCTCACGCTTTACAAGCTTGAGGCTGTGATGGCGGGCGATTTGGACGAGATCCTCGATGCGCTGACAGCCGACCATCAGGCCACGCTTCTGGCGGAGATGAACGGGTGAGCCAGCTGACTGTGGCGGGTGCGCTGCGCGCTGGCACGCAGCTTTTGGCGCAAAGCGGGATCGAGGGCGCTGCACGCGATGCGCGGCTGCTTATGGCGCATGTTTTACAGATAGAGGCAGGTCGCATGACCTTGCATGTGCAAGATGCGCTGGCCGATGAGGCCAACACAGACTTTTTGGCGCTTGTCGCGGAGCGTGCAAAGCGGCGGCCCTTGGCGCATCTGACGGGGCTGCGGCAGTTTTACGGGCGGGGCTTTGAGGTGAGCGCAGATGTGCTTGACCCGCGCGGAGACACGGAAACGCTTGTCGCGGCGGCTCTTGCCGAGCCTTTTGCGCGTGTGCTTGACCTTGGCACAGGCTCGGGCTGCATTGTCTTGAGCTTGCTGGCCGAGCGGGCCGGTGCGCAGGGGGTGGGCGCAGACCTGTCGCCAGCCGCTCTCGCGGTGGCCAAGCACAACGCGGAGAGGCTGGGCCTTGGGGCGCGTGTGGGCTTTGTGCTGTCCAGCTGGTTTGAAGCGGTTGAGGGGGGCTATGACCTGATCGTGTCAAATCCTCCCTATATTGCGGCGGACGAGATGGCGGGCTTGCAAGCCGAGCTTGGCTATGAGCCGCGTATGGCCCTGACTGATGAGGCCGACGGGCTGAGCGCGTATCGCGAGATCGCGGCCAATGCGGCCGGATTTTTGAGCGCAGGCGGGCGTTTGATGCTGGAAATCGGCGCGACACAGGCTGTGGCAGTTGCGGCCATGCTGGAGGCCAACGGCTTTGAAGCGGTTGAGGTTGTGCAAGACCTTGACGGGCGAGACCGTGTCGTTTGGGGGCGAAAAGCGCACCAAATGGCGTGAATCTGCCCAGCTGGTGGCATTTGGGCCTTGTTAATTATGCTGTGACATGATTATTGGGCGTGTAAGCGGTGGATGTCTGCAAGACGGTCCCGCCTACACCCAAGCCAGAAATCTTTGGATTTGCCCCAAGCGCGTTTTTGACGCCGCAAATCAAACAAAGGCCATTTAACAAGCTCAGGCTCTTAAAAACATGAGATCATCAAAATCGCGCTCGCGATCAAAGAACAACCGGAACAACAACCGGCCTTCGGGAAATATTGTAAACCGCGTATTTGACAGCTCGGGGCCTGAGGGCAAGGTGCGCGGCACGCCGCAGCAGATTATCGAGAAATACAACCAGTTGGCACGCGATGCGCAGCTTGCGGGCGACCGTGTGGCCACGGAAGCGTTTCAGCAGCATGCTGAGCACTACCAGCGCATGTTGAGCGAAGCCATGGTTGAAGAAAACGCCAAGCGCGAGCAGCAAGAGCAGCAAAACCGCGAGCGCCAAGCCGAGCGTGACCGCGAAGCCGCCGAACGCCGCGAGCGCCAGGAACGGGAAAGCAACGGGGCCAACGCCGAAGCGCGTGAACCACGTGAGCCGCGCGAACCTCGCAAGCCACGCAAAGAGGCCGCAGCGAGCGACGCGGCTGAGACAGCCTCTTCAGAGGCACCGCACCCCGAAATCTCACAGCTTGAGATGATGCGTGGCGCAGAGGCTGAGAGCGGGCTTGTTGAAACGCCCGAAGGCGCAGCCGAGAAGCCCAAACGCACCCGCAAGCCACGGCGCAAGAAAGAGGCGCCTCAAGATGAGGCTGGCCCGTCAGACGCCGGTTCGGAAGCAGCAGAATAAAGAAAGCCCCGCCACTCTGGCGGGGTTTTTGCTTTTAGGAGGCTTTGACCGCGCGCGCAAAGGCGCAGAACTGCTCAAGCCCGATGACTTCGGCACGGTCTGTCGGCTTGATGCCTGAGGCAATGAGCTTGTCTTCCAGATCGGGTGTGACGCCTTTGAGCGAGGCGCGCAGCATTTTGCGGCGCTGGTTGAAGGCTTTGGCAACGACGCGCTCCAGCGTTTTGGCATCGGCTTCAAAGCGGGGTTTTTCCAGCGCTTTGACATGGACAACGGCGCTGCTCACTTTGGGCGGTGGTGTGAAAGCCTCGGGCGGCAAGTTGAGCACAATCGCGGCATCAGAGCGCCACTGGGCCAGAAGCGCGAGGCGTCCGTAGGCTTTGGAGCCGGGCTTGGCGACGATGCGCTCGGCCACTTCGCGCTGGAACATGAGTGTGAGGCTGTCCCAGAAGGGGGGCCACTCGGGCGGGGTCAGCCAGCGCACGAGAAGCTCTGTGCCGATGTTATAGGGCAGGTTGGCCGCGATCTGGATCGGCTTTTGCAGGTGCGTGAGCGGGTCCACTTCAAGCGCGTCGCCCTCGATGACCGTGAGGCGGCCGTCGTAGGCGGCGGCGATCTCCTGAAGGGCTGGGATGCAGCGGTTGTCTTTCTCGATGGCAAGAACACGGCGCGCCCCTTCCGAGAGCAGACCGCGTGTCAGGCCTCCGGGGCCGGGGCCGATTTCGAGCACATCACTGCCAGTGAGATCGCCGACATGTCGGGCGATTTTGGCTGTCAGGTTGAGATCGAGCAGGAAGTTCTGCCCCAGAGATTTGCGCGCGGACAGCCCGTGTGTGGAGATGACGCTGCGCAGGGGCGGGAGGGTATCAATTTGGCTCATGAGGGGTGTGCCATTTTCCATGCGAGGCGCAGGGCCTCTAGGCTAGAACTGGGGTTGGCGAGGCCTTTGCCTGCGATGTCAAAGGCGGTGCCGTGATCGGGTGATGTGCGCACAAAGGGCAGGCCCAGCGTGACATTGACGCCGCGGTCAAAGTCGAGCGTCTTGATGGGGATCAGGGCTTGGTCGTGATACATGCAGATGGCTGCATCATAGCGGCTGCGCGCGGCGGCGTGAAACATGGTGTCGGCAGGCAGGGGGCCGCGGATGTCGAGCCCTTCGGCGCGCAGCCTGTCCATGAGTGGCGCGATCCAGTCAAGCTCTTCGCGCCCCATGCTGCCGCCTTCGCCTGCGTGGGGGTTGAGGCCTGCCACGGCGAGGCGCGGGGACGCTATGTCAAACTGGTCTTGCAGCGCTTGGTGGGTGATCTCGATGGTGCGGCGCAGGCTCTCGGGCGTGAGAGCTTGGGGCACGTCTGACAGCGCAATGTGGATTGTGGCGGGCACCACGCGCAGCGCGGGGCTGGCCAGCATCATCACCACATCCTCGACGCCTGCGAGGTGCGCCAGAAACTCGGTATGCCCCGGAAAGGCGAATGCAGCGCCGTCTTTGAGCGCTTTTTTGTGAATGGGCAGCGTGCAGAGGGCTGAGGCCTCGCCTGACTGCACATGCGCAACCGCGCGTTTGATGCTCTCGATCACGCCTTTTGCATGGCGCGGATCTGGCTGGCCGGCGACGCGGGGGCTGCCCATGTGAAGCGGCAGCACAGGCAGGCCCTGGGCCATGGCTTCGGGGGCCTCTGCGGGGGCGGCGATGGTCACATATCGGCTGTCATCCGGCAGATGTGCCGGGTCGCCTATGAGGAAAAAGCTCAGCTCGCCGCGCAAGGCCTCCCAAAGCCGGGGGGCAAGCTCGGGGCCAATGCCTGCAGGCTCACCGCAGGTGAGCGCAATGGGCTTAGTATTCAATGATCCGCGCCTCATCGCGCAGCTGGGCGAGGTAGCCGTCGGCAAAGCTGGCGAGGCGGCGGTTTTGCAGGCTGCGGCCAACATTGTTGCGGTCAACATCTTCGGCTTGTTTTGTGGTGCGGCCACACAGCATGAGGAAGACCAGCGTTTCGCCGTTGGACCGGGTGAGCGCTGTGGAGACCTCGTGCTTGTCAAGCTTGGCAAGCTCCATGGCGATGTCTGTGGGGATGTCGGCAGGGGCCTTTGAGCCGCGCTCAAGCACCTCTTCGGGCTGGCCTTTGGCAATGCCGTAGAGGTCATCGCAGGTGTCGGCGCTGTCTTTGACTTTTTGGGCTGCGGCCAGTCCTTGGGGGGTGCGCCCGCCAGCGATGTAATAGGCGGCGTATTCGATGGCTGCAAATTCGGGGGCAATGACTTTACCCTCCTCGAGACCGCGCAGCTGGAACAGGGCGATGCCGCCGTCGATCGGGATCGGATCGGTCACTTGGCCTTGTCTCAGCCCGAGGATCACAGAGTGCAAGGCCGGTGGCAGGTTTGACAGGGGCATCCAGTCAAGCTTGCCGCCGCGCTCGCGGGTGGCGGAGGCTGAAGACTGGCGCGCGGCATTGGCGAAGGCGGCAATGCTGGTCAACTGTGAGATTTGCTCGGCGCGGGCCTGCGCCGCAGCGGCCTGTTCGGGGGGCGCGGGCAGGATGACCTCGGAGAGCAGAACACGCACATTGCCTACGCCTGTGGTGCTGAGTGCGAGGTCGATATCATTTTCGCCGATCTCGACACGCGCCCCGAACTTCGCGCGCACGAGGGTGCGCCACGAAATACCGCTGACGATAAAGTCGCGGAACGTGGATTCTTCGATGCCTGCGCCTTTGAGCGAGCCGACAAACTCGTCTGTTGTCATGCTGGCGCGGGCGGCAAACTCGGCCATGCCTTGGGTGACTTCTTCGGCTGTCGGCACCACACCGAGGGCTTCGGCGGCGTCAAGCTTGAGACGCTCCTCAACAAGTTGCTTGCGGGATTCTGTTGTGGGGTCCCCCGGAGAGCGGAAGACCTGCAACATGAGCGCACGTTGCTTCAGTTCGAACTCTGTGATGATCTTGTCGTTTACCTTGAACGCAGGGGCGAAGAGGTTCTGTGCCTGCACAGGGGCGGCGCCTGAAAAGCCCAAGGCCACTTGGGCGGTCAGTGCAAACACGAGCGTTTTGAGGGGCGAAAGCGTCATCATCAGTTTTAGTCCTTGCATTGGCGGGCGTAGCTTTTGTCCCGCGAACTCGCATTAAACCCGAGCAAACCCACGGTGAGGCTTACATCGGTGGATGGGGAAAGAATAGTGGAAGAGGTGAACCTGCGCGAGAGCGAAAGGTCAACTTTCATACATTCATTGCGATATTGCAGGCCAAGGCCTGCTTCGGCTGCGCGCTCGGCGGTGATGTCAAAGCGCATATTGGTGCTGGCGGTCCAGTGGCGCGAGACTCGGTAGAGCCCGTCAAAGGAGAGTTCGGCCACAACATCGTCGCGGTCTTCATCTGCGTCGGCGTCAAGCCAGACATAGCTCGCGCCAAGGCCAAAGCGGTTTCTTTGGTAGGTGCCGCGGGCCTCGGCTTTGGTCAGGGCAAAGTTGGTGTCAAAGAGCGCGCGGCCTGTAAGTGCGAGGCCCGTGGGGCCGCTGATCTGGCCGGCGACGAGCAGATCTGAGTTGCGCCCCGACAGGCCTGAGGAGGCAGAAAAACCATCTTGCGTGTCCGAGCGCAGGATATGGCCCAGTGTGAGCGTGCTTTCCCAGCCCTCAGAGCCGGTACGGCTCCAGTTGACCCCGTATGTGAGGCTTTCGCCCCGCTCGCGACGGTCTGCTGCAGGGAAGTGGGAGAGGCTGAGAAGATTGCCTTCATCAAACTCGACCCGCGTGCTTTCGTCATTTTCNACATCGGCATCTGTGCCACCGACCCAGCCGAGCTGCACAAACGGCTCCACAACGTGTTGGGTGCCATTGGCGGTGAATTTTTGCAAAGGCCAGCGCAGGGCGAGAGCGGCCATCGGTGTGATGGAGGACGCCTGACTTGGCAGGGAGGCGTCTTGGCTTGTGTAGAACTGATCGGCTGTCACCCCTGTGAAAACCTGCGCTTGCAGGCCGCCTTGAAGCGTGTAGCTGCGCCGCCAGTTGGCCTCAAAGCCAAGGCGCTTTACATCGCGGCCATCAACCACATCGTCATCATCNNNGCTGTCGGTTGACAGATCCGAAGTGCGGTAATGGCTGTGAATGGACCCGTTCAGGCGCAGCTCTCCGCCCAGTTTGCTTGGGAAATAGCGCCGCTCATGCTCGAAATCGGCAATGAGGGAGGGGATGGTGGCGTTGTCTTCATCCACGCGCAGGGTGTGGTAGTGCACGAGCGAAGCGTTGGTATAGCTGTCGCGCTTGGCGCGGGTCACAGCAACCGCGCTGTCGAGGCGGTCTTTGTCAGAGAAGTTATAATCCACCAGATAGGTGTCGTCGCGGGTGGCCTCAAGGTCAAAGCTGAGCTTGAAGTCGTGTCTGAGGTCAAACGACCCTTCGGCAAACAGGTAGGCGCGGGTTTCTCCGGGGAGTTGGTCATCGCGCGAGATGGCACCCTCAAAGGAAATGTCGCCGTTGAAAAACGCTTGGCGGTATTCGAACTCGAGCGAGCGGCTCTTTGTTCTGAGGCTGGATGTCAGCGTCAGGTCGCGGTGATCGCCCATCTTGATAAAGTATGGCAGGTTGATCCCTGCGCCAAGTGTGCTGCTGCTGGACAGAGACGGGATCATGAAGCCCGAAGCGCGCTTGAGTGTTGGATCGGGCAGGCGCAGGTAGGGCAGATAAAACACCGGTATGTCGCGCACACGCAGCTGGGCGCCTTCAAAGTAGAGCTGCTTTTCGGCTTGGTCATGAACGACGCGGCGCGCGCGAATCTGCCAGAGCGGTGGCTGCTCGGAGGTGCAGACATGGCAGGAGGTCACAGAGGCTTTGTAAAGCTGTGAGTAGCGCCCGTTGACGCGGTTCATCTGGTAGGCGGCGAGCTGCACCTGCTGGTCCAGCACAAGCCGCGCGCCTTTTAGAATGGCGTTTTGAAAGCCTGCGTCCATCTCGGCACTGGAGGCCAGAACACGCACGCCGCCGTCTTGCTCAATGCGAATGGGGCCATCTATGGCCAGCGTCTCTGTGGCGCGGTCATAGGTGATTTTCTGGGCGATGATACGTGTGTCGCCTGCCAAGGCCTCAACGCGCCCTTCGGCCACAAGCCGCGTGTCACCCTCCAGAAAGACCGCATCGGCCACGAGCATGGCAGGGGCCTCTTGCGCAGAAAGAGGCGCNCCGAGCCCGAGGGCAAGCACAAGGCTGGCGAGTGTGCGGTTAANGGGCGTCATCCGTCCTCCATATGCAAGAGCAGGCCCAAGGCCAAGAGGATGGATGCAGCAGGTGGGGCCCAAGCGGCCAAAAGAACAGGTATTTGCCCGTTTTCGCCAAGAACCTGAGCGAAATTGCGGATGTAATAAAGCCCGAAGCCCAAGAGTACGGAGGCCAGAACCGCCACACCTGTGCCGCCNCTGCGGGCNTGACGCATGGTGAAGGCNGCGCCGACAAGNACCATNGCCAGCAAGAAGAAGGGCTGNGCNAGCTCCATCTGGAGCCAGACAGCATGCCGCCGCGTGGAGAAGCCTGCTTGCTCNAGCTGGTTGATATAGGCGGGCAGATCCCAAATCGAGATGGCATTGGGCGCCCCGAAGCTTTCAAGGATGCGCTCTTGCGTCAGCGTTGAGGAGACCCGCAAGGTCAGGTGGCGGGCCACGTTGCCTTCAGGGTTGAGACCCGAGGCAAGCGGGCCANNNNGCCTTCGGGGTTCAGACCTGAGGCAAGGGGCCAGACGGTGGCCTGTGTCAGCTCCCATGCGCCCGGCACGAGGCGCGCTTCNGCGGCTTCGATGCGCTTGAGCGGGCCACCGCTGGGGGCATAGGAGAGAAAGGTTACGTCATAGAGCACGGTGGCGTCGGGGTTGGCGGAGGCTGCGCGAATAACGGTTTGGCCCTCGGCACCGCCTTGGCGCAGCCACAGGCCTTCGGCCGAGAGCGAGAGCACATCGGCAGAGCCGTCGCGCAGCTCTTGGGTCATATCGCTGTAGCGCTTGCTGGTGGCGGCAACGATCGGGTTGAAGACCGCGACAAGCATGGCACCGATGAGGAACGCCACGACAGCCGGGGCGATGAGCGCACGCAGCCCTGAACGCCCCGTGGCGCGCACGACAACCAGCTCGGAGCTGCGCGCAAGGCCCAGAAACAGGCTGATGGCCGAGAGGATCATCACCAGTGGCAAGATCTGGTAGAGCCCTTGGGGCACATTGAGCAGGGTCAACCCGACCAGCGCCCAGAAGCTTGCGTCGATCCCTTGAAAGCGGCGCACCGTTTCGATGAGATCAATCAGGGCCTGAAACAAAAAGAACAGCGCCAGCAGCCCGAAAAACAGCACCACAAACTTGCGTATGAAATAAAGGTGCAGCTTCATGACAGCGCCGCCTTTTTACGCTGCATGGCGCGGCGCGATGGCAGCTGGCCTGCGGTGCGCGCGAGCAAAAGGGCCGCGATCAGCAAGCCCAAGCCTGACGGCACGTAGAGCAGGGGCCAGAGCGAGGGGCTGGCCAGCACAGGGTCTGTGACCACGCCTTCAAGCGCCTTGATGAGCACGAGAAGCAACAGGGCCAGAACGATCTGCCGCCAGACACCAAAGCGCGAGAACCCGCCAGACAAGAGCGTGGCAAAGCCCAGAAGAACCGCGGCGAGCGCAAAAAGCGGCTGCACGAAGCGGGTGTGAAGCTCTTCGGCAAAGACACCTGCGGTGACGCCTGTGCGCACCTGAATGTGCACAGGGGTTGTCAGCATCTCATAGGTTGTGAAGTGGCGTAGCTGGGGCTTGCGCGCTTCATCGGCTGAGAGAAAGCCGCCGATATTGTAGGACAAATCAGCAAAATGTGTGGTGGTGAGCTGGTTCTCTGGCCGCGACAGGCGCTGTGTCAGCCCGTCAATCATGACGAGTGACGGGCCGCTCTCCTGGCGCACGAGATAGGCGGAGGCGGCTGTGTAGGTGATGCTTTCAGACGGGTCGCGCCTATCTGACAGAAAGACATCGTTCATGCGCCCCTCCGGGGTGATCTCGCGAATGTAGAATGTGACGCGATCACTCGGGTGCAGAAAGGTGCCCTCGGTGAGCAGGCGCGCGGTGATGTTTTGGGAGATCTCGGTTTCGCGCAGCTGCAGCTGCTTGAGGGAGCCGGGCACAAGAAAGTGCGTGAGCATACCCAGCATAAGTCCGACAATCAGCCCGAAATAAAGCACAGGCCGCGCCAGCCGCCACGGCGAGAAGCCTGTGGATTGCATAACCGTCAGCTCGCTTTCGGTGCTCAGGCGGTTGGTGACATAGAGCGTGGCCGCAAACCCTGCGATGGGCATGACAACGCGAATAACCGAGGGCAGCGTGAGCGCTGTGAATTCGGCAAAGACCATAGCGGTCTGCCCGTCACCTATCAGCCTATCGAACAGTTTGACGGCGCGGTTGATCCAGTAGACAGCCACCAGAACCAGCGAAAAAAAGCCAAACAGGACCATAAGCTGCGACAGCATATAGCGGTCGAATCTGGCCACGGTATCCCCCTCGGATGGTGCTACAATGGGGCGACACTACTAGATGTCGCGGGGGAGGGTAAACTGTTAAAGCAGTGCGTGGGGCACGGCGGGCCAAAGCCTGCTCAAAAACCTATGTGCCAAGCTCTGGCCAAGGGCCGCGTGGCGCGCTACCACTTGGGCAAACCTCAGGGAGAAAACCATGGCCGAGCTTGTTGCATTTGACTTTAAAGACCTTGATCTGGACGCATTGGGCGCAGTCACGGGGCGGGTTGCGCTTGTGGCGGGGCCAGATGCCACGCTCGACAAGGCCGGCCGCCGTGTGGCGCGGCTCACCAAAGGGGCGCTCAAGCGGCTGGTCGAGAGCGAGCGCTTTGAAAAGGCCAAAGAGGGTGACGTGATCACGCTGGGGTACCCCTCGGGTATGGCGGCAGAGGCTGTTGATGTGGTGAAGCTTGCACGCACGGCCAAGGCCGATATGGCGCGCAAAGCGGGTGTCTCTTTGGCCAAGGTCAAAGGCAAGGCGGCGCTCACGCTCTGCCTTGGGGCGATGCCGCGCGCGCAAGAGCTTGTTATGGGGCTGGCGCTGCGGATCTATGAGTTTACCCCCCACAAGACCGCCGAGCAGACGGCAGATGGCGCAATCACCGTGATGTGCCCCAAGCCGGGCGAGCTGAAAGACGCCTCGGCCGACCCGTTGGCCGTGGCGCGCGGTGTGCATTTTACCCGCGATCTTGTGAACGAACCTGCCAACCATCTGACCACAACAGAATTTGCCAACCGTCTGGTTGCGTTGGAAAAACTGGGTCTCAAGGTCAAGGTGATGGAAGAAGACGAGCTGGCCAAGCTCGGGATGCATTCGCTTTTGAGCGTCGGGCACGGCAGTGCCAGCCCCTCTAAAGTGGTGGTCATGGAGTGGCTTGGCGGGGAAGCAGGTGCGGCGCCGCTCGCACTGGTGGGCAAAGGTGTTGTCTTTGACACAGGCGGTATCAGCCTCAAGCCTGCGGCTGGTATGGAAGATATGACCATGGATATGGGCGGCGCAGGCACGGTGGCAGGCGCGATGCAGGCGCTGGCCGAGCGCAAGGCCAAGGCCAATGTGATCGGCCTTGTCGGGCTGGTTGAGAATATGCCCTCCGACCGCGCAACACGGCCGGGCGATGTGGTGAAATCCATGAAGGGCGACACCATCGAGGTGATCAACACCGATGCCGAAGGCCGCCTCGTGCTGTGTGATGTGATGTGGTATGCGCAAGAAACCTACAAGCCTGCGGGTATGATCGACTTGGCCACGCTGACGGGCGCTGTGATCATTGCGCTGGGCCATGAGAATACGGGGGTTTTCTCCAATGATGATGCCTTCTGCCAAAGCTTCATGAAAGCTGCCGCAGCCGAAGGCGAGGGCGCTTGGCGTCTGCCGCTGGCGCAGGCTTATGACGATATGCTCAAGAGCCGCATTGCCGATATGCGCAACGTGGGCCAGCGCGCGGCAGGGTCTGTCACGGCGGCGCAGTTCCTGCAGCGGTTTGTGCAAGAGGGCCAGCCGTGGATCCATCTTGATATTGCGGGCACTGCGAGCGTGAAGGCCGAGACAGCCTATGCAGGCGCAGGCGCGACGGGGTGGGGCGTTATGGCGCTCAACCGTTTTGTCGCCGATATGTATGAGGCCTGATCTATGGGCAAGGCGATGTTTTACCACCTGACGCGCCGCCCGCTTGAGCAGGCGTTGCCGCAGCTTTTGGACGCATCGCTCAGCCGTGGCTGGAAGGTGGCTGTGCGCGGGGCAGATCAGGGGCGTCTGGCCTGGCTGGATGAGCGGCTCTGGGCAGGCAAGCCCGACAGCTTTTTGCCCCACGGGCTTGCAGGCGGTGCGCATGATGCGCTCCAGCCTGTGCTGCTCACCGATGCCCGCGATATGCCCAACGGGGCCACATGCCTGATGGCGATTGACGGGGCCAGCGTGAGCGCGGAAGAAGTGACCGCACTTGAGCGGGTGTGCCTTGTCTTCAATGGCTATGANGACGAGGCCGTNGCGCAAGCGCGCCAGCAGTGGAANGCGCTGACGGCNGCTGGTGTNGCNGCNGAATACTGGAGCGAGGAAAGCGGGCGCTGGGAGAAAAAGGCCGAGAGCGCGGCAAGCCCCCCCGCCAGCTAGCGCCCGAGCAGCGCAACAAGGCTGGNNTCGGCGGTGCCGCCCAGCTCGAGCACAAGCGCTTTGCCATTGGCAACAGGCCTATCAAAGGGCGCAACAAGGTCCCCCTTTTCGAGCGCTTCGGCCACGAGCGGCCTGTGCCCCATCAAGACCCCGAACCCTGCCTTGGCATCGGCCACGGCCAGCGCATAAAGCGAATAGCGCGCATGGCTTTGATCTGCGCGCAGCGCGAGGCCTTGGGCCTTGGCCCAAAGCGGCCAGTCGTCCTGCCAGCTTTCGTCATAGAGCAGGGTTTCGCCTGCAAGGTCGCTCAACTCTGTGAGGCGCGCAGCCACAGCGGGCGCGCAGACAGGCAGGAGGCTATCGTCCATCAGTACGGTTTCAGAGGGGGCGCCGGTTGGTTTGCGGATGAACAGACTGCAATCAAACGGCGCGCGGCGCATGTCTGGCGGGGTTTCCAGCGCATAGACAGACAGGCTTGCCCCCGAAAGATGCGCGCGGATGTCAGCCAGGCGGGGCTGGAGCCAAAGCTGGGCAATGCTGGGCAGGGTCGCGATGTTGAGCACAGGTTTGGGCGCGAGGCTGCGCAGAACGGTGGTGGCCTCGGAGAGGCTGTCAAAGGCGCGTGTGAGGGGCGCGAGAAGCTGCTGGCCTGAGGGTGTGAGCGCCACGCCTTGAGCACGGCGCAAGAACAGCGCGGTGCCTGCCCAAGCCTCGATCTGCTTGATCTGTTGAGAGATCGCGCCTGCGGTGACGGAGAGCTCGTCAGCGGCGCTGGCAAAGCTGCCAAGGCGTGCGGCGGCCTCAAAGGCGCGCAGGGCGTTGAGCGGTGGCCCTTTGGGGCGCGGCGGAGCAACGGGCATGGCGGGCCTTTCCAAAACTACCCTTAGTTTTTCTAAACTCACGATAGCGCCGTTCTGGTTTGCGGCAAGGCTGTTTCTGGCCCAGTCTTTGGAAAAAGCGAAAGGATGTATGACATGACATTGCAAAAACGCAGCTGGGTGCCTGAGGCCTGTGAAAACCTCGTGATGGGCTATGCGGCCGAGACGCGCGCGCGCGCCTCTGAAGATGTGCTCTTGCGGCTTGAAGCGCTGGCAGCAGAGAACAAGAAAATCCATGAGCGCGACTGCTTCAACCTGAACCCTGCGACCAATGTGATGAACCCGCGCGCCGAGGCGCTTTTGGCCAGCGGGATCGGCTCGCGGCCTTCACTTGGCTATCCGGGTGACAAATACGAGATGGGGCTTGAGGCGATTGAGGAGATCGAAGGGATCACGGCTGCGCTGGCGGCTGAGGTTTTTGAGGCCAAATATGCAGAGATCCGCGTGCCCTCGGGGGCGATTGCCAACCTCTATGCCTTTATGGCCGTATGTAAGGCGGGCGACACGATCATTGCCCCGCCTGCCAGCATCGGCGGGCATGTCACACACCACGCGGCGGGCTGTGCCGGGCTTTACGGGCTGCGCGTGCTTCATGCGCCTGTGATGGCGGATGGCTACACTGTAGATGTTGAGGGCTTGCGCGCACTGGCACGGGCCGAAAAGCCCAAGCTCATCTCGCTGGGGGGGAGCTTGAACCTCTATGAACACCCTGTGGCCGAGGTGCGCGGCATTGCCGACGAGGTGGGCGCGGTGCTGCTGTTTGATGCGGCGCATCAATGCGGGATCATTGCGGGCAAGGCGTGGAAAAACCCTTTGAGTGAGGGCGCGCATTTGATGACGATGAGCACTTACAAGAGCCTTGGCGGGCCAGCGGGCGGGCTGATTGTGAGCAACGATGCCGCCCTTGCCGAGCGGCTGGATGCGATTGCTTTCCCGGGAATGACGGCGAACTTTGATGCGGCCAAGTCGGCGGCGCTGGCTGTGACGATGCTGGACTGGCGCGACTTTGGACAGGCTTACGCCGCAGAGATGATTGCGCTGGCTCAAGCGCTGGCCGAGAGCCTGAAGGCCGAAGGGCTGCCTGTCTTTGAGGGCAGGAACGGTGCGACCCAGAGCCACCAGTTTGCCATCAAGGCAGCAGCCTATGGCGGCGGGCAGGCGGCGAGCAAACGGCTGAGGCAAGCGGGCTTTCTGGCCTGTGGCATCGGGCTGCCTGTGGAGGCCGTGGCAGGCGATATGAACGGGCTCAGACTCGGGACGCCCGAACTTGTCCGCTGGGGGATGACTGCGGCAGATGCGCCAAGGTTGGCGCGGCTGATTGCGCGGGGGCTTACGGGCAATGACCTTGAGGCCGTGGCGCGCGAGGTTGCCGCCTGGCGGCCAGAGTTTGACCGCGTGCATTTCATACACGGCTAGCTTTGTGGCGCGCGCGCCCAGCGGGGGACCAGTCCCCCGCACCCCCTGGGATATTTGGGGCAAAAAGAAAGGAGCTGCGCGTTAGACGCCGAGGCGGTCGCGCAGCGCGTACCATGTCATGGCGAGCGTGAGCAGGGGTGTGCGCAGGGCGGGGCCGCCCGGGAACGGAATGTTGGGGATGCGCGCCATTGTGTCAAAGCCTTCGGAGTGACCCGCGATGGTGTCGGCCATGAGCTTGCCTGCATGGGTGGCTGTGCCGACGCCATGGCCCGAGTAGCCAGAGGCGGAGAGAATGTTTGTGCCCACGCGGGCCAGATAGGGCAAGCGTCGCATGGTGATGGCGAGCGTGCCGCCCCACGTGTAGTCAAACTTGATATCTTTGAGGTGCGGATAGATCTCGGCCATGGGCTTGCGCACGGTTTTATCAATGTCGGGGAAGCGGTAGCCGTAGCTTTCGCCACCGCCAAAGAGCAGCCTTTTGTCTGCACTCAGGCGGAAGTAATTGACCACAAATTTACTATCGGCCACGGCGATGTCCCGGGTGAGGACGCCTGCGGCGTCAGCCCCGAGTGGCTCGGTGGCGGCGATAAAATTGTTGATGGGCATAACCCGACCTGCCACGCGGCGGTTGAGCCCGCCAAGGTAGCCGTTGGCTGCCAATATCACATGATCCGCCGTCACGCGGCCTGTGTCGCAGCGCACCTCGACTTTGGGGCCCTCTTGGATGTGGTGGACATGGGTGTTTTCATAGAAGGTCACCCCCGCTTTTTCACAGGCCCGCGCGAGGCCGAGGGCGTAGTTGAGCGGGTGCAGGTGGGCCGCCCCCATATCAAGCGAGCCGCCCTTGTAGCGCGGGGAGGGGCATATTGCGTGAAGCTCTGTGTCTGTCAGAGCTGTAATGTCGCGGTAGCCATAGCGCGTGTGCAGATGCTCGACATAGGCGTGCTCATGGGCTGTCTCTGAGGCGTGCAAGGTGGCATGGGCGATGCCTGGCTTGAGATCACAGTCGATTTTGTGCTTTGCAATCAGATCTTTGACGAGGTCTTTGGCCTCTTCGGCAAGCTGCCAGAGCTTCATGGCGTCGTCGTCACCGACGAGCTTTTCAAGCTCGGTCTGCTCCTGCCTCTGGCCTGTGCCAAGCTGGCCCCCATTGCGCCCTGAGGCGCCAAAGCCTGCGCGGTGGGCCTCTATAAGCGCAACGGAGTAGCCGCGCTCGGCGAGATGGAGCGCGGCCGAGAGACCCGTGAAGCCGCCGCCGACAACGCAGACATCGGCGCTCGCCTCACCCCGCAGCTGGGGCGCAGGCGTGCGCGCGTGGGCGGTGGCCGCATACCAGCTGGGCGGGAAGGCACCCTGGCGGTCGTTTGAGTAGAGCAGGTTCATACGTTGAGCAGCAGATGTTCACGCTCCCAAGGGGAAATCACCCCGAGGAACTCTTCATATTCGGCGCGTTTCACGATGGAGTAGACGCGGGCAAACTCTGGCCCGAGAATTTCGTGCAGCGCTGTGCTTTCATCAAAGAGATCAAGGGCAGCCCCCATTTCACGCGGAATATCCTCTTCGCCTTCATAGGCGTCGCCTTTGAACTGGCGGTCGGGGCGCTTTTCTTCGTTGAGGCCCAGGAGGCCACAGGCGAGCGACACGGCGATGCCGAGATAGGGGTTGCAATCCATGCCTGCGAGGCGGTTTTCCACACGGCGCGAATTGGGGCCTGAGAGCGGCACGCGGATACCTGTTGTGCGGTTATCACGGCCCCACTCAAGGTTGATCGGGGCGGCGTGATCCTTCACGTAGCGGCGATACGAATTTACGTAGGGCGCGAGGACGGCAATGGCGCTTGGCAGGTGGTTTTGGAAGCCGGCGATATAGTGGAAAAACGCATCTGTCTCGCCCCCTTGGGGGCCTGAGAAGATGTTTTGGCCGGTTTCGATATCGAGCACAGAGTGGTGGATGTGCATGGCTGAGCCGGGCTCGTCGGCAATGGGCTTGGCCATGAAGGTGGCGTAGCAGTCGTGGCGCATGGCTGCTTCGCGGATGAGCCGCTTGAAGTAAAACACCTCATCCGCCAGCTTGACAGGATCACCATGCACGAGGTTGATCTCGAGTTGGCCTGCGCCGCCTTCCTGGGTGATGCCGTCGATTTCAAAACCCTGCGCTTCGGCAAAGTCGTAGATGTCGTCNATCACGGGGCCGAACTCGTCNACNGCTGTCATCGAATAGGCCTGACGNGCGGCAGCGGGGCGGCCCGAGCGGCCCATCATCGGCTCGATCTTCTTGGCGGGGTCGATGTTGCGTGCGACAAGGAAAAACTCCATCTCTGGCGCGACAACAGGTTCAAGCCCTTGCTTGCGGTAGAGCTCGACCACGCGCTTGAGCACGTTGCGGGGGGCAAATTCGATGGGCTTTTCTTTGCGGTCATAGGCATCGTGGATGATCTGGAGTGTCCAGTCACCTGTCCACGGGGCCGCGGTGGCTGTGGAGAGGTCCGGCTTGAGGATCATATCACGCTCGATGAAGCCATCTTCGCCTGCGGCTTCGCCCCAGTCGCCTGTGATTGTCTGGTAAAAGATGCTGTCAGGCAGGTGAAAGTAATCCTGCCGCGCAAATTTGGTTGCAGGCACGGCCTTACCACGGGCGATGCCGGGAAGATCGGAGATAATGCACTCTACCTCGTCAAGTCTGCGCCCGTCCAGATAGGCTTGCGCGGCTTCGGGGAGGCTGTCTGTCCAGTCGGTACTCATGATGCGGCCTTTTCTGTTTGGCGTTTGAGATGCGCGACCATCATATCGCGGAAGGCTCCGCGTTGGGTTGTCTGTTCCAGATTGTCTTTGGCTGTTGCCACCAGCGGGGGCGGGACGGTGCCGCCACGGTGCTCGATCAGACCGCGTATGACGCCTGCGCCGAACTCCGGGTGAGGCTGGATTGTGAGAGTGGTGCCGCCGATCAGCAGCACCGCATTTTCGCAAAACGCGTTGCCGCCCAGAACTTTGGTGTTGTCGGGCAGCGCCACGACTTGGTCCTGGTGCCATGCGTTGATGGACAGCTCTTTGCCCTCGACATCATAGGTCTGTCGCCCGACAGCCCAGCCGCCTGCAAACTTCTCGACCTTGCCGCCAAGCGCTTGGGCGATGATCTGGTGGCCAAAGCAAACGCCGATGAGCGGCTTGCCTGCGGCGGTGATCTCGCGGATCAGCGCTTCGAGTGGCGGGATCCACGGGTGGTCTTCGTATGCGCCGTGTTTGGAGCCCGTGATGAGCCAAGCGTCGGCGGCTTCAACCCCTGCGGGGAAAGCGCCATCGACGACATTGAATGTCTCGAAGGTAAACCCCTCGCCCGCCAGAAGGGCGCGGAACATAGCGTCATAATCGCCTTCTGTTGCCAGAAGCTCGTCGGGTGCATGCCCCGTTTGCAGGATACCGATTTTCATGTGTCACCTATTTGATCAAACATAGCCTATTGCGGGCCGTGAGGCCGCGCAAGAGGGGGCTTAGACTGTTTCGAGATATGTCATCCAATGATCTTCGGGGGCGATGTCGGCCAGCAGGCGCAGCTCTTGGCGCTTGGTCATGACAAGGTTCTCGATCAGACGGGGGTGGAAGATATCGGCGATGAGCGGATCTGCCTCAAACAGATCAATCGCATCTCCCCAGTTGGTCACAAGCTCGGGGTGTTCGCCCTCATAGGCGTTGCCTGTGATGGGCGCTGGCGG
>P_2C_Liq_3_UnCtyDRAFT_100172_pt1 | contig 19655 bp, 17 predicted proteins | sample Pon2CUnioCityCA_3_FD_9720 | JGI IMG/M metagenome (IMG submission 9720)
CTCTCGGGGTGTTCGCCCAGCTCTTTGAGCGGCTTGGCGGCGGCCGAACGGCCACGGCCCGGATTGGCGCGCTTCTCGGCGAGAAGCTCGACCGCGCGGTTCATACCCAGTTCAAAGACATCATTGGGGTCTTTGAGGTTGGCATAGGTCGGCTTTGCATCATCGGGCAACTGGTGCATCACATAGGGGCCAAAGCGGCCGAAGTTCGAGCTGATCATGCCGCCTTCGGGGTGTTCGCCGATCTGGCGGGGCAGGCTGAGAAGGGTGAGGGCCTTTGCAAGGTCCATCTCGTCTTTTTGCCAGCCTTTGGGCAGAGAGGCGCGGGGCGGCTTCTTGTTCTCTGGAGTGGGTTCACCGCGCTGCACGTAGGGGCCAAAGCGGCCTGACTTGAGCCAGATTTCGTCCCCTGCGTCTTCGCCAAGCACACGCTCGTCGCCATCGGCGCCTTCGCCTGCAATGGGGCGGGTATAGGTGCATTCGGGGTAGTTGCCACAGCCAACAAATCCGCCTGTGCGCGAAGATTTGAGGTGCAACTGACCATTGCCACATTTGGGGCAAACGCGCGGATCGGAGCCGTCTTCGCGTGGCGGATAGAGCTGCGGGGCAAGCGCGGCATCCAGCACATCGAGCACTTCGGAAATACGCAGCTCGCTTGTCTCGGCAATTGCGGCGGAGAAATCGCGCCAGAAACGCTCCAGCACTTTTTTATAGTCGCGGTTGCCTGCGGAGACATCATCAAGCTCGTCTTCCAGCGAAGATGTGAACTCATAGCCGACGTATTTGCGAAAGAAATTCAGCAAAAAGATCGTAACAATGCGGCCCTTGTCCTCGGGGAAGAGGCGGTTTTGCTCTTTACGCACATATTCGCGATCCTGGATCGTGGTGATCACGCTGGCGTAGGTTGAGGGGCGGCCAATGCCCAGCTCTTCCATGCGCTTGACCAGTGTCGCCTCGGTATAGCGGGGGGGCGGCTGGGTATGGTGCTGCTCGGGTGTGACCGACTTTTTGGGCGCGGCTTCGCCCTGAGAAATCTGGGGCAGGCGCTTGTCGTCGTCATCGACAACGGCATCATCGCGGCCCTCTTCATAGACGGCCATGAAGCCATCAAACAAAACAACCTGACCTGTGGCGCGCAGGCCGACTTGGCCGTCTGCCGAGCCGATCTCGACGGTGGTGCGCTCCATGCGGGCGCTTTCCATCTGGCAGGCAAGGGTGCGCTTCCAGATCAGATCATAAAGCTTGGCTTGGTCGGCATCGCGCAGTTTGAGCGCGGCGGCGTCAGCCCCAAGATTGGTCGGGCGGATACATTCATGCGCTTCTTGGGCGTTTTTGGCTTTGTTTTTGTAGATGCGCGCCTCTTTGGGGACGTATTTATCGCCAAAGCGGGCGGCAATGGCGGCGCGGGCTTCTGTCACGGCTTCGGGGGCCATGTCGATCCCGTCGGTCCGCATATATGTGATGTGACCCGCTTCATAGAGGCGCTGGGCCGTGCTCATGCAGGCACGCGCCCCCATGCCAAACTTGCGGGAGGCCTCTTGTTGAAGCGTTGAGGTCATGAAGGGCGCGGAGGGGTTGCGCGCGGCGGGCTTGGCCTCAACCGAGGTGATCGTGAGATCGCGGCTTTCGATGGCTTGGACGGCAAGCTCGGCTTGGGTGGCGTTTGCGATATCAAACTTCTCAAGCTTTTTGCCAGCCAGCACAGTGAGGCGGGCCTCGTAGTCTTGGCCACGCGCCGTGCTGAGCACGGCTTTGACCGTCCAGTATTCTTGCGGATTAAACGCTTCGATCTCCATTTCGCGCTCAACGATGAGACGCAGGCAGACCGACTGCACACGGCCGGCAGAGCGCGCGCCGGGCAGCTTGCGCCAGAGCACGGGGGAGAGATTGAAGCCGACGAGGTAATCAAGTGCGCGGCGGGCCAGATAGGCCTCAACCAAGGGTGCGTCGATTTCGCGGGGGTTTTGCATCGCCTCGGTCACGGCGGCCTTGGTGATGGCGTTGAAGACCACGCGGCTGACGGGGGTGTCTTTCTTGATGGCTTTGCGCTTGCGCAGGGCCTCTTCCAAATGCCAGCTGATCGCCTCTCCCTCGCGGTCGGGGTCGGTTGCGAGAATGAGGTTCGGGTCGTCTTTCAGGGCGTCTGCAATGGCTTTGACGTGTTTGCGGCTGTCGACGCCAATTTCCCAAGTCATGTCAAAGTCGTTGTCTGTGTCAACCGACCCGTCTTTGGGCGGCAGATCGCGCACGTGACCATAAGAGGCCAGCACGGTGTAATCGGACCCCAAATATTTATTGATCGTTTTGGCTTTGGCCGGGGATTCGACAACAACTACGGGCATAAACTTCCTCTCAAATTCGCGCACTTAATGGCCGCGCAAAATGCGGCCAGCACATAGGGAATGTCAATGCGGTGATTGTGGTTCAGCCTTAAAATGGCGCTAATCGCAGCTTATTGAGGCAGGTTTTCCAGCTCTTTTGTGAGCATTCCGCCTGCGGCACGGTTGATTTTGCCATCAAGTTCAAGCTCGACAAGGGCAGGGCCGATCACAGCGGCAGGCGCGGCGAGGTCGCGGATGAGCTGGTCTTCGGGCAGGGGCGAGGGGCTGAGACGCGACAGGATTTGCTGGTGCAAAGCCGCCGTTTCGGCGAGGCCGCGCCGCTCGGGCGGGGGCGGCGGGATATCGAGCGAAAGCTCGGGCAAAACAGCCTGCGCGGCGGGGACGAGTGGCGCGAGGGTTTCCAGAATATCTTCGGTGGAGCGCACAAGCGTGGCCCCATCGCGGATCAGCATATTGCAGCCAGAGGCGCGGGCATCAAAGGGATGACCCGGCACAGCGAGCACCTCGCGGCCCTGATCAAGCGCGTTACGGGCTGTGATCAGGCTGCCAGATTTGGCGGCGGCCTCAACGACCACAAGGCCCACGGAAAGGCCCGATATTAGCCTGTTGCGTCGCGGAAAATGGCGCGCCTGCGGGGCAAGGCCCATGGGCTGCTCGCTGATCAGGAGGCCTTTTTGAGAAATGTCGCGGGCGAGATGTGCGTTCTCTGAGGGGTAGATCACATCAACGCCGCCCGCGAGCACAGCAATCGTGCCGCCCTCAAGGCTGGCGAGATGCGCTGAGGTATCAATTCCGCGGGCGAGGCCCGAGACGATGACATGGCCCTTCTCTGACAGCTCTGAGGCGAGCATCCTTGCGGTGCGCCCGCCCAGAGAAGAGGCGTTGCGTGCGCCGACCATGCCAATGGCGGGCTTGTTCAGAAGAGATGTGTCGCCGCGCACCCAGAGAAGGGGGGGCGGATCGGACAGATCATACAGCGCCTCGGGGTAGTCTGGCGCGCCATAACATACGAGTGTGGCCCCTGCGTCTTTGCCACGGGCAAGCTCGGCCCGCGCGGCTTCTTCAGAGAAGCTTTTGTAGCGCTCCACGCCTGCGGCGCGGGCAATATCCGGGAGGGCGCAAAGCGCGGCGGCGGCGCTGCCATGTTCAGACAAGAGGCGAAAAAACGTTGCGATCCCGACACGGTGCGAACGCAAGAGACGAAGCCACAACACCCGATCATCTTCCGTGGTGGGTGGGAGTGGGGGGTGAGTGGAAGGATGTAAACCTTCGGGCATTGTGACTCCGTTCTCTTACAAGAATCATCATTACCTCGGGATGGTTAACAGCTTCTGAATCAATTTACCTTTTTGCGCGCAATACGGCGCCTGGGTTCAGGATCCCCAGTGGATCGAGTGCTGTCTTTATGCTGTGCATGGCGGCAAGTTTGGTTGGGTCGCCATAGCGCTCCAGATCGGCGGCTTTGAGGCGGCCAAGCCCGTGCTCGGCAGAAAACGAGCCGCCCATGTCCACAGTTATGTCATGGACGATGTCTTGCACAGCACTTGCCGTCTCTTTGTAAGCGTCGCGGTGCGCACCTTTGGGCGGGTAGACATTGAAGTGCAGGTTGCCGTCTCCGAGGTGACCAAAGCAGTTGATGCGATAATCGCCATGCGCGGCCAGCGCCTCTGTGGCGCGGGGGATAAACTCGGAAATAACGCTGAGTGGCAGCGAAATGTCGTGGCTTGAGATACCGCCGACATTTTTATTGGCGATAGGGATCGCTTCGCGCAGGCCCCAGAGCTCGGCGGACTGGCCCTCGCTTTGGGCGATAATCCCGTCGTCAGCAAGGCCCTCTTCCAGCGCGACTTCAAACAGCTCTTCAAAGAGCGCTTGCGGCGTTGGTCCACGTGCGAGGCCAAGCTCGGTCAGCACCATCCACTCGGGCGGATCAGGCCAAGGCAGGCGCTGGTCGGGCAGTGTTTCGGCAACGAACTCAAGCCCTTGACTGTGTAGAAGCTCAAAGGCGCTGATGCTTTCGCCCGCGATGTCGCGCAGACGGGCGAGAAGCGTAAGCGCAGCCTCGGGGCTGCGCACCGCAAAGAGCGCTGTGCCGGTTTGGGCGGGGCGCGCAAAGAGCTTGAGCGCGGCGGCGGTGATGATCCCGAGCGTGCCTTCGGAGCCGATCAAGAGATTGCGCAAATCATAGCCTGTGTTGTCTTTGCGCAGGCGGGTGAGGCCGTTCCATATGCTGCCGTCGGGCATAACGGCCTCAAGGCCAAGCGCCAAATCGCGGGCATTGCCATAGCGCAGCACGTTTATGCCGCCAGCGTTTGTGGCGAGGTTGCCGCCGATCTGGGCGGTGCCTTTGGAGCCTATGGAGAGCGGGAAAAGGCGGTTTGCCCCTGTGGCGGCGTCTTGCACGGCTTGGAGCGTGCAGCCTGCTTCGACGACGATCACGTTTTCGGTGGGATGCAGCGCGCGCACCGCATTCATACGCTCAAGCGAGAGGAGGAGCGGCGCGCCTGCGCTTGTGATTTGTCCGCCGACAAGGCCTGTGCCGCCGCCATAGGGGATCAGCGCGATGCGGTGCTCTGAGGAAAAACGCAGGATTGTGCTCACGTCTTCTACGGTTTTGGGGGCCGCCACGGCGGCGGCAACGCCCTGCCATTTGGCGCGCGGCTCTTCAAGGTAGCGCGGCGCAGCCTCGCGCAGCGTGCCGTGAGGCAGGAGCGCCTCCAACTTTGTGAGCAGATCGGGTGTGAGGTCTGTGAGCATGGCGTTAGCCTATATCGGTTTTGCCGCGGCGGTCCATCCGCAGGGCGGCATAGAGCACATGGGTGCGCCAGCGACCGTTGATTTGAAGATAGCTTTGCGCGACGCCCTCATATTTGAAGCCCGAGCGCTCAAGCAGACCACGCGAGGGAGTGTTTTCGGGCAGGCAGGCGGCCTCGATCCGGCTGAGGTCCATGACATGAAATCCGTGGTGCACGACGGCTGTGAGGGCTTCCCGCATGATGCCTTGGCGGGCAAAGTTCTGTCCTGTCCAATAGCCGACTGTGGCGGCTTGGGCGGGGCCACGGCGGATGTTGTCGATGGTGATCGCACCGACGAGTTGCTGATCGGCACGGCGGAAAATAAAGAGGGGCAACGCAGTGTCGCCTGACATGGAGCGCTGCGCCCAGTAGACACGGTTGGTAAAGGCGCGGCGCGAGAGATGGTCAATATTCCAGCTCGGCTCCCAAGGCGTGAGATACTCCTCGGAGTCGTGGCGCAGGGCAGACCAGCTGTGAAAATCGGAATGAACGGGCGCGCGAAGGGTGAGGCGCTCGGTTTCGAGCCTCAGTTTTTTGCGCACCCGCATGAGCATCAGGCGGCTCGTTTTTGCAAGAGCGCGCCAAGCTCCGGGGCGCCCTCAACGGGGCCATAAAGTGCTGCGGCTGTTTTGGCCGATGTTGCCATCTCGGCGCCGAAGTCACGCACGCTCTGGCGGGTGACGGCGTCAATTTTTTGCACGACTTCCTCAAGGTCTGGCACGCGGCCCCAGATCTGTGTCATCCGTGCCAAACGCTCGGCGCGGCTTGAGGGACTTTCAAGGCCCATCAGCATCCCTGCCTTCATTTGCGCGCGGGCGCGGTCGACTTCGACGTCTGACATATCGTCGGCGGCGCGGGTCATTTCGGCCAGCGTGATTTCGGCCAGTTCGCCGACTTGCGCGCCCGAGGTGCCAGCGTAGATTGTCATCATACCTGTGTCGGTGTGAGCGCCTGCAGAGGCAAATATCGTATAGCAGAGGCCGCGCTTTTCGCGAATTTCTTGAAAGAGGCGCGAGGACATCCCGCCGCCGAGCGCTGAGGCATAAATCTGTGCGGTGAAGATCGCGTCATCACGATAGGTTGGACCTTCAAAACCCATGGCGAGGTGCGCTTGTTCAAGGTCTTTGACAACGCGGCGTTCGCCGCCTGTAAACAGCGCTGGCGTCTCTTTGGGTGCATTGCCACGTGGGATGGCCGAAAAGAGCGCTTCGGCTTGTTTCACCAGCGCGTCATGATCAACGCCGCCAGCGGCCGAGAGGATCATGTTTTCTGGGCCGTAATACTGGCCGACAAACTCTTTGAGATTGTCACGCGAGAAGGCTTTGATACGCTCGCTGGGGCCAAGGATCGTGCGCCCCAAGGCCTGATCGGGGTAGGCCTCTTCCTGGAGCCAGTCAAAGATCACATCATCTGGCGTATCAAGCGCCTGACCGATCTCTTGCAGGATCACGCCGCGCTCGATCTCGATTTCGCGGGGGTCAAACACCGGATTGACGAGGATATCGCCGATCACATCGACGGCGAGCGGCACATCGCCCGCGAGAACGCGGGCGTAGTACGCCGTGGTTTCGCGGCTGGTGTAGGCGTTGATATAGCCGCCAACGTTTTCGATCTCTTCGGCAATATCGAGTGCGGAGCGGGTCTTGGTGCCTTTGAAGGCCATGTGCTCAAGGAAATGCGCAATACCGTTCTGCTCGCGTGTCTCGTTGCGTGCGCCTGCGGCGATCCAGATACCGACAGAGGCCGACTGGAGGCCCGGCATATGCTCGGTGACAATGCGAAAGCCGTTTGAGAGTGTGTGCGTCTGGATGCTCAATGCGCGATCCGTTCTTTGATAAGGGTTTGAAGGGCGGCGAGATCGTTCTCGACGCGTGTGACGCGCTCGTCGCGCTCAAAAAGATCGCTCATGCGGGGCGGAAGCGGGGGGCGGATGCCTGTGGCCGCTTCGACCGCATCGGGGAATTTGGCAGGGTGGGCCGTGGCCAATGTGATCATGGGCGTGTCAGGCGCGAGGTGCTCTTCGGCGACTTTGACGCCAATGGCGGAATGCGGGCAGAGGAGCTCGCCTGTTTCGGCCAGAGTGCGGGTGATGGTCTCGCTTGTTTCGGCCTCAGAGCAATTGCCGCTGTCATAGCTTTCGCGCAGGGCTTGCAGCGCGCCTTGGCTGACAGAGAAGCCTGATTGCTTTAGCTCGTCCATGAGCTGTGCGACGGGGGCGGCGTCACGGCCATAGGCTTCAAACAGGGCGCGCTCGAAATTGGAGCTGACCTGAATATCCATCGACGGGCTGATCGAGGGGGTGACGCCATCGGGGCGATATTCCGACGTTGAAAGGCAACGGTGCAGGATATCGTTCTGGTTTGTTGCCACAACGAGGCGGTCAATCGGCAGCCCCATGCGCTTGGCGATATAGCCTGCGAAAATGTCGCCAAAGTTGCCTGTGGGGACTGTGAAGCTCACCTTCTTATGCGGTGCGCCAAGAGACACGGCGGAGGAGAAGTAGTAAACCACCTGCGCCAGAACGCGGCCCCAGTTGATAGAATTGACGCCCGCAAGAGAGACACCGTCGCGGAAGGCAAAGTCGTTGAACATATCTTTGACGCGCGCTTGGCAGTCGTCAAAGTCGCCCGTCATGGCAAGAGCGTGGACATTGCTCTCGCTTGGCGTGGTCATCTGGCGGCGCTGCACTTCGGAAACGCGGCCATGGGGATAGAGGATGAAGACATCGACATTAGACAGCCCGCGGAAGGCCTCTATGGCGGCTGAGCCTGTGTCGCCCGATGTTGCGCCAACAATTGTGATGCGCTTGCCTGAGCGCTCAAGCGCGGCTTGGAACATCTGACCAATGATCTGCATGGCGAAGTCTTTGAAGGCGAGCGTCGGGCCGTGAAACAGCTCGAGCAGGAAGTGCCCTGCGCCCAGCTGCACCAGAGGCGCGCGGGCGGCGTGGCCAAAGCCTGCGTAGGCCTTGGCGATCAGCTCTTTGAACTCGGCGTCGGTGAATGTCTCGCCGATGAAGGGCCGCATGATGGCGAAGGCTGTTTCTTCGTAAGACAGACCTGAGAGCGCGGCGATCTCGTCTTTGGAGAGGGTCGGGATATCATCTGGCAGATAGAGGCCACCGTCGCGGGCGAGGCCTGTGAGCATGGCGTCTTCAAAGGAGAGTTCAGGCGCTTGGCCACGGGTCGAGATATATTTCATTGTTTCGCTTTCGCGCTTCGGCGTTTCAGAAAGTAGGCGGTCATTAGCACCCAAACGGCGGCCAATCCATACCATGTGATGATGTATTCCAAATGGCGGTTCGGGATTGTGCTTGTGTCGAGGGGAAGCGGCAGGATCTGCCGCGTGTTGGGCGTCTCGCTGCGGGCGATGACAAGCACCTCTTCGGTGCCAAGCGCCTGGGCCAGCGCGGGAACGTCACGGGCATACCATGTGTTGCCTGCCAGATCGTTTTCGGGCGTGTAGCTGTCGCGCTCTTGGGGCCAGTGGAGATTGCCTTGGATCGTGGCGGCGCCAACAGGGCGGGGCGCGTCTTTGGCCGCAGAACGGATATAGCCGCGATCTACCAGCAGGCGGCGGCCCTCGGCTTCAAACGCCTGAATGATGCGATAGCCAGCGCCGTAATCACGGGTTGACACGAGCACGCGAATTTCAGGGCCTGTGAAGGCTCCCGTAACAGTGACGGACAGGAACTGATCTGTCGTTGCATCTGGCGTTCTGGGGGGCGCGACGGGGTCGGCGGCGAGGCGCGCCTCAATGGCGGCGATATAGGCCGCTTTCTCGGCTTGGCGTGCGACTTGCCAGTTGCCAAGGCTTACAAGCAGGGCGAGCACGAAGACAGACAGAAGAAGGAAGGGCCAGTTTTGTTTCATAGCAAATGAGTAGGGCGAGAGGGGGGCAAGGCGCAAGGCCTCAAACGCGAAACGCCCCGCGAAAACGGGGCGTTTCTGATGGGTTTGGGCGAAAGCAGCTCGGCCTTATTGGCCCCAGATGTAGATACTGGCGAAGAGGAAAAGCCAGACCACATCCACAAAGTGCCAATACCAAGCCGCGGCCTCAAAGCCGACGTGACGTTCGGGTGTGAAGTGGCCCGCTTGGAGGCGGAAGAGGCAAACGGCGAGGAAGATCGTTCCGATCACAACGTGGAAGCCGTGGAAGCCTGTCGCCATGAAGAAGTTTGCGCCGTAGATGTTGCCTGCAAAGCCGAAGGCAGCGTGGGTGTATTCATAGATTTGGAAGCCCGTAAAGAGAACGCCGAGGGCGACGGCCAGAATAAGGCCCCACTTCATGTCTTCGCGGTTGTTCTCATGTGCCATCGCGTGGTGTGCCCATGTGGCGGCCGCACCTGAGCAAAGCAGGATCAGCGTATTAATCAAGGGCAGGTGCCATGGATCGAATGTTTCGATACCAGCGGGAGGCCACTGGCCGTCTACCATCGGGCTTTCGGGGCCCATCGGGTAGAGCGCGTGCTTGAAAAAGCTCCAGAACCAAGCGGCGAAGAACATGACTTCGGACATGATGAACAGAACAACGCCATAGCGTAGGCCGATTTGAACCACTGGCGTATGATCGCCTGTGTTGCTTTCATGAACAACTTCAGCCCACCAGCCATACATCACGTAGAAGGTGAAGAGGAAGCCTGCGATCATAACGAAAGCTGTGACATCGTGGAAATACAGCGTAGCGCCGAAGAGCAGCACAAAGCAAGCAAGCGCGCCGAGAAGCGGCCATGCTGATGGTGGAAGAATGTGATAGTCGTGGTTTTTTTCGTGCGCCATGGTGTCCCTCGCCTGAGGCTAGATGTTATTAGTTAAGGTTCGTATAGTCGCCTGTCTCAAGTGAAGCTTGCGCTTCTGGCAGGTCTATTTCGTAGAAGGTGTAGCCCAAAGTGATGGTATGGACATACTGCCCTTCGCGGTCTGTGACAATCTCTGGATCAACATAGAAGGTCACAGGCATTTGCACCCGCTCGCCAGGCTGAAGCACCTGTTCTTCAAAGCAGAAGCAGTCAATCTTGGTGAAAAATCCGCCAGCCTCGTAGGGCGTAACGTTATAGGCTGCCGAGCCGGCAACGGGGCGGTCTGTCGGGTTGTAGGCCTCGTAAAATGCGAGGCCTGTTTCGCCGATGCGCACTTCCATTTCACGCTGCATGGGGGTGAAAGTCCATGGGAAGTCGCGTTCGATGGAGGCGTCAAATCGGATTTTGATTGTTTGGTCGAGGATGACGTCGGAGCCTGTTTCGGCTGTGTTGGTGACGCCACCAAAGCCTGTCACGCGGCAGAACCAGTCATAAAACGGAACAGAGGCCCATGCGAGTGCGCCCATGAACACAACGACGCCCACGGTTTGGGCCAGTGTTTTGTTTTTACCTTCGAGTGCCATCAGTCACTTGTCTCCTGAGAAGAAGTTGATGTGGCTGTCCCTTCTGCTGCGGCTTGGGCCGCTTGTTTTTTGGCGTGCTCTGCCGCCATTTCCGCATTTTGCGCGGTCAGTTTTACGTAGGTCATACCCATGACAAGAAACACAAACGAGCCGAGCACAATTCCGAGGCCCACGTTGCGGCTGCGGCGGCGACCATGAATTTCGTGCTCGACGCGGGGTGTGCTGCTGCTCATGACCAGCCTCCAAGACCGTAGGGCGCAAGGCCCTTCTCCACCAGAATGGCGACGAAATGGGCGAAAAGATAGAAAATCGAGAAGGCAAAGAAGCGCTTTTCTGTTTTGTAGTCGTCGGCTTCGGCCAAGGCCTCTTCGCGGCGCCAGATGTCCCATGCGCCTTTCAGGAAGATCGCGTTGAGCAGCAGGGCGGTTGTCAGGTAGACAGGGCCGCCAATGCTTGTGAAGCCTGTGCCTATCGCAATAGGTGCGAGCAGGATGGTATAGATGATGATGTGCGCGCGGGTCGCTTTGCGGCCGTGTGTCACGGTGAGCATGGGCACGCCAGCGTCGCGGTAGTCTGACTTCATAAACAGAGCCAGCGCCCAGAAGTGGGGCGGCGTCCACATGAAGATCAGAGTGAACATCAGAACGCTTTCGACACTTACGCCCCCTGTGGCGACAGCCCAGCCGATCATGGGGGGGAAGGCACCCGCCGCACCGCCGATGACGATGTTTTGAGGGGTCCAGCGCTTGAGCCACATGGTGTAAACCACGACGTAAAAGAAGATCGTGAAGGCAAGAAGGCCGGCGGCGACAAAGTTGCTCGCCAGTGCCAGCATGATGACGGAGAACACCGACAGGAACATACCGAAGGCAAAGGTTTCGCTCTCGGTGATTTTGCCAGCGGGAATGGGGCGGCTTTGGGTGCGGCGCATGATGCGGTCAATATCGGCATCATACCACATATTCAGCGCGCCAGAGGCTCCGCCGCCAATCGCAACAAACAAGATCGCAGCGAAGGCCAAGAGCGGATGCACAGGCACGGGCGCAGCGAGCAGGCCCACAAGCGCTGTGAAGACAACAAGCGACATAACGCGCGGCTTCAGCAAGGCGAAGTAGTCGCCAAAGCCGGCCTCGCCCGTGTCCGAGCGGGTTTCTACGCGTGTGTTTGTTGAAATATCGCTCATGCCATCTCTCTGGATCAGGTGAGGAAGGAGGGGGCAGCGCGCTGCCCCGCTCACGATTTAGTCGGCCAGTGCCACGGTGACGGGGGCCGCAACGCCTGCGAACTCTTCTTTCGCGCCGACGAGCCACGCGTCATAGGCCTCTTGGCTTACAACTTCGACCGTGATGGGCATATAGGCGTGGTCTTTGCCGCAAAGCTCTGAACACTGACCGAAGTAGAGGCCTTCTTTCTCTGCCTTGAACCAAAGCTGCGCGAGGCGGCCAGGAACGGCATCTTGCTTTACGCCAAAGGCTGGGATTGTCCACGAGTGGATCACATCAGCGCCCGTGACCGTCATGACAACAACCTTGTCAACCGGCACAACGATACGTGTGTCTGTGGCGAGGAGGTATTCATCGTCTGAGTAACCGTAGTCAGCAAGTTCTTCGCGGGCGACCATGAAGCTTTCGAAGCCGAACTCTTCGTCTGTATACTCATAGCCCCAATACCACTGGTAGCCTGTGACTTTGATGTTCACTTCACCTTCAGGGATAATCTGTTGCTTGAACAGGATTGGCAGCGAAAACGCCCCGATCCAGACAAGGATCAGCACAGGAACAAGTGTCCAAGCCACCTCGATCGGTGTGTTGTGCGTGAAGTTTGCTGGCTTGGGGTTGGATTTGCGGTTGTGAAACACGATAATCCAGAGGACCAAGCCGATAACGAACAAGCAGATCACAAAGATGATCCAGTTGATGGCCGTATCGAGCCAGATAATGTCGCGCATGAGCTCTGTTGCGGCGACTTGAAAATTAAGCCCGCCATCAACAGGCTTGCCAACGCGCTCGACGCCATCTTGGGCCAAGGCTGGAAGGGCAAAAAAAGCTGTCATAAGAGCCAGAAGAGAAGAAAGAATTCGCATGGTTCACCCTGATCGGTTGAGTATCTCTGTTTTGTCATAAAGCAAATTGAACCAGAGACTCACGTCTCGGCCCATTGCGTCTTGGTGCATCAGAAACCATATTCTGAGCGTGGAGACAATATTGCCGCTTGCGTCAAAGAGACGCTTTTTTGATTTAGATCAAGAAAATACGCACCAAGCCAGACAGGAAGAATCATGAAAAACGCGCCGTTTCGCCCCTTTGAGACAGAAGTAGACGAGGGGAAAGCCCTTAAATTACTGGAGAAAGCCTGCGCTGGTGCGGAGGATGGCGAGCTTTTTCTGGAGCGTGCGAAGTCTGAGGCGCTTGTCTTGGATGACGGGCGCGTAAAGACGGCGAGTTTTGATACATCGCAAGGTTTCGGGATGCGGGCGGTGCTTGGCGAGGTGGCCGGATATGCGCATTCGACCGAGATCAGCGAAGCGGCGATGACGCGTGCTGTCGAGACGGCGCGCCTTGCTGTGGGCGCGGGCGGGGGCACTATGGCTGTGGGGCCAAAGGGCACAAACACGCGGCTTTATGAGGCGATTGACCCGATCGAGAGCGCTGGATTTTCCGCCAAGCTTGATATTTTGAAAGAGATTGACGCCTATGCCCGCGCCCTTGATGCGCGGGTGGTGCAAGTGACGGCCTCCGTGTCGGCGAGCTATCAGGAAGTCGAGATCCTGCGTGTGGGCGGGCAGCGCCTGACGGATGTGCGCCCGATGACACGGCTGAATGTGGGCGTGATTGTCGAGCAGGACGGACGGCGCGAAAGCGGCTCTGCGGGCGGTGGCGGGCGCGTGGGGCTGACAGGGCTTCTGGAGCCAAGCAACTGGCAGGCCAATGCACGCGAGGCGCTGCGGATCGCGCTTGTCAATCTTGAGGCCGTGCCTGCTCCTGCGGGGCAGATGGACATTGTGCTTGGGCCGGGCTGGCCCGGTATTTTGCTGCATGAAGCCATCGGGCATGGGCTTGAGGGCGATTTTAACCGCAAGGGCAGCTCGGCTTTTGCAGGGCTTATGGGCCAGCAGATTGCTGCGAAAGGCGTGACTGTGCTCGACGACGGGACGATCCCTGATCGGCGCGGTTCGATCACGATTGACGACGAAGGCACGCCGAGCGCGAAGAACACATTGATCGAAGACGGGGTTCTGGTTGGCTATATGCAGGACCGTCAGAACGCGCGGTTGATGGGGGTTGCACCCACAGGCAACGGGCGCCGCGAGAGCTTTCAGCACGCGCCGATGCCACGCATGACCAACACCTATATGATGGGCGGGCAGGCCGCGCCAGACGACATTTTGGCCGACCTGAAGGACGGCATTTGGGCCGTGGGCTTTGGCGGCGGGCAGGTGGATATCACCAATGGCAAGTTTGTCTTTTCCTGCACCGAGGCCTACCGCGTCAGAGGGGGCAAAGTCATGGAGCCTGTGAAAGGCGCGACCCTCATTGGCGACGGGGCCACCGCGCTGAAAAACATCCGCGCGCTTGGCAATGATATGGCGCTGGATCCGGGCATGGGCAACTGCGGCAAGGCGGGGCAGTGGGTCCCTGTTGGGGTTGGCCAACCCACTGTTATGATTGGTGGTTTGACCGTAGGCGGCTCTGCCGCCGAAGGCTGACAGGCGCTCTTGATGCGCCGAGAGGCTGGTGGGCGGCTCTGCGACCTAGGGCTTACAGACCTTCAAATGCGCAGAGCGCCATGACGTCCATGCCCATGGCTTCAAGGCGCTTGCGACCGCCGAGGTCAGGCAGATCAATCACGAAGGCGCAGCTGATGATTTCGCCGCCCAAACGCTCAATCAGCTTGATGCCGGCTTCGGCAGTGCCGCCTGTGGCGAGCAGGTCATCGACCACAAGGATTTTCTCGCCCGCCTGGATGGCGTCATCGTGAATTTCGACAATCGCCTCGCCATATTCGAGCGTATATTCTTCCGAAATCACCGCGCCGGGGAGCTTGCCTTTTTTGCGGATTGGCACAAAACCGACCGAAAGCTGATGGGCAATGGCTCCGCCGAGAATAAAGCCGCGCGCCTCAAGGCCGACGACCTTGTCGATCTGTAGCCCTGCGTAGGGGTGCAACATCTGGTCAATCGCCATGCGAAAGCCGCGCGGGTCGGCAAAGAGTGTCGTCACATCGCGAAAGAGAATGCCCTCATGGGGAAAGTCAACAATGGTGCGGATGTAGTCTTTGACGGTTTTCATGAGTGTTCCTAAGGGGTTGCGCGTTTGAGCGTGGCGGTGAAGAGGCCCATGGCGATCAGGGTTGCGCCGCCTGTGCGGGTCATCCAGACAAGCGCCTTGGGCTGGGAAAAGAAGCTGCGGAGACGGTCCGCGAGGAGCGCATAGGCCAATGCGTTGAGCGTGGCAAGGGCGACGAAAGTGGCGATCAACACGCTGATTTGAGGCAGAAACGCCGCTTCGGGGCGGATAAATTGCGGAACAAAGGCGATAAAGAAGGCGATGCTTTTGGGATTGAGGGCTGTGACGGCGGCGGCATGGGCAAAGACGCCACGGGGCGTCACGCTCGGGGCCGCGTCAGGGAGCGCGAGGCTCTCCTCGTTGGCTGAGAACAAAAGCTTTGCGCCCAAATAGACCAGATAGGCTGCGCCAACCCATTTGAGCAGGGTGAAGGCGGTGGCCGAAGCCAGAACCAGCGCGCCAAGCCCTGCAAGCGAGGCCGACATGGCCACAAGATCGCCCAAAGCGACGCCTGCGGCAGAGGCGAGGGCAACGGAGCGGCCCTTGGAGAGGGCGTAGCTCATCACCAGAAGGATCGTCGGGCCGGGGATCATCAAAAGCACCGAGGAGGCGATGACGAAGGCGATCCATGTTTCGAATGTCATGATGGCCGATCTTTCTTAACAAAGGGTGACCCTGTGGTGCGAGGCCACCACAGGGGGCGTTTGGCGCGCCTTAGAGCACACGCCCCGCAACTGCGTCGAGCTTGGCCATGAGGGAGGGGTCGCGGGCGTCTGGTGCGGTCAGGATCGCATACTCCAGAGCGCGGTCGCAGCCATGTGGGCAGGCCTCGCGGGCGGCACCGAGGAGGGCGGGGAGGCGAGAGACAAGGGCGCGGCCTTTGTCGGCGTTGCCCATTAAAGTCTTAATGATTTCAGTGACATCAACTTCGCCATGTTCGGGATGCCAGCTGTCATAATCGGTGATCATCGCCACGGAGGCATAGCACAGCTCGGCTTCGCGGGCGAGTTTGGCTTCGGGCATATTTGTCATGCCGATGACGTCAGCGCCCCAGCTTTCGCGATACATTTTGCTCTCCGCCAGCGTGGAGAACTGGGGGCCTTCCATGGCGAGATATGTGCCGCCGTTGTGGACCGTGATCCCTGCGTCTCGGGCCGCTTCAAGGCAGGCCGCAGAGAGGCGCGGGCAGGTCGGATGGGCGACCGAGACATGGGCGACACAGCCCGTTCCGAAGAAGGATTTCTCGCGCGCGAATGTGCGGTCAATGAATTGATTTACAATGACAAAATCCCCGGGGGCCATCTCTTCGCGGAACGACCCGCAGGCTGAAACAGAGACAACATCTGTCACGCCGAGACGCTTGAGCGCGTCGATATTGGCGCGGTAGGGAACCGTACTCGGGGAGTGGATATGGCCGCGACCATGACGGGGCAGAAAGGCCATTTTGACGCCCTCAAGCGTGCCTGTCAAAACCGCGTCAGAGGGCTTGCCCCAAGGGGTTTCGACCTCTTGCCAGCGGGCGTTTTCCAGCCCGTCGATCTCGTAAATGCCGGACCCGCCAATGACGCCGATAACAGTCTCGCTCATGCTTTTCTCCCAGAGGTTTTCACGCCATTTGTGACCCGTGACAGGGCTAAAGGCAAGGCAACGCGCGCTGTGTTAACGGGGCTGTGATGGCCAAAAAGGGGGGGGTGATAAGCGTGCACCCCCCGTGCACCATGCGTGCACCCCCCAAATCGACTTTTGACGCGGCGCGAATCGTTAACCTTTGGGCCGTTTGACACAAAATAGTTGTGCCGAGGTGCGCCCTGCGCCTGTCTCGACCCTGTCTTGGGACTGTCTGGGGGCTGTCTGGGGGCTGGCTATTTTGCGCAGGGCGCGTTAGGGCGCGAGACGAAATACGAACCCGAATGATGACCCGAGTAGGACCGAGAATATGAAACGCGCCCTTATGGCTGCTTTTGCCAACCGAATTGCCATGCCTGATTTGCGGCTGATGCCTGATGAGCCTTGGAGCGTCTCACGGCTTAGGATCGAACTTCTGGCGGGGCTGACTGTGGCGCTTGCGCTGGTGCCTGAGGCGGTGGCCTTTGCCTTTGTTGCGGGGGTTCATCCGCTGGTTGGGCTTTACGCGGCGTTTCTGGTTGGCCTCATTACGGCGGTGTTTGGCGGGCGTCCCGGAATGATCTCGGGGGCGACGGGCGCTCTGGCGGTTGTGATGGTTGCGCTGGTGGCGCAGCACGGGGTGGAATATCTTTTTGCGACGGTCGTTTTGATGGGGCTGTTGCAGCTCTTTGCGGGGGCGATGCATTGGGGCAAGTTTATCCGCCTTGTGCCGCATCCTGTGATGCTCGGGTTTGTGAACGGCCTCGCGATTGTTATTTTTCTTGCGCAGATGACGCAGTTCAAAGTGCCGGGGTCGATGGTCAACACAGGGCACGGCATGAGCGGGGGCGAGTGGCTCACGGGCACGCCTTTGATGATGATGCTGAGCCTCGTGGCGCTGACCATGGCGATTATTTGGGTGATGCCCAAGGTGACGCGGTTTGTGCCTGCGCCTTTGGCGGGGATCGGGATCGTGGCGATTTTGGTGATTGTGCTTGGGCTTGAGGTGCCGCGTGTGGGCGATCTGGCTTCGATCAAGGGCGGCTTTCCGAGCTTTCACAACCCGTTTGGCACGGGTGAGGGGCTTTACGGCACAGCGCTTGCGCCGCTCAATATGGAGACGTTTTATATTATCCTGCCTTATGCCGTTATTCTGGCGGCGATTGGCCTGATCGAAAGCTTGCTGACGCTGAACCTTGTGGGCGAGATCACCGGCAAGCGCGGCGGGGCCTCGCAGGAATGTATGGCGCAGGGTGCGGCCAATGTTGTGACCGGCTTTTTCGGCGGCATGGGCGGCTGTGCGATGATCGGGCAGAGCATGATCAATGTAAAATCTGGCGGGCGCACGCGGATTGCGGGGATTGCGGCGGCGCTGTTCTTGTTGATCTTCATTATGTTTGCCTCGCCTCTGATTGAGCAAATCCCGCTGGCTGCTTTGGTTGGTGTGATGTTTATGGTGGTGATCGGCACGTTTGCTTGGAACTCGCTCACAATCCTGCGGCGGGTGCCGCTCAATGACGCTTTTGTCACTGTTTTGGTGACGATTGTGACGGTGGCCTATGACCTTGCGATTGCGGTTGTTGTGGGTGTGATTGTGTCGGCGCTGGCTTATGCGTGGAACAACGCCACGCGCATTCATGCTGTCACGCGCGAGTCGACCACGGATGAGGGCGCGAAAGTCTATGAAATTCAGGGACCGCTGTTTTTTGGCTCAAGCGACGGGTTTGCCGAGATTTTTGAGGTCGAGAGCGACCCTGATCTTGTGATTGTGGACTTTAAAGAAAGCCGCGTTGTGGATCAGTCGGCGTTGCAGGCGATTGAGGCTTTGGCGGCGCGCTATGAGGCGGCGGGCAAGCAGATCCGTTTGCGTCACTTGAGCCGCGATTGCCACAAGCTCCTCAACAAGGCTGGGCATCTTATGGTCGATAGCGACGATGACCCTGATTATGCGCTGGCTGTGGATTATGATGTGCAGACAGGCATTCTGGAAAGCGGTCACTAAGCCTTTCATGGCGAGCCAACAGTAAGAGCCGCCAGTATGAGCGCCGCCTGTGCAGATGCGCAGGCGGCTCTTTCTATTTGAGCGCAGGTGCGATTTGACATTGCGCCGCAGGCAGGCAGAGTGCGACCGAGATAAAACATGAGGGCGACAGATGAAGCAGCGTGAACTTGGACGCACAGGGATACCTGTGAGCGAGATGTGCCTTGGCACCATGACCTTTGGCACGCAGACAAGCGAGGCCGACAGCCATGCGCAGATGGATATGGCGCTCGATCATGGGGTGCAGTTCTGGGACTGTGCGGAGATGTATCCTGTGAACCCTTTGAGCCGCGAGACGCAGGGCGACGCGGAGCGTATCCTTGGCAACTGGTTTGAAAAGACAGGGCGGCGCAGCGAAGTTGTTTTGGCGACAAAACATTCGGGCGAGGGCTACATGAATGTGCGCGACGGCGCGCCGATCACGGCTGAGACGATCCCTGCCGCGATTGAGGGGAGCCTTGCGCGGCTGAAGACCGATGTGATTGATCTTTACCAGTTTCACTGGCCCAACCGTGGCTCTTATATGTTTCGTAAGAACTGGACCTATGACCCGAGCGGGCAGGACCGCGCCGAGACGATAGCCCATATGGAAGAGGCTTTGGGCGCGCTTCACAAAGAAGTCGAACGCGGGACGATCCGCGCTTTCGGGCTTTCAAACGAGAGCGCTTGGGGGACGTGCCAGTGGCTTCAGGCGGCCGAGCGGGTCGGCGGGCCGCGTGTGGCCTCTGTGCAGAACGAATATTCGCTGCTCTGCCGTTTGTATGACACCGATATGGCCGAGATGAGCGTGAATGAGGATGTGGGTTTGCTGGCGTTTTCGCCGCTGGCGGCCGGGTTTTTGAGCGGCAAATATCAGGGCGGGCAGGTGCCTGACGGCTCGCGCAAGAGCCTTGTGCCCGAGATGGGCGGGCGGATGACGCCGCGGGTGCTTGAGGCTGTGGCGGCTTATCTGGCGATTGCTGAGCGCCACGGGCTTGACCCTGTGCATATGGCGCTGGCCTGGACGCTGACGCGGCCCTTTATGGGCAGCTCGATTTTCGGGGCGACGACGCTGGGCCAGCTTGAACACGCTCTTGGCGCGGCAGATGTGAGCCTTTCAAGCGAGGTTCTGGCGGAGATTGATGCGGCCCATAAGGCGCATCCGATGCCCTATTGACGGGGGCTGAGGCTTCGAATTTCGCTGCGCGAAATCCGACCGTGGCGGGGG
>P_2C_Liq_3_UnCtyDRAFT_100174_pt1 | contig 19540 bp, 14 predicted proteins | sample Pon2CUnioCityCA_3_FD_9720 | JGI IMG/M metagenome (IMG submission 9720)
TGATTGCAGCGGCAAACCCCTATGCCGCTGAGGCTGGCGCCGCCGTTTTGGCCGAGGGCGGCACAGCGGCGGACGCCATGGTCGCGGTGCAGGCGGTTTTGGGGCTGGTTGAGCCGCAAAGCTCTGGCCTTGGCGGCGGAGCATTTTTGCTTTGGTATGATGCCACAACAGGTGAAATCACAACGCTGGACGGGCGCGAGACCGCGCCTTTGGAGGCGCGCCCCACGCTGTTTCAGGATGCTGAAGGCGCGCCTCTCAAGTTCTTTGATGCTGTTGTGGGAGGCCGTTCTGTCGGCGTTCCCGGGACGCCTGCCTTGATGCAAGAGGCGCATCGCCGTTGGGGCAATCGCTCTTGGGCGAGCCTTTTTTCACGAGGGATCACTCTGGCCGAAGAGGGCTTTATTGTTTCGCCACGTCTTGCGACTATGGTTTCTGCTGATGCCGACCGCTTGAGGCGCGACCCTGAGACGCAGAGGTATTTCTTTCCTGACGGCAGGGCACTGGCCGCAGGTGCGTTGCATCGCAATACCGCCTATGCCGTAAGTTTGCGTGCTTTGGCGGGCAATGGTGTGACGCCGTTTTATACGGGGTCGGTTGCCAAGGCGATTGTGGACAAGGTGCGCAATGACCCCGACAACGCGGGGGTCTTGAGCGAGATTGATTTTGCCCTCTATCAGGTGCGAGAGCGTGCGGCGGTATGTGCGGCTTATCGCGGCTATGACGTTTGCGGGATGGGGCCGCCGTCTTCGGGCGGGATCAGTGTTGGTCAGACGCTCGGATTGCTTGAGCCTTATGAGTTGGGGCCGCCAGAGGAGGCGCGCGCGTGGCGGTTGATCGGGGATGCCAGCCGCCTGAGCTTCGCCGATCGTGGGCGCTATATTGCGGACAGCGATTATGTGCCTGTGCCTGTAAAGGGGCTGCTTGATGCGCAATACCTGCGTGAGCGCGCAGAGTTTTTGGCGGGTGACACAGCGCTTGCGGCTGTCAGCGCAGGAGAGCCAGAGTTTGATCACAGCTTACATCTGGCGGATGATGAGGCGATCGAGCTGCCTTCAACGTCGCATATCTCGATTGTCGACAGTTTTGGCAATGCGCTTTCCATGACGACAACGATTGAAAATGCCTTTGGCTCGCGGCTTATGGTCGGAGGCTTTCTGCTCAACAACGAACTGACGGATTTCTCCTTCCGCTCGCACCGTGACGGTGTTCCGATTGCCAACCGTGTCGAGCCAGGCAAGCGGCCCCGAAGCTCTATGGCACCAACGATTGTGATGCGGGATGGTGCGCCTATGGCTGTATTGGGCAGCCCCGGCGGATCGCGGATTATTCCCTATGTGGCCAAGACCGTTGTGGCGATTCTTGACTGGGAGATGGATGCGCAGGCGGCAGTTAGCTTGCCGCATCTTGTGAACCGTTTCGGACGATATGACCTTGAGGCTGGCACATCAGCCGAGGCGTTGGAAGGCCCTCTGCGAGATATGGGGTATGAGGTCAATGTGACGGGTTTGAACTCGGGTTTGAACTTGATTCTGCGTGACGCCAACGGCCTTTCAGGCGGATCAGACCCGCGCCGCGAAGGGATCGCGTTGGGCGAATAAACCATAAATACAGCAAGAACTTGCCATGTTTTGACCTTAAGGTTTTATTATTTTTAAATGATGTGGAGGCCACAAACGCCGCAAATAGACGACAGGTAAGCCAATGTCCCGCACCATAACCCTTTCCTTTTTGGCGATTGCCGTTTTTACAGTGGCGGGGGCTGATTACTATGTTCAGGCGCGCCATGCGCAGCAGGATGTGCAATCTTACGGGGTGGCCCGCTACAAAGAGAGTATTGTGGCGCGTGTCGGAGACCAAGTGGATCAGCGCGTAGAGGCGACTGGCGAGACGGCACCCCCACGGCAAGACGCGGAGCGTGGACAGATCAAGACCCGCACGCTCGTAAACACAGAGGCGACGCGGAATGTCGATGATGTGATCCCTGAGGTTTGGGAGCGCTTGAAAGTGTCACGTGATGAAAAGTCCCGTTTGCCACAAGTTGCAACCCAGCGCGGCGGCCGTGGGATTTCGTTTCATCCGGCGCGTGTTACTCCGTCAGAGTGAGCATCAAGCTGTTCAGCAGCAAGCTTTGTAGGCTTCGTCGAATTCAAGAGAGTCGTTTTTTGCCCTAAGCGGTCGGGAGTCTGCCTCGTTTGGCTTTGGCTTTGCGTCATATGATGTTCAACGCCAAGCCAAGGAGTCGGCTCATGAAAACCCAAGTTAAAGCTCTTGTCGTCGGGGGCGGTGCTGTTGGCACCTCTATCGCGTATCACCTCGCCAAGGCGGGATGGGATGATGTTATGTTGATCGAGCGTGACGAACTCACCTCTGGCTCGACATGGCACGCGGCTGGCTTGTTGCCGCTGTTCAATATGTCTTATGCAACCACGCATATTCATCAATACTCCGTTGAGTTCTATAAGCAGCTCGAAGCGGAAACAGGGCTGAATGCGGGATTTGCCGTTGTTGGAAACTTGCGCATGGCGCAGACGCAGGAGCGTATGGACGAATATATGCTCTATGCCTCCACGGCTGAAACCTGTGGTGTATCCTATGAATGGCTGACGCCAGAGCAGATCAAAGAGCGTTGGCCGCTTATTCGCACCGAAGACCTCAAGGGCGCGATTTATCACAACACTGACGGCTACATTAACCCCGCCGATGTGACGCAGGCCATGGCCAAGGGCGCGCGTCAGCGCGGTGTGATGATCGAACGCAAATGGCAGGCGGATGCGTTTCATTGGAATGGCACCCACTGGGAAGTGACACTTTCCAAGATGGTGGAAAAGGGTGGCAATCTTGTTCCGTCTGAGGAGCAAATTGTGATCACTGCCGAGCACGTTGTGACGGCGTCGGGCAACCACGCACAGCGCACGGCGAAGATGCTCGGGATCAAGATGCCCGCGATCCCTGTCGAGCACCAGTTTATCGTCATGGACCAAGACCCCGCGCTTGTGAAATTCCGCGCCGAGGGCGGCGTTGAGCATCCTGTTATCCGTGATGCGGACGCGCAGTCTTATGTGCGCGAGGAGCGTGGCGGCTGGATTTTGGGCGTCTATGAGAAAAACGCGCCTGCAGTCTTTGAGCATGGTGTGCCCGACAGCTTCCGGGCCGATCTCTTCCCGCTCGCCCTTGACCGTATCGAAGAGCAATATATGGCGATGATTCATCGTATTCCGTCGTGCGAAGAAAGCGGTCTGAAGGACGACTTCAACGGTCCGATCTGCTACACGCCCGATGGCAACCCGCTCGTTGGGCCTGCGCCTGGCTTGCACAATATGTGGCTTGCGGAAGGCTTTAGCTTTGGAATTACCGCTGCCGGCGGCACGGGTTATTACCTTGCGCAGATGATGGTTGAGGGGGAAGCCGAGATCGACATGGCAAGCCTTGATCCCAAGCGCTATTCTTCCAACTGGATGACGACCGAATTTGCCGCGCGCAAAAACGAAGAGTGCTATGATCATGTCTATATCTTGCACCACCCTGACGAAGAGCGCCCTGCGTGTCGCCCCTTGCGGACAGCCCCCGCATATGAGCGCCAGAAGGCGCGTGGCGCACAGTTTGGCTTTGTGAATGGCTGGGAGCGGCCGAACTATTACGGCCCGCTTGATGCGCCTGACAATTTTGACCATGACGCCCGCTCGTTCCGCCGCGGCGGGTGGTGGCAATATGCTGTGGACGAAGCCAAAGCGATCCGTGAAGGCGTTGGCCTGATTGATGCGACGGCCTTCAGCAAACATATTGTAAAGGGCCCCGGCGCAACGGCGTTTCTGGACTGGTTTACCTGCAACAAGCTGCCCAAAGTGGGCCGTATCAACCTGACCTATGCGCTCACGGCGCATGGCACGACGCGCACGGAATATACCATCGTGCGCAATGGTGAGAGCAGCTATTACCTTGTTTCTGCAGGGGCTTGGACCGAGTATGACGCTGACTACCTGCGCAAGGCCGCAGAGAGCAAGATGGACGACTTTGGGTACATCGAAATTCAGGATGTGACCAGCCAATGGGGCGTTTTTGCCATCGCTGGTCCGAAGTCGCGTGATGTATTGAAAGCCGTGATTAATGATGCTGATCCGGAAGGCGCGCTCAACAACAAGCGCTTCCCCTGGCTCTCGGCCAAGCAGATCGAGCTGGGGATGTGTCCTGTGAATGCGATCCGTGTGGCTTATACGGGGGAACTTGGCTGGGAGCTGCACCACCCGATCGAAATGCAGAACTACCTGTTTGATCTCTTGGAAAAAGCGGGTGAGCCGTATGGTATGAAGCTTGTTGGCGCGCGGGCGCAGAACTGGCTGCGTCAGGAAAAAAGCTACCGCGCCTTTGGCAACGAGCTGGGCCGTGATGCGACACCTGCCGAAGCCGACTTGCCGCGCTTTATTGACCTTGAAAAAGAGTTCCACGGGAAAGAGGCGATGGTGGAAAAGGGCATTCGCTCGAAGGCCTGCACGCTGTTGATCGACGGGCCCTCTGATGCGGACCCTTGGGGCCGTGAAGTGCTTTATTCGGAAGATGGCACACGTGTTGGGCGCTTGACATCGGGTGGGTATTCTGTGGCGTTTGAGACTTCAATCGGCATGGGCTATGTGACGCCAGAGCTGGCTGTGGAGGGCACGAAGCTTAAGGTCAAAATGCAGGACCGGCTTTGGGACGCGGTTGTGACCTGCGACAGCCCTTATGACCCCAAGAACGAAACCATCCGCAAGGACGGCTGAAGGGGGTCGAATTTGCTTTGCAAATCCGACCGATGTGGGGGCTTTGCCCCCACACCCCCAGGATACTTAGGGAAAGAAAAAGACAGGGACGCGGCTCACTGGGCGCGGTTTGCCGCTTGGAGAGAACGGGGTTCACTCCACATCCAGCGCAGCGGGCCGCGCGCTCTTTGATTTTGGCACATTTGCTCACTGTGCGCCGCGCCCGTGAGAGGCGAACCTAGGGCCCAGCGCGTCACTGTCTTCTGTGGCTTTGACACAGGCGAAGCGGACGCCAGCCTTATGGGGTTTGCGCCCGCTTAGGCTGTCTTGGAGTTTTTCTGCGTCGCTGCCGTGCATTGGGAATTGGTGTGGCGCGGGCCCATGGAAAACGACGGGGGCATTGTTGTCAAAACAGGGACCTACCAAGGCTGGCGGGCTGATGGGCAAAAGAACAGGTCACACAGACGCAGCAATGGCAACACGCAAAAAAGAGGCGTGTTGCCAAGGGCGGGACGTATTGGTTTTGGATCAACTGTGGGGCTCCGCAGGTTCGCCTGCTCGGCGTATCAACGCTTTGCGAAGTCGTCTTTTGTGACCACGCCATCGCTGTTTTTGTCAATTTGAGCGAACCAGTCTGGAACCGAGGCTTTGAACTCTGCGCGACTCACCGTACCGTTGCTGTTTTGATCGGTGAACTCCCGCGCCATTCCATTGGCGGGATTGTTCTGGCCTTTGCCAGCCCCCATTCCGGTCTCTTTCATGTCGTTGGCGCGGGCTTCGTCGAATTGATCGTATTCTTCGGTGTTCAAGATATCGTCACTGTCGGCATCAAAGGCATTGAACACATCTTCGCGGCGCTCTGTGGCCTCATCAAGGGTGACAATGGCGTCGCCATTGGTGTCCCAGTTTTCGATAAAATGTGCGCCAGGGTTGCCGTGGCCACTTGCGAAGGCTGTGCTTGCGCTCAAAAGAATGGCGGCTGTGGTGAGGAAAGATTTCATAGTATGTCCAATTGTTGTGTCTGAGCGTCAAACGCAGCCCCGCCAGGTTTCCGTCGCCGATTTAGCCCGCGAGCTCATCAAAGCACTCAAGCGCTTTGGCGGCATACATCATGGCTGGTCCGCCCCCCATTTGGATGGACATGGCGAGGACGTCGCTCACTTCGTCGCGGCTCGCGCCCGATTTGATCAGTGTTTCGACATGGAGGGCGATACAGGCATCGCATTGTTTGACGACCGCTATGCCGAGCGCAACGAATTCTTTTGTTTTGAAGTCGAGTGTTCCACCCTCTTTCACAGCCTTTCCCAAAGCGCCGAAGGCGCGGGTGGTGTCGGGAATTGTTTTGTTCAATCCGCGCAGCTGCTCACGTGTGCTGTCAAGTTTGGCTTGCCACGTCATAGTGTGATCCTTTGATGAATTTCCCCAAGGAAGACCACGGCTATGCTGCGTCAGCTTTGACCTAGATCAGAAAGGCCTTCGCGCGACGAAGGAAATATTGTTGGAGGGCATTTCGAGCACTTGAACAAGATCCATGCCTGAGGATTGGATCCAGTCGATGACATCCCAGTCGCTTTTATAGCCAACTTCGGGGTCTTCTGATTGAAGCTTGGCATGAAACTCTGCGTCGGCTTCGGAGGTGGCTGTTCCGTCGCGCAGGAAGGGGCCATAAATGTGCAGCACCCCTTGCGGTGCCAAAGCTTTTCCAGCCTCCGAGAGGAGTGTTCTGGCTTCGACCTCGCTGATCAGGTGGAGTAGGTTGGAGACGGTGATCAGGCTTTGAGCCGGATGCTCAAGGCTCCAGCCGGCGCGGGTGGCATTGAGGGAGACGGCTGGGAGAATATTGCTCTGACCTGACTGGGCCGCCCAAGCATTGACGCTGAGAAGGCGGGCGCTGTCGACATCGGTAGGCTGCCAGAGAAGCTGCGGGATACGCCCAGCCAGAACGGCAACGTGCTGCCCTGTGCCGCTTGCGATTTCGAGGGCCTTGCCTGTTTTGGGCGCATGATGGGCAAGGACATCGGCAATCGGCCCAATGTTGCGTGCTGCTGAGGGGGCGAAAAGGCGGTTGCTCCCATCCTTTTCTGCAAAGCCTGAAACAGACAAAAGATCGCGTGGAGCACTCATGAGCAAAACCTTTCGGGGCTGAGGGCGGTGCGGGTTTGGGCGTCCAGCTCAGAGGCGCGCCCGAGGATAAGATCGGCGGCAAGCTGGCTTGCAGCGGGGGCCGTTTGGAAGCCATACCCACCTTGACCTGCGTGCCAGAAGAAATCTGGGACATCGGTGTGAAACCCTATGGTCAGCGCGCGATCGGGAGAGAAGGTGCGCAAGCCCGCCCAATTGGCTTCGATCCGAGTGACGGGCTCGGTGACCAGTTCTTCGTAGCGGGCAAGGCCTTCGGCGAGAACCATATCGTCGGCCCAGGCGTCCATGGGCGGCATCGGGTCTTCCTCGGCGGGAGAGACGATCAGGGAGCCGGCATCTGGCTTGGCATACCAGCTTTCCCCAACGCCGAAAAACATCGGCCAGCTTGAAACATTATGCCCGCCCGGGGCAGGAATACGCGCCATCGAGCGGCGCAGGGGCGTGAAGCCTAGGGGATCAAGCCCTGCCAGCTTTGCGATCTCATCGACCCATGCGCCAGACGCATTGACAATGAGCTTTGCTTGATAGCTGTCGGAGGGCGTTTCAAGGACCCATCCCGCACCGTTGCGCACAATAGATTTCACGGGAGCGCCAAGCACGATCTCGCCGCCATGGGAGCGCAGCTCTCGCGCAAAATCCTGCACCATGCGGTCCGTATCAATGTCCCATGCGGCCGCATGATAAGAGGCGTGAGCGAGTTTTTCGGGGTTGAGAATTGGCAGCATTTTCCGCGCTTCCGTGGGGCTGATGACTTCAAGGCCCAGTGTTTTACTGTCGTGTTGGAAGGCGTCAAATTCGTCAACGCGCGCCGCAATCATGAGGCCGCGTGGGCTGAGATATCCGCCATGAGCGGTATGAAAATACTCACTGCTGGCTTTGCTGAGCGCGACAGTCGATGGCAGGCCATAGTTGCTTTCATAGAGGGCAGCGGAGCGGCCAGACGCGTGGTAGGAGAGAGCCGTTTCGGCCTCAAGCAGAAGCACTTTGGCGTGAGGGGCGAGCCGTGCGGCGACTGATGTGCCTGCGATTCCGCCGCCTATGACGATGATGTCGTGCATTCTATGTGCTCCTGTTCTCGCGTGTTTCTGGCACAAGCTGGCGCACAAAAAAAGCCCCGCTGTGAGGCGGGGCTTTCTAAGTGTAAGTGTTGAGGCTTACTGAGGAATGTCGCCTTCGATGCCTTCTACATAGAAGCTCATGCCTGCGAGTGTTCCGTCGTCAGCTGTTTCGCCGTCTGCGAGCCAAACTGAACCGTCCTGTTTGTTGATCGGGCCAGTGAACGCGTGGTAGCTGCCGTCTGCGAGAGCGGCTTTGAGAGCAAGCGCTTCGGCTTTTACATCTGCGGGCACTTTATCGGTGATTTCACCGATGCCAACCATGCCAGCGCCGATGCCGTCCCATGTGCTCATGGTTTCCCATGTTCCGTCCATCACGGCTCTTGTGCGCGCGATGTAGTAGGGCGCCCAATCGTCGATGATGGATGATACGCGTGGACCGTCTTTGAACTCGGCCATGTCAGACGCCTGACCAAAGCCAACAACATTGCCAGCGGCTGCAGCGGCTGCAAGAGGGGCTGTTGAGTCGGTGTGTTGCAGGATCACGTCTGCGCCTTGTTCGATCAGAACTTTGGCAGCATCAGCTTCTTTGGCGGGGTCAAACCATGTGTAGGCCCAAACAATTTTGAACTCGACATCAGGGTTTACTTTGCGGGCGTGGATGAAGGCGGAGTTGATGCCGCGAATCACTTCTGGGATCGGGAAAGAGCCGATATAGCCGATGATGTTGCTTTCGGTCATGTTGCCCGCAATATGGCCCTGAATGGCGCGGCCTTCATAAAAGCGCGCTGAATATACAGAGACGTTTTCGGCTGTTTTGTAGCCTGTGGCGTGTTCAAATTTCACGTTGGGGAATTTTTTGGCAACGTTGATTGTTGGGTCCATGTAGCCAAAAGAGGTTGTGAAAATCAGATCGGCGCCTTGCAGGGCCATCTGTGTCATCACGCGCTCGGAGTCAGCGCCTTCAGGAACGCTTTCAACAAAAACAGTTTCGACTTTGTCGCCGAACTCGGCTTCGACCGCGAGGCGGCCTTTGTCATGCTCATAGGTCCAGCCGCCGTCGCCGACGGGGCCAACATAGACAAAACCGACTTTGGTTTTGTCATCAGCAAAGGCGCTTGTGGCCATGCCGAGCGCCACGGCAGCTGTGGCGAGAAGGTGATTGAGTCTCATAGTCTGTGGTCTCCCAGGTTGGATTCTGTGGTTAACTTAAAGCATTAGCTCGAGGCGTGGAAGATGCGACCGAGCGAAGCCGGTGCGCGAGATTTGTCGGCTGACATGATGACAAGCACAAGGATTGTTATGATGTAAGGCGACATTGTTAGGTATTCGACAGGTATTGCGACACCTGCTGCCTGTAAATTAAGCTGTAACACGTTTATTCCGCCGAAAAGCCAAGCTCCGAGTAAAACGCGCCATGGCTTCCAGCTTGCGAAGACAACAAGTGCGAGGGCGATCCAGCCGGCCCCCGCTGTCATGCCTTCGGTCCATTGTGGCACGCGCACAAGGCTGATGTAGGCACCGCCAAGGCCCGCGCAAGCACCGCCAAACATGATGGCAAGAACGCGGATGCGTACGACTTTATAGCCAAGCGCGTGAGCGGCGTCGTGATTCTCGCCGACAGCGCGCAGTACAAGGCCAACGCGGGTGTATTTGAGTGTGGCCCAGACCGCTGCAACAAGAGCAATGCCGAGATAGACGATGGCATCGTGGCTGAAGAGAACTGTGCCCAGGAACGGAATGTCCGAGAGCAGGGGGATATCAAGCTGGGGTGTGGAGGGCGGCTTGAGGCCGACATAATCCTGCCCCAAGAGAGAGGAGAGGCCGAGGCCAAAGAGCGTCAGGGCGAGGCCCGACGCGACCTGATTGGCCAAGGCGTATTGCGTCAGCAGGGCAAAGAGAAAGGACAAGGCCGCGCCGCCCGTGGCCGCAAACAGAAAGCCCAAGGCTGGTGAGCCGGTGACGATTGTCGCCATGAAGCCACAGATGGCCCCTGTGATCATCATGCCTTCGACCCCAAGGTTGAGAACGCCTGCGCGCTCCACGACGAGCTCGCCTATGCCTGCGAGCAAGATGGGCGTGGCGGCGACAAGGAGAGACGCAAGGAGAAGCGCGGGATTGATTGCAGACAGGTCCATTACACAGCCTCCTTCTTCACGCGTTTGATACGATAGTTTGTCAGCAGATCAGCCGCCAGAAGGAAGAAAAGCAGCATCCCCTGAAAAAGCTGGATTGCTGCTGCGGGCAGGCCCAATGTGAGCTGTGCAAGTTCTCCGCCAATATATGTTAGCGCCATGAGTAACCCTGCAAAGAGGATACCAACGGGGTGCAACCGGCCCAGAAAGGCGACGATAATCGCGGTAAACCCGTAGCCCGAATTGAAATCAATGCTGATCTGGCCCGCAGGCCCCGAGACTTCAAACAGCCCAGCCATGCCCGCCAGAGCGCCTGATGTGCCAAGGCAAAACAAGATCACACGGGTTGGATTGACCGAGGCGAACTTTGCGGCGCGCGGGGCCTCGCCTGTGAGGCGGATAGAAAAGCCAAGCATATGGCGATTGAGCAAGACATAGGCAAATATCACAGCGATAAAGGCCATAGCGACGCCCCAGTGCATCCCTGTGTTTGGGATAAGCTCTCCGTTGAAAGCGGTTTCATAGTCTTTGAAGTTGCGTGATCCGGGAAAGCCATGGCCGTCAGGGTTTCGTAATAAACCCAGGGACATAGCGGCAAGAAGCTTTTCGGCCACATAAACCAGCATGAGCGACACAAGGATTTCATTGGTCTGGAACTTCACTTTCAGAAGCGCGGGGATCATGGCCCAAGCCCAGCCGCCAAGCGCGCCTGAGAGGACCATCAGGGGGAAAATATACCAAGCTTCCATAGGATAAAACGCGAGGCCTACGCCTGCGCCACATATGGCTCCGACGATATACTGACCCTCTGCGCCGATGTTCCAGATGCCTGCGCGAAAGCCAAGAGAGAGGCCAATGGCGATCAGGATAAGGGGGCCACCTTTGACAAGAAGATCAGGGCGGGAGAACGACGCAAACTCTCCAAAGAGCGGGTCCCAGAAAATCGTCCGGATGGCTTCAAACGGGTTTTTACCAAGGGCCATGAACAAAAGGCCGCCAGCGACCATGGTTGCCAATATGGCAAGAAGGGGGGTGAGATATGCAAAAGATTGCGACGCCTGCGGGCGCTTTTCGAGCTTAAACATGGGCCACCTCCATTCCGTGTGCGCCACCCATCATGAGGCCGATTTCGTCGATTGTCAGGCCTTGGGTCGGGCGGGTTTCTGAAAGGCGGCCCTCGTTGAGGGCGGCAAAATTATCGGCGACTTCCATCAATTCGTCGAGGTCTTGACTGATCACAATGATGGCTGTGCCGCCAGCTGCGAGATCAAGCAGGGCTTGGCGAATGCTGGCTGCGGCGGAGGCATCAACGCCCCATGTGGGCTGGTTGACGACAAGCACATCCGGCTCTTGTAAGACCTCGCGGCCAATGACAAATTTCTGCAAATTGCCGCCAGACAGCGAGCGCGCAGCATTGTCAGGCCCGGGCGTGCGCACATCAAATTTCTCGATGATTTCCTCAGCAAAACTGCGGGCTTGGGCCCATTTGAGAAAGCCTTTTTGGGATAGTTCACGGCGTGTGTTGCCTGTGAGGAGGGCGTTTTCTGTGAGGCTCATGTTGGGGGCGGCGGCGTGGCCGAGGCGCTCTTCGGGGGCTGTGAGCAAGCCGCGCTGACGGCGGGCGTTGGGCGGGAGCTGGCCGACGGGCTCGCCTTTGAGCTTGACTGCGTCATGGGCGGTGCGCATTTCGCCCGAGAGAGCGAGCAGCAACTCGTCCTGCCCGTTGCCGGCCACGCCGCCAATTCCAAGCACTTCTCCTGAGCGCAGGCGCAAGTGAATGTTGCGCAAAGGCGTGCCGAAAGGGCTGGGCGAGGGCATGGAAAGTCCTGTGATATCAAGGACTACATCGCCCAGCGTTGCGCCTGCGCTTTTGGGGGTCTGAAGCTCGGTGCCGACCATGAGCTCGGCCATGTCGCGGGCGCTGGTTTGGGCGGGGATGCAGGTTCCGACATTTTTGCCAAGACGCAGGATTGTGGCGGCGTCACAAAGCGCGCGGATTTCTTCGAGTTTGTGGGAAATATAGAGGATCGCAACGCCCTCGGCGGTGAGCTTGCGCAGGGTCTTAAACAGGATCTCGACCTCTTGCGGGGTGAGCACAGAAGTCGGCTCGTCCATGATCAGAAGCTTGGGATCTTGCAGCAAACAGCGAATGATTTCAACGCGTTGGCGTTCGCCTGCGGAGAGGTCTCCGACGGTTTTGTAAGGGTCGAGCGGGAGGCCGTAATCCTCAGACACGGTGCGGATTTTCTCCGCGAGATCGCGCAGGGCGGGCGGGTGCTCCATACCTAAGGCTATGTTTTCAGACACATTTAACGCATCAAACAGGGAAAAGTGTTGAAAGACCATCGCCACGCCTGCGGCGCGCGCGGCGCGCGGTTCGGGCGGAGCGAAGGGCGCGCCGTTCATCAACATTGTGCCGCTGTCGGGCTTCACGAGGCCATAGATCATCTTGACGAGCGTTGACTTGCCAGCGCCATTTTCTCCAAGCAAAGCATGGACTTCGCCGGTTTTTATCTCAAAGGAAACAGTGTCGTTTGCCACGACGCCGGGGTAGGCCTTGGTGAGGCCCTCTATCTTTAGCAATGTCCCTGTCACGCAGTTTTCCTTTCCGGGTTGCCCCATCGGATGCGCTTTATTTGTTGCGGATCATCAAATGCTGAAAGCCTGTTTCATGCAAGATTCGAATGACCCTTGTCTTGGTAATCTCTTTCAATGATTTGGCGAAAGTGGAAAAGTTAATTCGTTAATTCGGGAGAAATAACAGGGGGTGATATGTGTGCACAACCCGTGCACCCCCCGTGCACCGCCTGTTTGTTAACTTTTGGGCCGAAAATTGGTTAACGCAGCGGGCGTTGCCCGCATTTTGAGCAACCAAGCTGAGGGGCAGCCCCCCCAGACCACAGTTAAACTGGGGGGCCAGCCCCCCAGACCCCCCGGGATATTTCTGGAAAGAGGATGCAAGGGGGGGCACTCTTGTTGCTTTTCAGTCTGGCGCTGGGGGGCTAGGTTGCGCTCATGAGCAATACACCCCGATTCATTCATCTGCGCGTCCACACCGAATACTCTCTTCTGGAGGGGGCGGTGCGGCTGAAGAAGCTGCCGCAGCTTTGTGCGGATATGGGTATGCCTGCCGTGGCGGTGACGGACACGAACAATATGTTCTGTGCGCTTGAGTTTTCCGAAGCGGCCAAGGGCGCGGGGCTTCAGCCGATCATCGGCTGTCAGGTTGATTTGGGTTATCACAAGCTTGAGCCGGGGGAGCGGCCACGCCCGCCTGCGCCGATTGTTTTGCTCGCCCAGAGCGAGGCGGGCTATGAGCATCTGATGAAGCTCAACTCCTGTCTCTATATCGACAACGGCGGCGAGCTGCCGCAAGTCTCGCTGGCGGAGCTGCGCGAAAACGCGGGCGATCTGATCTGCTTGACGGGCGGGCCAGACGGCCCCGTGGGGCGGCTTTTGCGCGCGGGGCAGGGGCCAGCGGCGCAGGCATTGATGGAGGCGCTGGCAGATATTTTTGGCGACAGGCTTTATGTGGAGCTTCAGCGCCACCCCGCCGAGGACGGAAGCACGCCCGAGGCCGAGCGTCTGACCGAACGCGGCTTTGTCGAGATGGCTTATGCTATGAACCTGCCGCTTGTGGCGACCAATGACGTCTATTTTCCCAAGTCCAGTATGTATGAGGCGCATGATGCGCTGATTTGTATCGCGGATGGCGTTTATGTGGACCAGCAGGAGGACCGCCGCCGCCTGACGGCGCAGCATTATATGAAGTCGCCCCGCGAGATGGCTGTCTTGTTTGCCGACTTGCCAGAGGCGCTTGAGAACACCGTCGAGATTGCCAAGCGCTGTGCTTTTAAGGCCTATAAGCGTGATCCGATCCTGCCGAAATTTGCTGATGACGAAGTTGTGGAGCTGCGCCGCCAAGCGAACGCGGGCCTCAAGGCGCGGCTGGCTGTTATTCCTCACGCTGTGTCTGTTGAGGATTATCAGGCGCGGCTTGATTTCGAGCTTGATATTATTGAGGGCATGGGCTTTCCGGGCTACTTTCTGATCGTTGCCGATTTTATCAAATGGGCCAAGGACAATGGCATCCCTGTCGGGCCTGGCCGTGGCTCGGGGGCGGGCTCGCTTGTGGCCTATGCGCTGACGGTGACGGACCTTGACCCTTTGCGGTATTCGCTTCTGTTTGAGCGGTTCTTGAACCCCGAGCGGGTCAGTATGCCTGACTTTGACATCGACTTTTGCATGGACCGGCGCGAAGAAGTGATCCGCTATGTGCAGGAGAAATATGGCCGCGACAAAGTGGGCCAGATCATTACCTTTGGTGCGCTGCTCTCCAAGGCCGCTGTGCGCGACATTGGCCGCGTGTTGCAGATGCCTTATGGGCAGGTCGACCGACTGAGCAAAATGATCCCTGTGGAGGGGGTGAAGCCTGTCAGCATCGAGAAGGCTTTGGCAGAAGAGCCGCGGCTGCGCGAGGAGGCGAAGAACGAGGAAGTTGTCGCGCGCTTGCTTGACTATGGCCAGCAGGTTGAAGGCCTCTTGCGCAATGCCTCGACCCACGCCGCTGGCGTTGTGATTGGCGACAGACCTTTGGACGCGCTTGTGCCGCTCTATCAAGACCCGCGCTCTGATATGCCTGCGACGCAGTTTAATATGAAGTGGGTCGAGCAGGCGGGGCTTGTGAAGTTTGACTTCTTGGGCCTCAAGACTCTCACGGTTATTCAGAACGCTGTGGACCTGATCCACGCCGAGGGGCGCGATTTGCACCAAGGCGCGGATGGCACCGAGCTTTATGAGCCGCCAGCGGGGGCGGAGAACGATATTGGCGCGATCCCGCTGGATGACGCCAAATCATACGAGCTCTATGCGCGGGCCAAGACTGTGGCTGTGTTTCAGGTGGAAAGCTCGGGGATGATGGATGCGCTCAAGCGCATGAAGCCGACCTGTATCGAGGACATTGTGGCGCTTGTGGCGCTTTACCGCCCCGGCCCGATGGAGAATATTCCGACCTATTGTGAAGTGAAGAACGGGCTTAAGGAGCGCGAGTCTGTGCACCCCTCGATTGACTATATCCTTGAGGAAACGCAGGGGATTATTGTTTATCAAGAACAGGTTATGCAGATTGCTCAGGTGATGGCGGGCTACTCGCTTGGCGGCGCTGATTTGTTGCGCCGTGCGATGGGTAAAAAAATCGCTGAAGAGATGGCCAAGGAGCGCCCCAAGTTTGAAAAGGGGGCGATGGAGAATGGTGTCGACAAGAAAAAGGCCTCCGAGGTCTTTGACTTGCTCGAAAAATTCGCCAACTACGGTTTTAACAAAAGCCACGCGGCGGCTTATGCTGTGGTTAGCTATCAGACGGCTTGGCTGAAGGCGAACCACGCTGTCGAGTTTATGGCGGGGGTTATGAACTGTGATATCCACCTCACAGATAAGCTGGCTGTCTATTTTGAAGAAGTGCGCAAGGGGCTTGAGCTGAAGTGGGCGCCGCCCTGTGTGAACCGCTCTGGCGCGACATTTACGGTTAAGGACCAAGTGCTGCATTATGCGCTGGGGGGCTTGAAGAACGTCGGTGTCGAGGCGATGAAACTGATCGTTGAAGCGCGCGGCGATGCGGCTTTTGTGACGCTGTTTGACTTTGCGCGGCGGGTGGATCTCAAGCGCGTGGGTAAGCGGCCGCTAGAGATGCTGGCGCGGGCGGGGGCGTTTGATGTGCTTGATCGCAACCGGCGGCGTGTGTTTGACAGCCTTGAGGGTTTGATGGCCTATTCGGCGGCTGTGATGGAGCAGAAGACCTCTAATCAGGTGAGCCTGTTTGGCGAGGCGGGCGATGATCTGCCCGAGCCGCGGCTCAGCCCCGTGCAGGACTGGTTGCCAGCGGAGCGGCTGGGCGAGGAGTTTAAGGCTGTCGGGTTTTACCTCTCGGGGCATCCGCTCGATGACTATATGGCGCCGCTCAAGCGCAAGCAGGTGATCACGCTGGAAGAGGTTGAGGCGCGCGCGCAGGGCGGGCCGTTTCTGGCCAAGATGGCGGGGGTTATTGCGGGGCGTCAGGAGCGCAAATCGGCAAGGGGGAACCGCTTTGCTTTTGTGCAGCTATCGGACGTGAGCGGGGCCTATGAGGTCACTGTGTTCAGCGACACGCTGGAAAAGGCGCGCGAGTATCTTGAAGTGGGCGCGAAAGTTGTTGTGACCTGCGAGGCGACGCTGGAGAGCGACCAGCTCAAGCTTTTGGCGCGCAGCTTTGCGCCGATTGATGCTGTGGTGGCGGATGCGGGCGCGAGCGGGCTTAAAATCTTTGTGGAAGATCAGGGCGCGATCAGCGCGGTGGCCGAAGTGCTGGCGAATGCGGCCAAGGCGGCGCAGGGCGCGAGCAAGGGGCCGCTGCATTTCTGTCTGATGGACCCGAGCTTGCCGGGCGAAGTGGAGCTGACGGCGGGGCGCGACTTTCCGATTTCGCCGCAGATCAAGGGCGCGATCAAGAGCTTGTCGGGGGTTGTCGAAGTTCAGGATATTTGAGGCCAGCGGGAAACCGCGGGATATTTACCAAGACTTATCCGTGCTGGACCGATGGTTACCAAATGGTTAAGACGCGTGAAAAGAAGAAGGTAGGCTTCATGACGCGTTGGCTTTTGTGTTTGTTTTTTGGTGCTGTGACGGCTGGCTGCTCTGATCCTTTGAGCAAGATGACGCGGCTTGCGGATGTGGAGCTTCAGGACACGACAGAAGCCGCCTCTGCTGTGGCTTTGCCCACGGCGGCAGAGGACAATCGCCCGCTTTTTGAACGCCTTTTGAGCGGGCCGGAAGACCCTGTTGCCAACGCGGTTGAAGAGGCTGTGCAGGGCCTTGAGGACGCAGAGGACCTCGCGCTCTCTGAGGCGCGAGAGGCTGCTTTGCCTGTGCAAGAAGAGGCCGAGCCACGCGCGCTGCTTGGCTTTCTGAGGCCAAAATCAGACAAAAAACCGCGCCGAGAGGATGTTGCACCTGTCGCGCCTGACGCTGAGGTTCTTGAGGCGTCTTTCACGCCTGAGACTGAGACTGAGGCGCGCAAGCCGCGCTTGGGGGGCGGGCTGTTTGGCCGTAAGAAAGCCGATGTGCTGACAGGACCAGATGCGCAAGAGATTGCACCAGGAACACCGCTGGCCTTTGGCGAGATTGCGCGGGTTTGCGCCTTGCCTAAGGGCGAGATGGGCCGCCAAGTCGAGACGGCGGGAAAATACCGCCTTTATGACAGCGCCGTTGGCAGCACAGAGGCGCGCCCCTTTTACATCACAGGGTTTGACGACGGCTGCCCCCGCCAAGTGACGGGCGCGCTAGCACTTTTTGCGAGCGCTGAAAGCCACGAAAGAATGCGCTATGGCGCGCCATTTAAAGGCCAGCCCTATTCGCAGACTGACAAGGCCTATGAGGCTGCCAAAAAAGACATCTGCGGCGTAGGCAAAGGCAAACCCTGTGGCGCGAAGATGGGCCAGCTGGAAAAAACCACGGCGTTTATCACGGTCTATGACCGTTTTGTCGACGCGCGGAGCTGGCACAACGTGCTCTTGCACGACGGCGCTGTGATGGCGATGGAGTGAGGCGGGCTTAACGCTTGCTGGACATCTCAATAATGCGGGGGGCGTTCGTCGCCGCCGAAGATGTGGCCGCCTTCGGAGCGGTTGCGGCTGGCTTCTGCGTCGAGCAGGATTTGCACCTGCCGTGTGAGCAGGGCGATCTCTGTGTCTTGGCGCGCGATCACTGAGGAAAGCTCGTCTGTTGTGCGCTCAAGATGCGCGATTTTTTCTTCAAGAGAGTCCATGGTGTTTCTTTAGCGGGTTTCTGATCTGCATCATAGCCCTGCTTTCAGGGCGCTGAAAGACTTGGGCTATTGAATTGGTTTGGAGGTATTGAGATGCGTAAATTTATGATCGCTTTATTGGGGGCCAGTGTCTTGGCGGGCGCGGCTGAGGCCTATGACGGGGAGCAATTTGTTGTCTGCAAGCTTAACCCGCAGGGCGACAACTTTCTGGCGTTGCGGAGGTGTGGCTCTTCCAGTTGCACTATGATCCGCAAGCTTGGGCCTGAGACCTTTGTTGTGACGCTGGAACCAGACGCCACCAAGGGCTGGCGTGAGGTGATTGTGCAGGAGCACGCGCAGGACTGGTCTTATGAGGGTGTCAAAGGCTGGGTTTATGAGAAATATATATGCCGCGTTGATTTGAGCGAGTGAGGCAGGCTTCTTGCTCCTTGGGGCGTGATCCTTTAGAGCCTGCTCACAAGAATTTTGACCGTTTCAGGCAAGGATACTCCCGATGGCCAAGGAAAAGAAAGCCCCGCGCCCCAAGGCACAGACGCCCAAGGGCTTCCGCGACTATTTTGGCGAGGATGTGAGCCAGCGCGCAGAGATGCTGCGCGTGATCACAGGGGTATATCACCACTACGGGTTTGACGCCTTGGAGAGCGCTGCTGTCGAGACCGTTGAGGCGCTGGGCAAGTTCCTGCCCGATGTGGACCGGCCCAATGAGGGCGTGTTTGCGTGGCAGGAGTTTGACGAGGACGACAAGGGAGACTGGCTTGCGCTGCGCTATGACCTGACAGCGCCTTTGGCGCGGGTTTATGCGCAGCACCGCAACGAGCTTCCGACGCCTTACCGCCGCTATGCCATGGGCCCTGTCTGGCGCAACGAAAAGCCGGGGCCGGGGCGCTACCGCCAGTTTTATCAGTGTGATGCGGATACGGTGGGCACGGCCTCTGTGGCGGCGGATGCGGAGATCTGCGCGATGTTGAGTGATACGCTGGAGAAGGTCGGTATTGCACGCGGCGATTATATTGTGCGGGTGAACAACCGTAAGGTTCTGAACGGGGTGCTTGAGGCGATGGGTGTGTCCGACGCGGGCCAGCAAGCTGACGTTTTGCGCACCATCGACAAGTTTGACAAAGTCGGCGAGGCGGGTGTGCGCCAGCTTCTGGGCAAGGGGCGTTTGGACGCCTCTGGCGCTTATATTGATGGCGTGGGCCTTGCGGATGCACAGGCCGAGCCGGTTGTGCAATTCCTTATCGCCAAGGGCGCGAGCAACGCCGAGACGCTTGAAAACCTGCGCGGCGCTGTTGGCGAGAGCGCGATTGGCGCGGAAGGGATTGGCGAGCTGGCCGAGATTGCTGCGCTTCTGGAGGCGCAGGGCTATGGCGCGGACCGTATCGTTATTGACCCCTCTGTTGTGCGCGGCCTTGGCTACTATACTGGGCCTGTTTACGAGGCCGAGCTGACCTTTGAAATTCTGGATGAAAAGGGCCGCAAGCGGCAGTTTGGCTCTGTTGCGGGCGGCGGGCGCTATGACGATTTGGTCAAACGCTTCACGGGCCAAGCTGTGCCTGCCACGGGTGTTTCGATTGGGGTGGACCGCTTGCTTGCGGCGCTGCGCGAGAAGGGGCGGATCGGCGGCAAGGCGGCGGGGCCTGTTGTTGTGACGGTCATGGATAAGGCGCGGATGGCGGA
>P_2C_Liq_3_UnCtyDRAFT_100177_pt1 | contig 19205 bp, 16 predicted proteins | sample Pon2CUnioCityCA_3_FD_9720 | JGI IMG/M metagenome (IMG submission 9720)
TAATCCTTAACGAATCTTTCAAAAGTCTTTCTACTGATGTTTAAGTAGGTCATAACCTCTTGTTTGGGTATTAGTCTATCCATTTTGTTCCTTGTAATCTATCTTCAATCATCTTCTTGAGTTTAGGGTTTGATTCTATTACCTCTTCTAATTCTCTACTTTCCTTCTCAATGACAAAATCTGCAATTCGGTGATATTGATGAATTAGGTTAAAAAGGTGTTCCTTGACTACAATCAACTCATCGGTGAGTAGTTCGTGTCCTAATGAGTTGGTTAGGTCTCTTGTAATCTCAAGAAACCTTTGGTCTAATTCTTCAAAGTTGTTTTTCATATTGTTTTCCTTTCAGTTTAATTAAGTCTTGAGGAGTATTCATACTTGAATACGACTCAGGGGTGATTCTTTGAATCACACCAATCCCCTTTAAGGATTGGTTCTCCTTCAGTGGTTTTAACCTCAATTCTGGATTTCAATAGACCAGTTCGTTATCACCCATATCTATCTTATACCAAAACCATTTTTGACCCTACCGGAGAAACCTCATCCGTTATTTTTAGATATTATTTCAATCCTACAGATTACTACCCGATGTCTATTCCAAATCCTATATCTCTGGTGAGAGATGGTTCAATGGATGTAAAGTGTTTTACCCTCTGATGGACACTTGAGTCTACTATAAGTATGTAGTTGTGACCACTAAAAACCACTTTGGATCAACTTTTTTGAAAATCTTTTTGAAAGAAGACCTCAACGAATAAACACTCCTTTGATTTTATACTTAAAACCAAAGGAGTGTTGAGGTTGAGGTGAGTATGGTATTATTGGAGAACTAAATTGGTTCTATGTAAACATCACCAACCTCAACAATATCTTTTCTATTCATCCTTTCCTCTCTAATCTTTCCTTTTTTGTAGATAGAATGAACAATTCCTCTTGAGAATACTGAATTACGGGGTGTTTTTAACCCTTCATCATTGAAGATTTTAGAAATCTTTCTGTAACCTATAGGGGTTAATTTATTCTCCTTATACTCACAAATTCGGTTGAACAAATACTGTTGATGATCGGAGTAATTAGATTCCCAAAGATTTGTAGTGATAATTGATATTGAGAATGTTACGAGTATTCCTTTGGGGTTAACAAATTTACTCCACAAACCTACTCTACCGTGACCGATTTTGCCAGGTTACGCGGTCTGTCAACATCACAACCGCGCATGACCGCGATATAGTAACTCAGTAACTGCAACGGAATAACCGTCAATAGTGGCGTGAGCGCCTCCAATGTTTCTGGAATTTCAATCACGTGATCTGCGCTATTGATGATCTCTGTGTCGCCTTCCGTTACAATCGCGATCACCTTGCCTTCGCGGGCCTTCACTTCTTGAACATTACTGACCAATTTCTCGTAGTGCCCGTTGTTCGGCGCAACCACAACCACTGGCATATTTTCATCAATCAAAGCGATAGGTCCGTGCTTCATTTCCGCTGCTGGGTAACCCTCAGCATGGATGTAAGAAATCTCTTTCAGCTTCAACGCGCCTTCTAAAGCAATAGGGAAATTCACGCCACGACCTAAATAGAGCGCATTCGTAGCATCCTTATACAGCGCTGCAATTTCTTCGATGTGTTCTTTTGATTCGAGTACCTTCTCGACTTTTTTCGGAATAACGCTCAGTTCATTGATCAAAGCACGGTATTCTGAAGTGGAGAATTCTCCGCGAATTTTACCGAGCTCAAGCGCCATCATAGTTAAAACCGTTACCTGTGAGGTGAATGCTTTCGTCGACGCAACGCCTATTTCTGGTCCCGCGTGCGTATATGCCCCTGCATGGGTCTCGCGTGAAATCGTAGACCCTGGAACATTGCAAATTCCAAAAACCATCGCTCCCGCTGCTTTGGCCATTTTAATAGCCGCCAAGGTATCTGCCGTTTCACCACTTTGAGAAATGGCAATGACGATATCGTTCTTACGGATGATCGGGTTACGGTAACGGAATTCTGAACCGTATTCTACTTCAACCGGGATTCTAGCAAACTCTTCAAACAAGTATTCTGCCACAAGTGCGCTGTGCCAGGAGGTACCACAAGCCGTCATAATAATGCGGTCTGCATTTCTAAACTTATCGGCATATTCCTCAAGCCCGGACATTTTAATCATGCCTTGCTCGGGTAATAAACGGCCACGGAATGTATCGTAGATTGCACGCGGCTGCTCGTAAATCTCCTTCATCATGAAGTAGTCGTACCCGCCTTTTTCGATGCTCTCGAGGTCCATTTGAAGGGCGTGAATGGTTGGATCAACAGACTCATCACTTTCAATCATGCGAATAGAAACCTCACCATCCGCTGTAAGACATGCCATCTCGCCGTCTTCTAGATAAATGGCATCTTTCGTATATTCTAGGAAAGGTGTTGCGTCTGAACCTACAAATTTTTCATTTACCCCTAGGCCGATCACTAAAGGCGATCCCAGTTTTGCAACCACAATCTCCTCAGGACGATTCTTGTCGTAGATACAAATCGCATAAGCACCCACAACCTGCGTCAATGCCAAGCGAACCGCTTTACGCAGTTTACAGCCTTCTTCTTTTTGAACGTATTCTATAAAGTTTACGAGGACTTCGGTATCCGTTTCACTGTGGAAGGTGTACCCTTTGCCTTTAAGTAAATCTTTTAAGCTCTGGTAGTTCTCTATAATTCCATTATGTACCAATACGAGGTCACCGGAATTGCTTAAGTGTGGATGGGCGTTTTCATCAGACGGTTGGCCGTGTGTAGCCCAGCGTGTGTGCGCGATACCCGTTGAACCAGAGGTGTTGTTGGCAAGCGCGTGCTCTTCCATGGCAACTACCATTCCCTGCTTTTTATATATGGCGATTTCACCATTTTGCGCTAAGGCTACGCCTGAACTGTCATAACCGCGGTACTCAAGACGCTTGAGACCATTTACGAGAATAGGGAACGCTTTTCTGTCCCCAATATATCCTACAATACCACACATAGTGCCGTTAGTTTAAAGGTTTGGTGGGGCTAAAATACGTGTTTTACTACTCTGATTTTGTATAGTAGACATTAAATTCTACCGGAATGGTGGGGTGAAGACCACCGCCTAAAACAACACGAGCCGCACTAGAATTAGAACTTGCTGGTGTTAGAATCACGGGCAAGATTTCTTCTTTTTCATTCACAAAGTCATGAACCATACGCGTTACATTGAAACGGTACCGGAATTCACGCAAATCTGCAAGATTGATCGCACCACCGGCCGGATTAATGGGGCTCGTGTAATCCTTGATCAACGCTTGAGCGGAATCTTGATCTTGTAAAATGAGGAGCGTGTTAGGAAGGGTATACGGTGATGCTGTACCCTGTAAAACGTGTGCAATGATCTCAGCGCGGTTAATGCTGTACCCTTTTCCGATAAGGGTGTCGAGGCCCGGAAATTCAAGGACCGTGCGCGCACCACCAGCACCTTGTGTGTAGGTGAGCAGCTCTCCGTTGACCGTATCTTGCATATCGATCGCAAAGTCTGCCGATGTAAAATCGTTCTCGTAGGTATTAAAAGAAAGCCCCGGGTCACCAAAGTTCTGACCAAAGGTCATGGTAAAGAGTTTCGGAACCGTGTCTTGCGATCCGGTATGATAGAACAATTGGATTAAGCTGCCAGAGGCGGTGAGATTAAAGAAAGATAAAGCGCTGGTCCCGGTTCCTGCATCTTTAAAATGCAAACCAGGTACCGCTTCGACAAAGCGCTCATTATCAATCAAAAAATCTTCACCGGCAATAGCGGGATCAAACAAATTCTCTTGGAAATAAGCGGGATCGAGATCAAATGTGAGGTAACCTACACTAGTATCAATACCATTGAAAACTGGAACTGAGGGATCAACCATTAGCGTAGTATCCATAATGGACGGACCCAAAACAGGCATGTTATTGCTGTAGTAGTTGATAGTATCCGACATGGGTGCCACAACCGGCAACACCTGCAAGTGAATAGAATCTCCACGAACCCCGTAGGTATTTTGGTAGGTCAAACGGACTTTTACAGAATCACAAACTGTGCTATCGCCGAAATCTGGAGATAGTTTTGATAGCAACACACGTGTAGTAAAGGCAGCGTTTAATTTTCCGAAGATGGGGTCATTGAGATTACCTAGCGCAACTGCACCGGGGTTTTTTGTGGTAATGCTGTCCCAGTTCGTTGTGTACGAAACGACATTGAAGGTTAATTTCTCACCCAATTCAGGGCGATCTTCAACAAACTTTCCCGCACCAATTTCGCCGTTGCTTTTTTCACAACTGCTGCTAAACAGGGCCAGCCCAACGAAGGCTAGGAATCCTAGTAGGGACTTATTCAACGTCTTCTTCAACCAGTAGCGATTCATAAACTTTGATGGCTTCTGCTGGATCCTCAGGGAAGTTTTTACCGTCAATGCAAGGAATATCGTTCGCTTTACAGAACTCCTCAACGTGCCCGGTATTTTCTTCACCCAGAATAACCACATCGGCATATTTCGCTGCCAAAAGCTGTAAATCCTCACATGTCGGTGCCTCCAAACCTTCGCAAAGCGCTGGGTCGATCTCATCAAACTCCATTCCTGACTTTAAGTTAGGACCTAAGGTCCCGTCAAAACCATTATCATATGCTGAGAAGACAATCTTCGCATCCTTGAAAATAGGGTTATCCGCCTGGAACAGACGCAAATACATAGGAACTAAGGCAGACATCCAGCCGTGAACGTGTATTACATCGGGCTTCCAGCCTAATTTCTCCACAGTATCAATGGCTCCTTTCGAGAAGAAGAGGGTGCGCTCATCGTTGTCTTCAAACTGCTTGCCGTCTGCATCCGCATACGTAAACTTGCGTTTGAAGTATTCCTCATTATCTATGAAATATACCTGCATGCGCGCTCCTGGAACTGAGGCTACCTTGATGATCAATGGCATATCCATATCGTTGATCACGACATTCATCCCGCTCAAACGAATCACCTCGTGCAACTGGTGTCTACGCTCATTAATGACACCAAAACGTGGCATAAAAACGCGCACCTGGTGACCACTGTCGTTCGTCTTCTTAGCTAAAGCTAGAGTCGTACTTGAAATGGTGTTTTCAGGTAAATAAGGATGAATTTCTTGTGAAACGAATAATACGCGCTTGCTTTCCATAGGAGAAAGTATATTTAAAATAGGGTGCAAAGATACCTATTTTCGCCCTTTATATCAAAGAATGGGCTAGATTTGGAGCCCTTTTAACACTTATGGAACACATTCGGAGCATTGAGGAGTTAGCGCGCTGGAAATCTGAAGGTCGCGAAAAAAAATTGGGCTTTGTTCCTACCATGGGCGCATTGCACGATGGGCACCTCAGTTTGGTACGCTTAAGTCAATCGAAATGCGACCGAACATTGGTCAGTATTTATGTAAACCCCACTCAGTTTAATAACGCTGAGGATCTCGCTAAATACCCCAATACCCTTGAAGCTGACCTCCAGGCATTAGAAATGACGGGGTGTGACGCCGTTTTTTTACCGGATGCGCAAATGCTTTATCCAGACGGACTGAAGTCCAGGAGTTTTGATTTTGAAGGACTGGACCGTTACATGGAAGGTGCAGGACGTCCTGGCCATTTTGAAGGCATGGCGACGGTGGTAACCCGATTTTTCGAGTTAATTGGACCCGATTTGGCCATTTTCGGCGAAAAAGACTACCAGCAACTGTGCATTATCCGGCAAGTTGTCGCGAAAGAGGACTGGCCCGTAGAGATTGTACCGGCCGCCATTTCCAGAGAAGCCGATGGACTTGCCATGAGCAGCCGAAACATGCGACTTTTGCCATACGAACGCGAGAATGCTGCCCAAATATTCGCGGTACTCAGCAGCGCTATAGCCGAGCTAAACCCTAGAGAAACGAACCCAAAAGCCTTCGAAAATCGGTGTGCCGACGCTTTGAATGCAGTACCTTCAATTCATGTGGAATATGTGAGCTGCTGCGATGCCGCTACCCTCCAACAAGTGGACGAATTTAACACCAACCGTCCTACACGCGTGTTTGCTGCCGTGCAATGCGGAAAAGTCCGACTCATTGATAACCTTCCTCTTTTTTAAACTACTTTTGCCGCATGCAAATAGAGGTTGTAAAAAGTAAAATTCATCGGGTTCATGTCACTGGAGCGGAGCTGGATTATATCGGTTCTATTACCCTAGACACAGAACTCATGGACGCCGCAGGAATTCTTCCTGGAGAGCGCGTTTATATCGTGAACATCAATAACGGTGAGCGTTTTGATACGTATACCATTGCAGGAACGCCTGGAGCAGGCGAAGTAACCTTAAACGGTCCTGCCGCGCGACGTGTTCAAAAAGGCGATATCATTATCATCATTGCCTACGCACACATGAGTCCGGAAGAAGCAAAATCTTTCAAACCCAGCATCGTTTTCCCGAACGAGACTACGAATCGCCTCGTTTAATGTCGGGGTGGGTAAAAAAGACAGTGCAATATGTACTCTTTTTGAGTATTGGGGTTGCCTTGCTTTACCTCACCTTCAAAAATGTCAACCCTGTTGACTTGTGGAACAACCTTAAAGAGGTACCCTTGAGTGGGCTGCTATTGGTCATTTGTATCGGATTTGTTGCTATCGTTTTTCGTGGATTGCGTTGGGTTCAGATGCTCCAAAGTTTAGGCTATAAGGTACACGGAATGCGCGCGATCGCTGCAGTTGCCTTTAGTTACCTGGTAAATTTAGTCACGCCTCGCGTTGGGGAGGTAGCCCGTTGTACCGCACTCCACAGAACAGATAAAGTCCCTATCGATAAACTCGTGGGCACCGTAGTTTTAGAACGCGTTGTCGACACGTTGTTGTTTGGAATCGTCACCTTGAGTACCGTGGTCATTTCAGGCGATGAATTGCGAGACTTCATGACGGAAAGTGGTGCTCAGCTGCCAGCGCTTACGTTAGCCAGCACCATAAGTATTGCCGGCGTATTTGTGGCCCTTTTGGCGGTCGTGATTTTTACTAGAAAAGTTTGGATGCAATGGAGCGTAGCGCAGAAGGTTGCGGGATTTGCAACGGGAATGATTACCGGACTTCGCAGCTTGCGTACGGTCAATAATAAACCGCTTTTTTGGTTTTATTCCATAGGGATTTGGACCTGTTACGTAGCGACCATAGCCATTGGTTTTACTATTGTCGAAGGTGTTCAAAGTATTGGTCCCGAGCAGGCCTTCTTTGTTAGCGTAGCGGCAGGGTTAGGATTTGTCATTCCAGTACCCGGCGGCATAGGTGCATACCATTACCTCGTCTCGAAAGCGCTCGTTGTATTGGGGCTCTCCCCATTCATCGGTACATCGTTCGCTACCCTTATCCACAGTTCGCAAAGTTTAATGTTTGTCTTAACTGGCGCCTTAGGCTTTGTTTTTCTCTATTTTGCAGGAAGAAAATAAGTCTTCCTCATGGCCAAGCAGAAAAGCATCTTTAATTGTACGCAGTGCGGCACGCAACACAGTAAGTGGATGGGGCAATGCCAGGGCTGTAAGGAGTGGAACACACTCGTTGAGGAAATTGAAATAAAGAGTAAGCCGGATCCACGTGCTTGGAGCGGCGAGCAAGCTGCAGCAAAACCCATACGCATTGAAGACGTTGAGCATACGAGTGTGCAACGTTTCCCCATACAAGATTTTGAATTTTCTCGTGTTTTAGGCGGAGGCGTCGTTCCCGGTTCTGTAACGCTCCTTGGTGGCGAGCCAGGGATAGGGAAAAGTACGCTTTTACTCCAATTGGCTCTCAGTTTCAGTGGCACCGTAGCCTATATTTCAGGTGAAGAAAGTCCCTCACAAATAAAATTACGCGGCGAGCGAATTGGCAAGGCAGTAAGTGAATTGTATTTGCTTAGCGAAACGAAAACTGATGCGATTTTTAACCACTTGAAATCGGTCCGACCGCATCTGGTGATTGTGGATTCTATTCAAACGCTGCATGTGCCTCATGTGGAGAGCACGCCCGGTTCGGTAGCACAGATNCGTGAAAGTGCGGCGAGCTTCATACGCTATGCTAAGGAGACGGGTACTCCCGTGCTGCTCATAGGTCACATCAATAAGGAGGGCAGTATTGCCGGACCTAAAATTCTCGAACATATGGTGGATGTGGTGCTCCAGTTTGAAGGCGACCCTAACCTCCTTTACCGCATTCTTCGTGCACACAAGAACCGATTCGGCTCTACTCATGAAATAGGTCTTTACACCATGGAACAGGGCGGCCTCTACGGTGTTGAAAATCCAAGCGAACTGCTCGTGACAAAACAACACGAAGGTTTAAGCGGAAATGCAGTTGCAGTAATGGTCGAGGGCGTTCGCCCTATGCTTATTGAATTGCAAGCATTGTGTTCTACCGCCGTTTATGGAACACCGCAACGTTCCACAACTGGATTTGATACCCGCCGACTCAATATGTTACTGGCAGTCTTGGAAAAGCGCTGCGGCTTCAGATTGGGCCAAAAAGATGTCTTCCTTAATGTAACTGGAGGATTGAAAGTTGACGATCCAGGGCTCGATCTAGCCGTCGTTGCCGCCATCTTAAGTTCAAATGGTGATGACCCCATAACAGGAAAGGTTTGCTTTGCTGGCGAGGTTGGATTAACGGGCGAAGTTCGCCCCATCACCCGTGTGGAGCAGCGCATCAAAGAGGCCGAAAAATTGGGCTTTGAGACCATCTATATCAGTGGACACCACCAGATAGAAAAATCCCACTACGACATCGCCATAGTGGGATTAAAGAAAATCGAAGAACTGGTTCAAGCCCAGTTCCTGTAAGTTTTAATTTCCGCCTTCCAATAGGTTGGCCAATTCCGTCAAATCCGGTGTCAATATAATTTCCGTCCGGCGATTGATTGCTTTGTTTTCTGGCGTGTCGTTTTCCACTAAGGGGATAAATTCACCGCGACCCGCAGCAGTAATGCGCTCTGGGTTTAAGCCAGGATTGGTCGTTAAAATTTTCACCACGTTGGTCGCGCGCATTACGCTCAAATCCCAGTTATCGCGAACTTGACTCTGACCTCGGTACGGATCATTATCAGTATGTCCCTCCACCAAAACAGTGATGTCATTGTTTTCCGCAAGCACACGTGCTAAATTTTCTAAAGCCACCTGTCCCTTTGCTGCTACATCCCAAGAACCTGGTGCGAACAGCAAACTGTTTTCTAAACTCACGTAGACCTTTCCGTCGCGCATATTTACGGTCAGTCCCTTGCCGGTGAAACCGAGCAGTGCATCTGCCACTTTCTGGCGTACGTAAGCAACTGTGCTGTCCTTACGGCGTATCACGCCTTCCAGTTCATTCACCCTACGCTGTCCTTTTTCAAGGAGTAAGCGTTCCGTATTCAAACTGTCCTCTTTTGCTTGGAGGCGGTTCTGAAGACTACCCAACTGATCCATGAGTGCTTTGTTCTCGCGGGCACTCGCGGCAATCAACGAACTGTTATTATCAAGCAGGTAGTCGTACTGTTTTGACAAGCGGTCGTATTTGGTTTGAAGGACACGCAGTTCATCAAATTTCGTGGTGGTATCTGCCACCAACGATTTATTCTCACGACGAGCTTCTGTTAACGTGCGTTGAAGTTCCGTGTTCTCCGCTGCGCGGGTTTCACTTTTCTGACGCAATTGGTCCGCTTCATTGTTCAACAGATCGTATTTATCCTGCAAGGTCTTGTGCACCTTCGTGCTGACACAAGAAGTCCCTAAAAACCCTGCAAGCGCAAGAATGAGTAGCTTTTTCATAGTTTATTTCAATTCTACTGCAACGGTTCCCACGAGGTAAGAATCGGTCATGATCGCAAGCGTGTAGATGCCTGGCTCTAAATCTACCGGTGCATCAATGGCACGCTTCGCGTCAATACATACTTCGACTGCTTCGCCTTGGAAATTCACCACTGCTTTTCCGTTAAAGCCCGATTGCTCGCCGCCTACCACTGCTTGGTTCTGTTCTGGCGCATCTACAGGTTTACCGTTTTCACCAATCCATTTTACATACAGTGTTTCTTCACCTTTAGCTGCAATTCTATTTTTCGCCAACGTAATGCATGCGGTAATACCGTCCGCTTTTTTCGCGCGACGCGTTCTGCGCATTTTGCCGTTTCCTGCGACGCGGAACGCCTCTGTTGTTGAAGTAGCGATGACCAATTGCTTTCCTTTAGCAACGGTTTCCGTAAGTCCAGAGTTTTCATTGCGCAATGATGTATTCGCATCCATAGCAGTGTTCAAACTATCAGCGACCATTTGTTCACGTAAACGCAATGCTTCATAGGCAGCGTTTGCACTGTCGAGCTTTCCAACCAAAGCCGCATTCTCTTTTTTCATTGCACCGAGTCGACTGCGGTAGCTGGTTAAAGACTTTTTGTTTTGAACATTCACAGCGTTGATGCTATCAATGATTCCGCCTAAGCGCGTCATCTCGTATTGAATAAACGCATTTAAGCTGTCGTTTTGACCAACCTGGGCTTCGAGATCCTCTTTCATATCCGCCAATTCCATGGTCAACGCCTGCTTCTCGAGCGCAATCTCGTGCTTCTCTTCACTGCGTAGATAAAGCAATACGCCCAGTACAATCACAGCCAATGCCATGATAATTAATACCGGTCCTAGTTTGCTTTTGTTGTTTCCTGTGCTCATGTGTGTGTTGTGTTATCTTATTATGTAACGAAGCTAACGATAAGCCGCTTTCCAATGTTTTCCAAAGGGTTAAGTTTTTTAACAAGGGCAGTATTCCCTCAAAGATGCCTACAGTGCAACGTCCTATTGTCCATCTTAGAGCAAAGCCTGTGCCAATTCTGTTTGTGCAGCGCCCCACAACTAGATACCATCGCTGCACAACGCACGATGTTACTTTCGAGCACCTTATCTACCGATCGTCCCACCTCTTTCCGATCAGCCCTTTACTTCACGGGACCCGTTCAAATCTATTGCTACAGCCTTAAATACGGGAACAATTACCCGTTGGGAGTAGTGCTCGGTCGGCACTTCCTCTCACCGCTCATTTTAACGACCCTCGCGGGCCAGCGCCGGCCGGTGGTGGTTACTGCCATGCCGGTGCACTTATGGCGACGTTTGGGGCGCGGCTACAATCAAAGCGAAGCGCTGGCCCGCGGCGCACTGCAAGGTGTTCGAGCGGCTGGTGTGGATGTGCAATTTTTAGCGCTGCTCAAGAAGACCGCCCACCGTAAAAGCCAAATTAACTTTGATCCTTTTCAACGGTGGAACAATACTCAGGGGGCGCTCAGGACGACCAAAAAAAAGCGCGTCCCTAAGGACGCGCTTATCTTCATCATCGACGATACTGTAACCACAGGATCGTCTTTATTGCGAGCGGCAGAGGCTGTACTTCTCGAATACCCAAAGGCTGAAGTACACCTGCTTGCACTCGCACAAGAACTTTAGTGGCGTACAACCACCGTCTTTTGCAACAAACCTTTCGCAGTTTCAATCTCGATGACATAGGTGCCGCTCGCAGCCGCACTTAAATCATACGTTTTTTCAAAACCGCCTGCCTGTGCGTCAAACGAATCTGTGCTAATCACCTGACCTAAATAATTCACGATACGAACGGCTACCGGAGCTGCCTGATCCAACGTTCCATTAATAGCGATCAAGCCTTGTGTTGGGTTCGGATAAACCACGACAGCACTCAAATCTGAATGCTCTTCAAGGCCAATACCCTGAATAGACACAAAAATTTGTTGACTGGTGGTATCACAATCACCGTAGAGCTTTAAGACGGCGGTATACTGACCGTTGGCCGTGTACGTATGGCTTTGTGATGCTCCTGTTCCTGAGGCGTTCGTCCCATCACCGAAATTGATGAAATACGACGTATATCCTGCAGCACCTGCCCAAGTAAAGGTAATATCAGCAAAAGTAGCGCTGATAGAATCAATCGCGTAGTTCGGATTTCCCACATTGATCGCAGAACAACTGTCTGTGGTGAACTGGTAGTTCATTCGCAATGAGGTATCCCCGGCAGCACAAACCTCAGCAACATCAAAGTTGTAGGTGGTTAATGGCTGTAAACCGGTCATTGAAGCCATAGCAGAAGTAGATGTTCCCGTCATGGTATTGGTAGAACCAAATGCCGTGTAATGGAATACATACGATCCTGTACCACCGGTCCAAGAAATATCTGCGAATGTACTTCCCATGTTCGCTACACCTAAATTGGTCGGTGTAGGACACGACGGTGTAACACAATTTGACATCACTGTATCTACGGCACCTGCATTGAAGTTACCGGCAGAAACACTTACGTTTTGCGTACCTGAAGCATTCGAGAGTGTATAGTATACCTCTGACGGGTACGAACCTTGAGCGCCATTTACAACAGCAATTTCAGTTCCAGCACACACTTCAAAATCAACAATCATACTGTCGCCTGTGGTAAATGAAGTACCAAAAGTTTGTCCATAGGCACCGTTGTAATACAGGTCAACCGTTGCACCGTTCCATCCATCGCCCCAGGTATCATACATGCTCATGGTATAGGTACAGAGATCTGTCGCATCACAACTGTTGGTACAGAATGGGATAGGACCCAACGTATCGGAAGTACCGTTACCCCCACAATCTGCGATCATGATTATATCATAGCAGGTATTCGCGGAAAGTCCAGTCACTGTGAAACTGGAACTGGTCGTAGAATCCATGAACGAAACCATCGATCCCGTTGCTTGAACGAAGCCTTGCGGGCCCCACTCGTAGACAAACGTCCCAGTATTCCCGTTCGGGTTGAAAGAGAAATTCACGTCATTCTTACCGGCGGTGTAAATCAAATCTTTAGGATTTGGACAAAGGGTATTACAGCTCGCTTGGAACGACGCCATTTGCGTACCCAAAGTGGTAGAAGAGCTGTTGGTGTAGGTGGCAATGGTTGCACCGCCACTGATAACATTTAAGCCAATTTCACTTGGGTAAGATCCATCATCACTTACTTCGATGGTATAAGAACCACCCGTACATACACTTATCGTTTCGGTATAACTGGATCCGGTGAGGAATCCTGCACCCAATTCATATTCTACACCCCCTTGTGCATTGATTACTTCGACCAGTGCACCGTTCCATCCGTCCCCGTAAGAATCCGTAAGCTCAATGGTGAACGTACACATGTTCGAAGGCGAACAGGTCATGGTTTTAAAAGTTACCGGTCCAAATCCTGGTGATATCGAACTGTCTGCACACATTTGAACTACATAGACGTCATAGGTCGTATTGCTATCCAGTCCTGTTAACCAAGCCGGCGATCCACTTACTGCAACTGAAGTTCCAGTTCCTTGTATAAATCCTGGAGGACCGTACTCTAAGTAGGTTTGAATACCGTTCGATGTATACGAGATTTGGGCACTGTCTTGCAGTACTGTACCTACAGAAATAGCAGACGGAGGTAAACAATCCGGAGCGTTAGTAATGCTAATATCATCGATATAAATGGCGCTATAGGTAGCAGAATCACTACTCACGATCGCGATGTGATTGTCGGTCATGTTGTAACCTGTAGAAGCGTCAAAGTAAACGGTGAATTGGGTCCAAGTTCCGCCGTTGGGCACATAGATGGTATCCATGATGTCCAGCGAACTAAGCGATGCGGTGTTGCTTACGGTTCCAATGTAAATAGCGTTACCGCCCGAAAATGAAGTGTTCGCTGCATAAAATTCCATTTGCTTCGTACCGCTATCAAGTCCGATGATGGCTGGACTAACAAGGGCCTCGTAGTCACTGTCGAAACTGTTGTAGAGGTAGTAATAGTTGGCCCCACTTCTCGGAGAAATGCTCCACGTAGCGTTGTTAATATAACCATAACCCGCAGCACCTGTTTCTTCTAGGTAGTACCAGCAAGAAGGGGCGTTGGGATTACTGAACCCACCGATGGAGTCGTTATCAAACCCTTCATATACCGGGGTGCTGAGCGCCGTACAAAGCGTTTTCACTGTGTATGGACCTACCGTCTGGCTGTATCCGTTACCGGCAGCACTACAGTCGGTTTCAATAAAGAATTCATACGAAGTATTTGGCGATAATCCGGTCACTGTTACGAACGTATCCGCAACGGTAACAGAGGTAGGAACGTTGCTCGAACCGGCGATGCCATAATCTACTGTGAAAAGCGTATCCGCGCTGGTCCAGCTCAATGTTGCCGTAGTATCCGAAGCGACCAAGCTCGCAAATACAGGGGCAGGACACGCCGGAGGTGTGGTGATGGTGGCTGTATAATCATGTACTTCACCGTATGTAAAGCTCGAACAGCTTTGGGTTGCGGTGATCACTGCAGAATAGTTTGATCGAACACGTAATCTATACGAACCTAAACTCACCGTTGACGGCACAGTGATGGAACCTGTTGTGGTGCTCCAAGCATTCGTAGGGCTTGACCATAGATGCTCGCCGCTGTCGTCAAAATCGCCATCGTCATTGAAGTCAATCCACACTGCGAAGTATTGTGTACTCCAGTTAGAGGTAAACGAAACGGTTGTTGGCGCCGTTTGTTGTATAAATACAGTGTCCGAAGTCTGAACATTGTAGTAGCTCGATGTACATCCGGTTCCTGTGTCTTGGAACGCTCCGATATAAACATCTTCAATATCATCTCCATAAGTACAACCTGTGGAATATGCTGGGGTACAGTAGGTTTGTGCATTTAAGCCCAATGCTGCTGTTCCAAAAAGGATAGAGAGTAAAAGTTTTTTCACAGCTGTGACGTTTAGTATTAACCTGATGAAATTAAACAAATTATGCGATAGCCCCGGGGGGTAGAAAAGGGTAAATGTTGAGAATAACTGATTCAAAGCAACGTTTTGATGAGGGTGGTTTGGTTGGAATTGGCCAATTTTGTTTGCTATGAGACCGTATATCTACTTTTTGGCGTCCTTTCTTCTACTTGCAGGCTGCGCTGTACAGAGTAAACCACAGGGCGGGCCGCGCGATGAAACACCGCCTCGCATTGTTTCGCAAACGCCGGAAATGGGCGCATTGCACTTCAATGGTTCAGAAGCTACGGTCTTTTTTGACGAATATATTCAAGCCCGTGACCTGCGTAGTACCATGGTCGCTACCCCACCGTTAGAAGGACTGGAAGCCGAGGTAAAAGGCAAACGCCTTCTTATACGCTGGGACGAACAAGAATTGCGTGCGCAGACGACGTATCGCATCACCTTTGATGATGCCATTGGCGATTTAAATGAAAACAATAAATTCCCCAACCTTGAACTGGTGTGGAGCACCGGGGCGTATGTCGACAGTTTACAGCTCAACCTTAGCATCACTCCTGAATCAAAAGTTCCGTTTGAATCACTCAAGGTTTGGCTTGTAGCTGCGCCTACCGACAGCATTACAAACCCGTTGTTTAGCGGTACGCCCAACAAAGAAGGTCATATTTCTTTTCGGTATCTCCCGACTGCTTCTTTCGACGTGCTTGTTTTTGAAGACCTCAATTTTGATGGGAATTGGAACGAGCCGGCCGAGCCCTTCGGTTTTACAAAAAACCTGCCTTCAGGACTAGATTCCAGCATGCATAGCGTTCCTTACTTTAATTCCACATTCAACGAACCAGAGGAAAATTCCGCGCCCTTCCTGGATTCTATAGCGATGGTAATAGATACCGCCCGGCCTGAAAATGTGGGCCGATTAAAATTGGTCGTACCCAAAGCGGACACTACCGTACGGGCATGGCTTTCTCATGAAAGCGGCTATCTTCAATCGTTTACTTTTGCGCCCTACCGTGGCACCTCTGATACCACAGTGATCGACCTGGGAAATCAATTGCCTGGAAAATATACCTTCAGGGGTTTTTTTGACATCAACGGCGATTCGGTATGGACGCCCGCTTCATGGTACACTACCGAAACTGCTGAACCGCTTCTTAAGGAACAAACCTTCGAACTCAAGGCCAATTGGGACCTCGAACAACCCCTATCGCTATGATGATCCGTTTGCCTAAGCTTTTGGTGGTCTTCGCCTGCTATTTTTGGGTAGTTTCTGCGCAGTCGCAATCCTACATTTCGAGACTTTGGAATACTAAAAAATACGAGGCCATCACCGAATATGCTCCCAAAGGACAGACCCTTAGTGGACAGGATAATGTGTATGTAGGTCGCGCTTTCATGGCATTAGACCCACCGCAACCTGCACAGGCTTTGGTGCACTACGATCTCGCCATTGCAAAGCGCTGGCAGCGGGAAGATCTGTACTTCTTCCGATCCGAAGCGAATTATGCGCTAAAAAAATACGATGCTGCGCTGGCGGATCTCGAAGTATGCCTACAGATGCGTCCTAACTATCAAAAGTATTTGTTGTCAAAAGCGGGGATTGCCTATGAAAAGGGCGATAAAGAATTGGCCTATAAGACCTATTACACGCTCAGTGAGCTCTACGATAAACAGACCCCCTATTTTATGCTCGTGGTCATTAATATCGAGCGGGAACGGTACATTAAAGCCCAAGAACAGATTGAGGACAACCTGCTTCGATTCGAGCGCGGCAAAGAATTTTGGACGTTCACTTCAGAGCAAGAAGTAGACCTCGAATGGCGCATTTTCAAAGATTACCCAAAAGCGTTGAAAGCTCAGGAAGCATTGCTCTCCTTCAAACCCGATCACGCCCCCTACCTCATCAATAGATTATTGCTGCTTAGAATTACCAAAAACGATACACTTGCAGCAATCGCTGAAGCCGATTTCCAGAAGCGCTACAATACCAACGCCATTCCTTTAGAATACTACAAAAAAGGCTCTTTCAAGGTAAACGAGCGCATCTCAGCAAACGGAGTGATTGAGGATTTTCGGTATTTCCGGCCAAGGCTTTTCGAAGGGAAAAAATACAGCCGATTCTATGTGAGTGATAACGGCAGAGTGGTAGGTGAGCACTGGGCCAGTCTTCAAACATCACCCGCGGACAGCACACAAAAACTTTGGCAATTCTACAATGGCGTAGCAACCCGTTATACCCCGGCTTCGGATACTTCGTATGTGGGTTTTTCCAGCCTTTTCGAGCTTCCGGACAGTGCATTTACGTTGCGACCCTCAGGAGAAATCCGCATGGGAATGGATACCTTGGAACAGCAGCTCTTAAAGGATTCACTGCAGCAAGTGCCGCTTCCTAAAGATACCGTACCTAAAGGAGGAGAAACACCTCTATTTCCGGAGCGCCAGGATTCTAGCGGGGTTCGAGAAGGACTTTAATGTCTTCAATGATTCGTTCCGCTTCATTGGTACCGTCGTAAAAGCCACGGATGCGTTTTTTTTCATCCACCAGAATGACGTTTTCAGTATGAATGAAATCGTGTTCATCAAAGCTGGTTCCTGGCTCCATAACCGCAAAATACTCGCGGCGCGCCATGCGGTACAGTTCTTCCTTTTCACCGGTCAATAAATGCCATTTTCCTTTGATGGCACCCACGCGCTCGCTGTAGGCGCGCATGACTTCTACGGTATCAATTTCCGGCATGACGGTGTGGCTCACGAGGTGCACTCGCGACTCGTCTTTAAAAACTTCCTGCACTTGCTGAAAGGTTTTTCCCATATCAATACAAATGGTGGGACAGGTGGTAAAGAAAAAATCGGCCACATAAATTTTACCCTGAAGCAATGAAGAGTCTGCGGGATTACCCCATTGATCGACCAATTCAAAGTCGCCGATGCGGTGGCCGCGACCTTTGCGCTCCAAATCATCGTCCACCACAGCTGGATTTAAGTCCGACGGATTGTAGATCGGCAAGACCCTTTTGGGCTGTAAAACCACATAGGAAGCAATGGAACCTCCAACAAATACTACAAAGAGAACGGCGATTTTTAACCATTCTGACGGGCTGAGCTTTATCTTTATCATAGAATTCAAAAGTACATCACGGCATGAAGCTTTTCCACACCTTTAGTCACGCTATTTTGGCGCTTTTCATTGCAGGTATAACCACAGCATGCGGTGGTGGTTCAGAACCGTATACGCCGGAAGCCCCAGTTATGAAACTTCCTTCAAAAAAAGGGGAAACAGCAGGGGGCAAAATTCCATCAGAAATGAAAAGTCTTTTGGCGAAAAACACGTGTTTAGGGTGTCATAAAATGGACTCAAAATTGATAGGACCTTCTTTCTTAGCCATTGCCCAACGCGGGTACAGTCAAAAAGAGCTGGTGCAGTTGATCAAAGAACCGGTACCTGAGAATTGGCCCGACTACCCACCCATGGCCCCTATGTCTTGGGTCGAAAGCGAACAAATCGAAGCAATGGCAGCTTGGATTGCTTCATTACCACAAGAATAATTTTTACCCCTTGGATATAAAAAACCTGCTTTCCGTTCATAAGATCAGTAAGTCTTATGGCATCAAAACTTTGTATGAAGACATCACCTTCGGCATTCACGAAGGTGAAAAGGTCGCTATTGTCGCCAAAAATGGCGCGGGAAAAACAACGCTCATGCGAACGTTGATGGATCCGGCGACAGCGGATACGGGTGAAGTGGTCTTTCGCAATGGAGTAAAGCTGCGCTACCTGGAGCAGCAGCCCAACTTTGAAAAAGGGCTTACAGTGCGCCAAGTGCTGTACAATAGCGAACATGCCGGTCTGGAGGCATTGCGTCAATACGAAAAGGTGCTTGAAGAGGGCGGCGACGGCGATGCTATGCAACGCGCGCTGGATCTGATAGAGGCTACAGATGGATGGAATGTAGAGGGCCGGATTCAAGAAATGCACGGTAAGATGAATCTGCCCGATATGGATCGAGTGATCGATTCCTTTTCCGGAGGCGAAGTGAAACGACTTGCATTGGCCCAATTATTTATTGAAGAGCCCGATCTCATCTTAATGGATGAGCCCACCAACCATCTCGATCTCGACATCATCGAATGGCTCGAAGAATACCTCATTCAATACCGTGGGGCACTGTTAATGATCACGCACGACCGGTATTTTTTGGAACGGGTTTGTGGCACCATTTTCGAACTGGAAAACAAGCAGTTTTATAAATACGAAGGGAACTACAGCTACTACCTCGAGCAGAAAGAGGTGCGCGAGGCGAATGAGGCGGCAAATTTGCACAAGGCGAAGCAGTTGTTTAAAAAGGAATTGGACTGGATGCGTAAAACGCCGAGCGCGCGAACGGGTAAATCGAAAGACCGTATTGACCGATTCAAAGACATTAAAAAAGTCGCAAAACAGCGCATCGATGACAGCGA
>P_2C_Liq_3_UnCtyDRAFT_100178_pt1 | contig 19175 bp, 14 predicted proteins | sample Pon2CUnioCityCA_3_FD_9720 | JGI IMG/M metagenome (IMG submission 9720)
GTGTTTCTAAACAACACCAATTCAATCGACTTATCGTACCATAAATCATTTACAATGTTAATAAACTCTACTGTTGCTCTTTTTGTTTTTGCTTGTAAAACAAGTTCTTTTTCGTAATCTAGGGTTGTGTTCATGGTTGATAACTAGTTTAAGTTTTTGCAAAAGTATTTCTTTTTTTGAAAAAACGAAATCGATTTCGTAATTTTTTTTAACATAAAAAAATCCTGATGTGATGATCAGGATTTTTAAACATAAATTTTAATCTTTATTTGAATGCATAACGCTCCGTTTCTCCTTCTAAATTAATGACTTCTAAAAACAAAGGATTTCCATTTCCAAAGGGTTGTGTTCATGGTTGATAACTAGTTTAAGTTTTTGCAAAAGTATTTCTTTTTTTGAAAAAACGAAATCGATTTCGTAATTTTTTTTAACCTAAAAAAATCCTGATATGATGATCAGGATTTTGAAACATAAATTTTAATCTTTATTTGAATGCATAACGCTCCGTTTCTCCTTCTAAATTAATGACTTCTAGAAACAAAGGATTTCCATTTCCAAAATTACTGTTATCAATCATACTTTTTGCTTCTAAGGCAGATGCCACTGGTTTTTTGTTAACTTGGGTGATAATATATCCTTTCTCTACCCCATAATACGATAAGTTTCTATTGGAATTTTCTACAATTTTAGCACCTCCTTTTAAATTGAATTTCTTCTTTTCTTTGTCGGATAAATCTTTTAAAGAAACACCTAAAACTGCAGAAATATAAGTATCTCTTTTATTTAATATGATTTTTTTACGAATCAATTCACCATCCCTTTCAATAACAACATCTACATAATCACCAGGTCTTTTAGCGGTTAACTGCCCTTTTAATTCTGAGAATTTAGAGATTTTTACATTGTTAATTTTTTTGATGATATCACCTTTTTTTAATTGTGCATTATTGGCTCCTTCATCATAATACACTTCTGCTATTTTAACGCCTTCATCATCATATTGCCTATCTATTCCAACTCCTAAAATTGCTTCTTGTACTGCGCCAAACTCTAATAAATCATCTACAATTTTCTTTGCAATATTAGATGGCACCGCAAAAGAATACCCAATAAAAGAGCCAGTTTTAGATGAAATTGCAGTATTAATACCTACTAATTCTCCTCTTGTATTTACTAAAGCTCCTCCGCTATTTCCTGGGTTTACAGCAGCATCTGTTTGTATAAAAGATTCAATATTGCCATTGCCTTCTAAATCCCTTCCTTTTGCACTAACAATACCTGCAGTAACTGTAGATGTTAAATTATAAGGATTACCCACAGCTAAAACCCATTCGCCTATTTTAATATTATCTGAATTTGCGAAAGGCGTATATGGTAAATCTATATCTGCATCAATCTTTAATAACGCTATGTCATTACTTTTGTCTGCTCCTATTAATTCTGCCTCGTATTTTTTCTTATTATTTAAAGTGATTTCGATAGTATTTGCATTGTCAATTACATGGTTATTTGTTACAATATATCCATCCGAAGATATAATAACACCACTACCTGTACCTACTTGTTCGAACTGTCTTTTACCATTTCCGCTTCCAAAGAAAATATCTAACGGATTGGTTTGAGTTCTAACCGTAGTATTTTTAACGTGTACTACAGAGTGTATGGTTTTTTCTGCAGCTACTATAAAATCTACAGATTCAGCACTTACCGCTGTTGAGTTTTTATTTAACGCAGTACTAAAATTTGTATGCACAGTTGGTAAACCTTCTGCAGCTGAAGGCGAAACAACAACTTCTGTATCAAACATCATTTTATAGCCTCCTAGAGTAATTGCACCTCCAAGGATTGCCATTCCTAATAAACTAAAAAATTTCTTCATAATTCTAAATTTTACTTCAATCAAATATACATTTTTAACATTTTTAAAAAATCTGTTTAACTCCATTTTAACGAACTTTAACCGAGTTTTAACAGCTCTTTTTTTTACACCAAATCATTACCTTTGCATCATGAGATTGACATTTTATAAATATCAAGGTACAGGCAATGACTTTATTATGGTCGATAATAGAGCAAAAACCTTTCCAAAAGAAAAAACTGACATTTTTTCACAACTTTCTGACAGGCATTTTGGAATTGGTGCAGATGGTGTTATTTTGATTGAAAATGATACTGAGTATGATTTTAAGATGATTTATTTTAATGCTGATGGAAGTCAAACCTTCTGCGGAAATGGAGCACGATGCGCAGTTGCTTTTGCTAAAAATTTAAAGATTGTTAACGACAAAACAAGTTTTATTGCTGTTGACGGACCTCATTTTGCTGAAATAAAAGAGGATATTATTTCCTTACAAATGATTGATGTCGATGATATTCAAGTCAATAAAAACTCAGTATTTGCATATACAGGCACACAGCATCACGTAGAATTGGTTGATGAATTAGATAATTATCCTGTTTTTGAAAACGGAAAAAAAATACGTTATTCTTATCAAAATCCAGGAAGCAATGTAAATTTTGTACAACAAATTAATGAAGACACTTTTAGGGTTCGTACCTACGAAAAAGGAGTCGAAGACGAAACCTTAGCTTGTGGCACTGGTGTTACTGCTGTGGCTATAGCAATGCACAAAATCAATAAAACGAAAAGTAACGCGATAACTTTACCTGTTGAAGGCGGTACATTGGAGGTATCTTTTACGGAAAAAAACGGCATATATCAAAACGTATTTTTAACAGGTCCTGCTCACTTTGTTTTTGAAGGAATAATTTCTATTTAGTTTTTTTTGATGATGATCTATCAAATTTACCTCATTTTTCATCTCAAAACTCACGAGCACAATCAATAAAATGTAATGTATTAATATTACATTTATATATTGTATTAAACCTTGTTTTCTAATATCTTTGCAGCCTTAAAATAGTTTACATTAAATGATTAAAATTACTTTACCAGATGGAAGTGTTAAGGAGTTTGAAAAAAACAGTACTCCTATTGATGTTGCTAAAAGCATCAGTGAAGGTTTAGCGAGAAACGTAATTTCTGCAAGTTTTAACGGTACAACCGTTGAAACCAAAACACCTTTAACCGCAGACGGATCTTTAGTTTTACATACGTTTAATGATGACGCTGGTAAAAAAGCGTTTTGGCATTCTTCTGCACACGTATTGGCAGAAACTATTTTAAGTTTTCATCCGAATGCAAAATTAACAATTGGACCTGCAATAGAAAATGGGTTTTATTACGATTTAGATTTAGGCGACGAAACTATTTCTGAAAAAGATTTTCCAGCATTAGAAAAGAAGTTTTTAGAAATTGCTCGTGGAAAACACGAATTTAAGATGCGTGAAGTTTCTAAAGCTGATGCATTATCATTATACCAAAAAGAAAACAACGAATATAAAGTTGAGTTAATTGAAAACTTAACAGATGGCGATATTACGTTCTGCGATCATAGCAATTTTACAGATTTATGTAGAGGAGGTCACATTCCAAATACAGGAATTATTAAAGCTGTAAAGATTATGAACGTGGCTGGTGCGTATTGGAGAGGTGATGAAAAAAACAACCAACTGACACGTATTTACGGAATTAGTTTTCCTAAACAAAAAATGCTAACCGAATATTTAGCCTTATTAGAAGAAGCTAAAAAACGTGATCACAGAAAATTAGGTAAAGAATTAGAGTTGTTTACCTTTTCTCAAAAAGTGGGTGCTGGTTTACCTCTTTGGTTACCAAAAGGTGCTGCTTTGCGTGCTCGTTTAGAAGACTTTTTAAAGGCTGCTCAAAAAAAGGCAGGTTACGAAATGGTAATGACACCTCATATTGGGCAAAAAGAATTATATGTAACTTCTGGACATTATGAAAAGTATGGAGAAGATAGCTTTCAGGCAATAAAAACTCCAAAAATGGATGAAGAGTTTTTATTAAAACCAATGAACTGTCCTCATCACTGTGAAGTATATAATTTTAAACCGTATTCTTACAAAGATTTACCAAAGCGTTTTGCCGAATTTGGAACAGTTTATAGATATGAACAAAGTGGAGAATTACACGGATTAACGCGTGTTAGAGGATTTACACAAGATGATGCGCATATTTTTTGCACACCAGAACAGTTAGATCAAGAATTTAAAGATGTTATCGATTTAGTTTTATATGTATTTGGTTCTTTAGGTTTTGAAGATTTTACGGCACAAGTTTCTATTAGAGACAAAAGCAACCCTGATAAATACATAGGAGATACTGAAACTTGGGAAATTGCAGAGCAAGCCATTATAAATGCTGCAACTGATAAAGGTTTAAACTTTGTAATTGAAGAAGGTGAAGCGGCTTTTTATGGCCCTAAATTAGACTTTATGGTTAAAGATGCTTTAGGCAGAAGCTGGCAACTAGGCACCATTCAAGTAGATTATAATTTACCCAAACGTTTCGATTTAACCTATACAGGTTCAGACAACCAGTCTCACAGACCAGTAATGATTCACAGAGCGCCTTTTGGNTCTATGGAGCGTTTTATAGCGGTTTTATTAGAGCACACAGGAGGTAATTTCCCTCTTTGGCTAACTCCAGAACAGGTTATGATACTGCCAATCAGTGAGAAATATCAAAAATATACCGAAAAAGTTTTAGAATCGTTAGAAAATTCCGAAATTCGCGCCCTCGTAGATGACAGAAGCGAGAAAACCGGACGTAAAATTCGAGATGCAGAAGTAAGCAAAATCCCATTTATGGTGATTGTTGGAGAAAAAGAGGAAGAAGAAGGAACAGTTTCTGTTAGAAAACATGGAGAAGGAGATATTGGAACTTTTACGATAAAAGAATTTACATCTTTAATTAAAGAAGAAGAACGTAAAACATTAAAGAAATTTTAGTTATATTTCAAGAGAAAATAAAAGACTAAAATAATAGTCAAATAAGTTAAATTTAAAAGCATTAGTCATAGCAATTAGAAGAAGTAGGTCGAGAAGACCATTAAGAGTAATCAAAGAAGACCAACACAGAATTAACGATAAAATAAAGTATGTTGATGAAGTTCGAGTAGTTGGTGAAAACGTAGAAGTTGGTGTATACCCTTTAGCGAAAGCAAAAGAAATGGCCATAGAACAAGAGTTAGATTTGGTAGAAATATCTCCCAAAGCAAAACCTCCTGTCTGTAAAATTATTGATTACAAGAAATTCTTGTATGAGCAAAAGAAACGAGAAAAATCTTTAAAAGCAAAAGCTACTAAAGTTACCATTAAAGAAATTCGTTTTGGACCTCAAACTGACGAGCATGATTATGAATTTAAAAAGAAACATGCAATTAAGTTTTTACAAGATGGTGCTAAATTAAAAGCCTTTGTATTCTTTAAAGGTCGTTCTATTATATTTAAAGAACAAGGTCAAATTTTATTATTAAAATTAGCCCAAGAGTTAGAAGAATATGGTAAAGTAGAGCAATTGCCTAAGTTAGAAGGTAAACGTATGATTATGTTTATTGCTCCAAAAAAACTAAAATAATAGTTTACAAAGTTTAAAAAACAGTGTAAAATTAAAAATACTGAACCAAGTTCAGCATAAAATAAGCAAGTTAAAAACGAAGGAGAGATGCCTAAAATGAAAACAAAATCTAGTGCCAAAAAACGTTTTAAAGTTACTGGTTCTGGAAAATTAAAAAGAAAGCACGCGTTTAAAAGTCACATTTTAACAAAGAAGTCTAAAAAACGTAAGTTAAAGTTAACTCATCATACTTTAGTACACAAGTCAGATGAAGCTAACATTAAACAACAATTAAACTTAAAGTAAGTTTANTAAGGGAATTTAANTATTAACCATGGAGTTAGGCACAAATTAAAAAGTATTCTTCAAAGAATCGCCTACTACAAAAAACATTGAAATTATGCCAAGATCAGTAAATTCAGTAGCCTCAAGAAAAAGAAGAAAAAAAATCTTGAAGGCAGCAAAAGGTTACTTCGGACGTAGAAAAAACGTTTACACAGTAGCAAAAAATGCGGTTGAAAAAGGTATGCTTTATGCATATAGAGACCGTAAAAACAATAAGAGAAACTTCCGTTCTTTATGGATTGTGCGTATTAACGCAGCAGCTCGTTTAAATGGAATGTCTTACTCTCAGTTTATGGGAAAGGTTAAAGCGAACAACATCGAATTAAACCGAAAGGTTTTAGCAGATTTAGCGGTAAACAGCCCAGACGCTTTTAAGGCAGTTGTAGATAAAATTAAATAAATAATAATACTTGCTTATATTTTAAAACCCAAACTTTTAGTTTGGGTTTTTTTCTTAAATTTACACTACAAAATTATACAATAATGAAAACCAAAATAATACTCTTCCTTTTTTTATCTTTTAGTTTTTCTATTTTATCTCAAGAGCCAGAAGAAGTTATAAAAGACACTTCAATTCAAGGGCAATTTGATGAAATTTATAGAATATCGACTACTTATCAAGTATACAAAGTAATTAACAAAGATAAATACCAAGTTTTAAAAAGCAATGTTTTAGATTCTATCAAAAAATTAGAAACACAAATCTCTGAAAAAGAAAATCAATTAAAATCAGAAAGAGAAAACATAAAAAAAACGAAAGATTTATTAGCTAAAACTCAAGCTGACTTAATTGCTTCGAATAAAAAAGAAAATTCAATTTCGTTGTTTGGTCTTGAATTGAGTAAAATAAAATATAATCTTTTACTTTGGAGTATTATAGTAATATCACTTTTAGGGTTGTTTTATTTTATTTTTAAATTCTTTAGAAGCAATACACTTACCAAAGAAGCTCAAAATAATTTATTAGATGTTGAGCAAGAGTTTGAAGAACACAGAAAAAAATCCTTAGAAAGAGAACAAAAATTAAGAAGACAGTTACAAGATGAGATTAATAAAACAAGGAGTAGTTAACTTTAGCCAATTCTACTTGAAATATTCATTGCATATTCTCAATAGTAATGATAATCTTGTAAAATTTAATTATTTAAACACATAAAATTACGTATTTATTAAAATTTATGGTGAACCAATAAATAATATTACTTTTTAAATACTTTAAATAAGAATTCCTTATCTTTTAGAACTGAAAAAAAACAGATAACCTAAATAAAAGTTTTATGAAAGCCCTTTTTTATACTAGAGAATTCCCACCTTATGTTTATGGTGGTGCAGGAGTTCACGTAGAATATCTAGCAGAAGAATTATCTAAATTAATGGATATTGATGTGCGTTGTTTTGGCGATCAAGATTCTAAAGAAGGAAGCTTAACTGTAAAAGGTTTTCCTTATGAAAACCCAATTTTTGACAATGCAGATGATAAACTTAAAGCTGTTTTCAAAACATTAAGCACAGGCCTGCATATGAATGCAGATGCCATAGATGCAGATATTGTTCATTGCCATACTTGGTATGCACATTTTGCTGGTATTATTGCAAAATTGTGTTATGGTATTCCGTTAGTAATAACAACCCACTCCCTAGAACCATTAAGACCTTGGAAAAGAGAACAACTAGGTCGTGGTTATGACGCTTCTTCTTGGATAGAAAAAACAGCTATTGAAATGGCAGATGCTTTAATTGCAGTATCTGAAGAAACTAAAGAAGACGTTTTAAAATACTTTAATGTTGATGAAAGTAAAGTTAAAGTAATATATAATGGTATCAATCTTCAAGAATACGTTACGACAACAGACACAGATACTTTAGATGAATATGGCATAGATAAAACCAAACCCTATGTACTATTTGTGGGTAGAATTACAAGGCAAAAAGGAATTATTCATTTAGTAAATGCTATTAAATATATAGATTCAGATACCCAAATTGTACTTTGCGCTGGTGCTCCAGACACCAAAGAAATTGGCGCAGAAATGGAAGCAGCTGTAAACGAAGCAAAAAAGACACGTAAAAACATCATTTGGATTGATAAAATGGTGACCAAAAAAGAAGTTATTCAACTGTATTCAAACGCAGATGTGTTTTGTTGCCCATCTATATATGAACCTTTTGGTATTATAAATATCGAAGCAATGGCTTGCGATACAGCTGTTGTTGCAAGCGCAGTAGGTGGCATAAAAGAAGTGGTTGTACATGGCGAAACTGGCTTATTAGTACCTATTGAACAACAAACCTCTGCACCTTTTGAACCTGTACATCCAGATAAATTTGCAAAAGATTTAGCAGAAAGCATTAACACATTAATTAACGATCCAGCATTAAGAAAATCCATGGCCAAAAAAGGCCGTAAAAGAGTAGAAGATTATTTTGACTGGATATCAATTGCAAAACAAGTAGAAGAATTATATAAATCATTAAAATAAAAAAAATAGAATGGTTAACGATAAAGTACTCGGAATTATCTTAGGTGGAGGCCAAGGATCAAGATTATATCCTTTAACAAAAGACAGATCCAAACCTGCAGTGCCAATTGCAGGGAAATATAGATTAGTAGATATTCCTATTTCTAATTGTATCAATTCAGATATAAAACGAATGTACGTGTTAACGCAATTTAATTCTGCATCATTAAACAAACACATCACTAATACCTATCACTTTAGTTTTTTTAGTTCTGCTTTTGTTGATGTATTAGCAGCCGAACAAACCATACATAGCGACAAATGGTTTCAAGGTACTGCAGACGCAGTAAGACAAAGTATGCATCATTTTTTACAGAATGATTTTGAGTATGCCTTAATCCTTTCTGGAGATCAATTGTATCAAATGGATTTTAATGAGATGATTAAAAAACACGAAGAAAGCGGTGCAGAAATATCAATTGCAACCTATCCTGTTAATGCCAGCGATGCTACTTCATTCGGTTTATTAAAAACAAATGAAGAGAATATAATTACCTCGTTTATAGAAAAACCAGGTGCTGAATTATTACCAAATTGGACTTCTGATGTTGGTGAGGAAATGAAATCGCAAGGTAGAGACTATCTAGCCTCGATGGGTATTTACATTTTTAATAGAGATCTATTAGTAAAGTTGATGGACGACCCTAATACAAACGATTTTGGTAAAGAAATCATCCCTCAAGCTATAGAAAATCATAAAACCTTAAGTTATCAATATGAAGGTTATTGGGAAGACATTGGAAATATAGACTCTTTCTTCGAAGCAAATTTGGGATTAACTGACGATATGCCAAGCTTTGATTTATATAGCGAAAAAGGTATTTATACAAGGGCTAGAATATTACCAACCTCTAAAATTTCGGGTACCATTTTAGATAGGGCAGTTATTGCAGAAGGATGTTTGATAAATGCCGAAAAAATAGAAAAATCTGTCATTGGTATTCGATCTAGAATTGGTAAAAACTCCCTAATTTCTAACACGTATATGATGGGTAATGATTTCTATGAAACCTTAGAAGAAGTTGCGCAAAAGAACATCGAAATTATGATGGGTATTGGAAACAGGTGCTATATACACAATTGTATCGTTGACAAAAATTGTAGAATTGGCGACGATGTAAGAATTAATGGAGGAAAGCATATTGACGATATAGAGACAGATACTTATATGGTAAAAGATGGTATTGTCGTTATTAAAAAAGACGCTACCATTCCTAAAGGAACCTTTATAGGCTAATCTCTTTACGTATACTTTTTTTATTATAAAACGAATCTAATTAATGCAAAATCAAAGTAGAATTGTAGTAGAAAATGTTGCTCCACAAGTAAATTGTGGCAATGTATTTATAAAACGTGTTGTTGATGAAATTGTGAATGTTACTGCTGATGTTTTAGTAGATGGTCATGATGTATTGCAAGCTAGTTTACTGTATAAACATGAATCCGAAGATATCTGGTCAGAAACAAGAATGCAGCACACTGTAAACGACCAATATTTAGCGAGTTTTCAGACCATAAAACAAGGCTTTTATGCATATAAAGTAGAAAGCTGGGTAGATTATGCATTAAATTGGCAACATGGTATTCAAAGAAAAATCGACGATTATCAACATGTAAGTTCTGAATTATTAGAAGGTGCAGATCTACTATCTATAGTAGAAAGCAAAATAACAGGTAACGATAAAGAATATTTAAAATATCTTATTGACATATTTAAAAATAACGATCGCTATGCTGAAGCCATAAAAGAGGCTGTTTCAGAAAGGTTGACTTATATTTTAAAACAAAATCCAGAAAAATTACTCACACAAACTTCTAACGAATATCAAGTTTATGTAGATAGAAAAAAGGCAAGATTTTCTACTTGGTACGAGTTTTTTCCAAGATCTGCATCAGAACAAGAAGGCAAGCATGGCACATTTAACGATTGTCACAGATTACTGCCAAGGATAGCTCAAATGGGCTTTGATACCTTATACTTCCCTCCAATTCATCCAATTGGCGAGGTAAATAGAAAAGGTAAAAACAACACAACTGTTGCAAAAGAAGGCGATGTTGGCTCTACTTGGGGCATTGGTTCTAAATACGGAGGGCATAAAGATATTCATCCAGAATTAGGCTCTTTAGAAGATTTTAAGCATTTGGTTGCCGAAGCAAAAAAACAAGGTATAGAAGTAGCTATGGATTATGCTTTACAAGCTGCTCCAGATCATCCTTGGGTTACAGAACACCCAGATTGGTTTAAATGGAGGCCAGATGGTACTGTGCAATATGCCGAAAATCCACCTAAAAAATACCAAGATATTTTACCTATTTATTGGGAATCTAAAGATTATAAAAACCTTTGGCAAGAATGTTTACATACCTTATTGTATTGGATAGATTGTGGTATACAGGTATTTAGAGTAGATAATCCACATACAAAACCTTATTATTTCTGGGGATGGATTATTGCCGAAGTAAAAAAACAACATCCAGATGTTTTATTTTTAGCAGAAGCTTTTACAAAACCAAAGGTAATGCAACAATTAGGTAAACAAGGTTACACGCAATCGTACACTTATTTTACTTGGCGAGATTCTAAACACGAGTTAATTGAGTATATGAACGATTTAACGCAAACCGAACAAAAAGAGTATATGAGACCTAATTTCTGGCCTAATACACCAGATATTAACCCATATCATTTGCAAGGTGCTCCAGAATCTAAATATCTACAACGTTACGCTTTGGCAGCTACTTTATGCTCTAATATTGGTATTTACGGCCCTGTTTTTGAACAAATGATTAGCGATCCAATTGCTGGTAAAGAAGAATATTATATGTCAGAAAAATTTCAATTGTGCCATTATGATTGGTACAAAGAGAATAAAGTAACCGACATCATAACTAAAATAAATCACATCAGAAAAGAAAACGAATCTTACCAACAAACTAATAATATTAAATTTTTAGAAACAGGTAACGATCAAATTATCGCTTTTTACAAATGGAACCAAGATAAAACTAATGAAACCTTAACCGTAATTAGCTTAGATGCTTACAATTCTCAAACAGGTTCTGTTCAATTACCATTGTATGAAATGGGGATACATCATGGACAAAAAATCGAAGTTTTAGATTTGGTAACAAGAAACTCTTACAATTGGTATAATGAATGGAATTACGTGCAGTTACATGCAACGTTGCCATTTCACATTTTTAAAATCAATAAGTAAGCTATGTTAGAAAAAACGAGTACACAATCTAAATCAAATCTATTTTCTTCTACAAATAAATGGGAAGAGTTAATAGAAGATAAAGATTTTTTAAACGTTTTTTTATCTGATATTTTAGAGGAGTATATCGTAAAACAAAGATGGTATGGAGGAAAATCGAGTAAATTAAAATACATAGAACTTACAGAGTATTTTCGGATTCAAAAAGATAGTGAAGTTTATTTTGGATTGATTTTAGAAGTCAACTTTGTAGAAGCTTTTTATCACCATTATTTTTTACCTATTGCATTTGTTTCCGATGAAAACTATGCAAAAGAAAGTAGAATTTTACCAATTAAACTAAAAAATCGGGAAGGCTTTATTATCGATGCTATGCATTTAGAGGCATTCCGAAAAGTAGTTTACGAAAGAATAAGTACGGCATTACCTGTTGACAAAACTCCTGTTCAATATCATAAAACAGACGGTTTTGAGTTCCCAAATTATAAATCCTCAAGATTTATGGGGGTAGAACAGAGTAATACATCAATCATTTATAATGATGCATTTATCTTAAAATTTTTCAGAAGAATTTATGCTGATAAAAATCCTGACTATGAAATGAGTCGCTTTTTGTCTGATAAAAAAGATTTTAAAAATACACCTCCATATTTAGGAAGCATGAATATTATCGATTCAGATAATACCAATATAACCATTGGGTTAATGCAAAAGTTAGTACCAAATAAAGGCGATGCTTGGGAGTATTTTTTAAAAGAACTCGAAGTTATTTTTGCATCCATACAACGTAAAAAAATCGAACTAGAAGATTTGCCAGATATCGAAATGTTTCAGCGAAAAAAGATTGCTGAACTTCCTATAAATATTACAGATTGGGCAGGTTTAAATCTTTTAAATAAAGTTCAACTTTTAGCACAAAGAACAGCAGAAATGCATATTGCTTTAGGTTCTGAGTTCGAAGAAACCGCTTTTACACCCTCTCGTTTTAATGGCGANTATTCTGTTTGGTTAAAAAATAGATTAACCTATCAATTTCAAAACAGGTTAAATCTAACAGAAAATAACCTTCACAAATTAGAAGGCAAAACCCTACAATTGGCACAAGAGTTTTTAGAAAATAAAAACGAAATTAGAAAACGCTTGGTCAACTTTGATTGGACCAAATTAAAAGGAGAGCGCATCAGAATTCATGGAGACTATCATTTAGGACAAATTTTAGTACAAGATGATGATTTTTGTATTCTAGATTTTGAAGGCGAACCCGAAAGTACCATTAGAGATCGTAAAGTAAAGCAACCTCCGTTAAAAGACGTTGCTGGCCTATTCAGATCTTTTCATTATGCAATTTATTCAACTATTTTTAACCATCAAGAAGACTACTCAAAAACGCAAGAAGAACTTTTTGAATATGGAGAATTGTTATACAAATATATGGTAGCTGTATTTTTAGAAACCTACAGAGCTGTAACACAAAAAGAAAACCTATCTATAGGTTATACAAACGAAAGAATTTATTTATTAAAATATTGCTTATTAGAAAAAGCAATTTACGAGTTAGGCTACGAACTTAACTCAAGACCTAAATGGACAATTATTCCATTAAAAGGCATTGCAAACATTTTGAACTCATAAAATTATGGCATACACAAAAGTACACAGTCTTTTTACCGAATTTGATATTAATCTTTTTCAAGCAGGAAAGCACTACAGACTTTACGAAAAATTTGGATCTCACAGTATTACAGTAGATGGTGAAGAAGGAACCTATTTTGCGGTTTGGGCACCAAGTGCCAAATCTGTGTCTGTAATTGGAGACTTCAATTTTTGGCAAGGAGAAGAACACCTTTTAAATGTGCGTTGGGATGGAAGCGGAATTTGGGAAGGTTTTATACCTAATATAGGTAAAGGCAATATCTATAAATATAAAATAAGAAGTTCTAACAACAATATTACAACAGAAAAAGCAGATCCTTTTGCAAGAAGATGCGAACATCCACCAAAAACAGCCTCAGAAGTTTGGACTGATGATTATGAGTGGCAAGACAAAAAATGGATGAAAAACAGAAAGAAAAACAACGCTTTAGATGCGCCTTTTTCTGTATATGAAGTACATTTAGGTTCTTGGAAAAAACAAACTGAAGAAAATCGTTTTTTAAGTTATAGAGAATTAGCAGACGACTTGGTAGATTATGTTGATGAAATGAACTTTACCCACGTAGAGTTTATGCCAATTATGGAATATCCTTATGACCCAAGTTGGGGCTATCAATTAGTAGGATACTTTGCACCAACAGCACGTTTTGGGTATCCTGATGAGTTTAAATATTTAGTTGATAAATTCCACGAAAAAGGAATTGGCGTTTTATTAGATTGGGTACCTTCTCATTTTCCTTCAGACGATCATGGATTAGGCTTTTTTGATGGCTCTCATTTATACGAACATCCAGATCAACGAAAAGGATATCACCAAGATTGGAAAAGCTTAATTTTTAATTACGGACGAAACGAAATAAAATCATTCTTAATTAGTAATGCTATTTTTTGGTTAGATCAATTTCACGCAGATGGTCTACGAGTAGATGCTGTAGCTTCTATGTTGTTTTTAGATTATTCTAGAGAAGATGGTCAATGGGAACCAAATATGTATGGAGGCAGAGAATATTTAGAAGCTATCGATTTTATTAAAGAAATGAATGCTGCTGTATATGAATCTTTTCCAGATGTACAAACTATTGCAGAAGAATCTACCTCTTTTCCAAAAGTATCAAGACCAATTTATGATGGTGGTTTAGGCTTTGGTATGAAATGGATGATGGGTTGGATGCACGATACTTTAGATTATTTTGCGAAAGAACCCTTGTATAGAAAACATCATCAAAACGATTTAACGTTCAGTTTAAATTATGCCTTTACAGAAAACTTTATGCTGCCTCTATCTCATGACGAAGTAGTATATGGTAAAAAAGCAATTGTAGAAAAAATGCCTGGTGATGAATGGCAAAAATTTGCAAATTTAAGACTAATGTACAGTTATATGTACACGCATCCAGGAACAAAACTATTATTTCAAGGCGATGAGTTTGGGCAAACCAGCGAGTGGAATTTTCAAACAAGTTTAGACTGGCATTTATTAGAGTACGATGTGCATAAAGGCGCACAAACTTTGGTTAAAGATTTAAACGCATTCTACAAAAAAGAGCCTGCATTATATCAAAAGCAATTCTCTCATGAAGGTTTTGAATGGATAGATCACGGAGATCACCAAAACTCAATACTTACTTATATCAGAAAAGGAGAAAAAGAAAAAGATAATGTAATTGTTATTCTAAACTTAACTCCAGTTCCAAGAAATAGTTATAGAATAGGATTACCAAAATCTGGCAGTTTAAAAGAAGTATTTAATAGTGATGCCAAAAAATATAATGGTACAGGAGATTTTCAAAATAAAAAACTATCATCCGAAGAAAAAGAATGGAATGGTAGAGAAAATTCTGTAGAAATAAATTTACCTCCTTTAGGTATGTTAGCCTTTAAATTCAACTAAAAAAAATTAAATCCTTGTAAATTCAATAAAAAAAGAACACTTTTTTTTTATAGTCCATAAAAAAAAGTGTTCTTTTTAAATCTTCTTAAATTTTACATGATTAAATACAAATCAACTCTTATTCCATTTATTATTAAAGAAATAAGCAATACTTTTACGCAATATTAAGGCATAAATCGAATGTAAAAAAAAAGTTTCAAAATTTATTTTTTATCATTTTTTTACGATTTTTGTTAGCCTAAAAAACAAGCAAACTATGATTGTTAATACAGAACTAGAACAGAAAGGAAATTTGTTTCCTTCAGAAATAATAGATTATAAAAAAGATGTAGATACCCTCTACTTTACTACTAAAAACAACGTTGTTTTACAATTAACGGTTGTAAGAGATAGTGTTATTCGATTTAGATATACTACTACTGGAAAATTTGAAAATGATTTTTCTTATGGTGTTACCATTCACGCTTCAAGAGGTTATAATTTCTTAGACATTACCGAAGATAAAACTCATTATATTGTTACCACATCAAAATTAATTTGTAAAGTAGAAAAACAAAGCTTACAGGTAAGTTTGTACGATGCACTTGATCTAGTCTTAATCAATGAAGACGAAATTGGTTTTCATTGGGAAGAAAGCTACGAATATGGTGGAGACATCGTAAAAATGAGTAAAGTGTCTCAAAAAGCAGAAAGTTACTATGGTTTAGGTGATAAACCTGTTGATGTAAACTTAAAAGGAAAACGTTTCGAAAACTGGGTTACAGATTCTTACGCTTTTGGTAAAAATACAGATCCAATTTATAAAGCAATTCCTTTTTACACGTCTATACATCATGACAAATCGTATGGTATTTTCTTTGATAATACCTTTAAAACACATTTCGATTTTGCACAAGAAAGAAGAAATGTAACCAGTTTTTGGGCACAAGGTGGCGAAATGAATTACTACTTTATTTATGGTCCACAAATGAGTGATGTTGTTGCCAACTATACAGATTTAACAGGTAAACCACATGCATTGCCTCCATTATGGGCTTTAGGATTTCATCAATGTAAATGGAGTTATTACCCAGAAAGTAATGTAAAACAAGTAACCAAAACTTTTAGAGACTTACAGATTCCTTGTGATGCTATTTATTTAGATATCGATTATATGGATGGTTTCCGTTGTTTTACTTGGGATAAAAACTATTTCCCAGATCCTAAAAGAATGGTAAAAGAACTAGAAGACGATGGTTTTAAAACTGTTGTTATTATAGATCCAGGAATTAAAATTGACTTAGAATACGATGTTTTTAAAGAAGCTTTAGATAAAGACTATTTCTGTAAACGAGCAGACGGCCCTTTAATGAAAGGTAAAGTTTGGCCTGGAGAATGTTATTTTCCAGATTACACAAAACCAGAAGTTAGAGAATGGTGGTCTGGATTATTCAAAGAATTAATTGAAGATATTGGTGTTAAAGGTGTTTGGAATGACATGAACGAACCTGCAGTAATGGATGTTCCTAACAAATCATTCCCAGATGATGTACGTCATGATTATGATGGCAACCATTGCTCTCATAGAAAAGCACACAATGTTTATGGTATGCAAATGGCACGTGCAACCTATCACGGATTAAAGAAATATAGCTACCCAAAACGTCCATTTGTAATTACTAGAGCAGCATATTCTGGTACGCAGAGATATACCTCTACTTGGATGGGAGATAACGTTGCTACTTGGGAACATTTAGCAATTGCCAACAACCAAGCACAAAGAATGGCAATGTCTGGTTTTTCTTTTGCAGGATCTGATATTGGTGGTTTTGCAGAACAACCTCAAGGTGAATTATTTGCAAGATGGATTCAGTTAGGGGTTTTTCATGTTTTCTGTAGAGTACATTCTTCTGGAGATCATGGAGATCAAGAACCATGGGTTTTCGGAGAAGAAATTACAAACATTGTAAGAAAATTTGTTGAGATCAGATACCAATTATTACCATACTTATATACTGCATTCTGGAATCATATTAAAAACGGAACTCCAATCTTAAAATCTTTAGTATTATTTGATCAAGAAGACCCACATACACATTATAGAAGTGATGAGTTTGTGTATGGAGAACATATTTTAGTATGTCCTATTCAAGAACCAAATGCAAAAGGAAGAAGAATGTACATTCCTAGAGGCAAATGGTATAATTTCTGGACAAATGAAGTGGTTGATGGAGGAAAAGAAACTTGGGTAGATGCAGATTTAGACAGTATGCCAATCTTTATTAAAGAAGGTGCTGTAATTCCTAAATATCCTGTGCAGCAATATGTTGGTGAAAAAGATTTCGATGAAATTACTTTAGACGTATATTACAAAAAAGGAAAAGAGGAATCTCAGTTATATGATGATGCGCATGATGGCTACGATTATAAAAAAGGAAGATATAGCTTACGTACTTTTAAAGTAACAGGGAAAAAAGAAAGAATTTATTTTACAACAACACAAAGAAGGTAAATTTAATGCTCCTTACAAGAAATTTAACGTTATTTTACACAACCTACCATTTACAATTACTTCTATTCAAATAGACAACGTAGAAACGGCTATTGACAGCTCATCAAATCCTGGAAATCAATCTATTATAGTAGATAAAGAATTTACAGAATTACATTTATTTGGAGAATAAACCCTTGTCATATTTTTAAAATTTAAGAGAAGCCTCCCCATAAATAGGGAGAAAAAAATTTCCCCATTTATGGGGATTGTTTGGTATTCATATGTAATGTACATTTGTAATGTAATTATTGCTTCCCCCAATAATTTTAATTTTAGAATTAGATTTCTAAATTTTTGTCTTTATGAAAAAGCGATGTAAGTTAAAACCTTCATCGCTTTTTTAATTTCTGATTTCTTCATATAACATTAACCAATTCGTAATTAATTCATCTATTGTAAGTTTTGATTACTAGCAAGCGCAACAACACCCTATTAATAGTAAACGTGCGTTCGGTTTATAACATTCAAGCATTCTTAAAATAGAAATATCAACTTTAATTAAATTGATGGAAAACACCCCTATAATCCCCTCAAAGGGATATTTGGCATCCGTTTTCCCTTTGAGAGCGTAATAGAGCTTAACTATAAATGAATAACTTAAGTACTTTTTTACATCGAACTTGCGCTATTAGTACTTAAAGTTAAAAAAATTAACTTGTTATTTTTTGTAAACTTTCTAATTCAACTTTTAAGTCGTTAAACATTTTTATGATGCTACTCAACTTTAAATCTTTCTCATCGTATTCTTGTGTGTTTATCGCACAAGTAAATTTCCAAAGTTCTAAAATTTCGGTAACAGGAACTTCATAAGAATCATATTCAGTATTGTCTGGTTTTAATAATAAAGATCCTTTTTCTTCAATATAATTATACACTCTTTTATAGGTGAGACCATCATTTTTGGTAACTACAATGTAAGACGTACCATTTTTTACATCATAAATATCTTCCACAAACTCTGCGACTACATAAGAACCGTCTTTCATTGGCAACATAGAATCTCCTTTTATAGGAAAAGCTCTGTGTTTTCCTGTTGGTAAAAAAGGCAATTTAATTTTTTGCAGTTGCTCTATATATTCAGGATCATTATATCCCAATAAATAACCCGCAGAAGCTTTTACAGGTACAACTTCAATTAAATTTTCATTATCTGCATCTACCATTATAGGAAACAAAACACGCTGATTGCCAATTTCTATAAAAGAATTGTCATTGGTTTTCGTTAAATCTTTTTTTATTAAAACATCAACAGGGAGTTTAAAATAGTCTGATAATTTAATTAAAGTATCAATTGTAGGTTCTGTTCTAGAAGCCTCATAAGAAGTAATTTGAGCTCTTGTAACCTGAATTTCTTCCGATAAATATTCTTGAGACAGTCCTTTTAAAGTTCTTAAATGACGAAGGTTTTTTGCGATATTATTCATAATGTTTCAAAATTAAACAATCAATGTAACATAATGAAACTATTTTTGTAAAATGTTTTTAAATACACATTCATACTACAGTTTAAGATACGGCACTATTAGCCCTAAAG
>P_2C_Liq_3_UnCtyDRAFT_100185_pt1 | contig 18876 bp, 13 predicted proteins | sample Pon2CUnioCityCA_3_FD_9720 | JGI IMG/M metagenome (IMG submission 9720)
TGGTTTTATATCTCGGATTTTTATAATTTCTGATGACAGTTTTGTCTGTTAGTATTGTTTTTGGTGATGAACCAAACATATCTTCTAAAGCTAAATCCATAGGTTTATCACCTTTGGTTTTCGATTCAAAAGTAAAACGATCATCGTTTGTAACTTCACCAACATCATAAATAGGAGAGCGTTCTCTATCTGCAATTTTATGCAACGTTTCTAAATGTTTTTCAGCAATTACTAATCCCATTCTTTCTTGAGATTCGTTACCAATAATTTCTTTTGCTGATAAAGTAGGGTCTCCAACAGGTAATTTATCTAAATCAATTTTTCCACCCGTATCTTCTACCAATTCAGATAAACAATTTAAATGTCCTCCAGCTCCATGATCGTGAATAGAAACAATAAAGTTTTCATCACTTTCTACCATTCCACGAACTGCGTTTGCAGCACGTTTTTGCATTTCTGGATTCGATCTTTGCACTGCATTTAATTCAATTCCTGATGCAAATTCTCCTGTATCTGCAGAAGAAACTGCTGCACCACCCATTCCAATTCTGTAGTTTTCTCCGCCTAAAATTACAATTTTATCGCCTTCTTTTGGGGTGTCTTTTAAGGCTTGATCTGCTTTGCCATAGCCAATTCCTCCAGCTTGCATAATTACTTTATCATATCCCAATTTTCTAGGGTTAGATTCGCTAGAAGAGGAATTTTCTTCGTGTTCAAAAGTTAACACAGAACCCGTAATTAAAGGTTGCCCAAATTTGTTTCCAAAATCTGAAGCTCCATTAGACGCTTTTATTAAAATATCCATAGGAGTTTGGTATAACCAATCTCTTTCTTCGAATTTATTTTCCCAATATCTTTGGTTTTTTGTACCGTCTTTAGCGTCTTCTAATCTTGAGTAAGAAGTCATATAAACCGCTGTTCCAGCTAAAGGTAAAGAACCTTTTCCTCCAGCCAAACGATCTCTAATTTCTCCTCCAGATCCAGTTGCAGCCCCATTAAAAGGCTCTACAGTTGTAGGGAAATTATGCGTTTCTGCTTTTAAAGAAATAACAGATTCGAATTCTTTAGTTTCATAAAAATCGGGTTTGTCTGCGCTTTTTGGTGCAAATTGCTCCACTTTAGGGCCTTTAATAAACGCAACATTGTCTTTGTATGCAGATACAATATCGTTTGGATGTTGTTTGGAGGTTTCTTTTATCATTTTGAACAGGGAAGTAGGTTGTTCTTCTCCATCAATAACAAAAGTTCCGTTAAATATTTTATGACGACAGTGTTCTGAATTGACTTGGCTAAACCCAAAAACTTCAGAATCTGTTAATTTTCGACCTATTTTTGCGTCAACACCTTCTAAATACGTAACCTCTTCATCACTTAAAGACAAACCTTCTTGTGCATTATATTTAGCAATATCATCAATCTCTAAAATAGGTTCTGGCTTTATATTTATGGTAAATGATTCTTGATGTAAACCGTTAAATTTTTCAGAAATCATTGGATCGAAATAAGTAAAATCGGCTGAAACTGCTATAAATTCTTCGATTCTAATGATGTCAGAAATTCCCATATTCTGCGTAATTTCTACAGCATTTGTGCTCCAAGGTGTTATCATTGCAGCTCTTGGGCCAATAAAAAAAGCGTCAATGGGAGACGCTTCTATTTTGGGTTGATTGCCAAACAGCCAAGTTAATTTAGAGATAGTTTCTGAAGTTAAATCTGTTGTAGTTTGCACAGCAAATATTTTGCTGGTTTGGTTTCCAAAGAAATGAATCATTATAGAATTGTATTTGCGTATGGTTGTAAAAATGCAAATTTACTTTTTTTCATTTTAAAATTTGTGATTTATTCCATTCAAATTTATGAGTTATTCACGTGTTTATTAACCAAAAAAGACAACTAAATATAGCTGTCTTTTGAATGAGTAAAAAATAGGTTAGAACATCTATTTTATAATTATTTTTTTAGTAACACTACTGCCATTGTCATTTATTTTTAGCAAATAAATACCTCTTTTTAAATTGTGAATACTAATTTTGTTATTATCGGTTTTAGGATTTTTAAGAGTATAAACTTTAGCTCCAATAATTGAATATAATGTTACTGAGGTTATAGTTAAATCAGCAGGAATTGTAATGGTAATTTTGTTATTATAAGATGGGTTAGGAAAAATTTTAATGTATTTTAATGAAATAAAACTTTCTTTTGATAATACACTACCCCAAATTTGCGATACATATTCTGGATGATCGATAAAAGGATTTCTGTTTCCTTGAAATTTATAAGCTTCGTTATTTCTTGTCGTTTCTCTTGCACTTACAGGGTCATTTGTATGCCATTTGTATAAGAGTTTTATGTACCAATCTTCGTAAACTTGATTATTTGTTCCGTTTAAAGGGTTACTTTCAGAATCATTAGGGTCATCCCAAGAACTATCTGTAACTTCAATTTCATACCTTGTGGCAAAATAGAATAACATTCTTGCAACATCACCTTTAAACTCATCAATAGGCTCAAAAACATTTCCAGAAAAAGNGTCAAAGGTATTATTACCTACTTTAGAACCATTGGTTGATGTCCAATTAGCATTAGACACTTCACCAAAAGGATAATTGCTTCTTCGTCCGTTAACATAACCATCAGTAGGGACAACATGATGAATATCTGTTCTCATAGGTGTTTGACTATTGAAGAAACCTTGAGGAAAAATATGCTCTCTGTTATAACAGTCATTTTCAGAATTATAATTTCCACAATTTCTAGTATTATGATTGTAATTATAGGAATCAGATCCTGATGGATTTTCTGAATAAATATCTAAAACAGTATTGTCATTTTCGTAAAAACTATCGGTATCTGAAGTTACATAAGCATCATACAAAGCACCATAACCTTGATCTATGTGCCCATTTGAAATAATGTTTTTAAGCTGCGTTTTTAATGTAAAACCAGTGCTTGTTGCTGAACTGTAATAACCCGATGGTATTTGGGAAAAACCAATAGAAACAGAAATGATTGTAAATAAAAGAGCTAATTTTCTTCGCATTTTAATTTTTAATAAACTTTACAGAATACAGTTTTGAATCCATTTCAAATTTAAGCATATACATTCCTTTTACTAGTTTTTGAATGTTAATTTCTTTCGATGGCTTTTTTTGATCTATAATTTTTTTTCCTAAAGTGTCAAAAACACTAATATTTTTAATGGTATGATTCGTCGGGTTTTGAATCTTTAGAAAGTTGTTTACAGGATTTGGGTAAAATTGAACTGGTACTCTCTGGGTATTATCCACCGAAAGTACTATGGCACTGTGTTTTCCAAAATCATCTACAGTATCTTTTGGGTAAACATCCCATTCGTTTTCGAGGTCGAAAGCAGTGTTGGGTTGAGAAACTCCACTTTTTCTTCGTAAGGTTTTGTCTTTCGCAAAGTTACTAGAACCTCCATTATATGTTCCAATAATATCAATTAAGACACCATTTTTAAATAAACCTACAGGATCGTTTCCGTTAAAGTTTATAGGTGCACCAAAGTTGGTGTCTCCATCATGAATTCGAATATAATCAGCATTATCAATTAAAAATTTTCCTGCTATGGCAACATTAGAATCTGAAGCAGATGAAGATTCCCCTGCAGCTTCGTTAGCAATAGCATATACATTTTGAGATTTTATAGTACCAGAAAGTACTAATTCCCATTCCCAATCAGCATCATCTAAGCCTCCATTAGACTGTCTTTTTAAGCTATAATTACTCAAATCAATATCAGTAGAAGTTAAGTTTACAAGTTCTAACGCTTTGATATTAGAAGAGCCTTCAATGTACTCGGAAAAAAATATTTCATTAGCCGTTGTTGTAGAGCCATTTGTAGTTGTTGCATTAACAGAAGCGCTTAAAGCTGATTTATTATCTGCGGCATCTTTTGCTAAAACTTGTACAGTATATGTGTTAGATGTTGTTAAATTAGCAAAGGTGAAGGTAGTTTCTGTAGTAGAGGCTGTAAAACTATTGTCTAAAAAAACATCGTAACCTATAACTTCTGTATTATCTGTTGAGGCATTCCAAGAAACTTTGAAAGAGGTGCCTGTTTCATTACTGATAACTAGGTTTGTAGGCACAGATGGTGCATCTAAATCTACTAAAGTGGTTATATTTTTGGGTGCGCTTTGGCTTGAGGTATTGTTTGCAATGTCTTTAGCTAAAATCGTAACAGAATAATTTGTATTTGACTTTAAGCCGGTAATTGTTGTGGTGGTATTTGTTGTATTTTCGATTAAATTTCCATTCATAAAAATATCGTAACTTGTTACTGCAACATTGTCTGTTGCTGCCAGCCAAGAAATCTGAACGGACGAGGTAGTTATATTCGAAAAAACAATATTTGTTGGAGTAGAAGGCGCCTCTGTATCTGAACTTGTAAAAATCCCCCAAATATCTTCAGCTTCTGGCCCTCCCCATATTCTTGTCGCTAAAATTGGGTTGTCTATAAATGGATTTCTATTTCCTTGGGCATTTTCGTTGGCTGTATTTTCATGATATGCATTACGTTGTTTTTCAAAATCAGAAACGGGATCTTCTGCATTCCATTGCAAGAATAAATCAATCATATCATCTGGAGTATTAGAGTTGTTTCCAATACCAATATTTGAAGGTAAACATCTATCATCATATCTTACGTACATGTACATCATCATTCTGGCAACGTCGCCTTTCCATTCGTCTCCTGGATACCAGCCCCCATTAGCTTGAATACCAGAATTGCCAGAACCTGTTGTGAATTTTCTATTATTTCTTGATGAATTTCTTTGTGCGTCTGCAGGTCTTAAATGATGTGCATCTGAACCAGGACCAGAATCTGATAGGGCAGGAGTGCCTAAAGATTGTGAATACACATGTTCTCTATTCCAACTGCCAGAGCTACCACCGTTGTTGTTAATTCCTCGCGTTCTATCATTGGTAGCATCATTATCAGAGCCGTTTTCAAAACCATAAATTAATAAAACCTCTTGATTGTTATTAGGATTGATGTCTGTAGCTTTACTAGCATCCCAAACTTGGTCATAAAATAAAAATTGAGTGTGAGTGCTTATTATTTTTGTAGCTAACGCTTCTTTTAATGATACCCCTGTTAAGTTTAAGTTTACATCATTATAATATGCTTCTTGACTATAACAAACCGTAGCAAAGGTTAGAGCAAAAAATAGTATAATTTTTTTATACATAAATTGTTTTTATGAATTAGAAACAATTTCTTTTTCAGTGTGATAAAATTTCAACTAGCAATTGGTGTTAATTTTATTTTCTTTCTAAAAGTGCCATATAAAATCCGTCGAAACCAGATGTATGTGCAAGTACTTTATTATCTTTTACAAAAGTAAACTCTTTTCCTGAATCTGATGTTAAGAATTTGTCAACTTGATGTTGATTTTCTGAAGGTAAAATAGAACACGTGGCATAGACCATTTTCCCACCAGGTTTTACCATTTTAGAATAACTTTGTAGCACTTCTTGTTGTACTTTTTTAATGTTCTCTATAAATTCGGGTTGTAATTTCCATTTAGAATCTGGGTTTCTGCGGATAACGCCTAAACCAGAACAAGGAGCATCAATTAAAACACGATCTGCTTTGCCATATAATTTTTTGATAGGTTTAGTAGAATCGATTACACGCATGACTATATTATGTGCTTTGTTTCTTTTGGCTCTAATTTTCAACTTTTTTAATTTACTTTCGTAAATATCCATAGCAATAATTTGTCCTTTGTTTTCCATTAAAGCAGCCAAATGCAATGCTTTACCACCAGCACCAGCACAAGTATCTACCACTTTCATTCCAGGTTTTACATCTAAATATGCTGCCACTAATTGAGAGGAAGCGTCTTGTACCTCAAAAAAACCATTATGAAAAGCTTCGGTTTTAAACACGTTAGCTCTTTCTGGCAATAATAAAGCATCAGGGTGATTCGGAATAAATTCTGTAATTACATTTTCCGTTATTAGTTTCTTTTGCAGTGCTTCTTTAGAAATATTTAATGTGTTTGTTCTTAAAATTACCTTAGCTTGTTCGTTTAAAGCTGCAATTTCTTTGGTCCAAATTTCTTCACCTAATTCAGAAATACAGATTTCATCCATCCAATCAGGTATAGACTCTCTAAACTTTCTAATTTTAGATAATTCTGCAAAACGCCCTTTAATACGTCTTTCTGGTACATCACCAACTTGATTCCAATCTGGTAATTTTATCCCTCTTAAGATACACCAAACTGAAAATAATCTCCATATATTATCTCTATCATAAGGTACTTTTACTTCTGCAATTTCAGCGTATAACCTGTTCCAGCGAACAATGTCGTAAATCGTTTCTGCAACAAATTTACGATCTCTAGCTCCCCAGCGTTTATCTCTTTTTAGCGCTTTTTCTACAGCTTTGTCAGCATAAACACCTTCGTTAAAAATATCTCTTATACTATCTATAACCGCAAAAGTTAAGTTTCTATGTAATCTCATTTTATCTGAATAATGGCTGCAAAGATACTAATAAGTTATAGCTTAAAAATTAATTTTTTGTAGATATGGATTGGTTTACAAACCATCTATTGAATGATGCCATAAATGAAATGCATATAGCTACAACCTATGTTGTAATACAAACAGTTTCTTTCATAAAAAGTATTCTTTTTTTAGGTAACTAAAACATTAATAATGGTTTATGTGTTTTTTTTCTTTTCGTCGATAGTTATTTATTCGGTGATTAGTATCGTTAAAATACATTCAACGGAACAAAACGAAAGATAATTGCCATTGAACTTAACCAATTTTGTATTGCTCGAACTTAAGTGAAAAAACGATTACGGTATTTTTACCTTTGAAGTAGTAAAATTGATTTAAACTAGATTTTTTAAGAATTACCCTCAAATTTTTAATTATGAAACTCCTACAAAAACATCCCAGAAACCGCCAAGCTAATCCTCTAAAAAGTACTATTATTTTACTTTTGTTAATTTTGATGAATATATTTTCATCAAATGCACAACGTATAAGTGAAACCGATTGCGATGGTGATGGTATTGAAAATTCAATTGATTTAGATGATGATAATGATGGAATTTTAGATTGTCTAGAAAACGGATTAGACACGAATTCTTTAAGTGATTTATTTTCTATAGCTGGTAACGCAACTTTTAAGAATTCTAATGAAATAGAACTTACTCCAGATTTATATAACCAAGCAGGTTCAAGTATGTCTTTTGGAAAAATAGATTTTACTAGTGATTTTAGTTTTTCTATAGAAATTAATTTAGGTATTAAAGACATTGGTGCAGATGGTATTGCAATCGTTTTTCATAATGATCCTGATGGTATAAATACTGTTGGCGTTTCTGGTCAAGGTATTGGAGCATGGCATATTAAAAATGGAATTTCAATAGAATTTGACACATATCAAAATAAGGAAGAATTAACTAACGATCATACTCAAATAAAAAACACAAGAACTTGGGTTGGTCTTACATCTATGACCGATTTAGGGAATATAGAGGATGGTAATTGGCCCTGTTCGTTTTAGTTGGAATGCCACTTCTAAAACCTTAAGTTACTCTTTTGATGGAAATGTTATCGCAAATTATACAGACGATTTAATTGCGAATGTTTTTAACGGAGAAGCTCATGCTTATTTTGGTTTTACAGCATCTACAGGAGGGCAAAGAAATAGCCAAAGAATCCGTTTCGTCAACGAATTATGCAGTTATCCTTTTGCAAAGGATGCGGATAATGATGCAATACCGAATCAATTTGATACAGATTCAGATAACGATGGATGTCCAGATGCTTTAGAGGGAGGTATTCATTTTACTGCAACAGATGGTAATGGCAGATTAAATGGCGGTATAAGTGAATATGGTGTGCCTTTGGTAGCCTTGGGAGCTGAGCAAACCATAGGAACAAGTTTAGATGCTGCTGTATTGTCTGAGGTTTGTACAAATCCGTACAATCCAACTACACCAGCAGATTGTTTTACAGTTTTTATAGAGAATAATGTAACCCTAACAAGCGGCACTTCAAACGGAAGTATAGCAGCAGGTGGAGATTTAAATATAAATGGCGATTACGAACTGGCTTTACAAGATTGTGGTTGTTATGAAGTAAATGGAAATAAAATGGGTTTAGTGGTGGCTGGTAAAGTAAATTACAATACTGGCATTGTAAATCTGCGCAATGCTACACAATATGCTCAAATAGGAGAATCTAATTCAAGTAATGCTTGGTATGCAGATCCTCAAAATGCACCAACACCAATACGAATAACTCCTGAAAATGATTATGAGGCAACTTCTTATATACAATTATCTGGAAATGCAGCAGCATTTAACGCTGCAGTAAATCCTGTTTTTACGAAAAGCGATATAGATTTTTCTTTAGCGTTTCAAAGATTAAGAACGAATACCAAAAGTTTGTCAGAAAATGTTCATAATGCGCTGCTTAAGGATGCCACAGGCGATTCGATACCAAATACAAATCTACCTAACCAAGTAACTGTTTTATTAAAAAAAGGCGCCAATTATATCAATATTAATGGCTCAGATTTAAATAGTGTACAACTTTTCAATACCTTAAATAACGCAAATTCAGAACAATTTTTAGTGATTAACGTAAATGCTCCTGGGGAATTTAATTGGAATGTTTGGGCACAAAATGGAATTGCGAATCAAGATGCTTCTCACATCATTTATAATTTTTACAATACTACACAATTACATCTAAAAGGCAATAACACCATTTATGGTAGTGTTTTAGCACCTTTTGCAAGTGTAACAAAAAACGAACACTCAGCAGATGTTGTAGGTCAAATAATAGCAACTTCTTACGCACAAAACGGAGGTATTGTGCACTGCGAAACGTTTTCATCGGATGTAAATGCTTCGGTTGCTGTAAACGTTGCGCCAAACGCAGCGTTTACCGTAAACGATAACGAGTGTTTAGCGAACAATATCTTTGTGTTTAACAATACTTCCAATACAGGTGCAACAGCCCAGCCTGTAGATCCGATTTCATACCAGTGGAATTTTGGAGATGGTACTGCAAGCAATTTTATGGAACCTACCAAAACGTACGAGGCAGCAGGAATTTATACAGTTACGTTAACAGCAACCAACAAATTTGGTTCAGATACAGTAACCCAACAAGTAACTGTATTACCCAAGGTAGATGCAGAGGTTGTTATCAATTCTACCACTTTATCAGATGCTTCTGTAAACACAAATATTACTTTAGTAAATGCTACTGAATTTTCAAGCTATTCTTGGATTTTACCAGGTCAAAATACTGAAATTTATCAGAATGAAAAAGCAATTTCAATAGACTTTACACAACCCGGTTTGTACACCTTGTTGTTTACTGGAGTTCAAAAAAATGGGTGTAATATCACCACAGAAATACCAATTACCATTCAGTCTAATGAGGTTACAACTGGTAATAGTGGAGGGGTAGAATCAGAATCTTTAGGCGATGCAATTTCTAAGATTTATGTAGGTAGAAAAAAGAATTCTGTACCTACTCAATTTGTAAAATCAACAGCAAATATTTACAACAAAGTTAAATTAAAAAGTGTTCAACCTTATCAAGGCAAAGGGCAAACTATGTTAGATATGTTTCCAACGGAATTGGAGGCAGGTAATGTTGCCAACATAACATCGCCAACAGACATATTAGATTATACCATTGCAGATGAAGTATTTTCTGTAGATTTTTCTATAAATGGTCAAACCAAAGGCGTGGTTTTAGGAATTAAAACTTCAGATAAAATTTACAACCACACAAAGGCATCTTGTGATCGATTAAGAGGTGCCGAAATCTTAAACATAAAAACGGTACAATTACAAGGTAAAAACTTTTTAATGCAAGCTATTAAACAACGAAATGGAGTAGTAGAATATGCGATATCTTTTGCGGTTGCTAAAAACAATAACGATGTCAACTATACCATTCAAAGCAATTGGTATGTAAATCATTACACCAAATTTAATGATGTATACAACTTTCAAGTATGGTCTACGAAGCCAGCTGATACACAAAAAATGGTGGCAGATATTCTAGTTAACCTACAATCGTTTATGCCTGTGCAACAAACAGAATTGCAAAAGGTACCTAAAACGTATGCCGCTAAAATATCTAGAGATCAATCAGATTTAGTAGTACTATTAAGAAGCACAGAAGTAGGGCAAGAGATAGAAATTTCTATGGAAGAAATTTATTCTGAAACAGAAAACAATGTAAAACACAGGTATAATCCTGTAAATTCTGAGAAAGAAAAAACATTACGTATTGCTATTGCTGATGGTTATGAATACGATGCCTTGGTTAAAGTAAATGGAGAAATAGAAGATGCATTTTATCATGCAGATGGTAACTGGGGTTTAGATTACGATAAGAAGTATACAAAAATTAATCACTATTTTGTATCTAATGATTTTAACAGAATCTATAATGATGAAGAGTATGCCATCAGCAGAAATGTAGCACTTCAAGCAACAAGCGATTATGATTATTTAACTTTATACAAATCATTATTACCTGGTACTTTAGCTGCCGATTATTCAGAATACAAATATGTATCATTTACAGCTACTGGTAGTGGTTTAATGGAGTTAGGCTTAATCAAATCTTCTATTGAAGAGTGGAAAACGCAATATAGAGTGATGGTAGACTTGTCTGAAGAAGAACAAACCTATTATATACCCTTCGAAATTTTTTCATCCATATGAAGCATAGCTCCAATAACAGCAGATGATTTAACTACATTAACTTTCACGTTTTTACCAGTAGAAGCACAAACAACAGATTTAGATTTAAGCATAAAAGATATAAAATTCACAAAGACAGCAGTAGAAGAAGAAGTAGTCCATAAAATTGAAACTTTTGATAATCAGTTTATGGCGTATCCAAATCCGTCTCAAGGAAATGTAAATTTATTATTGTATAGTAAATCGCAAACTAATGCAAAAGTTACTTTATTTGATGTTACCGGAAAAACAATTTACACAGCTCCAGCAGGGCTTCTTGAAGGTAAAAACGAATTGAATTTCGATTTTGGTAGTGTAAAACCAGGAGTTTTATTCTTAAAAGTGAGCAGTACCGAAACTGATTATGGAACTTCTAAAATTATTTTTAGATAAAAAACATCAATAGTTTAAGTAAATTTTTTTTGGGGGAATTAATTTACGACTATTGATCTCAAGAGAGCCGACTTTGTTAGCTCTCTTTTTTTTAAAGAATAGTACATCAACTAAAAAGAAGTTATGGTAAATAGTAATCTTTGATTTGATTACAAAAAAAAGTAGTTTTTTAGGATCTATAAAACATAACGCTAAATTTTATGCAACATCGCACAAGCTTGGCAACGGAATCATAAAGAAGTTTTTTTGTTCACTGAAGAAAAAGTAAAAGAGAGCACAAAAGAATAAAAAGTATTTATAATATTTTAAACCCTTCAGGTTTTAAAACTTGAAGGGTTTTGTTTTATATTCTTCTTAACGTGTCTCACAATTAGTTATTATTAGAAACTAAAAGAAGTTCAGTTTTACGTATTTGTTACTTCAAAACAGCATCAATTCGTGCTATTTCTTCCTCAGAAAAAACGGTGTTCTCAATTGCCTTTACACTATCTAGAATTTGTTCAGTTTTACTAGCACCAATTAAAACAGAGGTAATTCTATCATCTTTTAAAATCCATGAAATAGCCATTTGAGCTAAATGCTGATTTCTACTTTGCGCAATTTCATTCAATGCCTTAATTTTTGGCAACATTTCAATAACTTGAGTAGCGTTTAAAAACGGACTGTCTTTTACAGCTCTTGAATCTTTTGGTAAACCGTTGATGTATTTATTACTCAACATGCCTTGTGCTAAAGGCGAAAAACAGATGGCGCCAACTTGTTCTTTTCCTAATATCTCTAACAAACCATCTTCTATCCATCTGTCAAACAAACTATATCTTGGTTGATGAATTAAACAAGGTGTTCCTAAATCTTTTAAAATTTTAAATGCTTGTGCAGCCCTTTCTGGTTCGTAATTAGAAATTCCTACATACAATGCTTTTCCTTGTCTTACCATTAAGTCTAAAGTGCCCATTGTTTCTTCTAAAGGCGTTTCATAATCGGGTCTATGGTGATAAAATATATCAACATAATCTAAGCCCATTCTTTGCAAACTTTGATCTAAACTAGCTACTAAAAACTTTTTTGAGCCTAAATCGCCATAAGGACCAGGCCACATTCCGTAACCTGCTTTCGATGAAATGATCAATTCATCTCTATAATTTTTAAAATCCTTTTTTAATATTTTACCAAAGTTTTTTTCTGCAGAACCAGGTGGTGGACCGTAATTGTTTGCCAAATCAAAATGGGTAATACCATGATCAAAAGCACATTTTAATAAATTTCTTGCATTTTTAAAATTATCGTTATCCCCGAAATTATGCCAAAGGCCAAGAGAAAGTTCGGGTATCAATAAACCACTATTTCCTGTTCTTCTGTATTTCATTTTTTCATAGCGATTTTCATCTGCTATGTAATTATTTTTTTTGCTCATAGTTTAAATTAATGCCTCTTTTAAAAGCGTTATTGGATGTTTAGCCAAACGTTTTGTGCCATCATAAATTTGATGGCGACAACTTGTTCCTGCAGCTGCAATTTCGGTTTCTGCATTGTAATTTCTTACTTTTGGAAATAAAGTATCTTCACCAACTTGCATCGAAACTTTGTAATGTTCTTTTTCATACCCAAAACTTCCAGCCATTCCACAACATCCTGAACTAATAATGGTTACCGAATAATTTTTAGGAATATTTAATACTTGAAAACTAGCATGTGTGCCAGATAAGGCTTTTTGATGGCAATGTCCATGAATTTTAATATCTTTTTTTGCTGATGTAAAAAGGGATACATCAATATTTTCTTTTTTGATTTCTTTTGCTAAAAACTCCTCAAACGTAAAGGTGTTTTTAGCGATGTTTTCTGCGGATGTTTTATCGTCTGCCAATCGGATGTATTCGTCTCTAAAGGTTAAAATTGCTGACGGTTCTACACCAATTAAAGGGCATTTGTCAGTAATTACATCTTTAAAAACTGCAATATTATTGTTACAAATTTCTTTTGCTTCTTTTAAAAATCCTTTAGAAATATGACTTCTGCCACTTTCAAAGTGAGCAATATTTTTAACTTCATACCCCAATTTTTCTAATAGAAAAACGGCATCTTTTCCAATTTCTGCATCGTAGTAATTGGTGAATTCATCTTTAAATAAATACACAACTTTTTTGGATTTTTCCATTTCAGTCGAAATGACATTTTGCTTTGAAATGACAGCACGTTTCTTCAACCAACTTTCTAAAGTTTGGTTTGCTAATTTAGGAACAGAACGTTCTACGGCAACTCCTAAAACTTTTTTTGCTAAAATTGAGTTCGTAAAAAAATTAGTGATTTTGGGTAATTTGCTACCCAACTTATTATATGTAGCATTATTTGCAAACATTTTATTACGAAAAGAATAGCCATTTGTTTCTTGATATTGATACAAAAACTCAGCTTTCATAGTGGCAATATCCACATTGCTTGGGCATTCAGAGGCACAAGCCTTACAGCTTAAACACAAGTCGAAAACCTCTTTTAATTCTTTGTGGTTAAACTTATTGGCTTCATCAGAATTTGTTAAAAATTCTCGCAACGTGTTTGCTCTTGCTCTGGTGGTATCTTTCTCGTTTTTTGTAGCTCTGTAGCTTGGGCACATCGTTCCACCAGCTTCAACTGGTTTTCTACAATCACCAGAACCATTACATTTTTCTGCTAATTTTAAAATACCTTCACTATCAGAAAAATCTTGAATGGTTTTAATATTGGGTTCGTTTCTATCAACTTCGTAACGCAAATTTTTATCCATAGCAAAAGCATCTGTAATTTTACCTTTGTTAAAAACGTTATTTGGGTCGAATGCTTTTTTGATTCTTCTTAGCAATTGATAGTTTTGTTCGCCAATCATCAAGGGAATGAACTCTGCACGCACAATGCCATCTCCATGTTCTCCCGAAAAAGAACCATTGTATTTCTTAACTAATTCTGCAGTTTCAGTCGTAATTTTTCTAAATAAAACAACGTCTTCTTTTTTCTTTAAATTCAAAATCGGACGCAAATGCAATTCTCCAGCACCAGCGTGTGCGTAATACACTGCATTTTGCTGGTATTTTTTCATTATTTTGGTAAACTCCTCAATATACTCTGGTAAGTCTGTTAACGCCACTGCAGTATCTTCAATACAAGCAACAGCTTTCATATCGCCCACCATATTTCCTAAAGCCCCTAAACCTGCTTTACGTAAATAATGCACTTTGGCAATATCTGCTCCATATATTTTTGGGTGATGATAACCAAAGTTGTTTTTTTCTAAATCGGCAATAAGTTTATCTGCTAAAATTTCTACTTCTTCTAATGTATTTGCAGCAACTTCTAGCATTAAAACGGCTTCTGGATCGCCTTGTAAAAAGAAACGATTTTTAGCCAACTCACGATTGTTTTTAGTACAATCTAAAATGGTTTTATCCATCAACTCACAATTGTATAAATTGTGGTTCATTGCAATAACGGTTGCTTTTAAACTTTCGTTAATACTTTTAAAATGCGTACAAACCATAATACTTTCAGTAGGAGGAATGTTATCTAACTGCAACGTAATTGCCGTTGAAAAAGCCAAAGTTCCTTCACTTCCTGATAAAAATTTTGCAACGTTTATGGTTTTTTCTGAACCTCCAAAAAGATCAGAAGTTAAAAATTCATCAACGGCATACCCTGTATTTCTTCTATGAATTTCTGGTTTTGGAAACTCTTTTTTAATTTCTTTTTGATGTTCTTGTTGTGAAAGTTCATCAAAAATTGATTTATAAATTTGTCCTTCTAAGCTGTTTTCTCTGCTTTTGTTGATGAATTCCTGAGATGAAATTTCGCTAAAAGTAGCCGTAGTTCCATCACTTAAAATGGCATCAATAGCCAATACTTTATCGCGTGTAACTCCGTATCTAATCGAAGTACTTCCAGAAGAATTATTGCCCACCATTCCACCAATCATACATCGGTTTGATGTTGATGTATTTGGGCCAAAAAATAATCCATAGGGCTTTAGGAAAACATTTAGTGAATCTCTAACAATACCTGGTTGAAGTGTAATGGTTTTGGCTTGTTCATCAAACGCTAAAATTGAGGTAAAATGTTTAGAAACATCCACCACAATTCCATCTCCAACACATTGGCCTGCCAGAGAAGTTCCTGCTGTTCTTGGTATTAAGGTGATGTTGTTTTTTATTGCAAAATCGATTAACACTTTAATATCATTTTCATCCTTTGGAAAAGCAACGGCTAAAGGAATTTTACGATATACAGAAGCATCTGTTGCGTATAAGGTTTTGTGTAAATTATCAAAAAGAACATCACCAGAAAGTGAGTTGTGTAGGTTTTCTAAAACGGAAGTATCAATCATTATGTACTATTGAAAAGTAACTAGTCATGCAAATATCCGAAAACTATTTTCAAAATAATAAAATGATGATGATGTTTGTAAATTTTTATTGAATTAATAAAAATATAATTTAGGAATTTACTTTTTGCTCACTTATTTCGGATATTTCAGGTTTAAATGCATTTTATCCAAAGTAATTATGGCCGTGTTTTCAGGCTCAATAAATAACGGCATTTTTTTTTAATATTTAGAAACACAAAATAAAAAATAGTCTGACTTTAGATCTCGCTGTTTCAAATGAAATTCATTTTAAATATTTCCTTGGATATATTTTCCTTGGTAAATAAAAATATTTTGTCTAACTTTGTAACGAAAGTAAAATCGACTATAGTGAAAACTACAAAAATTATATACTGCGTATCAACGGGATTATTAACATCGTTTTTTACATCAAAAAAATTAAACAAAATAAATTTAAAATAATACATAAAATGAAAATATTAAATATCAATTCAAGTAGTAATAAGTTAGCATCGACTTCAGCAAGCTTCGCAGATAAAGTGGTAGCGCAATTAATAAAACAAAATGAAGGAGCAACTGTTGTAAAATGACATACCACCTATTCAGATTTGCCTTTTATAGACGATACGATTTTAGATGCATTATTTGTGCAAGGAGAAAGAACAAAAGAACAAAAGGATACTCTAAAATTATCTGATGAGTTGGTAAATGAGGTTATTGATGCAGATGTTTTAGTGATAGGATCACCAATTTATAATTTTTCGGTTCCAGCGTCTTTAAAAGCTTATTTCGATTTAATTGCTAGAGTAGGTTTAACCTTTAAATATGGTGAAACTGGACCAATAGGTTTGTTAGAAAATAAGAAAGCATATATCGTAATGTCTAGTGGAGGTACAGAAATAGGAAGTGATGCAGATTTTGCTGGAAATTATATCAAATACTTTTTAGGTTTTATCGGAATTACGGAGGTAGAATTTGTAAAGTTAGATCAATTAATGTTCGGTAGTGAGCCAAAAATAGAGGCAGCAACTAAAAAAATAGCAGAAATCGGGTAGCATTTAACTCATAAAAAATCTGGAGAATGAAAAAAATAGTAGCCTTTGCAGGTAGCACGAGTTCAACGTCTATTAACAAACAATTAGCAACTTTTGCCGCAGAAAATTTAAAAAACACCGCTTTTACTGTTATCGATTTACGAGATTTTTCGATGCCAATATACAGTGAAGATGAAGAAAAAGAAAATGGTTTGCCAGAAGATGCCAAGCGATTTTCATCACTTTTTGATGCGTATGATGGTTTTATTTTATCATTAGCAGAACACAACAGTTCTTATGCAGCGGCTTTTAAAAATATTTACGATTGGGCTTCTCGAGTAGAAGGAAATGTATTTAGAGATAAACCACTGTTATTAATGGCAGCATCTCCAGGAGGTTTAGGAGGTAGATTTGTTTTAGAGGCAGGTATTGCGCGTTTTTCTAGAATGGGCGCTAAGGAATTGGTGAGTTTTTCTTTCCCAAATTTCTATACTAATTTTAAAGAAGGTAAAGTGATCAATGAAGAATTATTAGCTTCTTTAGTAGAAAAAGTAAACGAATTTGAAAATTTTGTAAACGCATAAAATGAAAATAACTTTGTACGGAAAACAAGGTCACGCGTATACAGTGGCTTTCAAAAATTTTTTAAATTCTACGGATGAACCTTATGTTTATAAAGACATTGCTAAAGATGTAGAAGCCAGAGAACATAGCAAAGAATTGTATGGCGGAGTTGCAAAATTCCCGACATTGTTTGTTGATGATAAAGTGTACTTGACACCGACAACAGAAGAGTTTAATAAAATAATGCAAGAGTTAAAGTTAAGAGCTTAGTCTCTAGACTATAAACCATAGTCTAGAGACAAGAGACAGGAGTGAGTAAAGAGAAGATTGCTAATAAATAGTGATACGCCTTTATTGTAATTTTAAAATTGCAAAATCACTTTTTTATTTTTGAATACTGAATACTGAATACTGAATACTGAATACTGAGTATTGAACACTGAATACTGAGTATTGAACACTGAACACTGATTACAAAAAATGGGAGACATTTCAAAAGACATAAAATCTAAATTTAAGACCAATAAGATTAAAGCTTTAATCAATATAAAATACACATCCAATTGGTTGAGTAGTAAAGAAAATGAGTTTTTTAAACCGTACGGAATTTCGCCTCAGCAGTTCAATATTTTGAGAATTTTACGTGGGGCAAAAGAAAGAACAAAGGTACAAATTGTTAAAGATAGAATGATAGAAAGAGCGCCAAATGCAACGCGTTTAATGGATAAATTATGTGACAAAAACTTAATTGAAAGAGAACGTTGTGAACACGATCGAAGGGTAGTTTACGTTAAGATTAAAAATGAAGGTTTAGCATTATTAAAAAACATTGATGATAATAAGAATTTGTCATTTTTAGAGAAGTTAACAGAAGAAGAAGCAATAACGTTAAGTAATCTTTTAGATAAAATACGGTAAAAAAATTTACAATAATATTTTCCTTGGAAAATAAATAAAGTGAAAATAATGATGAAAAAAGTACATAAAAGACAAAAAATCCCAAGCGTTTTCTAATTGAATAGTTCAAATAAATTAAAAATATTAGTTCTAGTGATTCTGATTTTTTATCAGAATAGTTTCGAGAAGAAATTCAAAAAAAAATGAAAACATATAAAACAATTCAAAATATAGTAGCCAGTCCGTTAGTGAATATGGGGCCAATTCGTTTGCGTCAGCCATTACCAACACAAGGCATCGAAAATGTAGATCCATTTTTGTTATTGCATCATTATGGCCCTTATGCCATTTCAGAATTCAATAACCCTTTTGATTTAGGTCCACATCCACACAGGGGTTTCGAGCCTATTACGCTGTTGTTTAAAGGCGAGCAATTGCATAGAGATTCTCTTGGCAATGAAATGGTGGTAAAAGCAGGAGGCGTGCAATGGACAACTGCTGGACGTGGCATAATTCACGCAGAAGCACCAACCAAAGCATTCGTAAAAAAAGGTGGCGATTTAGAAGGAATACAGTTGTGGTTAAATCTACCAGCTAAAGACAAAATGATGACACCAAATTATCAACATTTAGAAGATGAACAAATTCCAAAGGTGTATTCTGATGATAAAAAAGTGCAATTAAATATTGTAGCCGGACATCAAAATGGAAAAGAGGGATTGATCACCACGCAAACTTCGGTGAATGTTTTTACAGCGAATGCAGATGAAGGAGGTCAACTAGAAATTGAAATTCCAGAAAATCATCAATCTTTAATTTATCTATTAGATGGTGAGATTTTGGTGAACTCAACCGAAGTTTTAAAAAA
>P_2C_Liq_3_UnCtyDRAFT_100187_pt1 | contig 18776 bp, 17 predicted proteins | sample Pon2CUnioCityCA_3_FD_9720 | JGI IMG/M metagenome (IMG submission 9720)
GGCGCTTCTCTCAAGGGGTTGCGCCTTGCCGTGCTTGACACGGTCGCCTTTGACGACATCCGCGAAGCCCCCAAAACAGCCTTTGAAACAGCGCTCCGGCAGCTCGAAAAGGCAGGGGCCGAGATCACCCGTATCCAAGCGCCCGAGGTTGCCGAGATCATGCCACTCTCGCCCATTCTCTTCACGTCCGAAGCCTACGGAACATGGAAATCCGAAATTGAGGCCGCACCAGACAAGATGTTCCCCGAAATCCTCGCGCGCTTTCGCTCAGGGGCCTCGCACACCGCTGCCGACTATGTCGCGGCGTGGCACAGTGTCGAGCGCGCCCGCGCAACATGGGCTGCCCGCGTCGCTGGCTTTGACGCCGTTCTGGCCCCCACTGCGCCGATCTTGCCGCCCAATGCCGCGCGCTTGCTGACAGATAGCGACTATTACATCACAGAAAACCTGCTCGCCCTGCGCAACACCCGCATCGGCAACTTGCTTGGCCTGCCGGTCATAACCCTGCCCACAAGCACACCCGCCTGCGGAATTCAGCTTATGGGCGCGGCTTTTGGCGAGGAAAAGCTGCTCCGCGTGGCTGCCGCCGCAGAGGCCGCCATGTCCTAAATGCCACAAACTGCCTGAATCCACACAGTTTTTCTGGACGCGGCGGCCTTGCTTCAGTAATTTGGGGTCAAGCGGGGCGCCAATGACCCCGAAATTGAGGCAGTCTGAATATGTTTCCCGAGCGGTTCTCGAACCTTCCGGCCTATGCGTTCCCGCGTTTGCGCGCGCTGTTGGATCATCATCCAGCAGGCGGTGAGCCTGTACATATGACAATCGGCGAGCCCAAACACCCCTTCCCCGCATGGGTTGGTGAAGAGTTGGCGGCCAATGTCCAAGGCTTCAACCGCTACCCGCCCAATGACGGCAGCGAAGCGCTCCTCACATCCATTTCAGGCTGGCTCAAACGCCGCTTCAACATCACAGCCGCAGCCGACACACAGATCCTTGCGCTCAACGGCACCCGCGAGGGCCTCTACAACGCATGCATGGCGCTAATCCCTGAAGCACTGCAAGGCGAACGCCCCAATATCCTGATGCCGAACCCGTTCTATCAGGTCTATGCAGTAGGTGCTGTCTCCGTTGGCGCACGGCCGATTTTTGCCGCAGCAACCCAGGCCACAGGCTTTCTGCCCGACTATGCAGGGCTGCCCACCGATATCCTCAAAAAAACGGCTGCAGCCTTCATTTGCTCCCCAAGCAACCCGCAAGGTGCCATCGCCACCCGCGCTTATCTGCGCGAGCTTATCGCTTTGGGCGAACAGTTTGATTTTCAGATTTTCGCCGATGAGTGCTACTCGGAAATCTACCGCAACGACCCGCCCCCCAGTGCGCTGGACGTGGCCGCAGAGATGGGCGCAAGCCCGGAGCGCGTTGTGATCTTTCATTCGCTCTCCAAGCGGTCAAACCTTCCGGGCCTGCGCTCCGGGTTTGTTGCGGGTGGGCCAGAGAGCATTCGCCGCCTCAAACAGCTGCGCAACTATGCGGGCGCGCCGCTCCCCACACCGCTTCAGGCCGTGGCTGCACGCGCTTGGGATGATGAGGCACATGTGGCTGAGAACCGCGCGCTCTATCAGGAAAAATACGAAATCGCCGACAAACTCATGGCTGATTTTACAGGTTACCAAGGCCCCGAAGGCGGCTTTTTTCTCTGGCTTCCTGTGGAAGACGGCGAAGACGCCGCGCTAAAGCTCTGGCGCGAGACGGGCGTACGCGTGCTTCCGGGCGCTTACCTGAGCCGCGACGCCGACGGGCGCAACCCGGGCAAGAATTACATCAGGGTCGCCATGGTGGCCCCAAAAGAAGAAATGCAGCAGGGGCTTCTGGCCCTCAAAAGCTGCTTACAAAGCTGAGGACGAGGGAACATGGCATATCAGACACGCGGACGCGATCCGCTACTCGATAGCAACATGGCAGAAGCCATTGAAAAGCGCGGCAAAGAGCTGATCGGCATCGGGCTGATCGTGGCAGCTCTGGCCGCTGCCGCAATGGTCTTTTCCTACAATCCCAATGACCCGTCATGGCTTTCGGCCACAGACGCCCCCGTCCAAAACTGGATGGGCAGCATCGGCGCTGCGATAGCGGCGCCTCTCTTCATGATTATCGGCTGGGGCAGCCTCGGCATCGCCGCCGCGCTGCTGGCATGGGGCACACGCTTTGCCCTTCACTACGGTGCAGACCGCGCCGTTGGCCGCCTGATCTTTGCGCCCATCTGGCTTGCGCTGCTGTCGATCTATGCCTCAACACTCGTGCCCGGCGAAACATGGACGCATTCTTTCGGCCTTGGCGGCCTGTTTGGTGACACAGTGCTTGGCAGCGCCCTCAGCATTCTGCCTGTCGGTGCCACATTCGGCCTCAAAGTTCTGTCTTTGCTTCTTGGCGCGGCCATGCTGGCCTTTGGCCTCTTTATCCTCGGATTCACGCGCCCCGAGCTGCGCTATATCGGCCGCTTTCTGCTGATTGGTACAATCATGGCCTACGCCCTCGCCATGAACCTGCTTGGCAAGACAGCTACGGGTGCGGTCTCGGCCGCGCAGTCGATGCAAGAGCGCAACCGCCTGCGCCGTGAACAGCGCGCCATCGCGCGCGCCGAAGCGGCCGAATGGACCGCAATTCAAGACGCCCAGTCGCTTGAAGCAGACCCCTACGCGCAACCACACTACAACGAGCCAACACCCGCAGAGGCCCCCGAAGCAAAGCCAAGCCTGCGCTCTCTGATGCCCAATCTGATCCGCCGCGCCGAACCTGTGGCAGCAGAGCACGCGCTCGAGCCCGAGCTTGTGGAAATGCAGCCAAACTTTGGCGCAGCAGGCGAGCCAGAAGCGCCAAGCGATGACCGCATCAAAGCCAAGATCGCGGATGTCATCAAGTCGCGCGTGCGCCAGATCCCGTCCATGCAATCCGCCCATGCTGCGCCTCTCACCAAAGGCCGTGGCCATGGCCCGGCACCGCTTATTGCCAACACAACACCCCAGCCGCTCACCCGCGCAGAGCCACCCCTGACCGGGGCTGCTGCTGTTGAGCTGCCGCCAGAGCCACAGCTCACAAACAGCTATTCAGCCGCGGGCTACGCTGCCCCCGTTGAAGCGCCTGCACCCGAAGCGCCTTACCTTGAAGAGACCGAAGTTTTCGAAGAGGTTCTGCCCCTTGCAGAGGCCCCTGCCCCGCTGAGCTACAGTATCCCCACAGCCGAGCCGAAAAAGGTTGTGCAGCACGCGCCCAAAAAGCCGGTGCAAACATCAGCCCGCGCACAAGCCGAAGCGCAGCCCGCTTTCACGTTTGATGACAAGCGCCCCGCCTATGAGCTGCCGCCTCTCTCCTTGCTGGCCGATCCGGTTCACATCGAGCGCCACCACCTTTCCGATGAGGCGCTGGAAGAAAACGCCCGCATGCTTGAGTCTGTCCTTGACGACTATGGCGTCAAAGGCGAGATCGTCTCTGTGCGCCCCGGCCCCGTTGTGACGATGTATGAGCTGGAGCCTGCTCCCGGCCTCAAAGCCTCCCGCGTGATCGGCCTCGCCGATGACATCGCCCGCTCCATGGCGGCCCTGTCGGCCCGCGTCAGCACGGTCCCTGGCCGCTCGGTCATCGGCATCGAACTGCCCAATGACAACCGCGAGATGGTCGGCTTCCGCGAGATCCTCTCGGGGCGCGAATACGGCGATGGCAACCACAAGTTGCCGCTCGCTTTGGGCAAAGACATCGGCGGTGACCCCATCGTGGCCAACCTCGCCAAAATGCCCCACCTGCTCATCGCGGGCACAACCGGCTCGGGCAAGTCCGTCGCCATCAACACCATGATCCTTTCGTTGCTCTACAAGCTCACGCCTGAAGACTGCCGCATGATCATGATTGACCCCAAAATGCTCGAACTTTCCGTTTATGACGGCATTCCACACCTGCTCTCTCCTGTTGTGACCGACCCGAAGAAAGCCGTGGTCGCCCTCAAATGGACCGTCGGCGAAATGGAAGAGCGCTACCGCAAAATGTCCAAAATGGGCGTGCGCAACATCGACGGCTACAACTCCCGCGTGGCTGACGCCCTCGCCAAAGGCGAAATGTTCTCTCGCACGGTCCAGACAGGCTTTGACGACGACACAGGCGAGCCCGTGTTCGAAACAGAGCAAATGAAGCCCGAGAAAATGCCCTATATCGTTGTCATCGTTGACGAGATGGCCGACCTCATGATGGTCGCGGGCAAAGAGATCGAAGCTTGCATCCAGCGCCTCGCCCAAATGGCGCGCGCCTCTGGCATTCACATCATCATGGCCACACAGCGCCCCTCTGTTGACGTGATCACCGGCACAATCAAAGCCAACTTCCCCACGCGGATCAGCTTCCAGGTGACAAGCAAGATCGACAGCCGCACCATTCTTGGTGAAATGGGTGCCGAGCAACTGCTTGGCATGGGTGACATGCTTTACATGGCAGGCGGTGCCAAAATCACCCGTTGCCACGGTCCGTTTGTCTCCGATGAAGAAGTCGAAGAGATCGTCAACCACCTCAAGGCTTATGGCCCGCCCGAATATGTCTCTGGTGTTGTGCAGGGCCCGCCCGATGACAACGCAGGCGATATCGATGCAGTGCTTGGCCTCGGCGGCAACACGGATGGTGAAGACGCCCTCTACGATCAGGCCGTGGCCATCGTGATCAAAGACCGCAAGTGCAGCACGTCTTATATCCAGCGCAAGCTGTCCATCGGCTACAACAAAGCCGCAAAGCTCGTGGAACAGATGGAAGAAGAAGGCCTCATCTCGGCCGCAAACCATGTGGGCAAGCGTGAAATCCTCGTGCCCGAGCAACACTGATCTGCGCTTTCGGCAGGTTTCTGCCTCAAAATCTACAAGAACACCGGCTTGTTATCGCTTAACAGTCGGTGTTTTCGTATTCTAACCCCATATCAAACGTGCAAACACACATCGGGATACTTAGGTAACGGTTATGAAGCTCAAACATATTTTCCTCGCGCCCGTACTGGCGCTCGCTCTTACAAGCCCGGCCATGGCAGAAAAGCTCTCGCTTGCGGCCCTATCCCAATATCTCAACGCGATGAAGACTGCTCAGGGCACCTTCACACAGATCAATGAAGACGGAACAATCGCCACAGGCACGATCTACATCAAGCGCCCGGGCAAAATCCGCTTCGAGTATAACCCGCCTGAAGAAACGCTCGTGCTGGCCAGCTCCAACACCGTGGCGATCTTTGATCCCAAAACCAATCAGGGCCCCGAGAGCTATCCACTCGGCAAAACCCCCCTGTCGATCATCCTTGCCCGCAATGTTGACCTCGCGCGCGCCAATATGATTGTGGGGCACAGCTATGACGGCACCGCCACGACCATCACAGCACAAGACCCTGCACACCCCGAATACGGCAACATCCAACTGAAGTTCACGGGTGACCCCGTCGAGCTGCGCCAATGGGTTATCAACGATCAGGGCGGATCAAGCACAACGGTGTCTTTGGGCGCGCTCACCAAAGGTGGCAGCCTGCCAAACAGACTTTTTGACATCGCCCTCAACACAAAAGAGCGCGGGCGCTAAGCGCCCGCCACCCGTTCAGCGCAAGCGGCGGCAGCTCGCAAGCTGTGCTTTATACATTTCCGAGCGCTGGCCAACCTCACCCGCAACACGCATCAGCCAAGCTTTCTGGCGGTACGTGCCACGCGCAAAGCCTGTGTGCCCGTCATGATAGGCCAAATATTGGTTGCGCGCGTCATGAAGCGAAACCCCGTTCCGCTCCCGCGTAATATTCATGTAATAGCCCATGAAATCTGTCGCATCGCGAATGTTGTTGCGCTTCGCCATGCGCTTGTTTTCTTTCTGCTGGTACTCTTTCCAAGTCGCATCAAGCGCTTGCGAATACCCAAAGGCGCTCGATTGGCGGCCAACAGGAATCACACCAAGCGAATACTGAAATGGCGTTCGCGCATCAGATTTGAATTTGCTCTCTTGGTAAATGGTGGCCATCTGCACATGCACAGGCACGCCCCATTTACGCTCTGCCGCCTTAAAGGCACGGAAGTATGTCGGGCGCTCTTTGAGGATTGCACAGGCATTATCAAGGTTGCGCGGCGCGCTTGTCCCTCTCGGGCTGCCACAGGCCGCCAAAGTTGCCACAATCATAAAAGCGCAAAGGATTCTGCTCATCTGCCCCTCGCTTATTTGTTTTTTTCAAACATAGCGCATCCGCCAAAAAATCTAAATCAATTTCCCGTGCCTCAAGCGCTTTTCTGCCCGTATTGACCTGTAAAACACAGCACTGTTGGAAAGCCCGTCACACAGTGTTTCCAGCAAAAACGCGCTCAAAAATAGACAGACCCCCATTGAAAGCGTTAAGCTGCTCAGATAGGGGCAATTCTTATGATGATACGCAAACGTGCCAAATACCACCTCGGGCAAGTCGTCCGCCACAAGAAGCACCCGTTCCGCGGGGTCGTCTTTGACGTGGACCCACAGTTCTCCAATACCGACGAATGGTACGAAGCAATCCCCGAAGACAGCCGCCCGAAAAAAGAGCAGCCCTTCTATCATCTGCTGGCCGAAAATGATCAGAGCTACTACGTCGCTTATGTCTCCGAGCAAAATCTCGTCGCAGACTATTCAGGCGAGCCCGTTGATCACCCGGACATCCCCGATCTCTTCGGCCCGTTCCGCGACGGCCAGTACCCGCTTCAGTTCCAAATGAACTGACACGGTCAAAAGCCGGTCAAACTTTCTTTTTGCTGAAAATATCCCAGGGGGTCTGGGGGACAGCGTCCCCCAGCCGGTCGGTGTGTGCAAAGCACACGCCGATCAGCCCTACTCCACGGAGCGCCCGTCTTTCTTCCAGGCCCCGAAGCCACCCTCCATCTCGGCGACATTTTCAGCACCCATGTCCTGTAGCGCCTTCGTCGCCAGAGCCGAGCGCCACGCCCCCGCACAGAACAGGATAATCTTCTTCTCCGTGACAAACGCCTCTTTGTGGTAGGGGCTGGCAGGATCAAACCAGAACTCCAGCATCCCCCGCGGCGCATGCATCGCACCGGGGAAACGCCCTTCGCGCTCAAGCTCGCGAGGGTCGCGAATGTCCACCACAAGCGCCTCTCCCGCTTCGGCAAGCCGCCAGACCTCGTCGCGGCTCAGCGTCTCAATCTCTTCTTTTGCCCGCATCACGAGCTCTTTCACAGGTGTAATTGCCATGCTCAATACCCCAGCGCCGCGCCGTCTTTGCGCGGATCAGATGCCCCCTCGAGCACACCATCTGCGCGGATGCGGATCGCCTGCGCCCCGCCCAAAGGCCCGTCAGGAACAACAATCTTATGTCCCAGTGCCGCCAGCTCGGTGCGCACCGCTTCGCTATAGCCTTTTTCGACTTTCAGCTCACCGCCGTCGGCAAAGCACCGTGGCGCATCAATCGCGCTCTGCGCGTCCATGCCGTAATCCTGCATGTTGGTCACAAACCGTGCGTGGCCACAGGGCTGATAGGCGCCACCCATCACACCGAATGGCATCACAGCACGCCCGCTCTCGGCCAGCATCCCGGGGATGATGGTGTGCATCGGGCGCTTGCCGCCACCATAGGCGTTGGGGTGCGCCGCATCGAGCGTGAAACCCGCGCCACGGTTTTGCAGCAGAATGCCGAATTTTTCACTGGCAATGCCAGAGCCAAAGCCATGGAAAATAGAGTAGATAAAGCTCACAGCCATACGGTCCTTGTCCACCACCGTGATGTAAACCGTGTCCTTATGTACGGCTTCGCTCAGAGGCGCGGCCGCGTCCATCGCATGTTTGGGGTCAATCAGCCCCGCCAGCTTCTTGGCCGTATCCATGCTCAGCATATGCGCGAGCCGCTTCGTCATATCAGGATCGGCAATGAAGCGGTTGCGCGCGTCATAGGCAAGCTTCGTTGCCTCTGCCTCGATATGCGCCCGCATCGCGCCAAACGGCTCCATGCTTGCAAGGTCAAACTGGCTCAAAATATTGAGCATGAGATTCGCCGTTGCGCCCTGCCCGTTGGGCGGGTGCTCACAAAGGTCCACCCCTTTGTAATGGCTCTGTACAGGCTCGGTGTAAAAGCTGGTTGCCCCCGCAAAGTCGCTCAGCTCGTGGACACCGCCCAACTCTTGAAGTGCCGCCACCATATCCTCGGCCACTTCGCCCTCATAAAAGCCCTTGCGCCCGTCTTTGGCCACGCGCCGCAGCGCCTCGGCCTGCGCGGGTGAGCGAAACATCTGCCCCACCTCACCCGGCTTGCCATCAATCAGGTAATGCGTTTTGCCATGCCCCTGCAGCGCCTTGGCCGCTTCGGGCCAGTCAAAGGCCACACGCGGCGCAACAGGCACACCCTCTTCCGCATAGCGGATCGCAGGGGCAAGGATCGCGTCAAGCCCGAGCTTGCCATAGTCCTCAGACAAACGGCAAAAGCCGTCCATCGCGGTCGGGATGGTCACCGCCTCGGGCCCGTTGAGCGGCACTGTCTCCTCACCACGTGCGCGCAGCGCCTCGATATCCGCCGCCGCTGGCGCCGTACCTGATCCGTTCAGCGCGCGGATCGCACCGCCTTCTTTGTCTTGAAAGAGGACAAAACAGTCCCCGCCGATCCCTGTCATCTGCGGCTCACAAATGCCCAGCAGGACCGCACCGGCGATGGCCGCATCCATAGCGTTGCCGCCCCGCTCCATGATATCAACAGCCACTTTGGCCGCCAAAGGATGCGATGTGGCGCACATGCCATTGCTCGCCAAGACGGGCGAACGCCCCGGAAAATGAAAGTCGCGCATAATTTTGGTCACCCCTGTTTCGCTTTGCCAAAAGAGTAAGCGCCACAAAGACCAATGCCAATGCAGTTTTGATAATTTGCGATTTGGGGGGGAGGTAAGTGCCTCGACGCCGCGCACTGGGTGGGGGCTGTTAACACGCGACGCCGAGGGAAGCCATATGCAGCTACGAGACTAGGTATGACGTCTGAATCAGGCGAATCTTCGTGCCGAATGCGGCAATTTCAAGAAATTTGGCCACAGCAAGCCGAAGCAGTTCAAGGGATCACCCCTGACCGTCACAGAAGATCGAGAAGGCAAGCTCGTTGCGCCCCTCGGTGCGCTTGTAGGCCAGATCACTGGCGATGTGGTGGACAAGATACCAGCCAAAGCCGCCCTCAGGCATCTCCTCAAGCGTTCCATCCAGAGCTGGCAGGCGCCCCTCTGGCAAGCGCGCACGCGGCAGCGCCTCACCCTCATCCAACACATGAAAGCGCAGGGCATGCCCCGCGCGGTGCAGACAGACGGCAATCCGCCCACTGCGACCTGCGCCATATGCATGTTCGACAATATTGTTAAGCACTTCGCCCAGCACAACTTCGGCAGACCCTATGTCGTCAGCGCTTAGCTCCATCTCGCGAAGCGTCTTCGTGAGCTCGCAAAGCGCTTTGCGCACTTCTTCCTCCCCACTGGGAAACTCGAAGCACACATCGGCACTGCTCTGTCGCCTAAGGAGCGTCATCTGCCCATCCTCGCCGAAGCTCAGCCCACTTTGTAGAGCCGCGAAACATCTTCAACCCGCTCATGAATTGTAAAGATCGAGTCCATCCGCGTCAGGCGAAAGACCTTATCAACAGTCGGTGTCAGCTCCGCCAGATCAAGGCGCTTGGTCGTGCCCATCAACTTCATGACCGCCACAACAGCGCCCAGACCACTTGAGTCAATAAAATTGACAGCAGATAGATCCAGAACAACGTGGCTAGACCTCGCCTCACCCGTTATCTCCCGCAGCGAATCCTTGAATTTAAGCGCCGCGGCCGCGTCTATCCGCTCTGCCAGAACCTTTACAAACAAGAGATCACCCGTCTCGGTGCAGCTAAATTCCATCTCGCTCTCCGTTATCGTAGAAATACGCCTTTGATCACAAACACTAGACGGCAATCCTTTCTATTCGGTATTCAGGCCCCAACGGAGGAGACTATTTCATGAAAAAGGTAATGATCGCAGGCGCGGCGCGCACCCCTATGGGCGGCTTTCAAGGTGTGTTTGATGGCGTCCCCGCCTCCACACTGGGTGGCGCAGCCATTCGCGCAGCGCTGGCCAACGCTGGTGCAACAACTGTCGATGAAGTGCTCATGGGCTGTGTCTTGCCCGCAGGCCAGGGCCAGGCACCCGCGCGCCAAGCGGGCTTTTCCGGGGGGCTGGGCGAAGATGTGCCCGCCACCACCGTCAACAAAATGTGCGGCTCTGGCATGAAGACCACTATGATGGGCGCAGATCAGATTGCTCTTGGCCACGCCGACACCATGATCACAGGCGGCATGGAATCCATGTCAAACGCGCCCTACCTGCTAGAAAAAATGCGCTCTGGTGCCCGCATCGGCCACCAGAAAGTCGTTGACCATATGTTTCTGGACGGCCTTGAAGACGCCTATGACAAAGGCCGCCTGATGGGCACCTTTGCAGAAGACTGCGCCGAAAAGTACCAATTTACGCGTGAAGCCCAAGACGACTACGCAATCGGCTCACTCAACGGCGCGCTTGAGGCCATTCGCTCTGGCGCATTTGATGGTGAAGTCGCCTCTGTGACGCTCACAAGCCGCAAAGGCGAGGTGGTCATCTCTGAAGATGAACAGCCCGCCAAAGCCCGCCCGGAAAAGATCCCGACACTGAAGCCTGCCTTCCGCGAGGGTGGTACAGTCACAGCCGCCAATGCCTCATCCATCTCCGATGGCGCCGCCGCGCTGGTGCTTGCCTCAGAAGAGGCAGCCAAGGCACAGGGCCTGACAGTCCGCGCCGAGATCATCGGCCATGCAAGCCACGCCCAAGCCCCCAGGATGGTTTGCAACAGCGCCCATCCCCGCCGCACAGAAGCTGCTGAAAAACATCGGCTGGAGCGTCGAAGATGTAGACCTCTGGGAAGTCAACGAAGCCTTCGCAGTCGTGCCGATGGCCTTCATGCACGAAATGGGCATCTCCCGTGACAAGATAAACGTCAACGGCGGCGCCTGTGCGCTCGGCCATCCCATCGGCGCATCAGGCACACGAATCATCGTGACACTGCTCAACGCTCTGGAAAAACGCGGCCTCAAGCGCGGCATCGCCGCAATCTGCATCGGCGGCGGCGAAGGCACAGCCATAGCGATCGAACGCGTCTAAGCGTCTTTGGGCCAAAACACCTCAGGGTGCGGGGCAATGCCCCGCCCTGTCCTATGCACGAAAGCAAACAGATGACTGTAGACTATGGCACACTCGCCAAAACCATCCTGAGCCTCGCCGAAGGCGAAACCGACGCGGTCGCGCTGATGGCCACTCTCGCCTGTGAGATCCACCATGCCGATGACCGCTTCGACTGGACCGGGTTTTACCGCGTAACAGCCCCGGGCATGCTCAAGATCGGCCCTTACCAAGGCGGGCACGGGTGCCTCTCCATCCCCTTCACACGCGGCGTTTGCGGCGCAGCCGCGCGCAGCCGAACGGTGCAGCTGGTCGATGATGTCGAAGCTTTCGAAGGCCACATCGCCTGCGCCTCCAGCACACGTTCCGAGCTGGTGCTGCCTGTGTTCAACGCCGTGGGTGATGTCATCGCTGTCCTTGATATCGACAGTGACAAACCCGCAGCCTTTACCCAAGACGATGCCAACGCGCTTGAGGCGATCCTGTTTGAGGTTTTCGCAAAGCAAGACAGCGCAGAGCTTGCGGCAACCTGACGCTCTCAAAACTTGGCCAACATCGCTGTGAAAAAATGCTTTGAAATTTCACAGAACTGAGCCATCGTGAAATTGTAGGCCAAAATTTCACGAGAGTCGGATGAACCAAACTGCACACGCCGTTCAGACCCTAGGTGCCGATCTGCGCGCCCTGCGCAAAGCCCGCGGGCTGACGCTGAGCGATATGGCCGAGCAGCTCGGGCGCTCTGTTGGCTGGCTCAGTCAGGTCGAGCGTGACATGTCCGAACCGTCTATCAACGACTTGCGCCACATCGCAAAGTCGCTTGGCGTGTCAGTCTCCATGCTCTTCAGCCACGCTCCTGCTCCCGCTGATGAAGCGGGCTATGTGGTGCGCAAAGGCGCGCGCAGGCCCATAGGATCTGGCGAAGCAGGGCTCGTTGAAGAGCTTCTCTCCCCTGATCTCACCGATGATTTCGAGATGGTGCACTCTACGTTCGCGCCACACTCCCGCATCGGCGAGGCCGTCACCCGCCCCACACAAGAGGTCGGCTATCTGCTCGCAGGCAAGCTTGATCTTGTTATCAGCGGAACCCGCTTTACCATCGAACCGGGCGACAGCTTCCGCATTCGCGGCGAGCCGTTTGAATGGATCAACCCCTACGACACACCCGCCGTGGCCATCTGGGTCATCGCGCCACCCGTATATTAAGGCAGTGAATTGATATGAGCTTTGAAGCCTGGAGTATTTTCGCCGTTTTCTGGCTGGTGTTTGTCACCACCCCGGGGCCAAACGCGGTAAACTGCATCCAGACAGGAATGCAGCGCGGCTTCTTGCGCAGCTTGCCCGCCGTTGCCGCGATCCTGTGCCAAGCCTCGCTCTTTCTGGCGCTCTCGGCCTTTGGCATCACAGCGCTTGTCGCCGCATCGCCCACTGCCTTTCTCGTGCTCAAGTTTGTTGGAGCCGGCTTCCTTGTCTATCTCGGCTTGCGCGCAATCCTCATGGCCCATCTGCCTATCAAAGCGGCGACCCAAACAAGCCAGTCGCTGTTTTTCCGCTCTTTCATGATTGCCACGATCAACCCGAAATCAGTGGCTGGCTACCTCGCCGCCTTCAGCCAGTTTGTTGACCCGACCACCCCGATAGCGACGCAAATGTGGGCTATAGTGCCCACAGCGCTCACACTGACCACCCTCAGCTACTGCACCTATACCGCCCTCGGGGCAGGCCTCGGCAAGCTCGCCCTCGGCGCTGTCTTCAATGCGTGGTTCCGCCGTGTGATGGGCCTCTGCTTCATCGCCTATGGCCTTGCGCTCGGCGGCTACACGGGGCGGCCCTCATGACAGCAGCCCAAAACAAACACAGGGTTCCGCCATGTTAGAGACACTTCTGGCCATGGATCCTGCACTCATCCTCGCCTTCACAGGCGCTGGTGTTTTGCTCAATCTCACGCCCGGCTCGGATGTCGCATTCGCCATGGCCTCCGGCATCTCGGGCGGCCCGCGCACAGGGGTTGCAGCCGCACTCGGCATCACTTTGGGCGGCCTCACCCATGTTATGTTTGCCGTCCTCGGCATCTCGGCAGCGCTCATGGCGATCCCGCATGCCTATGATGCCATCCGCTACATCGGCGCAGCCTATCTCATCTTTCTGGCGGTCAAGACATGGCGCGCGCCTTCAGCGCTTGAAAAAGCCGTCGGGGCCAAAAGACTCTTTTCTGCGCTCAAGCGCGGCTACCTCACAAACCTGCTCAACCCGAAGGTTGCGCTGTTCATCCTTGCCTTCCTGCCACAGTTCACACGCCCCGAGGCAGGACCAATCTGGCAGCAGATCCTGCTTCTCGGCCTCCTCTTCAACGCCACAGGCTTTGTCATCACCAGCGCCTATGGCCTCACAGCGGGCTTTGCAGGCAATCACCTCGCCCGTCTGGGCGGCACGCTCAACAAAATCACTGCTATCGTTTTCGGCGGCTTAGCGGCACGCCTCATCTGGGAGTAAACACCATGTCTGATTTTCCAAGCAAAGCCCGTGTCGTTGTCATAGGTGGCGGCGTGGTCGGCGCATCCGTGCTCTACCACCTTGGCCTCAAAGGCTGGACAGATTGTGTGCTGCTCGAGAAGAACGAACTGACCGCAGGCAGCACATGGCACGCCGCAGGCAATGTGCCCACCTTCAGCACCTCCTGGTCCATCATGAACATGCAGCGTTATTCCACCGAGCTTTACGCCCGCCTTGGCGATGAGGTGGATTACCCGATGAACTACCACCAGTCAGGCTCCATCCGCCTCGCCCATACCAAAGAGCGTATGCAAGAGTTCGAGCGTGCCGCCTCCATGGGCCGCTACCAAGGTATCCAGATGGAAATCTGGACACCAGCCCAAGCCAAAGAGCGCTACCCCTTCCTTGAAACCCACGATCTGATGGGCGTGCTCTATGACCCGACAGATGGCGACATTGACCCGGCCCAACTCACCCAAGCCCTCGCCAAAGGCGCGCGCGACATGGGCCAGAAAATCCTGCGTTTCACCCCTGCTACGGGCGTGACGCAACAGGCTGACAAGTCTTGGGTCGTCCATACCGAGAAAGGCGATATCGCCGCTGACTATGTCGTCAACGCGGCAGGCTACTATGCCCAACGCGTCGGTGAATGGTTCAAGCCTTATGGCGGGCGCACTGTGCCGATGATGGTGATGGAGCACCAATATCTGCTCACCGAGCAGATCCCCGAAATCGAGGCCTGGTCAAAAGAGCACGGCGGCAAGCTGCCCCTTATCCGCGATGTCGATGTCTCCTATTATCTGCGTCAGGAAAAAGGCGGCTACAACCTCGGCCCATATGAGCCAAACTGCAAAGCCCACTGGGTCGATCCGAGCGACCCCATGCCAGACGATTTCTCTTTCCAGCTCTGGCAAGAAGACATCGACCGCATNGAAGATATCGTNACCGATGCCATGGAACGCGTCCCNCTCATGGCCACATCGGGCATNTCGAGTGTGATCAACGGCCCCATCCCCTACGCGCCCGACGGCCTCCCGCTCATCGGCCCTATGCCGGGTGTCGCCAATGCCTTTGAAGCTTGTGTCTTTACCTTCGGCATCGCCCAAGGCGGCGGCGCGGGCAAGGTCATGGCCGAATGGATCGTCGATGGGGCAACCGAATGGGATATGTGGGCCGTCGATCCGCGCCGCTACACCGACTATACCGATCAGGACTATTGCAACCTCAAGGGTATGGAAGTCTACGGCAACGAATACGCCATGCACTTCCCGTGGCACCGCTGGCCCGCCGCCCCCGACCGCAAGCTCAGCCCGCTCCACAGCCGCCTGAAAAGCGCAGGCGCACAAATGGGTGCCTACAACGGCTGGGAGCGCGCCAACTGGTTCGCCCAAGAGGGCGACGACACCTCAGAAGCCAGCACCCACACATGGAACCGCACAGGCCCATGGGAGCCACGCATCCGCGAAGAGTGCGAGGCCGTCCGCGACCATTGCGGGATACTGGCCATCTCGGGCTTCAGCCGCCTCGCCGTCGAAGGCAAAGGCGCGCGGGCGCATGTTGATAGCCTGACCTGCTCGCGCCTGCCCAATGCAGGCCGCGTCGGCCTTGCCTATTTCGCCGATCCCCGCGGCCGCATCCTGACAGAAATGTCCGTGATCCCGCGCGATGACGACAACATCTGGCTGATCACCGCTGGCGTGGCCCAGTGGCACGACCGCGACGTCCTGCGCCACAACCTGCCCGAAGGCTTGCAAGTGCAGGATCGCAGCGACAAATACGAGTGCCTGCTGGTCACTGGCCCCAAATCCCGCGAGATCCTCGCCCCCCTGACAAACGCCGACATGGCGCTGCCATGGCTCTCCGCACAGGAGGCCGAAGTCTGCGGCAAACCCTGCATGTTGCTCCGCGTCTCCTTCGCAGGCGAGCTCGGCTGGGAAGTCCACTGCCTGAATGACGACGCCCCCGAAATCTGGGAGGCCATCACAGGCGCAGGCGCCAAGCCGTTCGGCATGTGGGCGCTCAACTCACTGCGCCTTGAGAAGGGCTACCGCGCGTGGAAGGGCGATCTTTCAACAGACTACTCCCTCTTTGAAGGTGGCCTTGACCGCTTTGTAAAACTCGACAAGCCCCAAGACTTCCCCGGCAAAGCCGCCCTTCTCGCCGAGCAGCAACATGGCAGCCAAAAGCGCTTCGTCACCCTCATTGTCGAGGCCGGCGAAGCCGACGCGCCCTATATGTCCTGCATCTATTCGGGCGGCGACATTGTGGGCGAAACCACATCTGGCGGCTGGGGCTACCGTGTCGGAAAATCTATCGCTTTGGGCATGGTTAGAGCCGATCTGGCCACCGCTGGCACAGAGCTGGAAGTCGACATATACGGAACCCGCCACAAAGCCGTGGTGCAAGCTGACACGCCCCTTTGGGACGCCACAAATGAAAGACTCCGCGCATGACCGAAATCACCCTCCTTGACGGCTCCATCGGCCAGGAAATCGTCAAGCGCTCCGGCAGCAAGCCAACGCCACTCTGGTCGACCGCCGTGATGATGGAGCAGCCCGAAGTGGTGCGCGCCGTGCACCTTGAATACTTCACAGCAGGCGCAACCATCGCCTCAACCAATACCTATGCAGTGCACGTTGACCGCTTGGCGCGTGTTGGCCTTGAAGAGCAGCACAAAACACTGCTCGACACCGCCATGGCCGAAGCCCTCGCGGCCCGCTCCGAGCACGGGTCAGGGCGTGTTGCCGTCACACTCGGCCCCCTCGGCGCAAGCTACCGCCCGGATCTTGCCCCACCGCTCGAAGAGGCACGCGCGGCTTTCAGCACAATCGTGACAGCCCTCGCACCCCGCGCCGATCTCTTCATCATCGAGACGGTCTCATCCCTCAACGATGCCCGCGGCGCATTGTCAGGATGCGCCGCGACAGACAAACCCGTCTGGCTTTCCATTACCGTAAATGACGACGACGGCACCAAGCTGCGCTCAGGCGAATCCGTCTCTGATCTGGCCCAAATCGTCACAGATTTTGCCCCCGCCGCACTGCTCGTCAACTGCTCCCGCCCCGAGGCCGTGGCCGCCGCACTTGACCTGATCGCGCCTATGGGCCTGCCCTTTGGCGCTTACGCCAACGGCTTCACACGTATCAGCGAAGGCTTCCTCAAAGATGCTCCCACGGTCGACGCCCTACAAGAGCGCCAAGACCTTGGCCCCGAAGCCTACGCCGCTTTCGCCATGAGCTGGGTCGCCCAGGGCGCAACCATCGTGGGCGGCTGCTGCGAGGTTGGCCCCGCCCATATCAAAGAACTTGCCCACCAGCTCAAAGCCGCAGGCCACATCATCGTCTAACCTTTCTTTTTGCCTCAAATATCCCGGGGGTGCGGGGGCTGGCCCCCGCCGATCTGCCCAAAGCGCCCGACCAGTCTTGGAGTCAATCATATGCCAACTCTCCCCACCAAAGCCCGTGTCGTCATCATTGGGGGCGGCATCATCGGCTGCTCCGTCGCCTATCACCTCACCAAACTCGGCTGGAAAGATGTTGTCCTGCTGGAGCGCAAACAGCTCACCTCAGGCACAACATGGCACGCCGCAGGCCTTATCGCCCAGCTCCGCGCCACCGCCAACATGACCAAGCTGGCGAAGTACTCCCAAGAGCTCTACGGCAACCTTGAAGAAGAAACAGGCGTTGCCACAGGCTTCAAACGCGTCGGCTCCATCACCGCCGCCCTCACAGGCGAGCGGCTGGAAGAGCTGCACCGCTCCGCCGCCATGGCCCGCGCCTTTGGGGTCGCTGTTGAAGAGATCAGCCCAACCGAGATCAAAGAGCGCTACGCGCATCTCAACATCGACGGCGTCACAGGCGGCGTCTATCTCCCGCTCGACGGTCAGGGCGACCCGGGCAATATCGCCCTCGCCCTCGCCAAAGGTGCACGCCAGCGCGGCGCTCTCATTCAGGAGCGCGTAAACGTCACTCACCTTGCCAAAAAAGGCCGCCGCATCACCTCTGTCAGCTGGCAGGGCGAAGACGGAACCGCAGGCGAAATCACCGCTGATATGGTCGTCAACTGTGCAGGTATGTGGGGCCACGAAGTTGGCCGCATGGCGGGCGTCAACGTCCCGCTTCATGCCTGCGAGCATTTCTACATCGTCTCCGAGCCCATCACTGGCCTCACCCAGCTTCCCGTGCTGCGCGTGCCAGATGAATGCGCCTACTACAAAGAAGACGCAGGCAAGCTCATGCTCGGCGCGTTCGAGCCGCGTGCGAAGCCTTGGGGCATGGGCGGCATCGCCGACAGTTTCGAGTTTGACCAGCTTCAGGAAGATTTCGACCACTTCGAGCCGATCCTCGAAATGGCCATCAACCGTATGCCGATGCTGGGCGAGGCAGGCATTCACACCTTTTTCAACGGCCCCGAAAGCTTCACTCCTGACAACGCCTATCACCTCGGCCTTGCGCCCGAGATGGACAACGTCTGGGTCGCCGCTGGCTTCAACTCCATAGGCATCCAGTCGGCTGGTGGCGCCGGCATGGCACTTGCCGCCTGGATGGACACAGGCAGCAAACCGTTTGATCTGGGAGATGTCGATATCTCCCGCATGCAGCCTTTTCAGGGCAACAAACACTACCTGTTTGAGCGCTCAAAAGAGGCGCTTGGCCTCCTCTATGCCGACCACTTCCCCTATCTGCAAAAAGCCACAGCCCGTGGTATCCGCCGCACACCGTTTCACGATCAGCTCCTCGCCCAAGGCGCTGTCATGGGCGAAATCGCAGGCTGGGAGCGCGCCAACTGGTTCGCCCGCGAGGGCCAGAAAGCCGAGTATGAATACACTTGGCAGCGCCAGAACTGGTTTGAAAACCGCGCCGCAGAGCACGCCGCCATCCGCGAGAATATCGGCATGTACGATATGTCGAGCTTCGGCAAACTGCGTGTTGAAGGCCCGGATGCCGAAGCCTTCCTCAACCGCGTCTGTGGCGCAAACATGTCTGTGCCCGCAGGCAAGATCGTCTACACCCAGTTCCTCAATGCCAAAGGCGGTATCGAGGCCGATGTGACCGTCACCCGCCTGTCCGAAACAGCTTATCTCGTCGTCACACCGGCGGCTACGCG
>P_2C_Liq_3_UnCtyDRAFT_100188_pt1 | contig 18755 bp, 15 predicted proteins | sample Pon2CUnioCityCA_3_FD_9720 | JGI IMG/M metagenome (IMG submission 9720)
CCGCGCCCGCGGATGACAGGGCCTTTGGCGGTGTCTTCAATGGCGGGGTCAAACGGGTCGCGCTCCCAGAGTTCGATAGGGTCAACGGGCTGAACATCGTAATGGCCGTAAAACAAGATATGTGGCCCGTCGCCCTCGACATGGCCCACAACCATGGGGTGGCCCGGTGTGGGCCGTTTGCTCACGGTCACACCGATGCTCTCAAGATCGGCCACCAGCCAGTCGGCGGCCGTGTCGCAATGGGCCGCATAGGCCGGGTCTGTCGAGACAGACGGGATGCGCAACAGCTCTAGCAAGCGGTCGGTTGCAGCAGGCATATTGGTTTCGATCTGGTCGAGAACAGCTTGCAATGTCATGGGGGCGGTCCTTGGTCTGTTTGAAGTTAAGTCGAGGGTAACTGCGGGCGCAGTAATGTCCAGACGAGAAAAGATGTAACAGAAACGCTGGTTTTATTGATCTGGGTCAAATAAGCAGCACGCGGCAAAATGTAGCCTGTCGCTTGAGGGTAGCGCCGAGTAAAGATATTCAGTATTGTGAATTCGGGTGTTTGCTCAAAGCCGCTGAACGTAAAAGTCTAAAGACCAAGAGGGGATCGCGCGTGGATTATTCTGCCAAGCTCGACGAAGCGCTAACAAAACTGCACGATGAAGGCCGCTACAGAACCTTCATCGACATCGAGCGCAAGAACGGGCAATTCCCGCATGCCACATGGCGCAAGCCTGATGGCACAGAAGCGCCTATCACTGTGTGGTGCGGCAACGACTACCTCGGCATGGGCCAGCACCCTGCTGTGCTTGAGGCGATGCATGAGGCGATTGAAGCAACAGGCGCAGGCTCTGGCGGCACGCGCAACATCTCTGGCACCACAGTTTATCACAAGCGCCTTGAGGCGGAGCTGGCTGATTTGCACGGCAAAGAATCAGCGTTGCTCTTCACCTCGGCCTATATCGCAAATGACGCAACGCTCAGCACGCTGCCCAAGCTTTTCCCCGGTCTTATCATCTATTCGGATGCGCTCAACCACGCGTCGATGATCGAAGGTGTGCGCCGCAATGGCGGGGCCAAGCGCATCTTCCGCCACAATGATCTGGCGCATCTGCGCGAGCTTCTTGAGGCCGATGACCCCGCTGCCCCGAAGCTGATTGCTTTCGAATCAATCTACTCGATGGATGGCGACTTTGGCCCGATCAAAGAGCTCTGCGACCTTGCCGACGAATTCGGCGCGCTCACCTATATCGACGAAGTACATGCCGTGGGCATGTACGGCCCGCGCGGGGCAGGTGTGGCCGAGCAGGAGCGCTTGATGCACCGCATCGACATCATCAACGGAACGTTGGCCAAAGCTTACGGGGTTATGGGCGGCTACATCGCAGCCAGCCACAAGATGTGCGACGCGATCCGCTCTTACGCCCCTGGCTTCATTTTTACGACATCCTTGCCACCCGCCGTTGCTGCGGGCGCGGCGGCTTCTGTGGCGCATCTGAAGCGCGACAAAGGCTTGCGCGCCAAGCATCAAGAGCAGGCCGCGAAGCTCAAGCTGCGCCTCAAAGGTATGGGCTTGCCGATCATTGATCATGGTAGCCACATTGTGCCTGTCATGGTGGGCGACCCTGTGCATACAAAAGCGCTGTCTGATATGCTTCTTGAGCACTATGGAATCTATGCGCAGCCCATCAACTTTCCGACTGTTCCGCGCGGCACAGAGCGGTTGCGCTTTACGCCATCGCCCGTGCATGGGCCTGAGGAAATGGACAAGCTGATCAACGCGATGGATGAACTTTGGTCGCATTGTGCGCTGAATCGTGCCGAGTTGGCGGGGTAAACGCACTGTTTCTCGTAAACTGACTTGTTATGTGGTAAAGTTTTAACAATTAAATGGGCAGAGTGCTGCATTCGCAGTACGATTCGCTACGAGCGACAGGGGCAGCACGCATGATCAGGCGCAAAAACAAGCGCAGCGATGCAAACGAAAACGCCGAACCGCGTTGGTTTGACGATTTTGAATTGCGGTTGGGCGACTTGATGCGCGGTGAGCGGGCGACCATGGGCAAATCTTTGCTCGATGTGCAGCGCGAATTGCGGATCAAGGCGAACTACATCGCTGCGATCGAAAATGCCGATCCTCATGCTTTTGACACTCCAGGATTTATTGCAGGCTATGTGCGCTCTTATGCGCGCTATCTTGGTATGGACCCTGACCGCGCTTTTGCGGCCTTTTGTGCCGAGAGCGGCTTCACAACAGCGCATGGTATGTCCGAGGCGGCCTCATCGGTGCGTAAGGATGCCTTGCAGGGCAAACAAAAGAAGCGTGAGCAGGGCGACCCCATGTTTGATGGCGCAACGCCTTTTGCACCCGGTGCCGAAACGGTGTTTTCTCGGATCGAGCCGGGCGCTGTCGGGTCGCTTCTTGTGCTTGTGGCGCTCGTCGCAGCGCTCGGCTTTGGCGGCTGGACTGTGTTGAACGAAGTGCAGCGCGTGCAGCTCGCGCCCGTTGAGAATACGCCAGATGTGCTGGCCGATCTTGACCCGCTTGAGCAGGCGCAACAAAACATTGGCCCTACGCTTGCGCAGGAGAGCCCTGAAATGACAGCCGCGTCTGACGGCTTTGACAGGCTCTATCGTCCGCAGGCGCTTGATGTGCCTGTCTTGGTGGCGCGTGATGCGCCCATCTCGACATTGCGTCCCGAAGAGCTTGGCACGTTTGCACGTTTGCCCGAAGCCGGGACTGCACCGTCTTTTGGGGCAGGTGATGCCCTTGCGGCCAATCTGTCTGAGGGTGTTCAGGTTGTGGCCGCGCGCCCGGCTTGGATCAGGATCAGCAGCGCAGACGGTGAAACGCTCTTCAGCGGTATCCTTGATGCGGGTGCGACCTTTGATGTGCCACAGTCGCCAGAGGGCGCTGCGCCATCTATCCGCGTGGGTGAGAGCGGCTCGATCTACTACCTCGTAAACGGCAAAGCGCTTGGCCCAACAGGCCCGCGCGGCGCAATAACAGAAGACTTTTCTCTGGCAGCCACAGACTTGGCCGCGGCACTGCCCGAAGCCAACACAGCGCGCGACACAGACCTGACGAGCGTCTTGGCAGATTTGGGTGCAACGGTGCCGATACAGACAGCTGCTGTGCCTCAAGTGTTTGAACAACAACAAGATGTTGTGACCGTCATCGCAACGCGCGAAGTCTGGCTGCGTGTACGCGCCGCAAGCGGGACGATCCTCCACGAAGCGGTCATGCAGCCCGGTGACTTTTACACAGTGCCCCAAACAACAGAGCCTGCGACCATCCGGGCAGGGGATGCAGGGGCGGTCTATTTTGCCGCCAATGGCAAGACCTATGGCCCTTACGGCGCGCGTGGCGCTGTGGCCGACAACCTCAAGCTCACAGCCGAGACCGTCACAGCAGAGCTTGGCATTGCCGACTGGGAAGTAAACGAGCCTTTGGCCCGTGCTGTTGCCCAGCTGGATGCCGAAGGTGCTTTTGGTGTGCTCACCGACTAAGCGCCGCATTGCAGAGCGCTGTCTTTCTCCTTATGTGACACATAACCGAGCTTTCAAATTGTGAGGCAGACATGTCGCTGAATCCTATTCGCCCGTGGCGGAACATTTACCGCCGCAAAAGCCGCCAGATTATGGTTGGCAATGTGCCGGTTGGGGGCGATGCGCCAATCTCTGTCCAGACAATGACAAACACGCTCACAACCGACGCCCGCGCCACCATCGCGCAGGTGCAGGCGGTGGCAGAAGCAGGCGCGGATATTGTGCGTGTTTCTGTGCCTGACGAGGACAGTGCCAAAGCGCTGAAAGAGATCGTGCGTGAAAGCCCTGTGCCCATCGTCGCCGACATCCATTTTCACTACAAACGCGGGATCGAGGCCGCCGAGGCGGGCGCGGCTTGCCTGCGGATCAACCCGGGCAATATCGGCGATGAAAAGCGCGTCGCCGAAGTGATCCGNGCNGCGCGCGATCANAACTGCTCAATCCGCATCGGCGTCAANGCNGGNAGTCTTGAGCGCCACTTGCTCGACAAATACGGCGAGCCTTGCCCCGACGCTATGGTGGAGTCGGGTCTCGATCATATCAAAATCCTGCAAGACCATGATTTTCACGAATTCAAGATATCGGTCAAAGCCTCCGATGTCTTTATGGCGGCCGCGGCCTATCAGCAGCTTGCCGAGGCCACAGACGCGCCCATCCACCTCGGGATCACCGAGGCAGGGGGGCTGACATCAGGCACCATCAAATCGTCCATCGGCATGGGCAACCTGCTCTGGATGGGGATCGGCGACACGATCCGCGTGTCTTTGTCCGCTGACCCTGTCGAAGAGGTGAAGGTGGGCTATGAGATCCTCAAGTCGCTTGGCCTGCGGCACCGTGGTGTCAATATCATCTCGTGTCCGTCCTGNGCGCGGCAGGGGTTTGACGTGATTAAAACAGTCGAAGCGCTCGAGAAGCGCCTTGAGCATATCAAAACGCCCATGAGCCTCTCGATCATCGGATGTGTTGTGAACGGCCCGGGCGAAGCGCTCATGACAGATGTGGGCTTCACAGGTGGCGGATCAGGCGCGGGAACAGGCATGGTCTATGTCGCAGGCAAGCAAGATCACAAACTGGGTGACTATGATATGGTTGATCATATCGTTGAGTTGGTGGAAAAGCGCGCCGCTGAAATCGACGCAGCCGAGAGCGACGCCTAGAGCTTGTCCAGAAAACGGCCCAAGACATGCGCTGGCATTGCCCCGCGCAGCATGACCTCAGGCAGGACATAAAAGGGCAGGGTGTCGATCTGTAAGTCTTCTGCAATGTCTGGTGCCGCATCACGCGAAACGATGTTTACGCTCAGTCCGCGTGCGCGCGCGAGGTCCTGAAGCTCTTTGGCGGCGCGGTCACAGTCGGCGCAGCTGTCCTCCACAAACAAAGCCACGTCATGGCCTGCAAAGAGCCTGTCTGCATGGCGCGCAATCAGCGCTAGGTCAGAGGCGATATCGTCTTCATAAAGCGAGGGCGTGAGCGCACGCTCGACAATCTCGGGGTGGGCGCGCAGCACAGCGCGCAGCTCGGCCCCAAGCAAAAGGCGCTCTCCCTCGGAAAGCGCCCTAAAGTCTGTTTCGGCCAAAGCAGGCGCTGCCAGCAGCAGAGCCGTTGCGACAGCCAGCCGCCTCATTGGGCGCGGATGGCTTCAGCGAAGTCTTGCATTTGCGCCAGTGGCATGTAGCCGCGCAACACCTGATCCCCCATCACAAAGGTCGGTGTGCCAGAGATCGCGAGGCGCTGCCCAAGCGCGCGGTTTTCCGCGATAACATTGGTCACTTCGTCACTGGCCATTTTGAGCAGAAGCGCATCGCCATCAAGGCCAAGCGAGTCTGCCAGAGCCCGCAGCACGGGCTCTTCAACGCCTGATTTCAGGGCGATCAGCGTGTCTGACGCCTGTTTATAAGCCTCGTCGCCCGCCATCATCTTGGTGGCAATCGCAAAGCGCGAAGAGATTTCGGAGGCTTCGCCCAAAATAGGAAATTCTTTGACGATGAAGCGGATGTTGCCATCGGCTTCGATGAGCTGGGCAACTTCGTCATGGGCTTTGCGGCAATAGCCGCAACGGTAGTCGACAAATTCAACCAGCGTCACGTCGCCTTCGGGGTTGCCGCCAACATATGAGTTGGGGTCAGCAAAAAGTGCTTCGCTGTTGACCTGCACAAGGCTTGAGTCATTTTGGGCTTGCGCGTTGGCTTGGCGCTCTTCGAGCACGGCCACGGCCTCCATGATAACCTCAGGGTTTTCAAGCAGATAGGCGCGGATTTCCTGTTGAAAGGCGGCGCGTTCGTCTGGGCTCATATCGTTGAGGTCAAATGCGGCGAGCGGGCTGGCTATCAGGCTGGCCGCAAGGGCGAGGGCTGTCGTGGATTTCATACTTATTTACTCCGTGAATTCAGTGCGGCTTCACTGGCTAAGAGCACATCTTGCGCCCGTTGCCAACCGGGTGAGCCTTGGTTGAGGAGGCCAAGCGCGCGCTTGGCGTGAATGAGAGCATCCTTGGGCCGCCCCTGAAGGGCGTAGCGTTCGGATGTGAGAAGCGAGGCCATTCCGGTGTTGCCCAGTTGGGCATAAGCTCCGCCAAGGTCGCGCAAGACCCGCGCGTCGCGCCGCTCAAGGTTTGCTGAGCGTTCCAGATGTGGCAACGCAGCCTTCGGGTTGCCCGAAACGAGCAGGGCATGGCCATACTGGCCAACAATCAGCGCATTGCGCGGGGCCAGTTTGACAGCCCGTCCATAAGCGCCAAGTGCCGCCTGTATCTGGCGGCGCTCCAGCAAAATCTGACCATGAAGCTCGTGTAAAAACGGGTCAGTCGGGGCCGCTTTTATGAGGCTGTTCATCGCCTTGAGCGCCTCATCTCCTTTGCCCGAGCGGTGCCACGCCACGGCTTTGCGCATCAGTTCTATGTCTTTGTGGCCGCTGTCTCCTGCGCGGCGCAGGGTCCATTTTGGGGCGCGGTAAAATGCGCCGAGCTTGCCCCGCGCGCGCTCAAACCAGTAGTTTGCCGTCGGATCGGCGGTAAAGCGGCCCTCATAGGCGCCAGCTGCGGCCTGCATGGCGCGCAGGCGGTCTCGTGACAGCGGGTGTGAGCGTGCATACGGGTCTTGGCGCCCTGCGCTCAGCAGCTCCTGGCCCGAGAAAATCTCCATCACGTCGACAGAGCCTCGTGGGTCAACGCCTGCGCGGGTCAGGTAGCGGATCGCGGATTGATCTGCCGAGGCTTCTTCGGCGCGGGTATGGCCAAAAAACGAGCGCTGCGCAGAGCTTTGCATACCGATGCCGATGGCGACACCTGCATTCGGGTTGCCCGTGGCGGCTGCGGCGGCTGCCAGGGCCAGCCCGAAGGCGGCGAGGTTCTGTGATGCGCGGGCATTGGCGGTTCTGCGCGCAATATGGCCATTTGCAATATGGGCCGCCTCATGCGCGATCACCGATTGCAGCTGCTCTGCCGTCGTGAGTTTGAGCAGCAGCCCCGCGTGGATAAAGATATGGTCGCGGTCAATCACAAAGGCATTGAGCGTGCTGTCATCGACCACCAACACTTGCATCCGCCCCGCAGGCAGGCCCGCAGCGTTGAGCACGGGGGTGGCGAGCTGTTTGAGGCTGTGCTCAATATCAGGATCTCGCAAAAGCGAGGCCGCAAACGCGGGCGCTGCGAGCACCCACATCAGCGCTGCAAGGAGCGTGGCTTTAAAACCGCTTTGCATTGACCTCACCGTTTGACCCCGTAGAAAGCACTGCAAGAGAGTAGGAGCAAAATCATGCGAGTTTCAAGGCGCGGCGCGGTCGATCCCTTTATTGTGATGGATGTCATGGAAGAAGCGCGGGCTGCCGAAGCTGCGGGCCGCTCGATCATTCATATGGAAGTGGGCCAGCCGGGCACTGCCGCCCCCAAAGGTGCGCGTGACCACCTTGCTGAGGAGATGGAAAACTCAGCCCTTGGCTATTCTGTTGCGCTTGGTTTGCCTGCGCTGCGCGCGCGCATTGCCCAGCATTACAAGGACAAACACGGCGTCTCGCTCAGCCCCGAGCGTGTGATTGTCACCTCCGGCTCCTCGGGCGCGTTTATCCTTGCGTTCACAGCTCTCTTTGATGCGGGCGCGCGTGTCGGTCTTGGCGAGCCGGGGTATCCGAGCTACCGCCAGATCCTCAAGGCGCTGGATGTGGCCCCCATCGGTCTGCCCACCTCGGCAGAAAACCGCTTCCAGCCCGTGCCAAGCGACTTTGCGGGGCAGGGGCTTGACGGGTTGCTTGTTGCCTCACCTGCCAATCCCTCAGGGACAATGCTTAGCAGTACAGCGATGCAAGAGTTGATTGAGGCCTGCCAAGCTGCGGGCACGAGCTTCATTTCAGACGAAATCTATCAAGGCATCGAATATGAAGGCGAGGCGGTTTCGGCGCTCGAGCTGACCGATGACTGCTATGTCATCAATTCGTTCTCCAAGTATTTCTCCATGACAGGCTGGCGCATTGGCTGGATGGTTGTGCCTCAAGACCACGTCCGCCTGATCGAGCGGCTGGCACAAAACATGTTTATCTGCGCGCCACATGCCAGTCAGGTTGCCGCTTTGGCCGCATTTGAGTGCACAGACGAGCTGGACGCCAACATGGAGGTTTACACCGCCAACCGCGCCATGATGATTGATGAGTTGCCCAAAATCGGCCTGAGCAATTTTGCACCGCCCGATGGCGCCTTCTATATCTATGTCGATGTCAGCCATATCACTCAGGACAGCCGCGCATTGGCGTCAGATATTCTGGCCAAAGCGGGCGTCGCCGTCACACCGGGGATGGATTTTGACCCCGTGCGCGGCCATACCACGCTGCGCCTGTCTTATGCACGGTCCACAGATGAGATCCGCGAAGGCCTTCTGCGCCTCAAAGCCTATTTCGCGCAATAGCGTCTTTCCTGAGGCAGGCTTTGCCGCTAGTATTGGCAAAAATAAATAGGCGGTCATGAGTAGGTTTTTCGCAGCCCTAACCCTTTGCATAGCGCTCTTTTCGGGCGCAGTGCTACATGCGCAGACGCTGAGCGGCCTTGCGCGCTACGAGGCTGCGGGCAGTGGGTTTTCTGCACGCGGCGCAGCTCTGACCCTTACGCTCAACCTGAGCCAAGCGGTGCCTTACCGCGTCTATACGCTCGACACCCCAACGCGCCTTGTGCTGGATTTTCGCGAGGTGGATTGGGCCGGTGTTGATAGCGCGGCCGTGACGAGCGCAAGAGGCGTAACCGATATGCGCTTTGGCGGGTTTCGCCCCGGCTGGTCGCGTATGGTGGCCGATCTTGACGCGCCCTTCGCCATCACCACCGCCGAAATGAGCCGCAACCCGGATACAGGGCAGGCCACCCTCACTGTCGCGATGACCAGAACCACAGCCGCCGACTTTGCCGCGCGCTCAGGCCCGCCCAAGGGCGATGCATGGCCCGAGGCGCTGGCAGCGCTCCCCAAAAAGCTGGATGACCGTGTGCTTGTGGTGCTTGATCCGGGGCATGGCGGGATCGATCCGGGGGCGTCACGCGACGGGCAGACCGAGAAAGAGCTGATGCTGACCTTCGCACGCGAAATCGCCGAAGAGCTGGGCCGCCTTGGCACGGTTGATGTGTTGTTGACGCGCACAGATGACAGCTTTGTTTCGCTTGAGCGGCGCGTGGCGATGGCCCATCAGGCGGGGGCTGATCTCTTTATCTCGCTTCATGCCGATGCTCTGGCCGAGGGGCGCGCCCATGGCGCGACCGTGCACACGCTGGCAGATGATGCGACCGATGAGGCCTCGCAGCTTTTGGCCGAGCGTCATGATCGCGCCGATCTGCTGTCAGGCACCGATCTGAGCGGGCAAGATGATGTGGTGGCCGATGTGCTGCTTGACTTGGCGCGCCAAGAGACAGAGCCGCGCACAAAGCGGCTGGCCCGCGCCCTCATCGGCGGGCTTGAAAGCAAAGGCGCGCCACTCAACCGCCGCCCGTATCGCGCCGCTGCCTTTTCGGTGCTCAAGGCCGCAGATATTCCATCCGTTCTGTTGGAAATCGGCTTTCTCTCAAGCGAACGTGACTTTGCCAATATCACCAATGACGCGTGGCGCCGCAGCATGGCCGAAGGCCTGCGCGACGGTATTCAAGCCTGGATCATTGCGGATGAGGCGGTCAGAGGCGTTGTGCGCCAATGATCAGCTACGGCACCGCTTTTCAAAAACGGGCGAAAACCAGCCCAATCTCACCACCAGTTGATTTTGACCTCGGCGCGCCTTGGGCGTATAGGCTTGTGGTGCGCTTCAGGGGAAAAACGTGTTAAGATTCTTGTTCTCAGTACTTGGTGGGCTCTTCAGCCTGATAACCCTCGGTCTTATGGCTGTGGCGCTGTCTATCGGGGCGATCTTTTATATCTATGGCCGTGACCTGCCGAGCCACGAGAGCCTGTCGCAATATCAGCCGCCCACGATCAGCCGTATCTACTCGGGTGAGGGGCGTATGCTTGACGAGTTTGCGCGCGAACGCCGCCTGTTTACCCCTGCCGAAGAGATCCCTGATCTGATCAAACACGCCTTTATCAGCGCAGAAGACAAGAATTTTTATGTGCACCAAGGCTATGACACCCGCGGTATCGCCTCTGCGGCGGTTGATGCCATACAGGGGGGCGGCGTGCGCGGCGCCTCGACCATCACCCAGCAGGTGGTGAAAAACTTTCTCTTGTCTGCCGACCGCCGCGCAGAGCGCAAAATCAAGGAAATCATCCTCGCCACACGGCTTGAGGAAACCTTGGACAAGGAACGCATTCTCGAGCTCTATCTCAACGAGATTTTTCTGGGGCAGAACTCCTTTGGCGTGACGGCTGCGTCGCAGGCTTACTTTAACAAAACCCTCGGCGAGCTTGCTCCGCATGAAGCGGCCACTCTGGCGTCCATGCCCAAGGCGCCGGGGCGTTTTCACCCTGTGCGCAACAAAGAGCGCGTTCTGCAACGCCGCAATTTCGTTCTGAAAGAGATGTTTGAAAACGGCTATATCACTGAGGCCATGTACCAATCCGAGCGCGCGCTGCCGCTGCGCTCTGTTCAGAACGGTGATTTTGAGCCCTTCAAAGACAGCCTGCCGCCACGGGACTATTTTACCGACGAAATTCGCCGTCAGCTTTCAAAAGACTTTGGCGAGGAAGAGTTTTTCAGCGGTGGTATGACTGTGCGCGCCACCATCGACCCCGAGATGCAAGCGATTGCCGCGACAGCGCTTCAGCTCCAGCTTGAGCAATATGACCGCAACCGTGGCCGCTGGCGCGGCACAGATGTGACCATTGCTGCAGATCAGCTCGGATCGGAGGAGGCGTGGCGCGCGGCTTTGGCAAATGCAAATGTCCCCCGTGACATCAACCTTGAGAGCCACTGGTTCCCAGCGGTTGTTCTGGAGATCGGCGATCAGGCGATGCGCATCGGAATTGACGGGGTAGAAGAGACAGAGGCCGAGCCATTTGTCGTGCCCCGCAAAGATATTTCGTGGCTCAAAAAAAAAAAACTTGGCGATGTCGTCCATGTGCGTCGCATGACAACGGGGGATGCAGGCGCAGGCGACTTTATCCGCTGGACGCTGCGTCAGGTGCCGCAAGTGCAAGGCGGCTTTATGGCGATGGATGTGAACACAGGCCGTGTGATCGCGATGCAGGGGGGCTTTTCCTACCAGCATTCGGTTTTCAACCGCGCCACACAGGCACAGCGCCAGCCAGGCTCGTCTTTCAAGCCGTTCGTCTATGCTTCAGCGCTTGATAGCGGCTATTCGCCCGCAACAATCGTTGTCGACGCGCCCATCGAGATCAACACCCCCCAAGGTCTCTGGCGGCCCAAGAACGCCTCAAACCGCTACTATGGCCCCACGCCACTGCGCACAGGGATCGAACAGTCGCGCAACCTGATGACCATCCGTCTGGCCGAAGAAGTGGGCATGGATGTTGTGGGGGACTATGCCGAGCGCTTCGGTGTCTATGATCATATGGGGCGCTTTCTGGCCAACTCTTTGGGCTCACAAGAATCCACGCTCTACAAAATGGTCTCCGCCTATGCGATGTTTGCCAACGGCGGCCAGCGTGTTGAGCCGACACTGATTGACCGTGTGCAAGACCGCTACGGCAAGACTGTCTACCGCCACGACGAACGCATCTGCGTTGACTGTGACAGCCCCACCATTGCGCGCGACCAAAGCCCAAGCATCGTGAACAACCGTGAGCGCGTCATGAATGCGGTCACCGCCTACCAGCTCACCTCCATGATGACAGGCGTGGTCAGCCGGGGCACAGCCAGCAAACACGTGAACCTCGGTGTGCCCGTGGCTGGCAAGACAGGCACAACCAATGACTCCAAAGATGTCTGGTTCATCGGCTTCACCAACAATATCGTGGCAGGCTGCTACATCGGCTATGACAACCCGCGCTCGCTCGGCTCGGGCGCGTCAGGGGGCGGCATGTGCGGCCCTGTGTTCCAGCGCTTTATGTCCAAAGCCATCCAGAAATACGGCGCAGGCAAGTTCCGCGCGCCCAAAGAATGCGAGTTCATCAAGATTGACCGCTTCACAGGGGCGCGCCTCTCCGACAGCGCCGAGGGCGATCACGTGGTGATCGAATGTTTCCGCGAAGGCGAGCAAATCGAATTTGGCATCATGTTTGATGGTGGCTTTGCCATGGGCGAAAATCTTCCGCTTGTGCGCGAAAGCGGCGCTGCCAAGCAAGTCACAACATCGACAGGCAAAAAGGCGGTTGTCGGCCCCAAAGCCGGCTTTGGCACGCTGAGCACGGGCGGCCTCTACTGAGCTTGCCGCCGCGCGGGAGCTGCGCTATCAGTCGGCCCTGAAACACCACCTAAGGAAGACCCATGCGCGCAGAAATCCAGAGCGTTGTTGCCGAGATCGAAAAGTCACTGGAGCTTCTGGCCCAGCGGATGGATCGTGAGACCGCGACCCACAGGCTCGAAGAGTTCAACGCCCGCGTGGAAGATCCTACGCTTTGGGACGATCCTGAAAAAGCCCAGAAGCTCATGCGCGAGCGTCAGGCGCTCGTTGACGCGATGGAAAGCTATGACACCATCGCAGGCGATTTGGCAGACAATGTCGAGTTGATCGAGCTGGGCGAAATGGAAGATGATGCCGAAGTCATCGCAGAAGCTGAAACCGCGCTGAAAAGCTTGAAGACAACAGCCGCTGCTAAAGAGCTCGAAGCGCTCTTGAGTGGCGAGGCCGATAGCAACGACACCTTCCTTGAGATAAATTCCGGGGCTGGTGGCACCGAAAGCTGCGATTGGGCCAGCATGCTGGCGCGGATGTATGTCCGCTGGGCCGAGAAAAAGGGCTACAAAGTCGAGCTTCAGTCTGAATCTCAGGGCGAAGAGGCGGGCATCAAATCCGCCACCTACAAAATCTCGGGTCACAATGCTTACGGCTGGCTCAAGTCTGAAAGCGGTGTGCACCGCCTCGTGCGCATCAGCCCGTTTGATAGCGCCGCCAAGCGCCACACCTCCTTTACCTCTGTCGGCGTCTACCCCGTGGTTGATGACAACATCGAGATCGAGGTGAACCCCGCAGATATCCGCATCGACACTTACCGCTCCTCAGGGGCGGGTGGCCAGCACGTCAACACGACCGATTCTGCCGTGCGTATCACCCACGCGCCCACAGGTATCGTTGTGACAAGCTCGGAGAAATCCCAGCACCAGAACCGCGACATCGCCATGAAAGCGCTGAAATCACGCCTCTACCAAATGGAGCTTGACCGTCGCAACGCCGCCGTCAACGAAATGCACGAGAACAAAGGCGATGCAGGCTGGGGCAACCAGATCCGCTCTTATGTTTTGCAGCCCTATCAAATGGTCAAAGACCTGCGCACAAACTTCGAGACCTCCGACACCAAAGGTGTTCTGGATGGTGATCTTGACGGGCTTATGGCTGCGACTTTGGCAATGAATGTGTCTGGCAAGTCCCGCTCCGAGGCGCAGGGCGACAGCTAATCAGCTCTTTACGCGCGCGCCCAGAGGTGGCGTCTGCTCAAGAAGACCTCGGGGGCGGTGCCCCCGACAGCTCGGGTCTGGCGACGCCAGCGGCGAAACCTGATATGCGCTCTTGCGCCGCCCTCAAAGGCGCGCCAGCATATGCAAAACACACTGCAGGGACGCCGCCACCATGAGCAACATCACCAATATGACAGCGCTGGATCAGTCACAGGCCATAGCCGAGGGCCAGCTCAGCGCCGCCGAGCTGATGCAAGCCACCTTGGCCCAGATCGAGACGGTGAACCCGCAGGTGAACGCGATTGTGTCACTGCGCGATGCTGATGTGCTGATGGCCGAAGCCCGTGCCGCCGATGCTGCCCCCCGCAAAGGCTGGATGCATGGCATTCCGCTTGCGGTGAAGGATCTTGCCAATGCCAAAGGGCTGCCAACCTCTATGGGCAACCCGATGTTTGCAGAGACAATTGCGCCCAAAGATGATCTTGTCGTCGCGCGGATGCGCGCAGCAGGGGCCATTATTATTGGCAAGACCAATACACCCGAATGGGGCCTTGGCTCGCACACCTTCAACCCTGTGCATGGCGCAACGCGCAACCCCTATGACCTCGCGCGCAGCGCGGGTGGCTCTTCTGGCGGGGCGGCTGTCGCATTGGCGACACGGATGCTCTCTGTTGCCGATGGCTCTGATATGATGGGCAGCCTGCGCAATCCGGGCGCTTGGAACAACGTCTACGGGTTTCGCCCCACCTATGGCCGTGTGCCCTCCGAACCGATGGGGGATAATTTCCTTCACCAGCTCTCCACGCTTGGCCCCATGGCGCGTACGCCCCGTGATCTGGCCGCCTTGCTTGATGTTCAGTCGGGTGCTGATCCGCGTCAGCCTCACGGCGCGCGCTATGACCTCACACTGGGACCCATTGATGCCCCTGTCGCGGGGCGGCGCATCGGCTGGCTTGGAGATTGGGGGGGCGCATTTGCCATGGAGGCAGGGCTTCTGGCACAGTCAGAGGCAGCGCTTCCCGAGCTTGAGGCGCTTGGCCTCACTGTGGAGCATGTTGCACCGCCCTTTGCGGCGGAGGCCATTTGGGACAGCTGGATCACCCTGCGTTCCTGGGCCATCGCAGGGGGGCTGTCGGTCTTTTACAACGACCCCGCCAAGCGCGACCAGCTCAAGCCCGAGGCCATTTGGGAGATCGAGCGGGGGCTGGCCCTTTCGGCCATGGATGTGCACCGCGCCTCTGTGATCAGGTCGGACTGGTTCAAAGCCTGTGCCCGGCTCTTTGAGCGCTATGATGCCCTCATGCTACCGACCACGCAGCTCTATCCGTTTCCTGTGGAGTGGACCTATCCGCAAGAGATCGCAGGGCAGGGGATGGACACCTACCACAGGTGGATGCAGAGCGTGACACCTGTGGGCTTGCTTGGGGTGCCATGTATCAACATTCCCATGGAGCTGAGCGCAGCGGGTCTGCCTGCAGGTCTCTCGCTCTTTGGCCCGCGCGACAGTGACGCGGCGCTCATGCAGCTTGGGCAGGCGTGGCATCAGGCCTACCGCTATGCTGAGCGGTGCCCGCCTGTGGCGTGAGCGGGCCACACCCGCTGTCCATACAGCTTGCCCTACAGGCTGCCACATTGCCTGCCACACCGCTAAAAGCTGACTGAAACAAACATCTTTGTAGCTGTCATCTTTAGGCCTTACACTGGGCGCAAGCAGGCGGGGAGGCCTCACCATGACAAAAAAACTGGGCGCACCAGACTTGGGCGCAGTGACTATTTCTGACATGAAATCAGCGCTTTACAAGGGGTGGGGTGATATGCGCCGCGCGCCTGTTTACGGGCTTGTCGTTGCAACACTCTGCGTGCTCTTCGGTGCGCTTCTGGCTTGGATCACGCTTGCGACGGGAAAAAGCTACTGGCTTGTCTTCGCCGCCGTCGGCTTCCCCCTTTTCGGCCCCTTCACAGCGGTCGCTCTTTACGAGGTGAGCCACCGCTTGGAAGTAGGCCAGCCGCTTGTTTTTTCAGAGATATTCGGGATCGTACTTTATCAGGCAAGGCGGCAGTTGCCCTCACTTTGCGTGATTATTCTGATGGTTTTCTTGTTCTGGTTTTTCATCGCGCACATGATTTTTGCGTTGTTTCTGGGCCTCTCAACCATGACCAATGTGTCCAGTTCCTTGGAGGTCTATCTAAGCTCTGATGGCCTAACGATGTTGGCTGTCGGAACGGTGGTCGGCGCGCTTTTTGCCCTGCTGCTTTTCATGATCACAGTGTTCGCCATGCCAATGCTACTGGATCGGGAAATCGACTTTGTCACAGCCATGATTACGAGCTTCACAGCGGTGCAGAACAATTTGATTTTGATGGTTTTTTGGGGCGCAATGATCGCCGTGTGCACCTTTGCCGCCATGGCCCCTGTGTTCCTGGGGCTCTACATTGTCCTGCCATTGTTTGGCCACGCAAGTTGGCATTTGTACCGCGCCTCAGAGGCGCGGGCCGAGCTTTAACGAAAGGGTTCATCGGGCCGCATCAGGCGTGCGTGGTAGCCTGGAAGGTCTTCTACTGTGTGGTATCCACTGTCACGTGCCATGGCCCGGGCCGCACGCCATCCGCCTTGGATATGTTCAATCACAAAGCGAACGACCCGCTGGCCAACGATACTTTCGGAAACAGTTCTGGTTGCATAGCCTTCCCAGAAATTGTTCTGAAAAGAGGGAACACGCGATAAAAAGCTGTATGAACAGGTAAGCGCACCGCGACGTGCCGCGAGGATCGTGATCCCTCTTTCCTGTTTCATGACGACCCCTCGAAACTCACGGTCACACGCGGCGCCAGAAAGGCCCTGATCGCTCATGGCTTGAGGCAGTTCGTAGCCACGCACGAATGTGCCGCCATCCTTTCGAAATACATACAATAGCCCAACAACAAAGCGTTGGTTGTCTGTGAAACTAGGGCGACTGAAGCGGTAGAATCCGCTTGGTAGCTCGTCTTCCAGCACAGGCTCAACTGTTTTGCCCAAGTAAGGCAAAACCACCGGGTGTGTGAGAATATCGCGGCTCTTTTCAGGGCGCGTGATTTCGTCAACGGGCTCCAGAAGAATACGGGCATCAACATCAAAAAACAGGCAGATCCTGTGCAACACATCAGGGCGTGGAAAGCTTTCGCCTGCAAGNTAGCGATTGAATTGGGTCCGGTTTATCCCAAGCTCACGACACAGGCCCGCAACGGAGGCGTAACGGTTTGCTAATACTCTGAGATTAGCACCAAACACACTTCGCAGTGCCATGGGATCTGGGGGTGGTGCAGTTTCTGATGATCTCGGCACGGTGCAGTCTCTTTGGCTACCTTTGGATATAGAATCTAATCTTATGTTGTAATTTTCAAAAAGGTAACATCTAGAAATGGAATTTTGATGCTTTTTAGCGCCTTANTTGACGCGATATAGCGTCANTTTTNCTTTGTGGCGTCACATATTCGCATAGTGAGACACTTATTCAGGGGTGGCATCTCTTCCCGAGTTTTCTAAAATTTTANNTAATGGGGATTAGAGCGAATAGGACCGGCGATGTTTGGAGTTGTTCTCTGGAGTGATAGCCAAGAAAAGAAGGCAGTCATTTGGTGCGAAGATCATGGCGATCTGGCATTTTACGGTGGTGAATCGTCTGTTTTTGACGGCGCTATGCTGGATGCGGGGGATCTTGTAGAGTTTCAGTTGAAGGCAGGGTCTTCTATGCGCCTGGTGCAAAATCCAGCGCTGATCTCGGCAGAGTTCGCGCCGGCTTTGGCTCAACGTTTGAAGGCTACTATTGTGCCCAAGGCACCTGCACCGAGCACTGCAGTCAAAAGTAAGAGAGCAGGGGCTCAGATCTTACCATTTGCGTCCTTTTGCCCCGCTTAGCAGGGCAAAAGGCGTTTTTTCTTCACTGGGCAATCTTGCCGCGTGCGAGTGCGGCAACACCCGTGCGCGCAACCTCGCTTAGCCCGAGTGGGCGCATAAGGTCACTGAACGCATCAATCTTTTCTGGTGTTCCTGTGATCTCGAAAACAAAGCTCTCCAATGTGCTATCAACCACATTCGCGCGGAAAATGTCGGCCAGTCGCATGGCTTCGACCCGTTTGTCGCCACTCCCCTCGACCTTGAGCAAAGCCAGCTCCCGCTCAACAGACGGGCCCTCGACTGTGAGGTCATGCACTTCGTAAACCGGGACGATCCGCCCAAGCTGAGCCTTGATTTGCTCGATGACTTGCGGCGTGCCTGTCGTTACGATTGTGATGCGTGAGCGGTGCCCCTCGCGGTCGATCTCTGCAACAGTCAGGCTTTCTATATTGTAGCCACGGCCTGAAAACAGGCCAATGACACGTGCCAAAACACCAGCTTCGTTTTCGACAATCAAAGAGAGAGTATGCTTTTCGATCACGTCAGAGAACGTCGGGCGCAAATTGTAGGCCGAGTGTTTGTTCGAACCTTTTTTAATCTTGAGAGCGGACATTCTTATTCCTTTCTTCGTTACAAACAGGGTGGCTCAAACGAGCACTGCACCGCTGCTGCCGATTGCGTCTTTTACGTTGGCTTCGCCGAGCAGCATCTTGTTGTGCGGCTCTCCTGACGGGATCATCGGGAAGCAGTTTTCATGCTTTGTAACAAGGCAGTCAAAGATAACAGGGCCGTCATAGGCCAGCATCTCCTTGATGGCTTCGTCCAGATCATCAGGGTCATCCACTCGGATACCTTTCGCGCCAAACGCCTCTGCCAGCTTTACAAAGTCGGGTAGGGCTTCGCTCCAGGAGTGAGAGTAGCGCTCACCGTGCAGCAGCTCCTGCCACTGGCGCACCATGCCAAGGCGCTCGTTGTTCAGGATGAACTGTTTCACTGGCAGGCGATATTGAATGGCTGTGCCCATTTCCTGCATGTTCATCAGCCAGCTCGCTTCGCCCGCTACGTTGATAACCAGGCTATCGGGGTGAGCCATCTGCACACCAATGGAGGCAGGGAAGCCGTAGCCCATTGTGCCGAGACCACCCGATGTCATCCAGCGGTTCGGGTCTTCAAAGCCAAGGTATTGCGCGGCCCACATTTGGTGTTGGCCCACTTCGGTACAGATATAGCGGTCGTGGTCTTTGGTCAAAGCTTCAAGGCGCGCCAGAGCGTGCTGAGGCTTGATAACCTTGCCCTGTTGTTCGAAACTCAGGCAATCAACCTTGCGCCAATCTTCGATTTTTGCCCACCACTTTTGCAGCCCTTGCTTGTTGGTTTTGCG
>P_2C_Liq_3_UnCtyDRAFT_100190_pt1 | contig 18705 bp, 13 predicted proteins | sample Pon2CUnioCityCA_3_FD_9720 | JGI IMG/M metagenome (IMG submission 9720)
TTCTGATACAAATGTAAAAGATGAATGCATCATCTTTGGTAAAAAAGGTACAATTACGTTTTCTTTCTACAGTAATCAGGTATTTGTATCAACAAATGAACTTCAAGAAGTTTTTAATTTTAAAAACCCAAAACACGTTCAACAACCGATGATTGAAAATGCAGTTAACTATTTTTTAGACTTAGATAAAAACCCTTGTACGATAAAAGATGGCGTAACTGTAATGAAAACAATGGAACTTTTTACGAAATAAAATCAATTATCATTTTAAAACGGAACATCCTCATCATCATCCCCAAAAGCATCTTTAGGCTCAATTCTTTGGTTTATAGAAGTATCATCGTCAAAAGGATTGTTCATAGAAGATTGGAACTCGCTGCTAAAACCTTCTTCTAAGTCTGAGAATTTTGCCAAATGACCTGTAAACTTTAAACGAATATTGTCTAAACCACCATTTCTGTGTTTTGCTACAATAAATTCTCCTTGACCTTCACAAGGTGTATGCTCGTCATCATCCCATTCTGTCATTCCATAATATTCTGGTCTAAAAATAAAGCTTACAATATCTGCATCTTGCTCAATAGCTCCAGATTCACGTAAATCTGATAATAAAGGTCTTTTAGATCCTCCACGCGTTTCTACAGCTCTAGACAATTGCGATAAGGCAATTACAGGTACAGACAATTCTTTTGCCAAAGCTTTTAAGTTTCTCGAAATTGTAGAAATTTCTTGTTCTCTATTTCCACCTCCTTTTCCATTTCCACCAGCTGTCATTAGTTGTAAATAGTCAATTACAATAATTCTTACATTATGTTGCGACACCAATCGTCTTGCTTTTGCACGCAAATCGAAGATCGATAAAGAGGGCGTATCATCAATAAAAATAGGCGCATCAGATAATTTTTTAACTTTTACATTTAACTGTTCCCATTCGTGTGGTGCTAAATTTCCTTTTCTTAATTTTTCTGAAGTTAAACCTGTTTCAGAAGATATCATCCTTGTAATTAACTGTACAGAAGACATCTCTAAAGAAAATACAGCAACAGCGTGATTAAAATCGATAGCCATATTTTTTGCCATAGAAATTACAAAAGCAGTTTTTCCCATACCTGGCCTTGCTGCAATTATAATTAAATCTGATGGTTGCCAACCAGAAGTTAAGGCATCTAATTTGGTAAATCCCGTTGCCAAACCAGACATACCTTCTTGATTTCCAATTTCTTGAATTTTAGCCAACGCTTGCTTTACCAAAGATCCTGCATCTTCAGAGCTCTTTTTTAAGTTACCTTGTGTAACCTCAAACAGCTTTCCTTCTGCTTCGTCTAATAAATCAAAAACATCTGTAGATTCGTCGTAAGAACTTTCGATGATTTCTGAGGATATTGAGATTAACCGACGTTGAATGTATTTCTGTAATATAATTCTTGCGTGAAATTCGATATGTGCAGAAGAGGCAACTTTTTGTGTTAAACGAATTAAATAAAAATCGCCACCAACCATTTCTAACTTTCCGTTCTTTTTCAACAGATTAGAAACCGTTAATAAGTCGATTGGTTGTGAATTTTGGAATAATTCATAAATAACAGCGTAAATTTCTTGATGCTTAACATCGTAAAAAGCATCTGAGTGTAAAATATCAATTACATCATCAATTCCTTTTTTATCAATCATCATTGCACCTAACACAGCTTCCTCTAATTCTAATGCCTGTGGCGGAATTTTACCTTTTTCAAGACTAATTATTCTTGATTTATCAATCTTTTTTCCTGCTATCGTATTCGTTTTTTCCATTGCCACAAATGTAATTTTTTAGGTTGATGTTTGCCCTAAAAATTAAACTTAAATTTGTTGACAATTATTGTAAACAAAATTGTTATTATCTTGTTAATAACCAGTCAACTTTAAAAATGAAATCTTATTTTTACCCGAATGAAATGGAATAAAACACATATTTTATTGGCAATTTTTCTACCCATTCAAATGCTTTTCATGCGTTTGGCAGAAAATAACCCTGTTTTTATTGAACGGTATTATTCAAACGGAATTTATCCATACATTTCTTCTTTTTTTAGAATTATTTTAGGATGGATTCCATTTTCTTTTGGTGATGTGCTCCTCGCTTTTGGTGTTTTTATTTTTATTCGTTTTCTATACAGGTTGATTCAACATAGGTTTAGAAATTTTATACCTAAATTCATTCATTTTGTTGCTGTTTTATCTCTTATTTACTTTTGTTTTTATTTGTTTTGGGGATTAAATTATTACAGAGAACCTCTAGCTAAAAACTTAAATTATCAACAAAAAAAATATACAACTGAGCAACTTCAAAAGGTTACAGAACATGTCATTGAAAAACTGAATGAATATCAACTTCAAATCACAAAAAATGATACTTTAAAAGTTGATAATCCTTATCAGCAAAAAGAAATGTATACAATGGCTGTTTCTGGTTATGATAATTTAACGAAAGATTTTCCGCAGCTTTCTTATCAATTTTCATCAGTAAAAAGTTCTTTAATGAGTCTTTTACAATCTTACAATGGTACTTCTGGTTATTTAAATCCGTTAACAGGTGAGGCTCAAGTAAATGATAGAATTCCGAAAACGAGTTACCCCACAACCACTTGCCATGAAATGGCACATCAAATTGGTTTTGCAGCAGAGAACGAAGCTAATTTTGTAGGTTTTTTAGCGGCAAATTATAATGACGATGTCTATTTTAAATATGCGAGTTATCGAATGGCTTTTGGCTACTGCATTTCAGAACTTAGAAAACGAGACAATCAACTTTCTCAACAACTATGGAAAACTGTACACAAAGGGATTATTAAAGATTTTAATGCCAGTTATAATTTTTGGCAAGAATACAAAAACCCTTTTGAGCCTTTGGTAAAAAAAGGCTACAATGCGTATTTGAAAGCCAATAAACAAGACAAAGGAGTAGCCTCTTATAGCTATGTAGTAGATTTGTTAATTTCTTACTTCGAGACCAATAGCTCAATTTAAGAATTCTTAAAATTTTGTTAAAAAAAATGCTTTTAACATTTATCAAAATGCTTATCAATAAATTTAGCACTAATTCAAATAATTCAACTACATGAAAAAACTTTTATGCTTACTCTTTTTCTTGTCGCTTAGTGTCATACACGCGCAAGACTATTTTCCTACGGATTCAGGAGTAAAAACAACAGAAAACGCAACCTTTGCATTTACCAATGCAACTATTTATGTAACTCCTACTGAAGTTATTCAAAAAGGAACTTTATTAATTAAAGACGGTAAAGTGATTGCCGTTGGTAAATCTGTTAAAATTCCAAATGGCACAAAAATAACCGATTTATCAGGCAAATCTGTGTATCCTTCTTTTATTGATATGTATTCAGATTTTGGAATTTCAAAACCAAAAAGACAGGCAAGATCTCGAAGTACACAATATGCTGCGACGCGTCAAGGCTATTACTGGAATGATCATATTAGACCTGACACTAATCCTATTAATGAGTTTAAGTTTGATAATAAAAAAGCGAAAGAATACATTAATGCTGGTTTTGGAGCAGTAAATACACACTTACAAGACGGAATTATTCGTGGAAATGGTTTATTAATTGCTTTAAATCCAAATTCATCAGATGCGTATAGAATTATTGATGCCAAATCAGCTCAATATTTATCTTTCTCAAAAAGTAACAAATCTATCCAAGCGTATCCAAGTTCTAGAATGGGTGCAATGGCTTTGTTACGTCAAGTGTATTTAGATGCAGATTGGTATGCTAAAGGCAATATGAAAAATAAGGATATGGCTTTAGAAGCTTTAAATAACAACAAAAATTTAGTGCAAATTTTTGAAACTGGTAATCATTTAGATGCTTTAAGAGCAGACAAAGTTGGTGATGAATTTTCGATTCAATATACCATTGTGGGTTCAGGTGATGAATATGAGCGTGTAAATGATATTAAAGCAACCAAAGCTAATTTTATCATTCCCATAAACTTTAGCAATGCTTACGATGTTTCTGATCCGCTTTTAGCGCAACAAATTTCTTTACAAGATATGCGTAAATGGAATCAAGAGCCATCAAATTTAAGTGTATTGGCTAATAACGGAGTGAATTTTGCTTTAACAACGCACAAATTGAAGTCAATTAAATCGTTCCATAAAAACTTACAAAAAGCAATTAAATATGGTTTTGACAAAGAAAAAGCTTTAGCTGCTTTAACTACCATTCCTGCAAGTATTCTAGGAAACAACACTGTTGGTAATTTAAAAACAGGCAGTTATGCTAACTTTATTATTACTTCTGGAGATATTTTTGATGCAAAAACTACAATGTATGAAAATTGGGTACAAGGTGATAAAAATGTAATTAATGANATGAACATTAAAGACATTACTGGCACTTATATGGTAGCNGTAAATAATAAANATTACGAATTAACCATTTCTGGTAAAGGAGCTAAACAAATGGGTGCTNTTAAATTAGATAGTGTAAAAGTAAAATCTAAATTTTCTTTCAAAGACGATTGGGTTTCTATCACTTTAAACGAGGCATCTGGNTATACAAGAATGATGGGAAAAATCATTAACGATGCTGGCATAATACAAGGAACTGCTTATGATAGCGAAGGAAATGAATCGGCTTGGTCTGCAGGCAAAATAGTTAGAAAAGAAGACAGTAAACAAACATCAAAAAAAGAAAAGAAAACTACTGAAGAAGCCTTAACAGTTGTACCTGTAAGCTACCCTAATGTTGGTTTTGGTAACTTTAGACAACCTGAAACAGAAACCATTTTAATTCAAAACTCAACGGTTTGGACAAGTGAAGATGATGGTATTTTAGAAAATACAGATGTTTTATTAGAAGATGGTAAAATTGCTAAAATCGGCAAAGATTTAAAAGCAAGAAAAGCGAGAATAATTGATGGAACAGGCAAACATTTAACGGCGGGTATTGTAGATGAACACTCTCATATTGCTGCATCTGCAATTAATGAAGGAGCTCAAAATTCATCTGCAGAAGTTACCATTGAAGATGTTGTAGATCCAACAGACATCAACATTTATAGAAATATTTCTGGAGGTACAACCTCTGCACAAATTTTACACGGTTCTGCAAATCCTATTGGGGGTCGTTCTGCAATCCTTAAACTAAAATGGGGCGAAAATGCAGAGAATATGATTTATGATAATACACCAAAATTTATAAAATTTGCTTTAGGAGAAAACGTAAAACAATCAAGAAGTCCTAATGGAACGCGTTTTCCGCAAACAAGAATGGGTGTAGAACAAATGATTACAGATTATTTTACAAGAGCCCGAGAATACGAAGCAAAAAAGAAAAGTGGAAAACCATACAGAAAAGACATCGAAATGGAAACTTTGGTTGAAATTTTAAATGGTGAGCGTTTTATTTCTTGTCACTCTTATGTACAATCAGAAATCAATATGTTAATGAAAGTTGCAGAGAAATTTGACTTTACCATAAATACATTTACACATATTTTAGAAGGATATAAGGTTGCCGATAAAATGGCAAAACACGGTGTTGGAGGTTCAACATTTTCAGATTGGTGGGCTTACAAATACGAAGTGAACGATGCCATACCATACAATGCTGCAATTATGCACAATGCAGGTGTTACTGTAGCTATAAATTCTGATGATCGAGAAATGTCTAGACGTTTAAATCAAGAGGCTGCAAAAACCATAAAATATGGTGGAATGTCGGAGCTCGAAGCTTGGAAAACGGTAACCATTAATCCTGCAAAATTATTACATATTGATGATAAAGTAGGTAGTATAAAAGTAGGTAAAGATGCAGATGTTGTTTTATGGAGCGATCATCCAATGTCTATTTACGCCAAAGCAGAAAAGACAATTATTGAAGGAAAAGTATTTTTTGATAGAACTGAAGACGCTAAAAAACGTCAGGCCATTAAAGAAGAAAAAAGCCTTTTAATTAATATGATGTTGAAAGAAAAATTGGGCGGAGGCGAAACCAAAGTGCCTATGAAAAGAAAAGACAGAAATTTTGTGTGTGATACTTTAGAAGAACTTAAAAGCTAGAAATGATGAAAAAAATAATATATAGTGTACTGTTTTTCTTTTTAATAGGAAATATAAACGCACAACAAACTCCTGCTGACAAACAAACTACAGCAATTACAATTGAAGGTGCAACCGCACATTTAGGAAATGGACAGGTTATTGAAAATTCATTACTTATGTTTAGTGATGGTAAAATAACTTTTGTAGGTTCTGCTATGGCTAAAATTGCAAGACAAGGAACTGTAATTAACGCTAAAGGACATCACGTGTATCCTGGCTTTATCGCTGCAAATGCTACTTTAGGTTTGGTAGAAATTGATGCTGTAAAAGCCAGTGACGACCAAAGAGAAATTGGTACTACCAATCCGCATATAAGAAGTCTAATTGCTTATAATGCTGAAAGTAAAGTGGTAGAATCTATGAGACCAAATGGTGTTTTAATGGCGCAAATTACGCCAAGAGGTGGTACAGTTTCTGGTACTTCCTCTATTGTACAACTAGACGCTTGGAATTGGGAAGATGCTGCTCTTAAAGTTGATGATGCTATACACATGAACTGGCCAGGAAGTTTTACAAGTGGTAGATGGTGGTTAGGAGAAGATCCTGCTTTAAAAGCAGATCCTAAATATGCAGACAATATAAATAATATAAAATCTTATTTTATTGATGCTAAAAACTATTTAGCGGGTAGTAGAGAAACAACACATTTGCCATACCAGGCAATGGAAGGTCTTTTTAATGGTTCTCAAAAACTATTTATCCACGTAAGTGGAGAAAGAGAAATTACGGATGCTGTTACCATTGCTAAAGATCTAGGTGTTAAAAACATTGTGGTTGTGCACGGCGAAGGTGCAGAAAGCGTAGCTGATTTATTAGTGAAAAATAATATAGGTGTTGTTTTAGACAGACCCCATAGAAATCCTAATTCAGAAGACGACGCTTATGATTACACCTATACAATTGCTAAAGTTTTAACAGACAAAGGGGTTTTGGTAAGTTTAGGAATGGAAGGACAAATGGAGCGAATGAATACTAGAAATTTACCTTTTTATGCGGGTACATTTGCAGCTCACGGTTTAGACAAAGAAGTGGCTTTACAATTACTAACCTCTAACACTGCTAAAATTTTAGGAATTGATGATATGGTGGGTACTTTAGAAGTTGGCAAAGATGCTACCTTATTCGTATCTAAAGGTGATGCTCTTGATATGAGAGGAAATCAATTGACAAAAGCTTACATTCAAGGTAGAGATATTAGTCTAGAAACACATCAAACAAAATTATGGAAACGTTATGCTAACAAGTATAAAACCGAATAATTAACACACTTCTAAAAGAAAAAAGGCTCGCAATTTGCGGGCCTTTTTAATGAAACTTAATAATAACCATACTGTTGTAAGATTCTTTTTCACAGTTACTTTTCTTTGTCTAACAAAAATTCAAATAATAAGAGACAAATTTTATAATTACTATCAATGTAAAGATCTTACTTATTTCAGTTTTATACAATACCTAGTAATAGGTATATTTGTATTGATGAAAGAAATTACCAGCATTCAAAATTCTTACATAAAGAATCTACTAAAACTTCAAGAAAAATCTAGAGAACGTAAAAAACAAGGACTCTTTATAATTGAAGGAAAACGTGAAATTGCTCAAGCAATAGAAGCTAATTACGAATTTGATACTATTTTATTTTATCCAGATTTAGTATCAGAAAAAGAAGTATTAGAGTTATTCAATGCTAAAGTAAATAGAATCGTCATATCAAAAGAGGTTTATCAAAAATTGGTATATCGAGATTCTACAGAAGGCATTATAACGGTTACTAAAGAAAAAGATTTTTCAATACAGAACATAAAATTTAAGACCACAACACCTTTAATTTTAGTTGCTGAAGGAATAGAGAAACCGGGTAATGTTGGTGCCTTACTTAGAACTGCTGATGCTGCAAATATTGATGCTGTTTTTATTGCCAATCCTAAAAGCGATCTTTACAACTCAAACATTATTCGTTCTAGTGTGGGCTGTTTATTTACAAATCAGATTGCTGTAGGTTCATCAGAAGAAATAATTTCTTTTTTAAAAGAACATCATATTGATATTTATGCTGCAACACTCCAAAATTCTAATGAATATCATAAAGAAAACTATAAACAAGCATCTGCAATTGTTGTGGGTACAGAGGCAACTGGTTTATCAGAAATATGGAGAACGCATGCCAAACAGAATATAAATATACCCATGCAAGGAAAAATTGACTCTATGAATGTGTCTGTTGCTGCTGCAATTGTTATATTTGAAGCTAAGAGACAAAGAAATTTTAAACTATAAAGAATGAAAATACTTGGATTTGATATTGGAGGCTCTGGCATAAAAGCCGCTATTGTAGATACAAAAACAGGAGAATTAATATCAGAAAGACACAGAATAGCTACCCCAAAACCTGCAACTCCAGATGCAGTTGCAAAAGTAGTAAAAGAAATGGTAGATCATTTTAATTGGACCAAAGCAGTAGGTTGTAGTTTTCCTACCACAATTGTTGATGGCAAATGCATTCATTCTGGTAATTTAAGTGAAAAATGGTTAAATGTTAAGGTTGATAAACTTTTTAAAAAAGCAACAAAACTTCCTTTTTATGTGAGTAATGATGCTGATTTAGCTGGAGTTGCAGAAGTAAATTTAGGCGCAGGAAAAGATGAAAAAGGGGTTACAGTGGTTATTACCATTGGCACAGGAATTGGCTCTGGTTTATTTTATAATGGTAAATTAATTCCGAATTTAGAATTGGGCAAAATGCTACATACTGATGGTAAAATCATAGAATTCTACACAGCAGATTCTGTTAGAAAAAAAGAAGAATTAACCTTAAAACAATGGGCTTTTCGTTTTGATGAATTATTGAATTATACTAGAATTGTATTTTCGCCAAGCTTAATTATTTTAGGAGGCGGAATCAGTAAAAAATACGATGAGTTTAAAGAATATTTAACAACAGACGTAAATGTAAAAGTAGCTGAATTTCGAAATAATGCCGGTATTATAGGCGCTGCAATGTACGCAAGTAAAAGAGCAAAGTAAGTATGAAAACAATAGTAATACTTTATGTTTTATTATTTTCATCTTCTTTCTATGGTCAGTTTTATGAAAGCGAATACCAAAAAACTAGACTGTATTTTAAAAATGGCGATAGTATAAATGGCTTTTCTAAAATTGACGAAGAAAACCGTTTATTTTTTAAAAAAGAACGGAACAGTAAAAAAGTAAGATATAGCCATAAAGAATTAACTGGCATTAAAATGTTTAAAGATGACAAAACTAAAACCTTTAAATACAAATTATTAGCTTCTGTTGGTCCACTTTTACTAAGAGTAGAAAATCAAGAAAATTTAAAAATGCAATTATACAGCCAAAGTTTTTTTGCTAGTGAGGGCTCACCTGGAGGGTTTACAAATGGTGTTTACAGTCCAGGTTTTTCTACAGGAAAAACAATTGAAGTTAAAAGATATTACATCAACAAAAAAAACAGTAAACTTTCGGTTCAAAAAATTTGGAGTGACACAAATGGAAGAAAAAATAAAGAGTTTCGAAATAGAATTGTAAAATATTTTAAAGATTGTAAACCTTTAGTAGTAAAAATAAAAAACGGACAATATCATAGATTTCAAATGTTAGAAATTGTTGATTTTTATAATTTTAATTGTTCTAAGTAAATACTAACGTCTTCTTTATTAAAAACCTTTTGCATTTAACATCAATTTTTAAAAGGTAAACTTGAAAATGATACTATATTTTTATTGCTATGAAATACAATTGTAGAAACTGCAAATAAAAAGTATTAGCCGCATTAATCAAATTAATTGTTGTAATCTTACATCGAAATACTGTAAAAGAAAGACAACGAGCTTTTAAGCAATAGCTAATAAATAATCTATCTTTTATCTTATTTAAATTTTATCGATTTATTTATTGACTTAAAAGCGTACCAACAAAACTAGAAATTCCAATATTTTAATGTTAGTTTTACAATAGACAAAATTTTAAGAAATACTATATTGCAATCTTAAAATAACTCGTAAAAATTAAAATGGAGCCTACTACTTTATTCTATATTCTAATTGCAATTATCATCATCAGTTTTTTGATTGATAAAATTTTAGACACCTTAAATACGAAGCATTTTGATGATAAAATTCCTGAAAAATTGGCAGATGTTTATGATCAAGAAGAATACAAAAAATCACAAGCATACAAAAAAACAAACGCTCAATTTTCTAATATTACATCAACCTTTTCTATCATTTTAACCTTAGGTTTCTTTTTTGCTGATGGTTTTAAATATGTAGATGATTTTGCAAGAAGTTACACAAATCATCCCATTTTAGTTGCCTTAATTTTCTTCGGATTGATTATGTTGGGGTCAGATGTTTTAACTACTCCATTTTCGTATTACAAAACATTTGTTATCGAAGAAAAATTCGGTTTTAATAAATCTACAAAAAAGATATTTTGGTTAGACAAACTTAAAGGATGGTTAATGTCTGCTATAATCGGTGGCGGAATTTTAGCGCTCATCATCTGGTTTTATCAACTTACAGGAACAAACTTTTGGATCTATGCTTGGATTTTAGTTGCAGTTTTCTCGTTATTTATGAACATGTTTTACGCAAAACTCATTGTGCCTTTATTCAACAAACAAACTCCTTTAGAAGATGGCCATTTAAAATCTGCCATAGAAGCATATGCTAAAAAAGTTGGTTTTACTTTAAATAATATTTTTGTGATTGATGGTTCAAAACGCTCTACAAAAGCAAATGCCTATTTTTCTGGTTTTGGTTCTCAAAAAAGAATCACGCTTTTTGATACCTTAATTAACGATTTAGAAACCGATGAAATTGTGGCAGTTTTAGCACATGAAGTTGGCCATTACAAAAGAAAACACATCATTTTTAATTTAGTTTCCGCTATCCTACTCACAGGATTTACCTTTTTTATTTTATCCTTATTTATCAATTCTTCGGTTTTATCTGAAGCATTAGGGGTTTCTATTCCGAGTTTTCATATTGGTTTAATTGCATTCGGTATTTTATATTCGCCAATATCAGAAATTACAGGTTTGTTTATGAATTATATGTCTCGAAAATTCGAATATCAAGCAGATAATTATGCCAAAGAGACCTTTGCTAATATGCCCTTAATTACCTCACTTAAAAAACTATCTAAAAACAGTTTGAGTAATTTAACGCCACATCCGGCCTATGTTTTTATGCATTATTCTCATCCTACTTTGTTAGAAAGAATTGAGAACTTAGAGAAATAATATCATTTTTTTTACTGAAATGTCAAAATTTGACGTAGATTATTATATCACCTTTACCCATTTCAATTTTTATAATCCATATCAATAATTTTTATCAAATTTAGAAAAGTAATACTTGGATGTTAAAATTTGATTTCCTAAATTCACTTGACCTAAGAATAAAAGTTTATGGAGTACACAGCAACCATAGAAGAAGAAAATAAAGAGATTGCACATCGTTACAAAGATTTGTTAAAGGGTACTTACGAAATTTTATCAAAAGAAGATAAAGAATTGATAAGAAAAGCCTTTGATATTGCTGTAGATGCACATTCCTCTCAACGAAGAAAAACAGGCGAACCTTATATTTTTCATCCAATTGCGGTTGCTAAAATTGTGGCCATGGAAATAGGTTTAGGTGCTACTTCTATTGCAGCTGCTTTATTACACGATGTTGTTGAAGATACCGACTATACCATAGACGATATGGAGCATTTGTTTGGAGAAACGATTGCTAGAATTGTAAACGGATTAACAAAAATATCGCGTTTAAACAAAGAGCAAGACGCCTCTATACAAGCCGAAAATTTCAGAAAAATGCTCTTAACCTTACACGATGATGTAAGAGTTATTTTAATAAAAATTGCAGACAGATTGCACAATATGCAAACTATGGATGCAATGCCAGACCATAAACAAGTAAAAATTGCATCCGAAACTTTATACATTTACGCTCCTTTAGCACACAGATTAGGCCTGTATAATATAAAAACAGAATTAGAAGATTTAGGCTTAAAATATACTGAACCAGAAGTTTTTAACAGCATCGTTGTTAAAATTAAAGAAAGTAAAGAAGAGCAAAAAGAATATTTAAATCGTTTTTCAAAAACCTTAGAAGAGGGTTTAAACAAAGAAAATTTCGACTATGAAATAAAAGGACGATTCAAGTCCATTTTTTCTATCAGAAGAAAAATGCAAAAACAAAATGTAACTTTCGAAGAAGTTTTTGACAAGTATGCCATAAGAATTATTTTTAAACCTATTTCTAAAGATGAAAAACACGATGCTTGGAAAATATATTCTATAGTTACCGATAATTTTAGACCCAACCCTGCGCGTCTTCGAGATTGGATATCACAACCAAAATCTACAGGTTATGAAGCCTTACACATTACTGTTATTGGACCAGATGCACAATGGGTAGAAGTACAAGTGCGCTCTGAAAGAATGAATGAAATTGCAGAAAAAGGCTATGCAGCTCATTTTAAATACAAACAAGGCCCAGATAGCGAAAATGGTTTAGAAAGCTGGTTAAATAAATTAAAAGAGACCTTAGAAAATCAGAATATAAATGCAGTAGATTTTGTTGAAGATTTTAAACTGAATCTTTATGCTAAAGAAATTTATGTTTTTACACCCAAAGGAGAATTAAAATCGCTCCCTAAAGATGCTTCTGCCTTAGACTTTGCCTTTTCCATACACACAGATATGGGTTTAAAATGCAGAGGAGCCAAAGTAAATGGAAAATTAGTACCTTTAAGTTATATTTTACAAAGTGGCGATCAAATAGAAGTAATTACCAGTTCTACTAACAAACCAAATTCAAGATGGTTAGATTTTGTAATTACGGCTCGAGCAAAAACAAAAATTAGAGCAGCTTTAAAAGAAGAAGAAAAGTTAATTGCCGAAGAAGGAAAAGCCGTTTTAACTCGAAAATTACGTCATTTAAAAATACCTTTTAGCGATAAGACCATCAACGAATTGGTTGTCTACTTTAAACTAAGAACAAGTTTCGATTTATTCTACAGGTTTGGTAATGGTGCTATAGACAACACACAATTAAAGGCTTTTGTGTCTCAAAGAAATAGCACAATTTTAAATTTTTTTAAAACAAAACTAAGAAGAAGTCCTTCTCATAAAGAAATTGAAGATAATTCTGACGAGGTTACAAGTAAATATGATGCTTTAGTTTTCGGTAAAGAAGAAGAAAAATTAGATTACAAACTTTCTAAATGTTGTAGCCCAATTTCTGGTGATAAAGTTTTCGGGTTTTTAACCATTAATGATGGTATAAAAGTTCACAAAAAAAACTGCCCAAATGCCATTTCTTTACAATCCAATTACGCATACAGAATCATGCAAGCCAAATGGATTGACTCTACCAAACAAGATTTTAAAGCCGTTTTGCATATGAATGGTGTGGATAATGAGGGGATTGTAAACAATGTTACTAGAATTATTTCAAGTAGTACAGGTGTGTATTTACACAGTATAAATATTTCTGGTGATGAGGGTATTTTTGACGGAAAAATATCACTCAGCGTTCAAAATAGTTCTCAACTAAACAAGTTAATCAAGAGAATACAAAAGGTTGAAGGTGTAAAAAAAGTAGAACGTGTTAATAGAATGTAAATATCATTCTTATAAAAGTCTATTTTAATTCAGAAATAACTGTAAATTTGTTTTTTCGTAAAAATTAAAATGATGAGTAATTCTCAGGATAATCAAGAAATAGTTAAAAAAGTTTTTACTTCTTACTTACAAGATCATAAGCACAGAAAAACTCCTGAACGTTATGCGATACTTCAAGAAATTTATGATGCAGATGAGCATTTTGATATAGAATCTCTTTATATCAAAATGAAAAATAAAAACTACAGAGTAAGCAGAGCTACATTATACAATACTATAGATTTATTGTTAGACTGTGGTTTGGTTAGAAAACATCAATTCGATGGGCAGTCAATGGCGCGTTACGAAAAAAGTTATTTTGACAGAAACCATGATCACGTAATCTTTACAGACTCTGGTGATGTAAAAGAATTTTGCGACCCAAGAATTCAAATTATCAAAAAAACAATCGAAGATATTTTCGAAATCGATATTCACAACCATTCCCTCTATTTTTACGGAACTAAAAAGAAAAACTAATTCGAAAGTTTACATATTTTATTTTACAACAAACAACACAAAAACGACAAATTAACACAACTAATGGCTGTAGATTTATTACTAGGATTGCAATGGGGAGATGAAGGAAAAGGTAAAATTGTAGATGTTCTTACAAAAAATTACGATATCATTGCCCGTTTTCAAGGAGGTCCAAATGCTGGGCATACTTTAATTTTTGATGGTTATAAACACGTTTTACACACCATACCATCAGGAATTTTTCATAAAACCGCTTTAAATGTTGTAGGTAATGGTGTAGTGATAGACCCTGTAATCTTTAAAAAAGAATTAGAAAATTTAGACAAACACAACATCGATTATACTTCTAAGTTATTAATCTCTAGAAAAGCGCATTTAATTTTACCTACACACAGATTATTAGATGCAGCTTCAGAAACCTCTAAAGGAAAAGCAAAAATAGGTTCTACTTTAAAAGGAATTGGCCCAACGTATATGGACAAGACTGGTAGAAACGGAATGCGTGTTGGAGATTTAGAATTAGAGAATTGGAAAGAAAAATACGATGCTTTAACCGAAAAGCATTTAAGAATGTTAGAATTCTTTGACGTTCAAATTGAATACGATTTAAAAGAACTAGAATCAGAATTTCGAAAAGGCATTGATAAATTAAAGACCTTAGAATTTATTGATAGCGAAGAGTTTTTAAACCAAGCTATAAAAGATAAAAAAACCATTTTAGCAGAAGGCGCTCAAGGATCTTTATTAGATATCGATTTTGGTACGTATCCTTTTGTAACATCATCAAACACCACTGCAGCAGGAGCCTGTACTGGTTTAGGTGTTGCACCAAACAGAATTGGTGATGTTTTCGGAATCTTTAAAGCATATACTACGCGTGTTGGTTCTGGTCCTTTTCCAACAGAATTGTTTGATGAAGATGGAGCAATAATGGCTAAAGTTGGTCACGAATTTGGAGCTACAACTGGTAGACCTAGAAGATGTGGTTGGTTAGATTTAGTTGCACTAAAATATGCTGTTGATGTAAATGGTGTAACACAATTAATGATGATGAAAGGTGATGTTCTTTCTGGTTTCGAGACTTTAAAAGTTTGTACCTCTTACAATTACAAAGGCAAAGAAATTACGCATTTACCTTATAATATTGAGCCAGAAAATGTTTCTGTAAATTATACAGAATTTAAAGGTTGGGAAGACGATTTAACGAAAATGACAACAGCAGATCAATTGCCACAAAACTTACTAGACTATGTGGCTTTTATAGAAAAAGAAACAGGTGTGCCTGTTAAGATAGTTTCTGTTGGCCCAGATAGAAAGCAAACTATTAATAGGTAAAAAATTATCAAATCAAATATCAAGAGCATCCATTGTAAAATTTGGATGCTTTTTTTTTTATGAATGATAAAAATCATATTATAAACTAGTTTTTATTGCAAACTTCGCATTAAAATTCAGACAATATGATACATTTAGAAAATAAAACCGTCGGAAACATTGTAACAGAAAATGTAAACACAGCAAAAGTTTTTCATAAATATCATATTGATTTTGGTTTTAATGGAAATATTGTTCTTAACAAAATCTGTAAAAAGAAAAAATTAGATATCGCTGAAGTGATTCTAGAATTAAATGCAGTCCAAGAAAACCATTTTTATCTAAAAGATTACAATAATTGGCATTTAAATTTACTAATCTCATTTTTAACGGATGTACATCATCTGCATAAACAAGACGATTTGATGTTATTAAAAGAATTAGCAAATCAGGTAAACATCAAATATGGAGACTCATATCACTTGATAAACAAAGTGGTAAAAAATGTAATTTCTATTGCTGATGATTTATTAATGAAAATGAATTACGAAGAAACTGTAATTTATCCTCATATTAAAAAATTGGTGGCTATCCGCTCAAAACCTAAGGGCACTTTTACACTGCAGCCTGTTTTAAGTAAAAACACGGCTACCATTGAAAAACACCAACATATTATTTCAGAAAAATTTAAAGTAATTTCCAAATTTACAGCTAATTTTCAATTACCTAACGAAGCTTGTAAAACCTATAACTTGTTTTTTTATAAACTAAAAAAGTTTCAATTTTACCTACAAGAACACAATCATATAGAAAAAAACATATTATTTCCAAAAGCATTAGCATTAGAGAAATCTTTACTATAGCGTATAAGACTACGATGCTATCTTTTCTATAGCTTTATACGCTCTATTTTTCGATATTTGTAACGTAAAACAGACTTTTTTTAAAACTATTTTTCTGCTGTTTTCTGTTCTTTTTTGTGAGAAAAGTTTCTGTAAAAGAATAAAAATAAACGGTTAATAGATATTCCCTTAAAAAGAAAATAAAAGAGGCCGTCTGAAAAGTATTAAAATTTGTCATTTCGACTGTAATGTAGAAATCTTATTTATTGAATATCAATTATATATATATTTCAACTTCGCTCAAAATGACAGTTAAATTAACTTTTTAGACAACCTCTTTTTAATACTCTAAAATTTATTTCAAATTCTCAATTTTTTGAGAAATTATAGTTAATTTATTTTGTTCTATGCGTAAGGCATTAAATAATGCTTCCTTTTGATTTTTAAACGATTCTTTGCGGTCAATAAGAATTTCATGGTAATACTGAATTCCTTTGTCTAAATTGTTTTTGAACTTTAATAAATACCGTAGTTGTTTTTTATCAATTGTCGATTTTACCTCGTTCATCTTTTCTTCTAAATGAGAAATATAGAGAGATAATTCTTTGATAAACATATTAGGCCTGGCTCGTCTTGAAACCAAATTTGTTCTACCATAAATATGGTCCGTAATTCCGCCCAAACTCATTACTTTATTAAAATAAGCCATATTTGGTCCGGGACAAATAGAAACCCCATCCCCTATTTTTTTTGTATCTAAATTGTTTAAAATAAGTGTAGACGTGCTTAAACCCACACAAATACAAGATTTCTCCACAATTTTATCAAATTCTTTCTTTTTTTCTTCAGTACTTAATGCCAAAGTATTGAGCTCTTTTAGTTTTAAATGTTGATACTCTCTTGAGGCAACACACAAACCAGACTCTTTAAATTCTTTGTTTAATTGAATAAATTTATTTGGACAAGAGGTTCCTGGTCTGTTTTTATCAATAAATGCCTGTTTTTGTAGATCTTTAGTGTTTCCTTTAAGTGTATTAAATGGCACCCCTAAAGGAGAAGTATTACTTAAATACAAGTCTTCTTCTTTGGCTTTAACTAATTTTGCCATTGTGTTTTCATCTACACTTGTAGCTTCTGGCACTAATAAAAATGGACTTCCCCAACCAACAGAATCTAATTCATACTCTTTTAATAAAAAAGAATGTTCGTCTTGATTACCTACACCTCCTTGTGCGGTAATTTTTAATTCTAAATCGTTGATTGGTATAATTTTATTTGCTTCTTTTAGTGCATCTAGTAATAAAATTTTAATTTGGTTTTTTAAAGTTTCTTTATTCTCTTTAAACTCTTTTAACACTGGACCTATTAAAAAACCATCTGTAGCAAAAGCATGACCACCACAATTTAAACCCGATTCAATTCTATATTCTGAGACCCACAAACCTTTTTTTGCCAAAAATTTACCTTGAATACATGCAGATCTATAATCGCTAACTTTAAGAATAATTTTCTTTTTTATATAGCCATTTTTATCCGGAAAAAAATCATTAAACTTACTGATATAAGCATATAACCTAGGATTCATTCCTGCAGAAAGCACCAATGACGAAGCTAATTTACTCTCAGCAAAACCTCTTAAAGCAGCATGTGCATCGTTATATTCTATAGGTAGCATTTCATTATTTAAGTAGTTTTCTTTATCAACTTTTGTCATGATATTTACATCAATACTACCCTTTTTTAAGTTTTTATTTGCCCACTCTTTTAATTTATTAAAATCTACACCTTCTTCTGTGAGTTTAAGAAAATCTCTTTTAACCGCAGAATATTCTGGTAACATCTGAATATATGTTTTTAAGGCAGAACTTTTTTCTGAGGTTCTATTTTTTAGCTGATTAAAGGTATGCTCGGTTTGCTCGTGTAATAAATTTAAATAAGAGGTAATTCTTTTTGCTCTAAAATCATCAACTTTATCGGATATTTCTTGATAAGGAATATGAAACTTTTCGCTATAAAGTTTACGCATTTTTTCTAGTAAAACATCATCAACCAAAGAAATTACAGAGTCGATACCATACTGCGCTACTTTTAGGGGTGAATCTATTGTAAAACCTGTTCCCATAACAGGTATATGAAATGAATGTACATTTTTCATCTTTTAATTTAATTGTTTAATTAATTTTATAGAGGTAAGTAGTTAGTTACTTATTAATTTCGTTTGATAAATTTTATTGTTATCTACCATTTTAACTATCAAATTATTAAAAATAGTA
>P_2C_Liq_3_UnCtyDRAFT_100191_pt1 | contig 18669 bp, 24 predicted proteins | sample Pon2CUnioCityCA_3_FD_9720 | JGI IMG/M metagenome (IMG submission 9720)
AGAAAACAGAAAAAAATATCCAAAAAATAAAATACCGCCTGCAATTCAGTTTCCTAAGCAAACAAAATATCATCAAGAAGCTACACAATATGTTCATGATAATTTTTCAAAAAACTATGGAAAATTGAATGACTTTATAGTCTATCCTGTTGATTTTGAATCCGCAGAAAACTGGTTAACTCAATTTCTTGAAATCCGTTTTCACGAATTTGGTGCTTATGAAGATTCTATTGTAAGAGAAGAACATTTTCTGAATCACAGTTTACTATCACCTTTACTAAATGTAGGTTTATTACATCCCAAAGAAGTTATCGACAAAGCATTAGTGTATGCCAGTACAAATGATGTACCAATCAATTCTACAGAAGGTTTTGTGCGTCAAATTTTAGGCTGGCGAGAATTTATAAGAGGTGTTTACGAAGCAAAAGGAACAGAAGAGCGTACTAAGAATTTTTGGGGATTCTCAAGGAAAATTCCAAAATCATTTTATGATGGAACTACTGGAATTCAACCTATAGATGATGTCATTAAAAAAGTAAACAAAACGGCTTATGCACATCACATAGAACGATTAATGATTTTAGGAAACTTTATGGTGTTGTGTGAATTCGATCCAGATGAAGTGTATCAATGGTTTATGGAATTGTTTATCGATGCTTACGACTGGGTTATGGTACCTAACGTGTATGGAATGAGTTTGTTTGCAGATGGTGGTTTAATGAGCACAAAACCCTACATAAGTAGTAGTAATTACATCATGAAAATGAGTAATTACAAAAAAGGCGATTGGCAACAAACTTGGGACGGATTGTTTTGGACCTTTATGGACAAACACAGAGATTTCTTTTTAAGCAACCCAAGATTAGGAATGTTGATTAGAACTTTTGATAAAATGAATCAAGAAAAAAAAGAAGTGCATTTTAAAAATGCGAAACTATTTTTTAATGAATTAGACAATGGTTGATAGAGAAGAAATTAATATAGTTTGGTTAAAACGCGATTTGCGTTTACAAGATAATGAAGCAATTTATAATGCGTTACGCGCTAAAAAACGTGTTTTATTTTTGTATGTTTTTGAGAATTCTTTGATAAATGATCCTCACTATTCAGAACGTCATTGGAACTTTATTAAACAATCTTTGGTAGATATTAATGAGGATTTAAAAGGTTTTAACACCAAAGTACTTGCGGTAACTTCTGAGGTGATTACCGTTTTTAATCAGTTGCAAAATTATTTTAAAATCAATACTGTTTTTTCGCACCAAGAAACAGGTTTATTAATTACCTACAAAAGAGATAAAGATTTTACGCGATATTGCAGAAACAACAATATTAATTGGGTAGAAAACAACAATAATGGTGTTTTAAGAGGATTATTAAACAGAGCAGATTGGTTCGAAAAATGGGATGAATATATGAATTCTTCACAAATTACCTGTACGTTTAAAAGTACCGCTTTTATTCCTGTTGATGCCATTAAAACTGCAGAAAGAAGTTTTAGTATTGCCAATCTATCTACAGAAAATCATGGCAACTTCCAAGAAGGTGGCACAAAAATGGCGTGGAGATATGCAGATACTTTTCTGCAAGATCGTCATAAAGACTATATGTATCATATTTCTAAACCGGCACTATCTAGAGTAAGTTCTAGTAGATTATCACCTTATATAGCTTGGGGAAACATTTCTATTCGCCAAATTTATCAAAAGGCATTAAATTATATNACCGAAAAAAACAAAAGACATTTAGGGGCTTTTATTTCTAGATTAAGGTGGCAAGCTCATTTTATACAAAAATTTGAAATGGAGCATACTATGGAAGAAGCGAGCATAAACAAAGGCTACCACAAACTAAAAAAAAGTATCTCAATAACTTATCAACAAGCTTGGAAAGAAGGGAATACAGGGTTTCCATTAGTAGATGCTTCTATGCGATGTTTGGTTGAAACGGGATATTTAAATTTTAGAATGCGTTCATTATTAGTTTCCTTTTTTACGCACATTTTATGGCAACCTTGGCAAGACGCCACACATCATTTATCGCAACAATTTTTAGATTTTGAACCAGGTATTCACTTTCCTCAAATGCAAATGCAAGCAGCAGAAACGGGTATTAATCATGTAAGAATTTACAACCCTATAAAAAATAGTTTAGAACATGATGCAGATGCTACATTTATAAAAAAATGGGTGCCTGAGTTGGCAAATTTACCCTTAGCTTTTATACATCAACCGTATTTAATGACACCTCTAGATGAACAGTTTAGTAATTTTAAGTTGGGTGAAGATTACCCATTTCCAATTGTTAACGGAAAATCTGCCAGACAAAAGGCAAGCGACATTTTATTTGGGATGCAAAAAAATCCTGAAGTACTTATTGAAAACTATAGAATTCTAAAAAAACACACCTTATCAGACAGAAATAGAATGCTTAAAAACGAGTGACAGCATGGTTTTCATCAAATTATAATATTATGTTAATTTTTGTTTAACTATATTGTAAATTTATTAAACATTCTTATCTTTGAGGGGTAATGATATACAATACTACACATACAAATAAAGAAGCAACTGCAATGTTTAATGATTTATTAGGCAGTCCTTATTCTTTTATAAAAGCAATTAAAATGGGAGGTGTGGGCTCTAAAAGAATGATAATTGAAGAAGTTAGCCCTGGTTTCTTAAAATATATGAATACTGTTGCCGACATAAACTACGGAAATATAGAGTTGAGAGAAGGCGGAATCTTGGTGCATATAAACAAAGGATTGCAAAATTTTAGTTGGGCAATACCAAGTTATAAATTGCACATATACAAAACAAAAGGATTTAGCATTCATGCTGAAGGAAACTTTGTTCGATTTAAAAACAATAAATTATTGAAAGAAAACAAAAAGTTTCTCGACAAAATTATTGATTTAAAAATTGAAAGTGATAAACAATACGAGTTTTACTAAATGAAACAATTAAACGCAATTGAAATTGATAGGATTATTGAAATGGCTTGGGAAGATAGAACCACTTTCGAGTCAATACAATTTCAATTTGGATTAAAAGAACAAGAGGTGATTGATTTGATGCGAAGAGAAATGAAAGCATCGAGTTTTAAAATGTGGAGAAAAAGAGTGCAAGGAAGAAAAACGAAACATCAACAATTAAGAACCTTTGAAAAAGGCAGATTTAAATGTACAAGACAAAAATCAATATCAAATAACTCTATAGCTAAAAAATAACAACCGTGCTTTGCTTTTAAGATTAGAGTACTTAAAGACAGCACATTAAAAAGACAAATTATGATTACAGACGTAATACTTAAAGAAAAAAAAGCATCAGAAAAACATAACAGATTTTCTTACGAAGAAGTTGGTGACGATCATTTATGCACAGGTTTAGAAACACCAATGAAAAAAGATGCTTTTGCACTCTCAGATGAAGAAAAGAAAAGTAAAATTGCAGGCTTATTTTCAGAAATAATGGATGTTATGGGCTTAGATCTTACTGACGATTCTTTACAAGGTACACCCAAAAGAGTTGCCAAGATGTATATTGATGAAATCTTTTCAGGATTAAACCCAGCTAATAAACCAAAAGTGGCATTGTTTGATAATAAATATCAATACAACCAAATGCTTGTCGAAAAGAATATTACGTTTTACTCTAATTGCGAGCATCATTTTGTGCCAATTATAGGTAAAGCACATGTTGCCTACATTTCTTCTGGTAAAGTGATTGGCTTATCGAAATTAAATAGAATTGTACAGTATTTTGCAAGAAGACCACAAGTTCAAGAACGCTTAACAAATCAAATTGCAGAAGAATTAAAAAATATTTTAGAAACGGAAGATGTAGCTGTTATTATAGACGCAAAACATCTATGTGTATCATCTAGAGGAATTAAAGATGATACTTCATCCACAGTAACTTCATACTTTGGTGGTACTTTTAATAATCAACAGAAAATTGTTGAACTACAAAACACGTTAAAATATTAGAATATGGAGCTGATACAAAAAGCATTAGAATTCGAAAAAAGAAAAATGAGGTTCCCAACAACAAGTGACCGTATTTTGGCTTCGCGAGAAGCAAAGTCTTTAATTTTAAGTTTAAACGAAATCTACAAAAAAAATAAAGATAAAAATATAATGGATATTATGAAACGTTTAACTGCAATTAAGCAGCGAATTGAAAAGCGTTTAAAGGGTAAACCATTAACAGCTGCATAATAAATTCAGATTTCTCTTGCAATTCTAACTTTTATATTTATATTGCCAAATTAGTTAAAAGAGAGCAATTAAAGAATGAATTTATTAGAAAGAGCTGTAGAGTTTGAGAATAGAAAATTCTCATTTAAAACAACAAGTGATCGTATCTTAGCCTCTAGAGAGGTAAAAGCCTTAATATTAGAGCTTAACGAGGTATACAAATTAGAAAAAGATCCTAAAATTATGGATCAAATGAAGCGCTTAACTGCAGTCAAACAAAAAATTGAGAAGCGCTTGAAAGGAAGACCTTAAAGCAAATGAACAAAATAGTAGTTATTGGAGGAAGCAAGGGAATTGGTAACGCAATTATAAACGCCTTAGTTAGTGAAAATAAGATTATAAACATTAGTAGAACTGCTCCTTTGCAGCCTCACAGTAACTTAACACACCACACGTGTGATATTCTTACAGATGAGTTACCTGCTATAACCGATATAGATACCTTAATCTATTGCCCTGGTAGCATTAATTTAAAACCAATTTCACGATTAAAATTAGAGGAATTTAGAAATGATTTCGAAATTAATGTTATTGGTGCTGTAAAAGCCATTCAACACTATTTACCAGAACTCAAAAAAGGAAACAATCCTTCGATACTGTTATTTAGCACTGTCGCTGCTAAATTAGGAATGCCTTTTCACGCAAGTGTAGCTGCAGCAAAATCGGCTGTAGAGGGTTTAACCAAATCTTTAGGTGCAGAGTTGGCACCAACCATTCGTGTTAATGCCATTGCTCCTACTGTTACTAATACAGATTTAGCTTCTAAATTATTACGAAACGATCGATTAATAGAAAGTATTAAAGAACGTCATCCGCTAAAAAAATTCCTAGAACCAAAAGAAGTAGCAGATTTGGCAACGTTTTTAGTATCCGATAAGGCAAAATCAATTTCAGGTCAAATTTTCGAATTAGACTGCGGTATTGTAAGCTTTAAAATATAAACTTACTTATGACTGATATTTATAACATAGAGATGAATAGTCTCCAAAATAATCCTATACAATTTTCTGATTTTAAAGGCAAACATATCTTGTTTGTAAATGTGGCCTCTAAATGTGGCTTTACACCACAATATCAAGATTTAGAGAAATTACATCAAGAATACAAAGACAGCATTGTAGTTATTGGAGTGCCTTGTAATCAATTCGGAAAACAAGAGCCAGGTTCTGCAGATGAAATACAAGAATTTTGTCAAGTAAATTATGGTGTTTCTTTTTTAATTACAGAAAAGGTAGATGTAAAAGGACAAAATCAACATCCTTTATACACTTGGTTAACTAACAAAGAATACAATGGTAAAAAAAGTTCTTCGGTAAAATGGAACTTTCAAAAATATTTGGTTTCGCCAGAAGGTAACTTAATTGATTATTACTTTTCAATTACAAAGCCAACGAGCTCAAAAATTACAAAACACTTAAAATAAAAACACATGTTTGGTTTATTTAAAAAGAAATCTGAAGTAGAAAAATTACAAGAAAAATATAAAAAGTTAATGGAAGAAGGTTTTAAACTGCAATCTATTAACAGAAGCGATAGCGATCAAAAATATTTAGAAGCAGATAACCTTTTAAAAAAAATTGAAGCATTGCAAGCCAAATAAAAATGAAACAAGTAAGGTTTACATTTTTATTCTTGGTGATTAATTTTGGTGGTTTGGTTATTGGAAATTGGTTGATGGATAATGGCCCAATGACAGATTGGTATGCAAACTTAAATAAAGCGCCTTGGACTCCACCCGGCTGGGTTTTTGGAGCAGCTTGGACAACAATTATGATTTGTTTTTCTATCTATTTAGGAAAACTTTTTTTAGTTGAAAACACCTTGAAAATGAAAATTATTTTTCTAATTCAGTTTGCTTTAAACGTGAGTTGGAATTTTATTTTCTTTAATCAACATTTAGTGTTTTTTGGATTCATAAATATTACACTACTAACTGCTGTATTATGTATTTACTTTTTAAAACTCAGTAAAAAAACCAATAATTACAAATATCTCTTGTTGCCTTATATGATTTGGTTATGTATTGCAACCTCATTAAATTTATATGTTTTAGTACACAATTAGAATGAAAATCTACACCTTTCATAGAAAACAAAAATTCCCAATATCCTTAGATGTTGCTTGGGATTTTTTATCGAACCCAAAAAATCTAAAAATTATAACTCCAGATTATATGGGTTTTAATATCGAATCTGGCGCGGACAGACCCTTGTATGCAGGTCAAATTATTCAATATATTGTTACCCCAATTTTAGAAATAAAAACCAAATGGGTGTCTAAAATAACCCAAGTAAAACACAAAGAATATTTTGTAGACGAACAACTGTATGGCCCTTATGCTTTATGGGATCATAAACACTTTATTAAAGAAGTTGAAGGCGGTGTTGAATTTGAAGACATTATTCATTATAAAGTACCTTTGGGTATTTTAGGACAAATGGTACATCCTTTTTTAGTAAAACCCAAGTTAGAAGAAATTTTTAATTACAGACAAAAAAAGTTGACAGAACTTTTTGGAGAATATAAATAACATGAAAGATAAGGTTAGTATTTTTTGGTTTCGAAGAGATCTACGTTTAAATGACAATTGTGGCTTATTTAACGCTTTAGTAGCAAGCAAAAAAGTATTGCCTATTTTTATTTTTGATGATGATATTTTGTCTAAACTGCCCTCTGACGACGCTAGAGTTACTTTTTTACACCAAGAATTAACCAACATGAACAATCAATTGAAAGAAGTTGGTAGTTTTTTGGCTGTTTTTCACGGAAAACCGATGGATATTTTTAAAAATTTATCTGAAAAATATCAAATTGAAACAGTATTCACAAATCGAGATTACGAACCTTATGCCAATCATAGAGATGCTGAAATAGAAAACTTTTTAACTTCAAAAAACATCAATTTTAAAACTTATAAAGACCAGGTTATATTCGAAAAAAATGAAATCGTAAAACAAGATGGAGATCCTTATAAGGTATACACTCCTTACTCTAGAAAATGGCTAGAAACTTTTCATAAACAAGGCCTGCAATTTTATCCATCAGAAGAAAAAATGGATTGTTTTATCAAAAACGAAAACCATCCTTTTTTAACGTTAGCTGATATTGGTTTTACTGCATCATCCATAAAAGTAGCATCGTATTCTGTTTCTCCAAAACTGATAAATGACTATGAAGAAACACGAAATTTCCCAGCAAAAGATGCCACATCAAAATTAGGGACACATTTGCGTTTTGGTACGGTTAGCATTCGCAAAATGGTAGAACAAGCCTCTAAAAGTAATAATAATACTTTTTTAAAAGAATTGATTTGGCGCGAATTTTTTATGCAAATTTTATGGCATTTTCCTCACACCCCTCATAAAGCTTTTAAAGCTAAATATGACAACATTGAATGGAGAAATAATGAAACAGAATTTGAGGCTTGGTGCAAAGGACAAACAGGCTATCCTTTAGTTGATGCTGGAATGCGCGAATTGAATAATACTGGCTTTATGCATAACAGAGTGCGTATGTTAGTGGGGAGTTTTTTATGCAAACATTTATTGATTGATTGGAGATGGGGTGAAGCCTATTTTGCTGAAAAATTACACGATTACGAAATGGCAAGCAATGTGGGAAATTGGCAATGGGTAGCTGGCTCAGGAGTTGATGCATCACCTTATTTCAGAATTTTTAATCCAACAACTCAAATCAAAAAATTTGATAAAGACTTACAATACATTAAAAAATGGGTGCCAGAATTTCAAGAGTTATCTTATGCTAAAGAAATTGTGGATCATAAATTTGCCAGAGAACGCTGTTTAAAAGTCTATAAAGAAGCAGTTTCTTAATACTTAAATATCAAACCTATTCTTTTACATTCTTTTAACAACAGCCAGAACTAGGATTACAGCAAGAATTTTGAAGCTCTGATATTTTAATCTTTGGCTTATGTACTGGTATTCCACAAGCATCTTCTGCTAAACAAGCCGTTAGTTTTGAAGTTAATAAAAAAATTGTTCCATTAAAGTCTAAACCAAATTTACCTATAGTATCTTTTCCTTGATATTCAACTTCTATTTCTAAATCATCAAAGTTGAAAATCTTTTCTGAAAGCTCTATAATATTTACTAGTTTTTCAGGATGCAATCTATGATTATAGTCATTGGCTTCCCAAAGCTGAAAATTAATGACGGTTTCCTGTCGTACTTTGCCTCCACAATCAATAAAATCTTTGGTTACTTTACCCACCTCTGTTACGTGAAAATGCGCAGGAACCAATTTACCATTTGGCAATTGAAATGCTATGGTTTCTAAAGTTTGTAAATGCTTTTTTATTGCTGATAGTTTCATAATATTATTTTTTAACAACAACTTTCTGTTGTATTTTTATTTAAGAATTTCCCTAATATATTTTTTATTTCTTCCCAATTTTCATCGTGAATACAATAACAAACACTTGTGCCTTCTATTGTTCCTTTAATAATCCCTACTTGCTTTAACTCCTTTAAATGTTGAGAAATAGTAGGTTGCGCCAAACCAATATCCTTTACTAAATCTCCACAAACGCAACTTTTTAGTTTGATTAGAAACTCTAAAATAGCAATTCTTGCAGGATGCCCTAACACTTTTGCAATTGTAGCAATTCTGTTTTGCTCTTCTGTAAAAATTTCTGATTTGGTTAACCCCATCTTAATTTATTTATTGCAATATTACGATTAAAAAGTTAACTAAAAAAAGTATTGTTATTTTTTATTCAAATCAAACATATAACCAACAGAGAGATTAAAAAAACCGGTATTATTTAAATCAGTTTCATTTGGTAAAGCTTTAGGGATATTTAGATTGTAACCCAACTCAAAATCCCAAGAATTGGTAGAGATCGACAATGGAATTGAAATTTGAGTATTTAATAAATCAAAAACATCTTGATTGAAAACTCGAATTCTAGGACCAATTGGCGTTCTAACCAGCCTTTGAAAAGTTATGGATTGATCAGCAATGATAAAATTAATATTAGGTCTTAGTCTAACTACAAAATTAGGCGTTCTTTTTAGGGTGATGTTCGCAAAACTATTCGAAACAATTTGATAGGATTCATCCGTACCAAATAAGTAAGAGGCTGCAATTGTGCTGCCTAAAGTTCGTTTTTTGTTTCTGATGCCAAAATTAATATCTACAGAATTTGTAAAATCGTCGAAATCATCTGAATAAAAAAACTTGGTGTAGCCTAGATTATAGACCAAAGTATTTGTTTTTCCGAAGGTATTAAAATAGCCTACAGATATACTTGTAAAATCCCACGCAGGTTCAAATTCTTGATAATAAATTCCTGAAATACTGGCATTAAATCCTGAGGAATGGTAATACGAAATTTGTGGAATGATGTTAAACTGATCTGTTCCAGAATCTCTACCTGAAAAAAAAGTATTGTTATTGTAAGAAACTGAAGTATATAAAAAATTGTACGAAAAGCTGCTTTCTATTAATTCATCTAAAAACTGTTGATCATCAAAAAAAAGTTCGTCAATTAATCCATCTATGTCATCTAAATTATCTGAAGCGATATCTTGTGCATAAGAACAAAAAGAGGTTGCTACTGAAAACAGCAGCAACCCTAAAACTTTGCATATCTTTTTAATTCTTTGATCTAGATCATCCATAAATACTTAAAAGCTAATTACCTCTATTTCTTACTTTTTTGTCTTTATTATTGGTTATTCTTGGACCATCTTTTAGTTCTCCTCTATCTTTAGAGTTTCTGATTTTGTCAATGCGTTCTTTTAACATTTTTCGCTGCTCGCCAGTTAATGTTTTTCTAAAACTTTCTCTAGTTTTGCGCAATCGAAGTTGTTGATTTTGCACCATTTGTTTTTGATTGCTTGTAAAAGTAGCTACCAAACGTTTTCTTATTTCGTTTTTAGAAATGGTTTTGTCTCTTAAAATAGTCAATTGCTCTTGCGTTAAAGATGCTTTAAAAGCGTCGCGATTTGCTTTAATCACTTCTCTTTCTTTTTGCAATAGGTCAACTTGCTTTTGAGTAAGCTCTTTTTTAATCAAATTATAATTAGAATCTTGAGCAAAAAGTGTTGTATTAAATAGCATCAAACCTATAAAGCTAACTGTGAATATGATGTTTTTTAATTGCATAGTATTGTTTTTACTCTTAAAATCTAAGGTACAAATTTACAAATTAATTTGCACAACTTTCTTTGGCTGCCAAATATGCTGCTGCATCTTCAATTGTTTCTGTTGTACCGTCTTTGTATTTGATATCTACTGGAAAGTTAATAGCAGGTTTTACAGTTGAATCTGGATTTGCTTTTTTCCATTCTCTTAGTAATTTAAAACCAGCTCTTTCAGTAACTTCAATTACACTGGCATCTTCCATCGTAAAGCTTACTGGTAAAACCAACTTAAAACACTTTCTTTTATCTTTTCCTTTTTTACAAGAATCTTTTACGGCTTTTAATTCATCACTATCAATTAACGTTTGTATAGTGCCATCTTCTAAAGTAATATCTACAGGAAAAACTAACTCTGGTCTTTCAGTTACATCAGGATTTTCTTGATACCATGCTTTTTTTAAACTCCAATCTTCTTTACTATTTAATGTGATAGACGAATTATCTGGCATAATTAAAACGATTGGATACACAAACTCAAAACACTTGCTTCTTCCTCTTCTTTTGTCTTTTGTGTCTATCAATTTTTTACCTTGCGTAGTAAAATACACACTGCTTTTTGCATCTTCAAAGGCTAAATTATCAGACACCACAGTAACCTTAAAGCCTAAATCTTTTGCTAATTGCACTTTTTCTATAAATGAATCTGCCAAATCTCCATTAAATTCTGATGCTGTTGCAGAAGGTAAAGCCGAGGCTTCTAGCGTTATTTTAGATGCGCTTTCAATTTTTTCGATTAGAGCAGTATCGTCCGTCATTTCTATTCCTTCAGCATCTGAACATGATGTAAATAATAATACTGATAAAATAAAGGCTGAAATTGTGAAAAATAAAATACTCGATTTTAATTTGTTTACTTTTGAAATTGTAGTTTTCATAATGATAAATTTTAATTAATAATTGTTACTGCTTACTTAGAACTACAATTTTTAAAATAGTTTGAAAAAAAATTATTTTTTTATAAAATAATAGTTTCGATCAACCTTTCATCCATATAATCATCTAACAATGAGTCTTCTAAAATTAAAGAGTCTAATATTAAATTATCTATTTTTTGTTCTTTTAATTCTGCTTTTACTAGAACTTCATTAAATAAAGTAGCCTCTGCAAAGGCATCTACATCTTCATCTGCAATCAATAAAGATTCTAATAAAACATCGTCTTGAAAAGCTAACGATTCGATGTTGTTGGTGTTCAAATCATCTTGATTATTTGAATTTTGCAACCAGATTGTTAAACTCAACATAAATATTAAAGAGGCTGCAGCTATATATTTGAATTGAGGTTGCATGTAAAAAACCTTCTGTTTTTTTGGTTGCCCTCCTAATTTCGGTTCTTCTTTTACCTCTTCTTTAATCTTATCTAAAATAGAGCGTTTAGACTTCGAAAAATAGTCTTTAGGAATGTCTGTTCCCAAATAATCTGTATGATGTTTAGAAATATCATTCTGTACACCTTCTTTTAAAAAGTGATTTTCGTTGTTATGTTCTTTAGATTTTTCCATAATTAATAATTAGACCCTTTTTTTTATAAATAGTTTTAATTTATGTCGATATTTTCTGTTCTATAATTTTTACGCATGTATAATAGGTCGATTTTAAGGTGCTTTCTGATATTTCTAAAATCTCAGCTATTTGTCGAAAACTTAAATCATCAAAATATTTCATTTGAAATACGCGTTGCTGCTTTTCAGTAAAACCATCAATAATTGTATTTAATTTTTTCTGAATTTCATCGCCATTAAAATATTCATCTTCGAATAAAACGGATAAGTTTGATGCTGACACTGATTCAATATCGTCGTATTGTTTCTTCTTATTTTGCTCTAAAAAACGGATAGATTCGTTATATGCAATTCTATACATCCAAGTATGTAAGGTACTTTTTTCTTGAAAATTGACTATACTTTTATAAATTCTTATAAAGGTATTTTGCAATACATCATCTGCATTTTCATGCGTGTGTACCATTTTTCTAATATGCCAGTACAATCGCTCTTGATAAACGTCAAGCAACTCACCAAAAGCACGCTCTTTACGTGTAGGATCCTTTAACTTTTTTACAAGATCGGTGTCTTTATTCAATGAATTGTGAGTTTGTGATATTTGCTTGGTGAAAGTATAAAATATTTTTAAAATGTATGGATTCTATAAATTTTATAAATAAGTTTATCAATTTAAAGTGATAAGAAAATTTGAGAACTACTACAATCATTTGTATTTTTATGTTCTCATATTAATTTGTTTAACATTTCAATTTCATCTGATGAAAATCATTATATCTCCAGCAAAATCCTTAGATTTTGAAAGCAAAGTACCTACAAGTTTGCATACACAGCCACGTTTTTTAGAGCAATCTGAAAAATTGAACAAAAAACTAAAAACACTTTCTAAAAATAAATTAGCAGACTTAATGTCTATTTCTGATGATTTAGCTCGATTGAATTATGAACGGAATCAAGCCTGGCAAACGCCATTTACAGCAGATAATGCAAAACAAGCCATTTATGCATTTACAGGCGCTGTTTTTCAAGGGATTGATGTAAATTCTTTAGCCGAAGAAAAAATTCCTTTATTACAAGATAGATTACGAATTTTATCGGGTTTGTATGGATTGTTAAAACCTTTAGATTTAATTCAGCCTTACAGATTAGAAATGGGCACGCGTTTAAAAGTTGGCAAAGCAGACAACCTTTACAAATTTTGGGATACTGATTTAGCAACCGCCTTAAATAATGAATTAGAAGACAACGAGTTATTAATTAATTTAGCGAGTACTGAATACTTTAAAGCTTTACCAAAAAAGACGTTAAAAGTTGAGATGATTACGCCTGTTTTTAAAGACTTTAAAAACGGGAAATACAAAACCATTATGACGTATGCTAAGATGGCACGTGGTTTTATGGTTCGTTATATTATAGACAATAATGTAAAAACTTTAGAAGAATTAAAAGGTTTTAATTGGAAAGGTTATGGTTTTTCTGACGAGATGTCTTCAGGAAATGAATTGGTTTTTACAAGGTAAACAAAAAGCAAGAGCATTAGAAATTGAGATAACTTATTCTGCCTTTTTACCCAAAAATCTATGCATAATTAAAACATGAGGTATTGTTATTGCAAACAAAACCGTAAACAATATTACAGATAAGAGGGTTATATCTTTAATAAAAAAGTATAACCCTAACATTCCTAAAAAACTCAGAAACCAAAATAAAAAACCTTTTTTTAAGTAATTTATCAACTTGGTAGTTAACGACAAGTCTCCACTTATATATTTTAATTGAGAAATAATAGAGGGTACACTGTGCCAAATAATAAAATAGACCGCAAAAGAAAAAATTAATGTTGTTGTTTTAAAGACTAACAATAGCAAGAGCATAAAAAAAACCTCTTTTATAATTTCTCTTTTATCTTTCTCTTTAACAATAAGATACATAAAGGTAATCAAAAGAACGATTAACGACACCCGGAATCCATAATTTACGGATTGTAATGTTATGGTTTTATCGGTCATTTCTAAAAAAACAATTTCAACTTCTTTAAAGTGCATTTTAAAAATTGCGGTAAAAATAAAAACTCCATATACAAATTGAAGGAAAAAATTCTTTAACAATGTACTGTTTGTGTTTTCAAAATGTTGTTCTCCAAAGTGAAAAGAACTAATGATTATAAAAGATAGTAAAGCATAAAACGGTGAAAAATAATAGAATATTAAACCTAAAATAATTACTAACATATACTTTAACAAAATTTTAATAAAGGTGTGTTTCTTACTAACTGTAGCCGCTAAAAAAATGTCATTAGAACCGTGAAAAACACCAACAGTAATAATGAATACATAAGAAATAGCGTCTTCTATAAGGGCTCCGAATTGAACACTAAACCATAATAAGAATATGGTTAAAAAGATCTGTATTTCTTGAATTTTATTTAAATTATTCAACTTCATTTTACAAATATAATAATTTTGATTATTTTTGTTTAGCTTTTTACATTAAAAGTTAGGCATTTTTTATTAACTAATTAAAAATATATTATGAACAATTTATTTAATTTACTTGCGGTTTCAAAAATCGCTACAGATGATTATGTAGGATTTACATTTTTTGTAGGGTGCATGGCTATGATGGCTGCATCTGTTTTCTTTTTTCTTTCGATGAATAGTTTTGACAAGAAGTGGAGAACATCTTTATTAGTATCGGGCTTAATCACCTTTATTGCAGCCGTACACTATTGGTACATGAGAGATTACTGGGCTGCTAACGCAGAATCGCCTACATTCTTTAGATATGTAGATTGGATTTTAACAGTACCTTTAATGTGTGTTGAATTCTTTTTAATTCTTAAAGTGGCAGGCGCAAAAAAATCTTTAATGTGGCGTTTAATTTTCTTATCAGTAGTAATGTTAGTTACGGGATACTTTGGTGAATCTGTATTTACTGATCAAGCTGCATTTTGGGGATTCGTTTCTGGAGTAGCCTATTTTGTAATTGTTTATGATATCTGGCTAGGAAAAGCTAAAAAATTAGCTGAAGAAGCTGGAGGAGCAGTTTTAAGTGCTCACAAAACTTTATGTTGGTTTGTACTTGTTGGTTGGGCAATCTATCCTTTAGGATATATGGCTGGAACTGAAGGTTGGTATACACAGTTTCTTGGAAGTTTTAATATTGATATAATTTACAACATTGGTGATGCTGTAAATAAAATTGGATTTGGACTTGTAGTATACAATTTAGCTGTACAAAGTACAGACAAAAAAGCAACTGCATAAGTAGCAATTAACCTATAAACGTATTTTATTGAACTCAAAGATGTCTTGTATATCTTTGAGTTTTTTTTAACAATCTGCCAAACCAACGTGAACTGCCAAACCACCTTCAGAAGTTTCTTTGTAGTTTTTATGCATATCTTTTGCAGTTTCCCACATCGTGTCTATTACTTTATCTAAAGGTACTTTCACATCTTTTGGATCGGTTTCTAAAGCCATTTCTGCTGCGTTAATCGCTTTAATTGCCCCCATAGAATTACGTTCAATACAAGGCACTTGCACTAAACCTCCTATAGGATCACAAGTTAAACCTAAGTGATGTTCCATTGCTATTTCTGCTGCCACCAAACATTGAGCTGGTGACCCTCCTAACAATTCTGTTAACGCTGCTGCTGCCATTGCAGATGACACTCCGATTTCTGCTTGACAACCACCCATTGCTGCAGAAATTGTAGCATTCTTCTTAAATATACTGCCAATTTCGCCTGCTGTTAATAAAAATTGTTTGATGTGTTTAAAGTCGGCATCGTGATTTTCTATCACCAAATAATACATTAATACAGCCGGAATTACGCCTGCACTTCCGTTTGTAGGTGCAGTAACAACTCTACCTAAAGATGCATTTACTTCATTTACAGACAAAGCAAAACAACTTACCCATTTTAAGATTTCTCTAAATTTTACCTCAGAACTTCTTATCGCTGTTATCCATTCTTTCGGGTTAGTATAAGGCGTGTCTTTTATTAATTTTTGATGTATTTCAAAAGCCCTACGTTTTACATTTAAGCCCCCTGGAAGCCTCCCTTCTGTATGACAACCAATGTACATACACTCTAACATGGTGTCCCAAATTCTGTGCAATTCGAAATCAATAGTATTAGCATCATTGATTTCCAATTCGTTTTTAAAAACGATATCAGAAATTAACAAATTCTCGTTTTCACAATACTCTTCTAATTGTTTGGCTCGATTTATAGGATAAGGAAAATTTTTCTTGTTAATTTCAATTTCTTCTTCCAAATGATCATCTTCTTGTACAATAAAACCACCACCAATTGAATAATAGGTTTCTGTTGATATTTCTTTACCTTTTAAAAAGCCTCTAAAGGTTACTCCATTAGAATGAAATGGTAAAAACTCGCGATTAAAAACTATTGAATCTCCATAAAATGGCACTATTTTTCCGCCTTTAAAATAAATTTCTTCTTGTACATTAATTCTGTCTACAATCGTAAAAATATCTTCTATAGGAATGTATTCAGGATCTGCTTCACTTAAGCCTAATAAAATTGCTAAATCTGTTGCGTGTCCTTTTCCTGTTAAAGATAAAGAGCCATATAAATCTACTTTTACAGCATCTATAGTATCAAAAAGATTGGTACCTCTTAATTTCTGAACCCATTTTTGTGCAGCTCGCCAAGGCCCTAATGTATGCGAACTCGATGGACCAACGCCAATCTTAAGCATATCAAAAACACTAATAAATTGCGACATTCGTAAATTTGATTAAAATTTCTGCTGTAAATGTAAAAAATCCAACTCAATGAGCTGGATTTTTTTATATTAATAAAAAGACAAAGTTTAATTAAAAACCGTAAACTGACTCTTTATCAAATTTCTTCATTAACATATAGTAAACTACGGCTCTATATTTTTTTCTTTCAGATTTACCGATTCTTTCCATTACTTCAGCAATTCCTTCATCTAGTGCAGGACTATCTTCTAAGCCTAACTTTTTTATTAAGAAATTATTTTTAACTGTTGCCAATTCTTTAGCATCAGAACCAGAAACCGTTTCTGCATCTACCTTGTAAATAGAAGGACCTAATCCTTTTGTTACAGCAGCTAATAGTTCTGTGTTAGAACGTAGGTTTCTATCGTCCATAAATTGTTTGTACAAAGCAACTTTTTCGTCAAATTTACTCATAATCTTGTATTTAGTTTGATATATATTTATTTTGATTCTTTATAGAACATTTCAAATATATAAAATTTAACGCGTAAAGTAAAACGGAATTCGTTGAGTTGTAAGATTTACGGGTTGTGTCATATTGTCATAACTGTGAATGTAATTATTTAAAAAAACTGACATTTTATTTCCAAAACCCTGTTGGCATAGCATTTGACTAATGGTAACTGTAAAAGTGAAAAACAAAATTTAATAAAAATAAATATTATGAGTAAAATAATTGGAATTGATTTAGGAACAACAAACTCTTGTGTTTCTGTAATGGAAGGTAACGAGCCAGTTGTAATTCCTAATGCAGAAGGAAAAAGAACTACACCATCTATTGTTGCCTTTGTAGAAGGAGGTGAACGTAAAATTGGTGATCCAGCAAAAAGACAAGCCGTAACAAACCCTACAAAAACAGTTTCTTCGATTAAACGTTTTATGGGAAATAAATTTTCTGAATCTTCAAACGAAATTAATAGAGTACCTTATAAAGTAGTAAAAGGAGATAATGATACACCACGTGTAGACATTGATGGTCGTTTATATACACCTCAAGAAATTTCTGCAATGGTGCTTCAAAAAATGAAGAAAACTGCAGAAGATTATCTAGGCACAGATGTTACATCTGCTGTAATTACAGTACCTGCATATTTTAATGATGCCCAAAGACAAGCTACAAAAGAAGCTGGTGAAATTGCTGGTTTGAAAGTAGAAAGAATTATAAACGAGCCTACTGCTGCTGCTTTAGCGTATGGAATGGACAAAGCTAACGACGATAAAAAAATTGTAGTTTTTGATTTTGGTGGAGGAACACATGATGTTTCTATCTTAGAATTAGGAGATGGCGTTTTTGAAGTATTAGCAACTGATGGAGATACACATTTAGGTGGAGATGATGTTGATGCAAAAATTATCGACTGGTTAGCTGCTGAGTTTAAAGCCGATGAAAATATGGATTTAACAACAGATCCAATGGCTTTACAACGTTTAAAAGAAGCTGCTGAAAAAGCAAAGATTGAATTGTCTTCTTCTGCTTCAACAGAAATTAACTTGCCATATATTACGGCCACTGCTAGTGGACCAAAACACTTGGTGAGAACATTAACAAAAGCAAAATTCGAGCAGTTAATTGATGATTTAATCAAAAGAACAATCGAGCCTTGTAAAACTGCATTAAAAAATGCGGATTTATCAACTTCAGAAATTGATGAAATTATTTTAGTTGGTGGTTCTACAAGAATACCTGCAATACAAGAGGCTGTAGAAAAGTTCTTTGGAAAAGCACCGAGTAAAGGAGTAAATCCTGATGAAGTTGTTTCTTTAGGAGCTGCAATTCAAGGTGGAGTTTTATCTGGAGATGTAAAAGATGTTTTGTTATTAGACGTTACACCTTTATCTTTAGGTATTGAAACAATGGGTAATGTTTTCACGAAATTAATTGATGCAAACACTACAATTCCTACTAAAAAATCGCAAGTATTTTCAACTGCTGTAGATAATCAACCTTCTGTAGAAATTCA
>P_2C_Liq_3_UnCtyDRAFT_100192_pt1 | contig 18652 bp, 16 predicted proteins | sample Pon2CUnioCityCA_3_FD_9720 | JGI IMG/M metagenome (IMG submission 9720)
CAGAAGCATGGCAGGGTAGCTACGTCGGGAAGGGATAAGCGCTGAAAGCATATAAGCGCGAAACCCACCACAAGATGAGATTTCTTTAAAGGGTCGTGGGAGATTACCACGTTGATAGGCTATAGGTGTAAAGGCAGTAATGTCATAGCCAAGTAGTACTAATAACCCATAGACTTATGTACGCTTCCCGCCGAAAGGCGGGAGACACTCTTTTTTCTTGTACTGAACTAGTTTTAGTATCTAATGAAACTTACAATATTATTTTACCATATGTTAATCTATACAGTTAGAGCAATCTAACTGAAAAGCTTAGGGTGGTTATAGCATTGGGGCTCACCTCTTCCCATACCGAACAGAGAAGTTAAGCCCAATTGCGCCGATGGTACTGCATTTATGTGGGAGAGTAGGTCGCTGCCTTTCTTTATACTGAAAGTTATTCAGTACCTTTAAGCCTCATATCTTACGATATGAGGCTTTTTTTATGGAAGAAATATATAAACAATTACTTTTTTTATGTAATAATCTGTACTATTTTCGTTTCATTATATGATTGAACGTTTCTTTTCTTTATGAAGTCTAATTATTTTCTTTTTCTAATATTTTTTTTTACAATAACTTCTAGAGGACAAGTTGGTGGTGAAAATATTTATCAATTCTTGAATCTATCCAGTTCTGCTAGACAAATAGCACTTGGGGGAGAAGTTTTGACTCTAGTAGACGATGTAAATCAACCAATTTGGAATCCTTCTGTTATAAATGAAGATATGGATAATAAAGTTTCTTTCAATTATTCTAATTATTTGGCAGGTATAAATATTGGTTCTCTTTCTTATGGAAAAATGATTTCTAGGAGATTTGGAACCATTCATGGGAGTATTAATTATTTGAACTACGGGACGTTAATTGGTGCTGATGAACAAGGTAATGAAACAGGTAATTTTAATGCTAGTGATATTGCGATTTCAATTGGATATGCCAGAAATTTACCTTGGACAAATTTGTTTTTTGGAGCTAATTTAAAGTTAATTACTTCAACAATTGGTAATTTCACTTCGTCTGGTATTGCTGCAGATTTTGCTGTTTTATATTTTAGTCCTTATAAACCCTACTCCATTACAGTTGTTGCAAGAAATTTCGGAACACAAATTAAATCTTTTGATGGTACAAAAGAGAAACTACCCTTTAAGGTCGTTTTAGGAGCTTCTTATCGGTTAGAATATGTTCCATTAAAGTGTCATCTTACATTAGATAATTTACAGCAGTGGGATGTTTCTGTGCCAAATCCTTCTGAACAAACTATTGATTTAGAGGGTAATATTACTGAACAAGAAATTGGTTTTATAGGGAATGCTTTTAGACATTTTGTTATAGGAGCTGAATTATTTCCCGAAAGTGCAATTAATATTAGGATGGGATACAATGTTAGAAGAGCTGCAGAATTGAAATTACAGAATGTACGAACTTTTGGAGGCATTTCTTTTGGTTTCGGAATAAAGATGAATAAACTTAAGTTTAACTATGCATATTCTAAATTCCATTCAGCAACAAATGCAAGTACTTTTAGTTTACAAATTGATTTAGATAAAAGATAATGAATAAAAGAATTACAATTGCTATAGATGGTTATTCATCAACAGGAAAAAGTACAATTGCAAAATTATTGGCAGAAAAATATAATTATATTTATGTAGATACTGGTGCAATGTACAGAGCAGTGACCTTATTTGCTAAATATAATGGTTTTATAACTAAAGATTTTCTTGATGAGCAGCAGCTAATAACTGACTTAAAAGATATTTCGCTTTCCTTTCAATTTAATTCAGATTTAGGTTTTGCCGAAATGTTTTTGAATGGTAAAAATGTCGAAAAAGAAATACGAACGTTAGAAATATCTCAATTGGTAAGTAAAGTTGCTGTTATATCTGAGGTCAGATCAAAATTGGTGGCAGAACAGCAGAGTATGGGAAATGAAGGTGGAGTAGTTATGGATGGAAGGGATATTGGAACTGTAGTTTTTCCTGAGGCAGAATTAAAACTATTTATGACAGCCTCTGCTGATAAGCGAGCTACAAGACGTTACAAAGAATTAATTGGTAGAGGAGATAACGTGAGTTTTGATGACATACTTTTTAATGTTCAAGAGCGTGATAGAATTGATTCTACAAGAAAAGATTCACCATTGCGAAAAGCTGATGATGCTATTGAATTTGATAATTCTGATATGGGTATTGAAGAACAGTTTAAACGAATTTGTATTTTAGTAGACCAAAAGCTGGCTGAAAACAAATAATTTATAAATAGGTTTAGGTACTATCTTTAATTCCTAATTTTATTCTGTTAATTTTTCATTATTTTTGTTTTAACAGAGAGGAAGCACACTGTGATCATTCACTGGAAGTTTACCTTGTGTAGCCTCAATTTTATTGGGGCTACTTTTTATGCCTTTTTCAAAGGCAAACAGAGAGTAAAGCTCCTGCTCCTCTTCTTGGAATTTCACCTTATAGTTTGGATCATAAGCTTCGTTTTTGTTCCATAAATAATAAATCATTGTTAATAGCTTTTTCTGAACAGCAACATAGCTTTTCATCTTAATTCCGTGCTTTTTATAAGTTCTATCATATAAATCTTTAAATTGTTGTACTTCACACTGAATAACAACTAAAGCAGGCATATACAAGGCTCGTCGGATTCTTGAATTTCCTCTTTTCGATATTTTTGTCTTTCCAACTCTAGTTCCAGATTGTGCTTCAACCACATCAAAACCTGCATAAGAGACTACTTGTTTGTAATTATTGAATAGTGTAAATCCATTCGTTTCTGCAAGAATTACTGCAGTTGTTAAAATACCTAAACCTTTGATAGTGCAAATATTTTCAACTTTTTCTAAAACTTCTTTATCTGACGATATATGTTCTAAAATCGCTTTGTCTAATTCTTTAATTTGTAATTCAAACAAACTAATATTTTCTTTTAATTGTGCTGTAACAGAAGCTAGCTGATGCATTGCGTGACTTAAAGCATCCAATTGATTTTTAATAATTGTTTTTAATTCCGTGAGATTTTGACGTTGTCTTGTTAATAAACGCAATTCATAGAAAAAAACACCCATAGGTTCCCAAGCTTCTAAACATTGTTCAGCCCCCATTTGTGATAATCCTTTGGCATCAATAGAGTCGTTTTTAGATTTTAAACCCAAACAGTCTAAATATTTTTTTGCCTTATTTGGCAAAATAATAGAAACTGTAAATCCTTTTTCATACAAAAAATAAGCACAGTTTTCGTGATAAATACCTGTAGCTTCCATACATATTACTACTGGAATCGAATCTTTTTGATGTTTTAAAATCCAAACTATTAAATCCTCAAATCCCTTTTTTGTGTTTAAAATCTTTTTGCTAGATTTTACAATTACTCTTTGTCTTTGATCGATAACACTTATGCAAGCATCAATCTTTTTACTCGAAACATCTAAACCTACTGAATACTTTAAATTCATCTTTTAATATTTTAGGATAAACAAAAAAATTACAAGAGTCTTCGCTCATTTTTTATGCAGCATCTAATTTGTAAAACTAGTGCTTAAGTACTATTGAAACTTAAATGTAATTAAAACCAAGTAGATTAGCCTAAAGTCCACAATATCATCAACAGATGTATTTCGCCCTGATACAATTTTGCTACTTGGTCTTGTTTATCAATTTATAATTCTAAAGATAGAAAATTTAGATATCTTTGAATATAACAAAGATATGAGCCTGATTGAACGACCTGTTTGAGCTCTCACGCTTTTGGGCGTGAAGCGAGTAGTGAAAGCTGGAAATAGCTTCAAAGAAACAATATTGATATACTGAATCTAGTTCAGCAAAAAAAAATAGTCTAAAATAGCATCTTGTATAATCTGCTGAATTTTAGTGCGAATATTTTCTGTTACCAAACCTCTATTTTCCATAGTTGGATAGGTTCTATTGGATAAAAAAACATACACAATTTCGCTTTTAGGATCTGCCCAAGCAAATGTACCTGTAAATCCAGAATGTCCAAAACTTTCGTCAGAGACACAACCACATGTAGCTTCAACCTCAGGATCTAGTTGTGGCTTATCGAAACCCAAACCTCGTCTTACTTTTTTATCTTGATAATATCGGGTATTGAATTTATCGATAGTTTCTGACTTTAAGTAACGCCTGCCTCCATAAAAACCTTTTTGCAAGTACATTTGCATTACTTTAGCTACATCATTTGCGTTGGCAAACAAACCTGCATGACCGGCTACACCTCCTAACATAGCAGCACCCATATCATGTACATTACCTTGTAGTAATTGATTTCTAAAATAATCGTCTTTTTCTGAAGGTACAATTACAGATTTATTAAATTTATTGAGCGGTAAATACGTCATTCTATTTGCACCTAATGAACTGTAAAATTTCTGATTTGCTAATTTATCTAAGCTGCCTCCGTATGTTTCTTCTAAGGCTTCTTTAAACAAATAATATCCCAAATCGCTATACTTATACCCTTCGTTTTCTCGTAAAGCCACGTCTTTAATATATTTGTAAATACTGTCTTTGTAAGATTTTCTGATGTATAAATTCTCGGAAACTTTTACGCTAAATCTACCTGTTTTTTTTGCTCTGTAATATTTTGATGAATTTTTATGGGTTATGCTGTCTTGTGTTTTTAAATAAAACGGAATCCAAGCTGGTAATTTACCATAATGAGATAGAATTTCTTTTACAGAAAGTTCTGCCTTATTTGTGTTTTCGAAACTTGGCAAAATCTCTTTTAAACGAGAAGACAAGGTTATTTTCTGTTCTTCTTCTGCTTTCATAATTAAAGGTAAAGAAGCTAATATTTTGGTAAGCGAGGCTAAATCATAGACATCTGAATTTTTAACGGGACTTTTTTTTTCAGAAGTATGGTATCCAAAACTTTTTTGATACACTACTTTGCCTTTTCTAGCCACTAAAACTTGAAATCCTGGCGCCATTTTTTCTTCTAAAATAGTTTTAGATATCGTATCAATCAACGCCAATTTGGTCGATGACATTTGGGCTGCTTCAGGAATAGAATATTGTAATCTGCTTAAACTATAAGTATCCATACCATCACCCTCTTTAAAATCGTCGCCAATAGAAACAGGCAATTTACCATTTGCTTTTAGCGCTCCAAAAATAATTTGGGCCGATATTTCTTGAGCTAATGTACTATTTTGATAAGAAACTAAAATGGTTTCGATGTTGGTAAAACTTTTAATTTGTAACAAGCTATAAGGACTTGTAAAAACATCTAAAATCACAGTATTATTTCTTGCAATTTCTTGCAACCAAACCAACTCTTTTTGAGTAAACTTGTAACTTTTCCAAGGGTGATTGTTCGACTTATGAAAACCAATAATCACTTGATTGTACGGTTTTAGTTTTTGAAGTAATCCGTCTAAATTATCATCAGCAATAACATCAACTTTGGTGTATTTTTTTAGCATATTTACAAAATTGTCTCCAGCATCATCTCCTAATTTTACATAGGCAATTTTTTGGTAATCTAAATTGGCTATTGGTAAATTTTGCTTTTCGTCTTTTAGTAAAGTGATGGAATTCTGAACTAATTTTCTATGCAGTAATTCGTCTTCTACCGTATTTAAATCTTCTTGTAAGTTTTCTAAAACAACGGGCTGATACTTATGTAAACCCATCCAATATTTTGCTTTTAAAATTTTTCGCACAGAAAAATCTAAGCGTTCTTCAGATACCGTTTTTAACGTTAAGGCCTGTTTTAGTAATCGTACGCTTGCAGGCACATCTTGTGGAATTAATAGCAAATCATTACCAGCTTGTATGGCTGCTAAATCAATTTCTGCAGAAGTAGCATAATTGGTAGCGCCTTTCATATTTAGGCCATCAGTAATAATTAAGCCTTGAAAACCAAGCTCTTTTTGCAACAAATTTGTTACCACATTTTTAGATAATGAGGTTGGTAAATTTGTATTCGACTCTAAACTTGGTATATTTAAATGCGCGGTCATTACACTACCAATACTTGCATCAAATACTTTTCTGTACGGATACAATTCTACAGAATCTAAACGTGCTCTATCAAAATCTAATAAGGGTAATGCATAATGAGAATCTGTTGCTGTATCTCCATGACCTGGAAAATGTTTGGCATTTGCCATCACTCCATATTTTTGTATTCCTTGGGTAAATGCAATGGCTTTTTGAGTTACGTTTTCTTTACTTTCACCAAAAGAGCGATTCCCAATAATCGGGTTTTCTGGATTTACATTAACATCTACAACAGGGGCAAAATTAATATGAATGCCTAATCTTTTGCAGTGTTTTCCTAAATGCTCACCAAATTGCTTTACCAAAGAATCATTTTGAATTGCACCCAATGTCATATTCCAAGGAAACTTGTAGGTGTTTTGTAAACGCATGTCTAAACCCCATTCTCCATCAAAACCGATTATTAAAGGTAACTTAGACAGTGCTTGATATCTATTGTTTAAAACAGCTTGTTTTTGCGGAGTTCCTTGCATAAAAATTAAATTCCCTACATGATATTTTGTAATCATTTCAGTAATAAAATCTTCGTGTTTTTGGTCTAAATTCGAATAAGCTTGCACCATAAACAATTGGCCTATTTTTTCATCAATAGACATGTTACTCATAATACTATCTACCCAAATTTCTTGCGCTTTAAAATCTTTGGTCTGCAAAGGATCTATGGTTTGTGCATTTATTTTAAAAATAAAGACCGTAAAAAATAGCATTAATATTTTTCTCATTATATTCTTTTGTATAAATCTCTAGCACTATGATGCACCATTAAGATATGTATCATTTTTGACGAAATAAGCCTGTAAATAATTCTGTAATTCCCTTCTATGATTTCTCTAATTTCAGGTTGATTTGCTTCCTGAACAAGCTTTCCAATTTTAGGTTCAATTTTAAGGATTTTTATACTTTCTTTGATTCGTTCAACTTGCAGACGAGCGTATCTCTTAGAATCAAGGGCAATGTAATCGTAGATTTCTTTTAAGTCTATTTTGGCGTCCTTTAACCAAACTATTTGAACCATTCTTTTGTTTCATTATCTAATTCTTCGGCAGAAATCACTTCATTATTATCAGATGCTTGAATTCTCTTTTCTAATTTATCAATAAAAACAAGTCGATCTATTAAATCATCGATATGAATTTCATTTGGAAATTTAGAAATATGTTCTTGAAGTTTTTCTTTGGTAATCATAAAAGTATATTTTTATTAAAGATAATAAACAATTCTTATACCAAAAAACGTTTATGCCAACTTTGTTTTGCGGGTACTTCCCAATTATTTTCAAAATCTGCTTTCGTATTTACCATATTGTTAAAAACCATAGTTTCTGAAGTTATTTTTCGCTCTTTCGCAAATCTTTGAAAGTCAGACAATTTCACTAAATTGATATGTGCATCATCTTTAAAAGTGATGTTCATTTTATTCATTAAATCGATTTTTAATTCTTGTTCTAATTTTTGTATAAAACGTACTGAACTATCAATAGAGCATCCTGATACATTGTTAAAACCTTCATCAACAGCGAGTACTAAAAACTGATTGTATTTTATGGTAAACGATCCTTTTAAATCATCTCCATGACGTGTCCATGCATTGATAAAGTCGATCGCTTTCTCGGAGATAAATTCGACTTCTGCTGCTGTAAATACTCTATCTGATTGATAAATCCAAACTCGTGAATTATCGGGTAAATTTTTATATTGGGTAAACATATTTTAAAAATGTGTATTTGTTTAAATGTGTAATTAATTTCTTAATTTCAGAGTAATTGCAGGTGCATATTTTTACTCATTTATAAAATCTATTAAAGAACCAATATTATCTCAAATTAAATTTCTGTTGTAACGCTTTTAATTTTTCTGCATCTGACATTGTTTCTTTAGGTGCAGCCATTCGTTCTTTAATTTCTTTTAACACCTTTTTGGTGTACAAAGGAAAATCTACATTCTGAATCCAATTATGATAGCCTGGATTTTCTTTTAAGACGTCTTCTACAGTTCGTCCTTTATACTTTCCAAAAGAAAAGATTTCTTGATCGTCTTCATTCATCAAAATAAAACCAGCAAAATCTGCTCTTTTTCCGTGTGTAGAAAATGCACTTAAATCGTCGACAGTATTTCCAATATCATCGTATTTATCTAATTGTGCTAACAAAATTTCATACGTAGCATTGGTATCTGCTTCTGCGCTATGTGCACCTTCCAGTTCTTTTCCGCAGTAAAATTGATATCCTGCACCTAAAGTTCGTTGCTCTTTTTTATGAAAAATAACTTGTACATCAATTGCTTTTCTGTTTTTCATATCAAAATCGATCCCAGCACGCATTAATTCTTCGGCTAATAAAGGAATATCGAATCGATTAGAGTTAAAACCAGCCAAATCGCAACCTGAAATCATTTCATTTACTTTGGGTGCCAATTCTTTAAATGTAGGCTCTGTAACTACTTTCTCGTTTGTAATACCATGAATATTCGAAGCTTCTTCTGGTATTTCTACTTCAGGATTTACCAACCACGTTTTACTTTCTTTATTTCCGTTAGGAAACACTTTTAAAATGGAAATTTCTACAATTCTGTCTTTTCCAATATTTACACCTGTAGTTTCTAAATCGAAAAATACAATGGGTTTGCTTAAGTTAAGGTTCAAAATTTAATATTTAAGGTTAGCGTTCAGCTTTGAATATTGAATTCAAAATTTAGAACATTTTAGTTTATTCTTTATTCAATTGTGCTTTAAAACTGTCTAATTGTGCTAATAATTTTGGCGATAATGTTGGCGCTGCAAAATTATATTTTTCTAATTCTTGTATTAAAATTTTAGCAAAGATAAGCCTTGCAGTTGGTTTATCATCAGCAGGAATTACAAACCAAGGTGCGTTTTCTTTAGAAGTTCTGTTGAGCAAGTCTTCATAGCAAAACATATATTTGTCCCAAAGCTTGCGCTCTTTTAAATCGGCATCAGAGAATTTCCAATTTTTTGCAGGAAGATTTAACCTTCTCAGTAACCTTCTCTTTTGTTCATCTTTAGATAAATTTAAAAAAAACTTTACAACAATTGTTCCATTTGTTTCCAAATGATTTTCAAATTGATTTATTCTTTCCATTCTATCGTGATAAAAGGCATCGTCTAAATCTGCTAAACTTTTTACAGCAGGTATATTTTCACCAAAAATATAATTCGGGTGCACTCTGGTAACCAACACATTTTCATAATGCGTTCTGTTAAAAATACCCATTTTGCCTTTTGGAGGTAGCGCTATATAATGTCTCCACATAAAATCGTGCTTGAGCTCTAATTCTGTAGGCACTTTAAAACTGTGCACCTCTACCCCACTCGCATTTACATCTTTAAACACCTCTCTTATTAAACTGTCTTTACCAGAAGTATCCATTCCTTGTAAGCAAATTAGCATCCCATATTTACCTTCGGCATACATCGCATTTTGCATATCACTTAGCTTTTTGCGTATCTTTTTAAGGGCTTTTTTGGCATCTTCTTCTACTTCTTTAGTCTTTACATCTTTTAATGTTATCGCAGAAGTTACTTTGTAATTCTCTAAACTCATTTCTCTGTATATTAATTTTTAAAGATAAAAAAAACGTGGGGTTTATAGGTGATTTTACAAAATGATTTCTAATTTTTGAAGTCGCCCTCATTTCGTTTGATTATCAATTAAAAAAACATAAATTAGCCTAAAATCAGTGGTTGCGACTAATAAAATCTAAATTAAATTAGGTAAAAACACTAAATTTTAAAAAAATGCCTAAAAAGGGAAAAGCAAAAAACACGCTTAATAAAGCGAAACACACAAAGTTGATGCATCGAAAAACCAACAAGATAAAGCTAGAAAAGCAACGTAATAAAGAGCGCTTAAAGGCAATTATTAAAAAAGTAAACGAACAAAAAAACGATATCTCTTGAGTTTAAAATACTATTTAGGTATGGTTTTAGCTATTCCGCTTTTACCAATTCTGTATGTTCAAGCAAAGAAGGTAAGAAAAGAAGTCCCTAATCTTCCTGAAGCCAAAAGCCCAAAAGGATATCTAAAAACAACCTCAGAAAAAACGTTGAAAATTTTGGCTATTGGAGAAAGCACAATTGCTGGAGTTGGTGTCGATTTTCACGAAAATGGTTTTATTGGAGCGCTAGCTCAAGAAATTGCAAATACTAAGAATATTTCTATTTTATGGAGAGTTTATGCCGAGAGTGGTTATACTGTAAAAATGGTTCGTAAAAAAATAGTTCCAAACATTGAAGAAACCAATGCAGATATCATTGTAATTGGTTTGGGCGCTAATGATGCTTTTACATTAAACTCGCCAGACCTTTGGATGTTTCAAATTAATGTATTGATAAAAACATTAAAACGAAAGTTTCCAAAAACACCCATTTACTTTACAAATATGCCACCGATCAAAGAGTTTCCGGCCTTTACAACTACTATGAAATTTATAATTGGTAATTTAGTAGAAATTTTTGGAGCAAGATTACATCGCAGAATTCATAAAAAGCGCAACGTTTTTTACAACAACGAAATCATCACATTAAAATCTTGGCAAGAAAAATACAATTTAGAGCGTAATGTTGCTGTTTTTTTTAGTGATGGCGTACATCCTTCTAAATTAACCTATCAAACTTGGGGCAAAGATATGGCACAGTTTATAATGAACACTAAAACTTTTAGAGAATGAACGCACAAGAACTTATCCGTTTTTTTGATTTAGAAGCACATCCAGAAGGTGGTTACTTTAAAGAAACCTACAGAAGTAAAGGCGAAATTTTAGAACAAAATTTAGCAGAATATTTTGAAGGAAACAGAAACTATGGTACGAGTATTTACTTTTTACTGACTTCAGATAAATTTTCTGCATTTCATAAAATTAGTCAAGATGAAACCTGGCATTTTTACAATGGCACCGCTTTAAAATTGCATATCATATCTCCTTTAGGCCATTATTCTTTTGTAATAATTGGCAACGATTTTACCGCTGGTCAAGTGCCACAATTTACTGTACTTGCGCATCATTATTTTGCTGCAGAAGTACTACAAAAAGATTCGTTTTCTTTTGTGGGCTGCACAGTGGCACCTGGTTTCGATTTTAGAGATTTTGTATTACCAACTTACGCAACGTTATCGTCAGAATTTCCAAAACATCAAAAAATTATAGCGCAACTTACGCATCAATAAAGAGATAAAAAAATCGATTTTTAGGATTAGAAAATGTAGTTAAATTTAATTATCTTGCAGAGTTGCTAAAATTTAGCTGCTGTTTTTGATTAATTCACAATTTTAATTCCGTAAATCACTACAAATAAATGCCAAAAAAAGTAATTAAAGATTTTTTAGATGGTGCTTTAGATGACTCTATAAAACAAATTTCTGGCGCTGATGCTGCCTTTTTATATGCAGAATCTCCATCGAGCCCAATGCATATTGCTACACTTACTATCGTAGAAGGCTCTTTAGAATTCGAAGATTTTAAAGCAATTGTAGCTTCGAAAATACATTTAATACCAAAATTTAGAAAACGGTTGTTAAATGTACCTATGAATTTAGATTATCCGTATTGGGTAGATGATCCGAATTTTGATATTGATTTACACATCAACAGACAAAAATTATCTGACCCAAGTAATTGGAAAACCTTAAGAGAAACCACTTCATCAATTTTTAGTAGTCCCTTAGATTTAAGAAGACCTTTGTGGTCTATGAGTTTTATAGAAGGTTTAGATGAAGTTTCTCAGGTACCTAAAGGTTCTGTAGCTATTGTAGCCAAAGTACATCACGTTATGATTGATGGTAGTTCTGGAGTTGGTATTATGGGGCTTTTATTTGATAAAAATCTAGATGATAAAGACAAACCCATTCCAAAACCAAAACCTTTTGAACCAGAACAGCTTCCTGATGAAATTAATTTATTCCTAAAAAGTTCTTATGTTTTTTTTAAAGAACCGCTAAAAGTTCCAAAACTAATTGGCGAAACTGCCTATTCTTTTATCAAAGGAAATATTAAAACACAATTCAGTTTAAGAAAACCAATAAAAAGTAAATTTTCTACACCCAACACCATTTTTAATGGCACAGTATCCCCGAAAAGAACTTGGGGAACTGCTATTTTATCTTTTGATAGAATTAACACGCTTCGTAAAATCATGAATGTAAGTGTTAATGATTTAATTTTAGCAATCTGTGCTGGCGGAATTCGCAGGTATTTGCAAGAAAAAGAAAAATTACCTGTACAGCCTTTAGTGGCAAATGTACCCATTTCTATTCGTGTAAAAGGCGAAAAACAAGAAATGAACAATCAAATTTCTAACATGTTTGTTCGTATTGCAACCCATATAAAAGATCCTATTGAACGTTTAGAATATATACAAGAACAAACCAATATGGGCAAAACAAGGCACAAAGCTGTAGGTGCAAAAGCATTGTCTAAAATGGCAGATGCTGTACCTTTTGGATTGGCCAATTTGGCTGCAGGTTTATATAGTAAATACAATATTAAAGAGTTTCATAGACCTCCTTTTAATGTAACCATTACCAATGTTCCAGGACCACAAATGCCTTTGTATTTAAGAGGTCATAAAATACTATCAATTTTCGGTTTAACACCCGTTTTAGATGGTTTTGGATTAATCATCGCTGCTTTTAGCTACAATGGTTTAGTTTCTATAACCACAACATCTGACGCGAAAACAATGCCAGATGCAGATAAATTTTCGAGATATATTAGAGAATCTGCAAACGAATTAGAAGAACTCATCTTGGCAAGAGGAAAACAAAAAGACAGTATTGCAGTTCAAAAAATTAAAAGCACTACGTTTTTCACAGCGTTTAAAAAACATATAAATGAAAATGAAACATTAAAAAAGAATCATCTTGGTGTGTATGATTTTGAATTGGCTTTGGGTGATGATGTCGTAAATTACCAATTTAATATTTCTGAAAAAGCAATTGCGGTCCGCAAAAAAAACATAACAAAACCATTGGTAAAAATAGAGATTGATGACGACAATTTAATCAACCTGCACAAAAAGAAATTATTATTAGATGAAGTAATTATTCAAGGGCGATTAAAACTTACCGGAACTAAAAAGAATACAGATAAATTTTTAAAATTAATCGTTAACTTTTTGGAGCGTAAATAATGAACTGCATCACAAATACATACACCTCTTTTGATGGAGAAGAAATCTTTTATTACCATTGGAAAGTAGAGGAAAACTTGCCAATTAAGGGAGTTGTTCAAATTTCGCACGGAGTTGGCGAACACGCAGGCAGGTACAAATGGATTGCTAAAAAGTTAAGAAAACAAGGTTATGAAGTATATGCAAACGATCATAGAATTCACGGAAAATCTGCCAAAAGCTATGACCTTTTAGGTTTTTATGATGGCGATGATTATTTTGCTGATTGTGTTTTAGACATGAGAGCACTCTCAGAAATCATCAAAAAAGAACACCCGAACAAAAAAATAATTTTGTTTGGTCACAGTATGGGTTCTTTATTAAGTCGAGACTACGTAACTCAATTTGGCGAGGATTTAGAAGCCTTAATTTTATCGGGAACCGCAAGTTTTATGAAAGGTTTAGGGTCTTTTGGCATGTTAAGCGCAAAGTTTCTGAGTAAATTGAATGGAAAACATAGAAGCAATGAGTTATTAAAAAACCTATTTTTTAATCAGTTTAATAAAAAATTTAAACCCAACAGAACTAAAGTTGATTGGATTAGTAGCGATACAAAACAAGTGGATAAATTTGAAGCAGACCCGCTACGAATAGAAGATTTTTCATTAAGTGTATTTTTAGACATTTTAAAAGGAAGTAAAAAAATAAGCAAAACTGAAACCTTTAAAAACACACCGAAAAACTTACCAATTTATATTTTTTCTGGTGATCAAGATCCTGTTGGAGAAATGGGTAAAGGCGTAAAAAAAGTCGCTAAAAATTATAAAAACGCAGGTATTACAAATGTTACGCTAACATTATACAAAGAGGGTAGACATGAAATGCTAAATGAAGTAAACAAAAAAGAGGTTGAAAAGGATTTGCTAAACTGGTTAAATCAAAAAATTAATGTTGTAATTTAATAATGGAAAAAAATAAAACACTTTATACATCTTTTACAAAACTTGCTTTAAAGGTTACTATGACGAAAGGAATTTCTTTTAAAAAAGCAAAAGAAGTACTCATTCAAAAATTTGAGCTTCATCCTTTTGAAAAAATGATTATTGATCTTATTGATGGTAGAAAATTTATAAAAAAAGATATAAATAAACTATTAAATGACTGTATTTATGTTTGTGAAGATTTTGGGCCTGATAGAGATTACATCACATTACTCATAGTATTAGAAAGAATAAGCAACATTAAACCAACTGAAAAAGGTACAGATACTGTAGCAAAAGATATCTTAAAAAGATTCAAATATCAAATTGATATCATCAATAAAAGAATAGACGCTCCTCCACTATTTAATATGATGCTAGAAACAAGGTCTGCTATAGAATGGACAACTATGTTTGGTATTTACCATTTTATACCAAAACATAAAGCTACTCAAAACAAACCTGTACTATTAATGCCCCCTTATTTAGGGAATGATATTTCTACAACCTTTGTAAGAAAATATTTAAAATCTGTAGGTTTTAAAACCTATAAATGGGATTTAGGCGTAAATATGATCAACTCAAAATCGTTACCAAAACTCATAGAAAAATTAGATGAAATTTACGAAAAACATCAAGAAAAAGTAAATCTAGTTGGCTGGAGTGGTGGTGGAATTTTTGCTAAAATAATTGCAAACAGGCATCCTGATAAAGTAGAACAGCTTATTACTATTGGCTCTCCTGTTTGGGGAATACAAAATATGCAAACACCTTTGGTAAAAATGCTAGAATTTTTAAGAGGCAAAACGCTCAAAGAACGCAATGAAAAGTTTTTAAGAGAATTAGAAGAAATACCAAATGTACCCATTACGTGTATTTACACAAAAACAGATGGTCTTTTGCCTTGGAAACATTGTATGGAAGCAGAAACGTTAAGAAACGATATTAACAACATCGAAGTTTTTGGAAGTCATATTGGTATGGGAGCAAATGCATCTGTGTTACTCTCTGTGGCAAACTCTTTAAACACCAATATTACAGGCAAAAAACCGAAAGGGATTACCTCAAAAATAGAAAGCATCTTTTTTCCTGAATTTTGGACAGAAAAAGGCATATCAAAATTCACAAATCTTTTTTTTAGTTGATTATGGAACATAATTTAAAAAATATTATCAGTCATCCTAAATTTCAAGAAAAACTTACATCCATAGCCACTGAAGAAGCAATGGATATTGTAGAGGTACAAAAAAAAGGTGCAGCATATATTCAAGAATTGTTCTCGCAACAGCATCCTATAGCCAACATGTTATCTGTAAAAGGATTTCAGTTTATGATGTCTAAAGCGTACAATAACAAAATTGATATTGATCGTCAAGAAATTAAAAAACTAATGAAATTAATGCGACAAAATTCTGTTGCATTTATTTTAACACACAAAACCTATTTAGATACTGTGGTTTTAGTAACCACTTTAGCACGTTACGGAATGCCAATTCCGTATACTTTTGGAGGCATTAATTTAGCCTTTCCTGGTTTTAAACAATTGGGTAAAAATTCTGGGTTAATTTTTATCAGAAGAAGTTTTAAAGAAAACCGAATTTATAAAGCTGCTTTAAGACATTATATTTCTTGTATGATTGAAAATGGCGATCATTTAACATGGAATATTGAAGGTACGCGTTCAAGAACAGGAAAAATTGTGTATCCACAAATGGGAATTTTAAAGTACATCATGGAAGGTGAAAAAGAAAGCACCCGAAATATAAAATATGTCCCAGTTTCTATTGTTTATGACTTGATTCCTGATGTAAAGCAGATGACAGAAGAAGGCAAAGGACAAGAAAAAAAATCTGAAGATGTAAAAGCCTTTGTAAAGTACTTTAAAAAATTAGGCAATGAGTATGGAAAAGCAGCCATTAGGTTTGGTGAGCCTGTAGATGCAAGTGCGCATCAAAACGCTATTATACCAGATATTGAAGAGGATAGTTATTCAGACAAAAACACCTTGCCTCGTTTTGCTTTTGAATTGATTCACAAGGCAAATATGATTACGCCAGTAACCACAGTTTCTTTGGTTTGTAACGTATTATTAAACAATTTTGCACTCACTAAAAGTGAAATAGAATTCAGCGTTATTAAGTTGATGAACTACATAGAACAACGCAAAAATGATGTACTGATAGAACGAGGAAAAAGTATTGGTGCTTCTGTACAAAAGGCGTTAAACTTATTAAAAAGTTCGGGTATTGTAAATAAAAACAAAGCAGGGTACAAAACCAAATACACATTAAATGCTTCCGAATTTTTACCAGCTACCTATTACGCAAATATGGCTGCTGCACATTTGTATCATAGAGCGTTTATAGAAATGGCGTTGGTAAAAATTAAAGATGAAAAAGAAAATCGAATTTTATCTTTTTGGGAAGAAATTATGCGTTTGCGTAATTTATTTAAATTCGAATTTTTCTATACGAATAAACCTCAATTTAGTTCAGAAATTGAAGCCGAGCTGAATTTATTTGATAAAAATTGGAGAAATATTATAAATGAACCTGAAAGTGATATTGAAAGTTTACTTTCTAAACAAGAATTATTTGTTTCTAAAGGATTATTATTAATCTATTTAGAAGCCAATAAAGTAGTTTGTAAAACCTTACAATCTTGGGATTTAGAAGATGATTTTTCTGAGCCTGAATTTATAGAATTGTGCTTATTTAAGGGTAAAGAATTACATTGGAAAAACAGAATTAGCAGATTAGATAGCGTTTCTAAACCTTTCTTAATTAGCTCTTTACGTTTAGCAAAAAATAGTAAATTACTTCCCGAAGATAACAAAATCGATTTTAAACGATTAGATATTTGGATGGATTTCTTAGAAAACCTTACCGAAAGGCTGTACTTTTTACAAAAACTAGAATCAGAAAACACTAAGAAAATCACTAGCGAAAACAATGAAGAGGAAAAAGTGCCTGGTGCAGAAATTGACAGTATTACTACAGATGTTTTAGATGAAGAAGAAGGCCCACATATTGCTGCTTTTTTCGATTTAGACAAAACTTTAATCACTGATTTTTCCGCAAAACAATTTGTAAAATCTCGATTTTTAAGCGGTAAATCTACCCCAAAAGAATTATTATCACAATTCGCTACACTTATTGCCTATGCTATTGGCAACAGAGATTTCGAAATCTTGACGAAAATATCAGCCTTGGGTGTTAAAGGTATTAAAGAAAAGGAATTTACAAATTTAGGTGAAGAAATCTTTAAAGATCATTTGGCATCAACAATTTATCCAGAATCTAGAACTTTAATCGCTTCTCACCTAGAAAAAGGGCATCAAGTGGTTATTATTTCTGCAGCAACTCGTTACCAAGTAACCCCTATTGCCAATGAATTGGGTGTAAAAGAGGTTTATTGTACAGAAATGGAAGTAAAAAAAGGAAAATTTACGGGAATGATTTCTGAAATGTGCTGGTCAGAAGGCAAAGCAAGAGCTGGACGTACATTTGCCAAAGCTAACAATATAGATTTATCAAAAAGTTTCTTTTACACAGATAGCATAGACGATTATCCTTTATTAGAAATAGTAGGAAAACCCATTGCCACAAACCCTGATAATAAATTATCGCAATTGGCTTTTGAAAATGATTGGAAAATTCTCCGTTTTAAAGTCAACACAAAAAAACCTTTGGTTAATGGGGTAAGAACTGGTTTGGCTGCAGCGAGCTTGTATCCATCAGCCTTAAAAGGAATTGTAAAAGGAGCGTTATCTATGTCTCAAAAAGAAGGTATCAATACAACCATTGCGAGTATAGGAGATTTAGGAACTAAATTAGCAGGTTTAGATATTAATGTAAAAAACAAACACAATTTAGTAGACCATAGACCTGCCGTTTTTTGTTTCAACCACCAATCATCCGCAGACTTTTTTATCATTTTAAAACTATTAAAAAAAGATGTTACCGGTATTGCTAAAAAAGAATTAGAACTCACCCCCTTTGGGCCTTTATTTAAGGCGATGGGCGCTATCTTTATTGATCGTTCTAATAAAAAGAAAGCTTTAGAATCTATGAAAAATGCGGCCGAGGTTCTAAAAAACGGAACATCAGTTGCCATCGCTCCAGAAGGTACTAGAAGTGGAAGTAAAAAATTAGGTCCATTTAAAAAAGGAGCTTTTCATTTGGCTATGAAAGCTGGTGTACCCATTGTGCCCATTGTTATTAAAAACGCATATATGGCAATGCCAAAAGGAAGTAAAATATTTAGCCCAACACATATCGAAGTTGTGGTTTTAGATCCTGTGGATACATCTGAATGGAAACCAAAACATTTAGATACCTATATAGAAGAAGTTCGTAATTTATATGTAAAAGAGTTAGAAAATTAATTAAAAAAAGATTCCTAGAGGCATAACCTCTTGGTTTCTATTAAAATGTTATTCTCGTGAAAATGAGAACCTAAAAATACTTTTTATGAAACTACAAG